>Ga0075423_10000018_pt1 | contig 75089 bp, 65 predicted proteins | sample SoiMethybrSBSTD2_FD_80114 | JGI IMG/M metagenome (GOLD analysis project Ga0075423, IMG submission 80114) | Bulk soil microbial communities from a Populus tree surrounding site in Tennessee, USA - Soil MetaG P. TD hybrid SBSTD2 | ecosystem: Environmental > Terrestrial > Soil > Tree plantation... | reverse complement strand
TGGTGATCCTGGCGCTCTCGGGCGGCGCTGGCCGGTTGCTTGCCCATCATTCGTTCGCGGCCGAGTTCGACGACAAACAGCCGCTCAAGCTGACCGGGACCCTGACCAAGGTCGAGTGACCAACCCGCACATCTGGTACTACATCGACGTCAAGAATCCCGATGGTTCGCATTATCCCGCTGGATGGGCGGCCGCATCGTGAGGGACTCGAGCCGATGTTCGATGGCGACCCCGTCGGCAAGTGGGACGGTGACACGCTTGTCATCGACACGACCAACTTCAAGCGCTGGGCGCTCGACGACCATCACTACACGAATCCGAACGAGTTCCGGATGCACAGCGAGGCGCTCCACACCATCGAGCGTCTCAGGTGGAAGAGTCCGACAGCGATCTCGTATACGATCACCATCGATGACCCGAAGATCTTCACGGCGCCGTGGTCTCAGGAGTTCGAGATCATCGCGAAGCCGGAGTGGGAGAAGGACGGATTGTTCGAGTACGTCTGCCAGGAGAACAACCGTTGTCCGGGTGGGAAGTGCGGCGGCGAGAAGTAGACGACGTGCTGACCTAAACAGCCGGGTCCAAAGAACAGGACCCGGCCGACGTTCCGGGTCTGAAAAACGGAACCCGGCCGACGGCCACTGAGGCCACGGGCCGCGGACGGAGGCCAGGTTGTCCGCGTCCCGTGACCCGTGGCCGACCGTTACTGGCCCTTCTGCCGCTGCTGCTGGAACTCCTGGCGCCGCTGCTCCATCTGCGCTTTCCGCTCCGCGCGCAATTTCGTCGCCTGCCCCTGCTGCTCCGGCGTCAGCACCGACCAGATCTCCGAGTTCAGTCGAGCCTCCTGGATCGCCATCTCCACCTGCGCCGCCGTCATATCCTGCGTAGCCGAGGTGATGAGGGTCTCATTCACGGGCAGCGTCTCAATTGCCTGACGCTGCTTCTCGGCCGCCGCGTTCAGACGCTGCGCGACCTGCTGCGTCTGCTCGCGATACCGCTCACGGATCTCGCGAACCTGCTGGCGCTGCGTGTCGGAAAGATTCAGCTGGTTGAGCTCGAGTCCTCCGGGGCCAAACGGTCCCCGCCCACCACGACCTCCGAATGGACCGCCACCGCGCGGTCCCTGCGCAAACGCCACGCTCGTCGCAAGCAGCGCCACCATTGCGACTCCTGTCGCTAACGAACGAAATCGAAACATCACTGCCTCCACTTGGTCTCTCGGCTCCAGGCTCTGGGCATCCAGCTCTCGGCCCTGGAGATTCTAGGTTCTTTTGTTGTCCGCCTACTGATTGATTGGACGGCAGTCCACATGGCGTGCGCACGGTAGAACCGTGAACGTTGTGTGACCGGAACAGGGGAACCAGGCGGTCTGAAGACCCACCTCGACCTGCCCCTGAAGTCGACGCGAAATTGTCACAGTTCTGCCACGGATTCGCGTCCCGAATATGCGTCCAACTGAGAAGAGGCCAGGAACCATGAAGAGATCCATGTGGGTCGCGGTATGCGCGATCGCCATCGCAGTGCTTGCGGCCACCTATTACTACACACGGGATGTCGAGGCCGAAGTACCCGCGTTCACGACCGCCGCGGTCTCGCGCGGCGATGTCATCTCGACCGTCGACGCGACCGGCACGCTCGAGGCTGTCACTACCGTTCAGGTCGGCAGTCAGATATCGGGGACGATCAGCGCGCTGCACGCCGACTTCAACTCGGAGGTGCGCAAAGGGCAGATCATCGCCGAGCTCGATGCCTCACTTTTGGATACGCAGGTCGAGCAGGCGAAGGCGACGGTCGTTCGCCTTCAGGCGGATGCTGACCGCGCGAAGGTGCAGGCCGCCGACGCGGCACTCAAGCTGAAGCGAGCGCACGAGCTTTTCGACAAGCAACTGATCCCGGCAACCGATCTCGAAACGGCCGAGAGCACCTCGCGCGCCGCAGATGCCGCGGTCAAAGGTGCCGAGGCACAGGTCGTCCAGGCGCAGGCGTCACTCAATCAGGCGCAAGTCAATCTCAGTCACACGATCATCCGCGCACCGATCGATGGCGTCGTGATCGCTCGCAACGTCGACGTCGGGCAAACCGTCGCATCGAGTCTGCAGGCACCGACGCTCTTCGTCATCGCGCGCGATCTCACGGAGATGCGCGTGAACGCGAGCGTCGATGAATCGGACATCGGCGAGATCACGCCGAAGCAGAGCGTGAGATTTCGCGTCGATGCCTACCCGAACGACACCTTTGCCGGCACGGTGTCCCAGGTGCGGCTGCAACCCGTCGTGCAACAGAACGTCGTCAGCTACATCACGGTGATCGATGTTCCCAATCCGGGTTTGAAACTGAAGCCGGGCATGACGGCGGCGGTCACGATCGAAACCGGACGCGCTGCAGACGTGTTGAAAGTGCCGAACGCCGCGCTCCAATTCAAGCCCGCAGCCGCCGGCGGCGCCAGGACGGCACGCGCTGCCGGTGGCGGCTCAGCGCCACGCGACGACGACAGAGGAGCTGTATGGGTGCTCGCCCACAATCTACCGACGCGTGTGCCCGTGCGCATCGGCATCAGTGATGGCAGGGATACCGCCGTTCTCGACGGCGATCTGTCAGCGGGCACGTCCGTCATTACCGGAGCTGCCGCGACGGCGGCTCCAGCTGCCACCCCGGCCACATCGCCGCTGTTGCCCTTCAACGGCCGTGGCGGGACCGGACGACGAGGAGGCACGCGATGAACGAGACGCCTGTCATCGCCGTACGTGATCTCACCAAGACGTATGCAGTCGGCGAAATCGAAGTGCGCGCATTGCGCGGCATCTCACTCGAGATCCCACGCGGGCAGTTCGTGGCTCTGACCGGGCCGTCAGGCTCGGGCAAGTCGACGTTCATGCACCTGGCAGGCTGCCTCGATCGTCCAACGAGCGGTATGTATGTGCTCAATGGACGCGATGTCTCACGCTTGTCGAAGCGCGACCTGTCGCTGGTGAGAAACCACGAGATCGGATTCGTCTTCCAGGGCTTCAACCTCCTGCCGCGCACGAGCGCGATCGAGAACGTCGAGCTCCCGATGCTCTACGGCAAGCCGGTGCCCGCGAAGGAGCGGCGACGCCGGGCGGCAGAGGCGCTCGAACAAGTCGGACTGGGCAGCAGGCTGGATCATCATCCGAATCAACTGTCGGGCGGACAGCAGCAGCGTGTGGCGATTGCGCGGGCGCTCGTCAACAAGCCTTCGCTGCTGCTCGCCGACGAGCCGACCGGGAACCTGGATTCGCGGACGAGCATCGAGGTCATGGGCATCTTTCAGCGGCTGAACGCCGAGCAAGGCCTAACGATCGTGCTCGTCACACACGAGCCGGATATCGCGGAGTACGCGTCTCGCATCGTCGGATTCCGTGATGGCCGCGTACGACTCGATCGGCCAGTTCAACAGCGTCGCGAAGCGGCCGAGGAAATCCAGCGGTACGACGCCGAAGGCGACGCGCTGTCGGCGTAGCACGAACGAGCAGGGTCCAGACGCAAGGAGCCGCATAGCGGTCAAGAACATGTCTCCGATCATTACTCTGTCCATCGCCGTCACGGCACTGCGCCGGAACGCCATGCGCACGGCGCTGACCGCGCTCGGGATGATCATCGGCGTGGCTGCCGTGATCGTGATGGTCGCGATCGGCCATGGCGCGCAGTCCTCGATCGAGGAACGCATTCGTAGCGCGGGCACGAACGTCGTGACGATCTCGGCCGGCTCGAATGCGTTTGGGCCGGTGCGGCAGGGGTTCGGTAATACCACCACGCTGACGCCAGAAGACGCGCAGGCGATCGTGCGCGAGGTTCCGGGGATCGACTACCTCTCACCAGGAGTGAACACGCGGCAGCAGGTCGTCTCTGAAACCGCGAACTGGAACACCCAGGTGCAGGGAGCCAGTGCCGATCTGCCGTCGATTCGCGCATGGTCGATGGAAGCGGGCACATTCTTTACGACGCAGGATGTTGAACGTGCAGAGAAGGTCGCGGTACTCGGAGGCGTGGCGCGAGACGAACTCTTTGGCACGGGCGCCGATCCGACCGGCGCCACGATCCGGATCGGCAGCCAGCCATTTCGAGTGATCGGTGTTCTTGCGCGTAAGGGTCAGGCCGCGATGGGCCCCGATCAGGACGATACCGTCGTCGTGCCTTACACAACGGTGCAAAAGAAGCTGCTTGGCATCACCCATATCCAGAGCATCATTCTCTCTACGGCGAACGGCGTGCCGTTCCAGACAGTGTCGGAGCGAGTGACGACGCTGCTGCGCGCGCGTCACAAGCTCGCAATCGACGAGCCCGACGACTTCTCCGTGCGCAGCCTCGAGGAGATGGCCAGCGTGCTGACGTCGACGACAACCACGATGACGTGGCTGCTCGCCAGCATTGCAGCGGTATCGCTGCTCGTGGGCGGGATCGGCATCATGAACATCATGCTCGTGTCAGTAACCGAGCGCACCCGCGAGATCGGACTGCGTCTGTCGGTCGGCGCACGCGACATCGACGTACTCCTGCAGTTCCTGGTCGAAGCAGTCGTCCTGAGCCTGGCCGGCGGGGCGATTGGCGTGGCAATGGGTTTCGCCGCCTCGAGAGCCGTCAGCAGCATCATGTTCTGGACGGCCGTCGTCACCGGCGACGCCGTGCTCATGTCGTTCGGCTTCGCGGCAGCCGTCGGAGTGTTCTTTGGTTTCTATCCGGCGCGGAAGGCCGCTGCGCTCGATCCGATCGCCGCGCTGCGGTACGAGTAGGGGCAAGAACAACGCCAACCGCCAACTCCCAACTCCCAAGATTGCTATTGGGAGTTGGGTTTTGGGAGTTGGGAGTTTTGCAGATCAGAACTTGATGCCGAAGTTGAATCGGAACGTGCGCGGGCTCGTATACGCAAAACGGCTGGCCGGCGTACCGAACGTGGGGTTCAGGTTCCAATTCACACCCTGCACCGGCGTCTCGGTAAACGGGTTGAATGGACGCAGTGTCGCCGAGTTGACCGAAGTGAGCACGCCGTTGTTGATCGTGCGGATGTCACTGCCACCGCCGTTGTTGAACACCGTGCTGCCGCAGCCACACAACTGGAACTGATTGAAGAGGTTCACCACTTCGCCGTGCCAGAACACACTGGCTCCGCCACGTAGTTTGTAGTCGTAGTTGATGGCGAGGTCGGTGCGGTACTGCGTCTCAGTTCGATACTGATCCCTCGGGAAGAAGTAGTACTCCACACGGCTGACGGGTGTCTCGTATCCGGGATTGACGACGTACGGGATGGAATTGATCTGGCCTATACCGGTTCCCGGTGACGTCGCCGCAGCACCGCCGAACGTGTACGGCGTGCCCGACGCGGTGCCAAAGACAAACCCAAGATCGAGTGAACCAGCCGTACTCTTCATCGGCACGTGGTAAGTTCCCCAGAACCGCGCGCGATGCCGTTGGTCGACGCCGAGGTTGCCCTCAGCCTGGTTCCACACCTCCTGACGGTACTCGGGATAGTTGAACAACTGCGCCGTCAGCGGTCCGCTGGCAGGGTTTTCGCCGTCGAAGTTTCCCCAGGTGCGGGAGAGCGTGTAGTTCCCTCCGACATCGAGTCCACGGTTGAAACGATAGGTGACCTGGAACGACGCGCCCTGATAACGTCGCTCGAGGTCGTTCGAGTTTTCGACGAGGCTGAGGTCGTACACCTTCCCGAGGTTGTCCGTCGCCTTGCCGGTCGACATATCGGTTCTCAGGATGTAGAAGTCGTTGTAGTCGCGGAACACGTAGTCTACGCGGACGCTGCCGCGTTGGCCGAGCACACGGCTGACGCCCGCGGCGTACTCGAGCGAGTTCGGCGAATCAAGCGAACCGCCAATTTTGGTGCTGACACCCTGCACCGTGGGTGGCTCGGCGAAGGGACGATTCGCACCACCATTGGCGTTGAACCAATCGAAGACCTGCTTGATCGCCACATCGGATGTCACCAGCGGTCCGTTGGCATTGGCGTTGATCGACGGCCCCTGGTAAAACCAGGAATAAGACGAATTAATCCCGGCCGGGGACGTTTCCGCGATGCCGTTGTTGATTGCACTGACGTAACGTCCGGTGCTCGCGGTGATCGTCCATTTCCCTTCGCGCGTCGGATCCCAGGCGATGCCAAGGCGATGACTCAACTTGCTTGAATTCGAAACCAGGTTGCCAGCCGCATCGTCACCCTGATTCTTGTCCCAACGCAGACCGAGGTTGATGGAGATCCCCTCGTTCAGACGCCACGAGTCGTTGACGAAGAGCGCGTGCGTGCGGATGTCGGAACCCGTGCTCGCCAGAGTGATTGGATCGTACTGAATGAACGTGGAGTTGTTGTTAAGGAACACGGGGTAGATCGTCTCGCCTTGAGCAATGCTGGAGGTGCCTCGAATTCGGTAATCGCTTCCGGACTGGTGGTTTTCGGCCGTGCGCATGTCGTTGTAGCGGTCGTAGCCGAAGACCATCGTGTGCGATCCGCTGCGTTGCGTGGACAGGAAGTACGTTGCCTTGCCCAGCACTTCGTTGTTGTCACGTTCGTCGATGTTGCAGGTGCAAAAGGTCGGCGCCCAGTATCTGAATGCGTTTCCGCGCGACAGATCGATGAGGAGGGTGTCGTTGATGAGATCCCTCCCCGCCGCTCCCGAAGTTAGGAAGGACAAGGAACGCTGCGAGTACTGCCCCTCGATAAACAGGTTGGTGCCCATCACGCCGTTGTAGTTCAGCGACAGCAGGTCCTGCGGCTGCTCCTGGTTGTACAGGCTCTTCGTATCCATCACGTTCTGGAAGGCATTGTTCGTGATCAACTGCGAGATCTTGGTGTAAGACCCCTTGACCACCTGACCCGGTCGCACCGTGTACGTCAGTTTCGCCTCGTATCGCTTCTCATCGTTCGGACGCACGTAGGAGATGTTGGTGACGCTGGTCTGGAAGGACTGCTCCTGCTTCTGGAAACGGCCGGCGTTGAAGAACCAGAGTGCGTTCTTCACAACCGGACCTCCGATCGTGTACTCGTGCGTCGGCACAACTTTGTCAAGCTTGGTGTCGGACGCGTACGGCGTGAGAGAACGCCAGTCGTCGTTGTTGATCCCAAGCCGATAGGAGCCGCTGAACTCGTTGCCGCCGGACTTGGTGATCGCATTCACCAGACCGCCGCCGAAACGTCCGTATTCCGCTGAGATCCCGGACGTCGAGACTGTCGTCTCCTGGATAGCGTCCTCGATGAACAGGCTGACCGGCTGTCCGCGAAGGTTCTCCGTGATGGCGACGCCGTTCAGCATGAACACGCTGTCGTACGCCATCGCACCGGCGATCGTGAACGACCCATCACCGCCGGTGGTGCCGCCAGGGCCGGTCGGTTTGACGTTCGGCGCCGAGGCGACGGCGGCCTGTAGCGTTCTCGTGCTGGGCAGAGTGGACAGGAGGGACTGTTTGACAGTGCTACCACTCTGCACCGTATTCAGGAAGCTTCGCTGCTGGTCGCCGACTACGGTGACCTTCTCGGTCACGCCGCCAATGCCCAGCGACGCATCCAGCGGCACCGTCTCCGTGCTCGCGACGTCAACTCGCTGTGTCACCGTGGTAAATCCTGACAGCTCGAAGGTGATGGTATACGCACCAGGAGGGAGCAGCGGGATGGCGTAGTCACCGAACGCCGACGTGACAATCACGCGCTGCCCCTGAAGATTGGGAGACGTGGCCGTCACCGTGACGCCGGGCAGTACGCCACCCGACGAATCAGTGACTCGGCCCGAGATGGTCCCGGTCGGGACCTGAGCGCTCGCCAGTGCGGCGGAGAAGATCAGACAGACTACTGCTGCGAACACTTTCACGCGCATTCGTTACCCCTTTTTGTCGCGGATGCCGGCACTTCTTGGACGTGCCGTCCGGGTCACCTCGCGGAACCGTCGGAGACCATATCGGCCGGGGCCGCGTTTGCCACCAGCCAAGCTCATCGTGGCCGAGTGTGTCAGAGTCCCATAATTTGTGACGAAGAACCAGCCCGAAATTACAAAATTCGACACCTTTTGTAGCGAAATATGGGCGTTTTCAGCTCGTACCAACGTTCGTCCCTGCTGAATCGAACACCGAAGGGGATGAAGGGTTTGACGGGGATACCATCCGCTGACGGATGGCATTTGCGCCCGGTGGGGTCAGCGATCTCCGGTTCGGTCGCCAGATCGCGTCTGTTCGCGGCCGGTCAGGGAGCGCCACATGCGCACGAGGACCGGTGCCCGATCGTTCCGTGTACGCCGCTTACGCTCATCGATGTCCGTCGAGTACACACAGATTCCCTCGGCAGCAGGCTGTACACGCAACTCGAACCAACGTTTGCTGCCGTCGGGAAACGTGAACTCGTTCTCGAAGACCTGCGGAACCCTCTCCTCCATCGAACGCCGGAGCCTGGCAAACATCGGCGTCTGGTCGATGCCGGGATACTCCTCGAAGATGGATTGCCCAATCAGCTCCTGCGCTGGACGCCGGCTGTGACGGGCGGCGGCGGGATTCAAATAGACGTAGTGCCAATCGCGATCAAGGATTTGAAACCCCTCCTCGAGGCAATCGAGCGCAAGGCGGAGGGGATCGCGATCGAGCGACGGCGGAAAGACACTAACCAGCTCGGACATGGGCTGCGAAAGTCGTCCCTGACTATAACCCGATGTAACCTTCTGGTGATGAAATCGCCGGAACCTTGGAAGCCAGTGAAGAGCAACACTCTCGCCCCCGACTGGACCACAGCATCAGACGCCGATGCAGACGACACCACGTGCCCGCGATGCGGCGAGTCTCACGACCTGGCGAAGGTCAAGGGCTGCATCAAGTGTCTGAAATGCGGGTTCAAGTTCGACTGTAATGGATGGTGAGCTCGGGTTCCGGGACTCGGGACCCGAATCGTTACGCGCGCGAAAACGACGCGTTGCGCGTGCGAATCAGGAATCGTGACTCGACCAGCGCGCTGAGCACTGCGCTGCACAGAGCCGAATCGAAGCTCCAGAGTCGCGCGGCTTGCGCCTCAGTCAACTGAAGTCCGGGCATTTCCAGGAACTCAGCCTGCGCGCGTCGCAGCGCAACCGCAAACGCTTCCGCGGGTTCAAGGCCTCGAGCGGTCATCGTCGCAATAGCTCGTTCGTTCATGATCCGTCCCTTCCCCGTGTAGCGTAACGAGACCGCGTATCGAGGCGATCACAGCACCGTAACCTTGTGATGTCGGTCGGTCGTCTATAGATTTCGACGTCCCGCACGACTTTACGGCTTTGTCGCTCGACCGTCTCTCGAACCACACATGACACCAGCATCGTGTGGTGCATGAGCGAGATGACCCTCGTACTGGGGTTGGCCGCTGCGTTCGCGGCAGCTATCGTCCTGGCGACACATCTGTTCCGCCGCGCGAGCGTGGCGTTGTTGACGATCCGCGCCCGGTCGTGGGTGTCAGCGGTGTCGCGCATCCTGTCCGAATGGGTGAATGCCACTCACTATTCCGGTGACGCATTCTTCAGCGCCGATGGCGCTGACGCTCGAACCGTGCGACGCCGCTCGGCAGCATTGGATCACCTGGCTGCCTCATTCGCGAGCGCTCACGCAAAATCAACGGACTGGGGACGGAGCGTGCGCGACGGCTTCTCCGATATCCGTTTCGCCGACGCCAATCGCGTGCCCTTTCCCTTCGCGCGGACGATGCGGGAGAAGTTCGATCTGACGACCGTCGTCACGGCATCTGACGGGCCGCGACTGTGCGATCTCGACGGCCAGTGGAGCCTGGACGTCAGCGGTTCCTACGGCGTCAACGTCGCGGGATTCGAGCGCTACAAAGACTGGATCCAGCGCGGATGGGATCGTGTGAAGGCACTCGGTCCTGTCCTCGGACCGGTGCATCCGATCGTCGCGGACAACATCAGGATGCTCAGGTCGATATCGGGGTTGGACGAAGTGTCCTTCCATATGAGCGGCACCGAAGCGGTGATGGCGGCAGTGCGGCTGGTGCGCTTCAACACAGGGCGGCGGCTGATCGTCTGCTTCTCGGGCGCGTATCACGGATGGTGGGACGGTGTCGTGGCGGGTCTCGGGAGCGAACGCCGTCTGGATGACTGTCTCACGTTGAAAGATCTGGATCCACGTTCGCTCGCCGTAATCAGGAGGCGCGCGCACGAAATCGCCGCCGTGCTCGTCAATCCTGTCCAGTCGTTCCATCCGAATACGCCTCCGCCCAACGACGCGGTGCTGCTGACGAGCGAGGTTCGGAAAGCCGAAGACTCCCGCGACGGTTACACCGAGTGGCTGATGCAACTGCGGTTCACGTGCACCGCCGCGGGCGTTCCGCTCGTGTTCGACGAGGTCTACACAGGCTTCAGGCTTGCCGCTGGCGGCGCGCAGGAGTACTTCGGCGTGAAAGCCGACATGGTGGTCTATGGCAAGACCGTGGCAGGCGGATTACCGATCGGTGTCGTCTGTGGCCGGCGCGATTTGATGCAGCGCTTCGATCCGAAACGGCCGATGCGCCTCGCCTACGTGGTCGGCACATTTTCAGCGCACCCCGCGGTGATGGGTGCGATGTATGAATTCCTGATGTGGGTCACGGCTCTCGGGCGTGACCGGCAGTACGAGGTGATGAACCGCGAGTGCGCGGCGTGGGTTCGCTCGACGAACGCGCGCCTGGTCGAAGAAGGCCTCCCTGTGCGCGTCGTGCACCTGGGCACGATCTGGACGGTGCTCTTCAGCCAACCCGGTCGCTACAACTGGCTACTGCAGTATTACCTGCGCGCCGAAGGCGTCACGCTCAGTTGGGTCGGGACCGGGCGGTGTCTCGCCAGCATGGACTTCACCACGCACGACTACATGGCACTGCAGCATGCGCTCGTCGGTGCCACGACCCGCATGAAACGCGACGGTTGGTGGCTGGATGCCACGGAATATCCACAAAAGGAGCAGCGCATGAAATCCCGTCTGGTGCAGGAGATGCTGAGCAGCCTGGTGCCCACGCCGTTCAAGGCGTTTCACGAAGAAGTGATGCTGCGGAAAAAGGACGATCATCACGCATCACACAACGACTTCGGCAACCAGATGCTGCATCTGGTGAGTTCGAGCGTGTTCCTGTACTGCTACGCGATCCTGGCTTTCGACTTGACCTCGGCGATGTGCCTGGGGCTGGCGGCACTCTTCATCCGCCAGTTCGGTCACGCCGTGCTCGAACCGGACGCGCGCGAGAAGGAGATGACGCTCCTCGGCTACACGACGCGCAACAAGACGCTCATCGTTCTTGGATATTCACTGATTCCGTTGGCCACGCTCGTGGATGCCGGGTCGTTCAGCATCGCCGCGTTCATGCAGCACTTGCCGACCATTGCGGAGTACTGGTGGTACTGGACCCAGTTCGTGATCGTCGCGCGCGTCGTCTATCTGGTGTGGAAGTTCAGTTTCCGTACGTCGATGATTTGGTACGTCAAGCTCGTCACGGATCCGCTCACCGACGTCATCGCGTATTTCCCACGCCGACAGCGTGCGTAATGCGCATGTGCTGAGCCGCTCGAGCTGCACGAGATGAAAGTGTGGCTCGTGTGGACAGCCGCTGCGCTGCTGAGCGTTGAGCGGATCGCGTACATCCTCATCTGGCGTGATCCAGCGACATTCACGAGCTGGTCAACCCGCCGCGCCTTCGCAATCGTCGGCGGCGGGCCCGTCGACCTGCTCGTGGTACTGTTCGCCTCCTTCAAGGTGAGTGTGTTTTACGGCAACAAGTTCGGACACTCGGTGTCATGGTGCCGGAAATTTCCGTTCACCTGGTTCGAGCATCCGCAATACGTCGGGACGGCCCTCGCCATCTGGGGTTTCTTCTTCGCCATGCGCTTCCCGGCGCCTGACTGGATCGTCCTGCCGTTACTCGAGAGCGTGTACTACGCGGCGGGGGTGCGCCTCGAGCGCGATCCCGTCTGACTCGGGACTCGGGGCTCGGGTGCAGCCTTGTGAAGGGGTCTGACCCCCTCCAACCATGTCACGCTGCCCACGAACCGTTGCGGAAGAGCGTGAGCGCGATGTCGACATTGTCGCGCAGGGCGCGGCTGACCGCGGGCCAGTTCTTCTCCGCGCGGACGAGCGTTTTCCACGAATACAAGTGCTTCGGCTTGTGAAAGTCGCTGCTGGCGACGTACGGGTAGTGCTTCAAGCTGGTGACGGAAAATAGATCGTCGCGGTTGGCCGCTTCCCAGACGTCGACGAGAGCCGACAACTGCTCGCGGTGATCCCACAGGTAGCAGGTGCTGATCTCGATCCGTCGGGTCGTCCGATGGTGTGGATGGCACGCGATGCTCAACCCGCCTTGCCGGCGGATTTCGCGCAGGATGTCAGCGGCTGACTGATCGGCGCTGATGTAGTTTTTGATGTCGAGCGCGATGATGTGCGAGTTCTTGCGCCCGCGCAGCCGGTTCTGCGTGATCTCGGCGCCTGGCACTACGAGCATGCCGTATTGCTCGAGCGCGCGCCGTGCTTCACTACGCACGTTGTCGATGTAGTGCTCGAAGTCGTTCTCGCGCACGCCGAATGCGCGGCGTCCAAGCGTCGCCAGCCGGCCGGCGCGCGCCAGCAAATCCTTCTTCATCAGGATGTGATCGGTGATCGCGATGACATCGAACTTGCCGGTGGAACCATAGAGATCCACGACTTCGGAAACCGAGAGCTTGCCGTCACTCCACTGCGTGTGAACGTGGAAATCACACAGGAGAAATGGTTCATAGCCTGGCATGTGTTAACTCCCGATCCCCGACTGCCAACGTCCAAACACGCTCCAACCCCGCATATGGGGAGTTGGGCGAGCGACAGACGTTGGGCGTTGGGAATTGACAAGCATCAAGTCCTCACATCTACGTGCGTGGTGTCCTTCGGCCGTCCACGCAGCAGTACCGAGGTGAAGTTGCGAACATAGAGCCGGAAGACGGCCCCCTTCCCCATCGCGTTGTAGCGGCGCGCCGAGGTGTAGAGGTAGCAGTCGTGAAAGAGGGAGACGCGCCCAACCGCGAACAACCGCCTTCCCACGTTGGTGTCCTCGCCGTGGAACTCGATTGAGGTGTCGAAGCCGCCGATGCGTTGCAGTGCAGACCGCCTGACGGCGAAGTTGCCGCCGTAGAAGATGGTCCCGATGCGCAGCAGGTACTTCACGAGGAACTGCGTCGCCGGCGCGAGCGTGTAGTCGTACGCACGAATCAGCAACCGCCCCCACCAGTCCCAGTCGTAGAACCGGTATGAGCCGGACATCGCGATGAGCACGGGATCGGCGGCGAACCGGCGCTCGATGCGCTCGAGCCACGTCAGCGGAGCGCGGCAGTCGGCATCCAGATAGACGAGGATGTCGCCCGTGGCGATGAGCCGGCCTGTCTCGCGCGCGACCACGAGGCCTTTGCGCGGCTCGTCCACCACGCGCACGTGCGGAATCGCGTCCGCCACGGCGCGCGTCGAATCGGTACTCGCGTTGTTGATGACAAGGATTTCGTCGGGAATGCGGGACTGGGCGAGAAGGGAATGGAGGCAGGCGGGCAAATACTGCGCTTCGTTATGGGCGCAGACAATGACGCTGATCCGAAACGTCATCGCTGCGCCTGCCTTACTCCATGAACTCGCTTGTGTCGGCGATTCCGCCAACGCTCGTCCCGGGTGAGACCGGCCGTATGGTCATCGGGATCATCGCCGGCGTCCCCCAACACAAGCGAGCCGCAGAGTAAGGTGCGCCCGCCGCACCCGCGTGTGCGGCGGCGCTCCGTCTGCCGTGGTATACCCACGTGCATACGACCTAAGCCTACGGACGGGACGTCACACAGGGATCACGATCGCGGAACGACTGTGTTAAAAACCAGCCGGCCCACTGCCTTGACCGCCACGTTCGTGGGAGATTCACGGGACTGCACATGCGACAGACGAGCGACACCGTAGCCATCATCCTCGGGGGCGGTCAGGGTTCTCGACTCTTCCCGTTAACTGCCACCAGATCCAAGCCAGCCGTTCCTATCGGCGGCAAATACCGCCTCATCGATATACCGATCAGCGGGTGCCTGCATGCCGACATCCGTCGCATCTTCGTCCTGACGCAATTCAATTCGGCGTCGCTCAATCGCCACATTTCCAACACCTATCGGCTCGACCGTTTTTCTGGCGGCTTCGTCGAAATCCTCGCCGCCGAGCAGACGCCCGACAACCCGAACTGGTACCAGGGCACCGCGGATGCCGTTCGTCAGGCGGCGCGTCACTTCAGTCAACATCCGGCCGACTACGATCTCATCCTCGCCGGCGACCATCTCTATCGGATGGACTACGCCGATCTCGTCGATGCGCACAAGCGGCTTGGCTCCGACATCACGATTGCGGCCCAGCCGGTCGATGCCGAGACGGCGACGCAGATGGGCATCTTCCGGTTCGACTCCGAAGGCAACATCATCGCCTTCGAGGAGAAGCCCAAGCCCGCGAGGCTCGAACAGATCGGCCGCAGCATCCCGGACGGATCGACATTCGCCGACCATAGCATTGAGCAGCCGTTCATGGCGTCGATGGGCGTCTACGTCTTCACGCGACGCGTGCTGCTCAACATGCTCGAACACGAAGCGGGTCACGACTTCGGGCGCTCGCTGATCCCCAACGCGCTCGGACGCTACAAAGTGAAGTCGTACCTGTTCCGCGGCTACTGGGCTGATGTGGGGACGATCGAATCCTTCTATCAGGCCAACATCATGCTCGGTCGACTCGACTCGCCGTTTCATTTCTGGGATCGCGACCGGCCGATCTACACGCACCTTCGCCAGCTTCCCGGATCGCTAGTCCCGGAATCGCGCATTCGCGACTCCCTCGTGTCTGAAGGCTGTTACCTGGCAGGGTGCGAGATCGACAGGTCGGTCGTCGGCGTTCGAATGTCGATACGGGAAGGCTCGCGCGTCACTAGTTCGGTGCTGCTTGGTGCCGACTTCTACGAATACGGCATGCCAGCCAGCCATACGCCCGGCTTGGGTCTCGGACGCAACGTCGTCCTCGACCGCGTGATCATCGACAAGAACGCGCGCATCGGCGACGGCGTGCGCCTGGTCAACGAACAGAACGTCGAACAAGCGGATGGCGACAACTACTACATCCGCGGCGGCATCATCGTCGTGCCGAAGGGCGGAGTGATCCGGCCGGGAATTGTGGTGTGATTCAGAACGAACCCGATCCACCGAGAGACGCTGCAATCTTGGCGCGCAATGATTTCAGCGTCTCGTCCGATCCCTCGAATAGTTCCTCAGGGTACTTGGCCTCGCGAATCATCGCTTTGTAGATCGCGTCGCTCTGATACAGGTTCAAGCCAAGACCTGCCAGGTACTGCAGCTTGAGATTCCGATCGGTGTTGATGATCGCATCGCTCAGCCAGTTCTGCATGTCCGATCGGCGGCCGGCGTACGTGCCGAACAGTTCGACAGCGGACGAGATCCCGATCTCCCGCAGCGATTGAGCGATGGCCGCATTGGCCGGATCGTCGAGCCTCGCCTGCACCGCGTCGACGTTGATCTTGCCCGCCTCGAGCTGACCGAAGAGCACGAGATCATAGCCCTGTCCGTTCACCGTGTTGGCGAAGACCGCGCCATTGGGGAACGCCTCCAGGAAGGTTGCGATCTCGCTCTTCACCGCGGAATCGGTGCTCTCGTACAACTGCACGAACAGCGTCACGACGCCGCCAGGATTCAAGTGGTTCTTCACGACCTGGAAGAACTCCCGCGTGTAGAGCGTCGCAGCGCCCTTCACCCAGGGATCGAGCGGGTCGGATGTGATCGCGTCGAACTTCTCGTCGGTCGTCAACAGGTAGTGCCGCGCATCATCGAGATGCACCTTGACCTTGGGATTGGCGACGACGTTGAAGTTGTGTTCCGCGAAATGAGTCGACACCACGCGCGGCACCAGCGGCTCGATCTCGGCAATGGTCTGGTCTTTGACCATCGGGTCGATCGAAACGGCTCCGGCGGTCACGCCGGCACCGCAACCGATCACCAGCACCTTCGTCGGTGTCGTCGGCACGAGCGTCGTGATGTGGCCGAGCATGCGCTGCAGGCGCATGTCCTGCGGCTCACTCGATGCCTGTACCTTGCCGGCATTGTGATAGTACAACACGCCCGTCGGCGTGCGGGAGACGGCGACTGACGCGGTGACGCCTTCTCCGACATACACGATCTCGTTCTGCCCGACCCAGGTCGCAGCGTAGCGGCCGTACGCGACGAGAAGGCCCGGCAGCGGCGGCACCGTCCGCGCGAGGAGCCCGGCGGCGAGCGCAATTCCAATCACCACGACCGGTGTTGATGTCAGCGCAGGGCGTTTCTCACCGGTCGCAGGCATCAGCATCAACAGCCCGGACATCGCGGCGACCCCGATCAGGGCCTGTTGCGTGTGCTGGCTGCCAATGGTACCGACCATCCCCAGGCTGGTGACCAGTGCGCCAACGATCGCACCAACGGTGTTCGCCGCGTAGACACCTCCAACGAGTCGAGCTGAATCCTGTCCAGGCGCGGCCACGCCCGCCAGTGCCAATGGAAAGCTTGCGCCCCACAGCATCGCCCCTGGCAGCATTACCCAGATCGCGCGCATCAGATCGAGCTGGAAATTGAAGGATGGCGATGTCGAAATCGACGGGTTGATCGGCCAGTACGGCATCGACTCGGCGGTGGCGTACGCTGCCCACGCCAGGCACACGCACAAACCAAGCTGTACCCATCCGAGCGCCGCCTTGGGGTTCGAGACGCCACGCGCGAGTGCCGCCCCGAGGCTGCTGCCGATACCGAGCCCAGTCAGGAATACGGCCAGGATGAGCGAGAACGTGTACGCCGTCGCGCCAAAGATCAGCGAGAGCACTCGTGTCCACACCACCTCAGAGCCGAGGGCGGTGAGACCGGACAGCGCGATCGCGATGTACACGAGTCGCGCGCCCTCGGCCGAAAGCGGTTGCGGCCGAGGAGCGGAGTCGTCCGCCGTAATCACGGTGTGCGGCGTCCGTGCGGCGATGAGGACAGCGAGACCCGCCACGACGAAATTCAGCACGACGGCCACTGCCGTGGCCGTGGGCATGTCGTATACACGCAGCAGGTAGAAGCCGGCGATCAGGCTTCCCGCAACCGCGCCCGCGAGGTTGCCGCCGTAGAAAAAGCCGAGCCACGCGACGCCCCGCGGAGTGGTCTCCACCCAGCGTGCGATCGCCGGCAGCGTCGCGCCCATCAACAGCGTGGGTGGCAGCAGGCAGATACTGGCGACGAGGGCCCGCAGGATCAGGCTGACCTGGCCGGTGCCGGCGATCTGCGTATAGATCTGCCCAACGACCGGGACCGCAAACAGTACGATGACGCCGAAGACTCCGATTCCAGCCTCGAGTGCAGCGTAGACCTTCAACGGATGTCGCAACGAGCTGAGGTACCGCGGCACCAATAGGCTGCCGAGGCACATGCCCCCCATGTAGATCCCCAGGAGCACCCCGAGCGACACGGCTGAGGAGCCAATTGAGAGTTGGAGGAGCTGAAACCAGACGACTTCGTAAATGAGGGCCGCGCAGCCTGACCCGATAAACAGCAACAGAAGCGCTGGGAGCCAGCGCTGAGCAACCGCGGGGCCGGCTGCTGGCCCCGCAGTCTCACCGAGATTCGTCATCGTTCGCAATCCTACTTCATCAAGGGTTTCAACGCCTTAACCCAGATTTAACCCCAGCGTCACGCACCAGAAACCCGGGTTTCCTAACGTGACTCTGTAAAGCAGATGGAAATGGAGCACCAGTGCAATACAGCCCGGAGTCAGGCAGCGTTTCCGACCCACGCATGATCGCTCGTGGCACGACCCGCACTCACGTGCTGGTCGTCGACGATGAGCAGGACATCGCGGGGCTCATCAAGCACGGTCTCGAAAAGGGAGGCGACATCGAGGTCGAGATCGTCGGGACCGGAGACGGCGCTCTCAAAGCCGTTAACGAGCGCACCCCCGATCTCATCGTCCTCGATCTGAATCTACCCGTACTGAGCGGACTCGAAGTGTGCCGCATCCTGCGATCTCGTCCCAACACGGCAACCGTGCCGATCATCATGTTGACGGCTCGTACGAGCGAAAGCGATCGCGTCACCGGACTGGACGTGGGCGCCGACGACTACATCACCAAGCCGTTCAGCCTTCGAGAGCTCGCGGCTCGGGTACGCGCGGTCCTGCGCCGGGGACGAACCGAAGCGAGCAACGGCACGCGGACCGAAGCATTCGTGTACCGCGGCAAACACCTCGTTGCGGACTTCGATGCCGTCGCCATCAGCGTCAACGGCGAGTCGATACGACTCACCCGCCGTGAATTCGAGCTGCTGCGCTATCTCGTCGAAAACCGCAATCGCGTGCTTTCACGCGATCGTCTGCTCGAACGCGTGTGGGGATACGACCGTTTCGTGGAAACACGATCCGTCGATGTACACGTGGGTCGGCTGCGCGGAAAACTGCGCGAAGCCGGGCGGCAGATCGAAACGGTTGTGGGATTGGGCTATCGATTCGTGGAGTAGGGAGCCGTTTTGCCTGGCTCGATTCTCAATAAGTGGCGGCCAATTACCCCGGCAAGACCGCTCTGCCCCGCGAAGCGCAGTCAGAAGATACGGTGACCGGCGAGGCGCCGCCTCGCTAGGACTCCTGCCATCCCGCGCTGGCCAGGGCGGCGGCTTCCCGCGCGAAGGTCATTCGCGCTCGCTCGACACGATGCCAGTCTGTGTAGCGGATGCTCCAGACAATCTGGCTGTCCTGTTCTTCTCGCACTTCCCACCCCAGATTTCCTGCATCCGTGATGGTGAAGCGCCGGGTCTGACCTGCTTTCCTGAACATGCGAAGGTACATGGCTCCTTGATCTATACCTCTTTGAATGAATGTGCGGTTGTAAACGTTGTGTAAACTCGCGTTAATGACTGGATCTATTGGGCTTACGGCCAAGCACGGGTATTTGTTGGACGGGCTCGTGACGTGCCTGTGAACTGCGATCGCCAATCTAGCGAACCGCCGTCATCACGCGCAAAGCACGTGGATGTACGGAGGCCTTGACAAGGTGACCGCCGACATACGGCTCGCCATCGACGTGATACACGAGCGCCGCATCGGCTGAAATCGCGACGCTCGTGGCGCGGGTTGTGGAAACCCCCGGCACTTGCGCCACCGTCCCGGCGAACAGCTTCGGAGCCTGCATCAGCACTTGCCACACAGGCCGGTTATCGACCACGACGATGTCCAGCTTCCCGTCGTCGAGTTCAGCACCGGGCGCGATGAGCGCACCATTTCCGTACTGACGCGCGTTCGCGATCGCGATGAGGAGCGGGCGTACGACGAGGTGGTGGCCGTCTGCGCTGACCGCGTATTCGAGGGGAACGAACGACATGACCTCGCGTGCGGCAAGCTCGAGATAGCGCACGAAGCCACGACGCTGGAGGCCGCCTTCAGCGAATCGACGCGCGACCTGTGCGTCAAGTCCAAAACCCGCGATGTTAAAAAAGAGATGGCCGTCGAGTTCACCGGCGTCGATCAGGCGCGAGCGCCCCTCGAACATTGTCTGAAACGCTGCTGCCGGGTCGAGAGAGATGCCAAGCTCCCGTGCGAGCCCGTTACCCGATCCGGTTGGAACGATCGCAAGCGAGGCCTCCGATTCGATGAGCGCCGATCCGACTTCGTTGACGGTGCCGTCACCGCCCCATGCGACAAACAGCGTGGCACCGCGCCGGCGCGCCGCCTGTGCGAGCTCACGCGCGTGTCCCGGCCGCTCGGTGACGAAGACCTCCGCATTGAGCTGACGCTGCTCGACCAGTGCCGCCGCGTGTTCAGCGCGAAGACGCGCCAGGTCGCGCCGCCGGCCCGCTCCGGAAATGGGATTGATGATGACGACAACTTTCTGTCGCTGAGTGGAGCCCCTGTCGGTCACGTCTCGTGGACCTAGGTGCTCTGCTTACCCAAGTGCCGCAGCATCTTGGGCGTGACGAACCAGACGAGCGATCCCGGTCGGTTCTCGGTAAGTCCCTGGAGATCGATGCGGCAGACGCCGCCCTTGCGAAACTCGAGCGGGCGTTTCGTGCCGAGCAGGTGTGCGGCGAGTTCGCCAATCCCAGGCTCGTGACCGACGAGGGCAATCCGTCTGCGCTTGGCGACGCGCGCCAGTTGCTTTATCACGTCGTCGGGGCCTGGCCCCGGCGCAAGCGCTTCAAGAAGCTTCACGGACGGCTTGCCGGAGATCTCCGCGGCAAGCAGTTCGGCAGTCTGTTTGGCGCGGACAAGCGGGCTCGCGAAGATCTCGTCGATCTCGACGTCTAGAAACCGGAGACCGCGCAGCCCGTCTTTGAAGCGAACGATGCCCTTCTCGGTCAGCGGACGTTTGTCATCGTCGGGCCAGGCTTCGCCCCGTTCCGCCGCAATCGCGTGGCGCACGATGTAAAGCTCGCAGGGTGGTGGAGAGGTTTTTGGCATTTACGCAGCTGAGGCCGGCCGGTCAGCGGCAGACGTTACATAATCGCAGAGCTCGAGTAACTTCTTCTTGAATCCCATGTATCGAACATGTAACTGACGGCACTCCATCTCGAGACGACGAACAAGGCGATCGAGGTCGGCGGAGACCTTGAGCGTCGGCGCGCGATCGGACCCTTGCAACGCCCGAATCCGCATGATGAGCATCTCGAAATCGTGCATGCGGCCGAGGAGATCCTGCGCCGATTTCAGCATCCGGATACGTGCCGACGCCCGGGAGCGGCTCAAGTCCCGCGCAACCTCCAGAACATACCGGAGCTTCTTCACAGCAATCCGTACCTGGTGCAACCGATCCGGTAAATAGATTCTACCGGCGTTGTCGATCGCGACCTGCAATGCCAGCGCGCGACGGATAGCACGCTTGATCACTGTCCGCAGCAGCTTTGGATCCGAGAGCGCGGGCGCTCGCCCATCGACCAGGCAGTGCGCGGCAGCCAATGCTTTGCGCTGGAGCTTCTCGAGATTGACGCGTTCGATTTCGAGTGCCATGTCCGCGAAGAGGCGGTCACGTTCCTCCATGAGGATCGTTCGGAGGAGGTCGATACACTCCCTCGATACCGAGGCGTCGGAAGCCAACTCATCGAGGGTGAGCAGGGCGACGTCGTGTTCGCGGACGACTCCGAGCGCCCGCGTCAATCGCGAGACAACCTTGGTGAGCTTTCGACACTTGGAGCCACGGGTCACGATCGGAAAAGCCGCCCGCATGCGGCGCGTGGCCACGCGGGCCTGGTGGATCGCGGTGACATCGCCGTTCCGAGCCGAAGGCAACGTGCGCGTCAAGGCCAGCAAACGCTGCCGAATCAAAAGCTCCGACGGGTGGGACTCGTTCATGGAACAAAGCCGGACTCGGCTACTATATGTCCTCTTTTCTTTCAAACCATCCAGGGGAGCTCTGCCCGTCAATCCGGCAGAGCCTCCCGGCTGGTTTCAGTATCTCTTGGCGCGCGTCGCGCGCCTAGCCCGTTGTGCAGGAACATGACGGGTACGCGGCTTCGAGTGAAGACCGCATAACGGGCTGAGCATGCGCATAGCCGCCATCGACATCGGAACCAATTCCGTCCACATGATCGTCGTCCGCGTCCGGCCCGATTTGTCGTTCGAGGTGATCGATCGCGAGAAAGCGATGGTACGTCTCGGCGCCGGTGGCCTCGATGGCAAGGCGCTGACGAGCGAGGCCATGAGCGCTGCTCTACAGGCGCTCTCGAAATTCAAGCGGCTGGCTGAGTCGCACAGCGTCGACAAGATTCTGGCGGCGGCGACCAGCGCCACGCGCGAGGCGCGCAACGGCGGCGAGTTCCTTGCGCGGATCGAAGCGGAAACCGGCATCCGGCCTCGCGTCATCACGGGCGCAGAAGAAGCACGGCTGATTCATCTGGCGGCCGTCTATGGAGTGGACGTCGGCAGCGCGCGCGCCGTCGTCATCGACATCGGTGGCGGCAGCACCGAGATCACACTCGGGACGGCAACCTCAACGCAGGCAGCAAAGAGTTTCAAGATCGGCGTCATCCGGCTGACCGAACGGTTCGTCAAAAGCGATCCGCTGTCGGGACGTGACGAACAGAAGCTCACGAAGCACGTACTCAGCGAAATCGATCGCCACTGTGAGCAGATCACGGCCTCAGGCTTCGATCGCGTGATCGGAACGTCCGGGACCATCCTGAGCCTGGGCACGGTGGCCACCGCCATGTCCGGAGGCGCGGTTCCAAGCGAATTGCGTAACCTTCGGGTCCCGGCGAAGCAGATTCGGCGGTTGCGCAAGGAAGTCGTGGCACTCTCGCTCGCTCAACGGCTGACCATTCCTGGTCTCGATCCGCGTCGCGCTGACCTGATCGTCGCCGGCGCGGTACTGCTCGACGCCATCCTGCGCCGGCTCGGGGCCGAGGACATCACGCTCTGCGACCTCGCGCTACGCGAGGGGCTGGTCCTCGATTACGTTCGTCGCAACAGCAAGCACATCGAGCACGTCGACAGCATTCCCGACGTGCGACGGCGCAGCGCTCTCGAACTCGGTGAGCGCTGCAATTTCTACGCTGAACATGCCCACCAAGTCGTGCGGCTCGCGCTTGCGATCTTCGATCAGACCCGCGCCGTCCACGGCCTGACCGATCGCGATCGCGAGTGGCTCGAATTCGCCGCCCTGCTCCACGACATCGGATCGCTCATCAGCTACGAGCGCCATCATCGGCATTCTTACTACCTGATCCGGAATGGTGACCTGCGTGGCTTCGATCCCGACGAGATCGAAGTCATTGCGCTGGTGGCTCGCTATCACCGGCGTGGCACGCCAAAGCGATCCCACGAAGAGTACTCGCGACTGCCAGCGCCGCTGCGCAAGACGGTCCGTACACTCGCCTCGATCCTGCGCGTTGCCGAGAGCCTGGATCGGAGCCACACCCAGACCATCTCGAGCCTCGATTTCCGTGACCGTGGAGAGGATGCCCTGCTGCAGGTTCACACCACAGGAGATGCCGAGCTCGAAGTATGGGCGACGAATAGACACCTGCGGCCATTCGAGCGCCTGCTCGGCAAACCTATCCGGCTCGAAGCGGCTGTCGTGCCGCCCGAGCGCCGCCCCGTGCCGAGTGAGAGACCCAAGGTTGAGAGCAACACCCGAGCCGTCACAACGCGGCGATCCACCGCCCGCACTCCGAAGCGAGCCCCACGCGCAATCGCCGAGTAGTGCGAGACGCCCCCGCCTACCAGCGGAGGCCGTAACACGGATTTAACATCGCAGAAACCAGTGTGAAATTCCCGTTGGATAGGGTCAGTTAATGTCCCGGTTTCGCGTGTCAGATCCGACTAAGGCCAGACACTATATGGCGTTCTCCGGATTGGGCTTAGCGGCAAGTCTGGCAATCGCCTGCGGCAATGGGGGCGAAAAACCCGCGGCATCGAACGCCGCCCCGGCGCTCATTCGACTTGACGGGTCCCGTACGGTCTTCCCTATCAGCGAAGCGGTCGCAGAGGAGGTCCAGAAGGCTAACCACGACGTACGGGTGAATGTTGGCATCTCGGGCACCGGCGGCTTGTCGCGTCCCTTGTTCATCTACGTCGCGCGCAAATCCGCGGACCGTCCCGAGGTGCAGCGGTTCGTCGACGCGTACTTCAGTGCGTCCGCTTTGACTCGCGAAGTTGGATACGTCGAACTGACGCCGCAGATAAATGACCTCGCCAAGAAGCACTTCGCGGACCGTAAGGTTGGCACGGCCTTCGGAGCGGGCGGTTCCCAGGTTGGTTTGACACTCGAGCAGCTGTTGACGCGAGAGCAATGATCCTTCGAGATGCTCAGGGTGTTTCGGACGACTCGACACCACACGGGGTTGCCCTGACGATCCAGATCTTCAACTGGTTCTCCCAGAAACGAGGCCTCTCGTGAGCACGGCGTCCCGATCGCTGGCATCCCTCGGAGAACTGGCCACGACCAGAAAGAAGGCAGACGGCCCGGACGCCCCGAGCAAGATCCAGGTCGACTCGATGAATTTCTACTACGGCGAGAAGCGCGCGCTGCAGGACATTTCGATCCGCATCAAGCCGAACGTGGTGACCGCCTTCATCGGACCGTCGGGATGCGGCAAGAGCACGTTTCTCCGCACGTTGAACCGGATGAACGACATCATCCCTGGCACACGCGTCGAAGGCCAGATCCTTATCGACAACGTCGACATCTACAAGTCCGGGATGGACGTCGTGCACCTGCGCCGGCGCGTGGGCATGGTGTTCCAGAAGTCGAATCCGTTCCCGAAGTCGATTTACGAGAACATCGCGTACGGGCTGCGAATCAACGGCCTGGCGGCGAGCAAGGCGGAGCTCAGCGCCCGGGTCGAGGAGAGCCTCAAGCAGGCGGCGTTGTGGGATGAGGCCAAGGACCGGCTCCACGAGTCGGCGCTGGCGCTGTCGGGCGGACAGCAGCAGCGGCTGTGCATTGCCCGGGCCCTCGCGGTGCGCCCCGACATTATCCTGATGGACGAGCCCGCGTCGGCGCTCGATCCAATTGCCACGCAGCGAATCGAGGAACTCGTGTACGATCTGAAGAAGTCGTACACGATCGTGATCGTCACGCACAATATGCAGCAGGCGGCGCGAGTTTCGGATCACACGGCGTTCTTCTGGCTCGGACGCCTGGTCGAGTACGACCGGACCGAGAAGATTTTTACCGCTCCAGCCGAAAAGCTGACTGAGGACTATGTGACCGGGAGGTTCGGCTGATGGACCGGCAGGTCCCTCACTTCCGCGAGGAGCTCGAAGCGCTCCAGGGTCGATTGCTCGAAATGGGTGGGCTCGCCGAGGAACGCGTGCGCGCTGCCCTTCAGGGCCTGGTCTCCCGCGACGCAGCGCTGATCACCAAGGTGCTGTCCGGCGACGAGCCCATCAATCAGCTCCACATCGAGGTCGATAACCGCTGCTTCCGCCTCCTGGCGTTGCACCAGCCGATGGCGACCGACCTCAGGGCGGTCGTCGCAGCGGTGAAAATCAACACCGACCTCGAGCGGGTCGGCGATCTGGCCGTGAACATCGCCGAGGCCAGCAAACGTTATATCGGCCATGCTCCCGTGAAGCAGCTGATCGACATTCCCCTGATGGGTGACATCGCCCAGGCGATGCTGCGCGACGCCCTCGACTCCTTTGTGAAACGCGACACGGATCTCGCCCATCGCGTCCTCAACGAGGATGACCGGCTCGATAGCTTGAAGACACAGGTCTTCCGCGACCTGCTGACGCATATGCTGCGCGACCAGGCCACGGTCGAGCCTTCGCTCGACCTGATCCTCGTGTCACGGCATCTCGAGCGGATTGGCGATCATGCGACGAACATCGCCGAAGACGTGATCTTCATGGTGTCGGCGCTGGACGTGCGCCACCATCTCGCGGGCAGTTCTTAGGGAATTCCGTCAACTCTCAATCCCCAACTCCCAACTGTCACATTTCGCAAGTCTCACACCCACCGTCCCTAACAGAATTGTTTGGGGCTGGGTGTTGGGAGTTGGGATTTGAGCGGAGGGTATGACCAGTTGGGCTGTGTGCGAGTTGGGAGTTATGATTCCTCGGATGGGCGAGGCTCCGCTGTGCGTCCTGTGCCGCACCCGTCCGGTAGATGAACGCTGGCGACCGTTCTGCAGCGAGCGGTGCCGCAATGAAGACCTGGCACGGTGGGCGGAAGGGCGCTATCGAGTCGCCAGCGACCCCGCGCCGACGCCCGACACCGACACTGATTCAACGCCCGACTGACTGCTCGCATATGCCCGATACGCTCACTATTACCGACAATCGCACCGGCAAACTGTACGAAATTCCCATTACCGACGGCGCCATTCGTGCCACCGATCTCCGCCAGATCAAAATGGGCCAGGACGATCAGGGTTTGGGTACGTACGATCCGGCGTTCATGAACACGGCGTCATGTCGAAGCCGCATCACGTATATCGATGGCGACAAGGGCATCCTCGAGTATCGGGGCTATCCGATCGAGCAACTGGCCGAGCATTCGACATACCTCGAAACCGCATATCTCATCATCTTCGGGCAACTGCCGACCGACACGCAGCTCAAGGAGTGGACGAAGCAGATCACGCTTCACACGATGCTGCACGAGAACATCAAGAAGCTGATGGAGGGCTTTCAATACGACGCCCATCCGATGAGCGTGTTCCTGAGCACGGTGGGTGCCTTCTCGACGTTCTACGCGGACGCAAAGAAGATCTTCGATGAGGAATCACGCAAGAAGCAGATTCACCGGCTCATCGCCAAGGTGCCGACCATCGCCGCCTACGCCTATCGTCACAGCATCGGCCGCCCCTATATCTATCCCGATAACGACCTGAGTTTCACCGGCAACTTCCTGAACATGCTCTTCCGCATGACCGAGCTGAAGTACCAGGTCAGCCCGGTGCTCGAGCGCGCGCTCGACGTGTTGTTCATCCTGCACGCCGATCACGAGCAGAACTGCAGCACCAACGCGATGCGTGGCATCGGCAGTTCACACGTGGACCCGTATTCGGCGATGGCCGGCGCTGCCGCCGCGCTCTACGGTCCGCTGCATGGCGGTGCCAACGAAGCGGTGCTGCGCATGCTGTCCGAGATCGGCACCGTGCAGAACGTTCCAGGCTTCATCAAGCGTGTGAAAGCGGGCGAAGGACGCCTGATGGGATTCGGGCACCGCGTCTACAAGTCGTACGACCCAAGAGCCAAGATCATCAAGAAGACGGCTGACCAGGTGTTCGAGGTCACTGGCCGCAATCCGCTGCTCGACATCGCGCTCGAGCTCGAACGCATTGCGCTCGAGGACGAATACTTCGTCACGCGCCGGCTGTACCCGAATGTCGACTTCTATTCGGGCCTCATCTATCAGGCGATGGGGTTCCCGGTCACGATGTTTCCAGTGCTCTTCGCGATCCCGCGCACGTCGGGCTGGATCGCGCAGTGGGAGGAGATGCTGCTCGATCCGGAGCAGAAGATCGCCAGACCGCGCCAGGTCTACATCGGCCCGGCGCGGCGAGATTACGTTCCTCTCAGTAAAAGGACATAGTCGGTGCGAGTCGCATTGCTTGCCGGTGCGTCGACGTTGCTCCTCGGTTCATTCGTCTCTGGTTGCGCCGGGACACCGGAGGTGAGCGCGATGACGCCATCAGCAAGCCAGACTCAGCAGAGCGCAGCGAAAGTCGCCTTCGATGGTGCGAAGGCCTGGGATCATCTCCGCAAGCAGGTGAGCATCGGGCCCCGTCCCTCTGGAACCCCCGCGATTGTCGAGACCCGGAAATACATCATCGATCAGCTCAAGGCGTCTGGCATCGAGGCGAAGGAGCAGCCGTTCATCGGCATGACGCCGCTCGGCGAGGTGTCGATGGCAAACGTGATCGCGACGATCCCCGGCCGGAGTCCTGACCGCCTCGTGCTGGCCAGCCACTTCGACACGAAGCTCTATCGGGAGTTCAGATTCGTTGGCGCCAACGACGGCGCCTCGTCGACGGCGGTGCTCCTCGAGTTGGGCCGGGTCCTGAAAAGCCGGCAGAACGAATTGACCATTGAGCTTCTCTTCCTCGACGGTGAAGAGGCGCGGCGTCCCGAGTGGCAAGGCACCGACAACACCTACGGCAGCCGCCACTATGTCCAGGCTGCACAGAAGAGCGGTTCGCTGAAGACGCTGAAGGCGCTGGTGCTGCTCGACATGATTGGCGATCGCGATCTGGTCATCAAACGCGATGCGAACTCGACACCGTGGCTGGTCGACATTATCTGGAGCGCGGCGTCACGGATTGGCCATGGCTCGACGTTTTCCATGCAATTGACGACCATCGAGGACGACCATATTCCGTTCCTGCGCGCCGGCGTCGCTGCGGCCGACATCATCGACCTCGAGAACCCGACGTGGCATACGGCCCAGGATGACATCGACCACGTCAGTGCCAAGAGCCTGCAAGTTGTCGGCGACGTGGTTGTAGCGGCCATCCCTGAGATCGAAAAGCAGATTCTCAAGACGCGCTAGGACAGCGTAGGCCGAGCCCCGAGTCGGGTGTATCCTTCGAGCCATGAGCATCCTGACGCTGAAAGTAAACGGGCGCTCGCACGAGGTAGACGTCGACCCGTCCACGCCACTGCTCTACGTGCTCAGCGACGACCTGGAGCTTCGCGGCCCGAAGTTCGGCTGCGGCCTCGGTCAGTGTGGCGCCTGCACCGTCGTGATCAATGGTCAGGCAACGCGATCGTGCGTCACACCGGTCAGCGCGGTCGGCCAGAGCGAGGTCATCACGCTCGAAGGGCTCGGGACAGCCAATGCGCCCCACCCGATTCAACAGGCGTTCATCGACGAACAGGCTGCGCAGTGCGGCTTCTGTCTGAGCGGCGTCGTGCTGACAGCAAAGGCGTTCCTCGACCGGAATCCGCGTGCGACCGACGAGCAGATCCAGCAGGCGCTGTCCGGCGTGCTGTGCCGCTGCTTCGCCAACGTCCGCATGCTCAAGGCCATCCGCCGCTACGCCAATGCGAACGGGAGGACGGCATGACGCCTCATCTGACTCCCGACGCCCGCGTCGCTCTCGGCCGCGCCGGATTTTCGCGACGCAGTTTCCTCAAAGGCTCCGGCGCCATCGTCGTCGCGTTCTCGTCGGCCGGACTCGCGGACGGCCTGACCGACATGTTCGCGCAGGGCTTCAACGGAACTGGCAGCACGCAGCTTGATGCCTGGATCGCCATCGGCCGCGACGGTATCGTCACCGCTTATACCGGCAAATGCGACTTCGGCCAGGGTTTGTACACGGCGCAGATGCAGCTCGTTGCGGAAGAAGTGTGCGTCCCGTTGAGCCGCGTCCGACTAATCCAATGTGATACGTCGGTGACGCCAGACCAGGGTACGACGTCCGGACAGCAATCGCATCCGACGAATTTCAATCACACCAACCTGGCGCTTGCTGGCGCCACTGCGCGCCAGGCGTTGATCCGCCTGGCATCGGACAAGATCGGAGCGCCGGCATCCGACCTCGTGGCGCGCGACGGCGTCGTGGCGCTGAAGTCGGACGCTTCACGCAGCCTCGCGTACGGCGATTTGATCGGAGGCCAGCGCTTCAACCTTCAGCTCGATCGGGCAGCGGCACGAAAGCACCCGCGTGAATGGACCGTCCTCGGCACGCCGGTTCCGCGCGTCGACATGCGTGACATGGTCACCGGCCAATTCGAGTTCGTCCACAACGTCAAGGTTGCAGGGATGCTGCACGGCCGCGTCGTGCGCCCGCCCGAGGTGGGCGCAACCGTGGGAAGCGTGGACGAAGGATCGATTCGCGATCTTCCGGGCGTCGTGAAGGTCGTCGTCAAAGGAAACTTCGTCGGCGTGGTGGCGCAGAAGCCATGGCAGGCGATGCAAGCCGCCGAGCGCCTCAAGGTGACCTGGAATCGAGGCACCGGACTTCAGCCGCACGCGGATCTGTACGGGACACTGAGGCGGCAGCCTGCACGCGACACGCTGCTCGTCGATTCCGGCGACGTGGACGCCAACCTCAAAGCGGCCTCCACTGTTCTCCGATCGACCTACCTCCATCCGTACCAGATGCATGGCTCGATGGGAAGCTCGTGCGCGGTGGCGGATGTCCAGGCCGACAAGGCGACGATCTGGTCGGCCACCCAGTCCGCGTACCCGACGCGCAATACGTCGGCGATGCTTCTCGGTCTCAAGCCGGAAAGCATTCGCGTCATCTACGTCCGCGGCGCGGGATGCTACGGCATCAACGGCGCCGATACGGTCAGCTACGATGCGGCGCTGCTCTCACAAGCCGTCGGAAAGCCCGTCCGCGTGCAGCTCTCGCGCAAGGACGAGATGGCGTGGGAGAACTACGGCAACGCGTTCGCGATCGATCAGCGCGTCGCGCTCGAAGCGAGCGGCAACATCAGCGTGTGGGATTACGAGGCGTGGTCGGCTGCTCGCGGCGGTCGTCCGGGGTACAACACGCCGGGCAACGTCGTCACCGGAGTTCTCGTCGGCTCGAACCCTGCGCCATTTGCTCCACGCACGCCGGCGCCGGCGCCCGACACCCCGCTCAACAACGGATCGAACACTGCGCCGTCGTACATCGCCGGCCGCGTCCGTGACTCGGCCAACGGTGCGGGCGTCATCCGCAGCGAGCGGGTGCTGTCGCATCGCGTGCTCTCGCCGTTCTTCACCGGACCGTTGCGCGCGCCCGAGCGACTGCAGAACACCTTCGCGCACGAATGCTTCATGGACGAAGTGGCAACGCATGTGAAGGCCGACCCGGTCGAGTACCGGCTCAAACATCTGAGTCATGCGCGCCTGAGCGCCGCGGTCCGCGCCGCCGCCAAGGCCGCCAATTGGGAACGACGTCCGTCTCCACGACCCGGTCGCGCCGGAGGAGGCAAGGTCACTGGCCGAGGCATCGCCTGCGTCTGCTATGAGGGGGATAACGGGTACGTCGCGATGGTGGCGGATGTCACCGTCGATCAGAACACGGGACAGATCCAGGTCACTCGCCTCGTCGTGGCGCAGGACTGCGGTCCGATCTCCAATCCCGATGGCATGCGCAACCAGATCGAAGGCGGAGCGCTCCAGGGCATCAGCCGCGCACTCGGCGAAGAGGTCACGTGGGACGATCGCAAGATCACCTCGGTAGACTGGCGTTCATACCACTCGCTGACACTCGGCATCGCGCCGCCGGCGATGGAGATCGTTCTGCTCAACCAGACCGACGAGGAAGCATGCGGCTCGGGTGAAACCTCGATCACGGTGGTCGCGCCGGCGATCGGAAATGCCGTTTTCGACGCAACGGGAGTCCGGCTCAGGCAGGTTCCGTTTACTCCTGAACGAGTGCTGGCTGCTATTCGCGCACGTACCTAGCGACTGCCGTCGGCATGTTCGCTCTGCTCGCGCTCGCTTCCGCTGTCTGTTACGGCGCGGCTGATTTTCTCGGCGGACTGACCTCTAAGAAAGCCAGCACTCTCGCGATCGTCGTCGTCTCACAGTTCGCGGGACTCCTGCTGCTCTTCCTCATGCTGCCACTGTTGCCGGCGGCGTCGCCGGTCAGAGCGGACTATCTCTGGGGCGGGCTCGCCGGGCTCACGGGCGGCATCGGCGTCGCGCTGCTCTACCGGGCGCTCGCGGTCGGCGTGATGGCCGTGGTTGCGCCGACCACGGCTGTGTGCGCCGTCATCATTCCCGTCGTCGCGGCAGTTGCCCTTGGCGATCGGCCGGGCTCGGTCACTATCGGAGGCATCGCGCTCGCGATCGTGGCCATCGCCCTCGTTTCTCAATCGACTCATCCTGATCCAACGGGTGACGACGCCGGCCAGAAGACCGGGGCGCGCCGATCGGCTTTTTCACTTGCGCTCTTATCTGGTGTGGTCATCGGATTCTTCTACCTGGCGCTTGCGCGGACCAGCAGCCAGGCCGGCTTGTGGCCGCTGGTCGCCGCGAGAAGCGTGTCGGTCGCTCTCTTCGCTGCGATCGCGCTGTTGACCTCGCAGTCTCTTCATGTGCCTTCAGGAATCCGCACAACCGTTGTCGCCGGCGGCACCTTGGACATGATCGCGAATCTCCTCTATCTGGTCGCGACGCGTTCCGGGCCTCTGAGCATAGTCGTCACGCTGGCGTCCCTATATCCTGCAAGCACCGTCCTGCTTGCACGTGTGGTATTGCACGAGCGGCTGAGCCGACTTCAATGGCTGGGGGTGATCTGCGCAATGGTGGCCGTCATAATGATCGTTCGCTGAAAGTTCGAAGTTTAAAGTTTGAAGTGCACACTTTTAACTGTCAGGCGCCCAGGTCGCCGGATCGAATTCAATGATTTCGGGTGGGTTCTTCTGGAAGTTGCTGTACCGAATCCATGTCGGTTTGACGCGCACATAAATCAAATCCGGCCAGGAGCGGCGTTCCGGTCCCTCGGGGAATCGCGAATAGTACACTGCGAGAAGTCGCTCCAGTTCCGCACCGCTCGGTTCGTCCGCCGTTCCTTCGTACTGGACCGTGCGCTCGTCACCGTCGCGAGTGCCACCAATGACCAGCGCGATCGCCGGATTCGCGCGCAGGTTTGGCGCCTTGCGCGACGAAGCGAGCGTATCGAACACGATCTCGAGATCATCTGTCACCGCAATTCCGACGACAGCTGCCTGCGGAACTCCGCCCGCTGAGACCGAGGCTTGCACCGCGTATTTCTCTGATCGCATGAACTCGAGCAGCACCTCGCGAGTCATCGTCACCCCTGATTCGTCAACCGGTACTGGTAGCGAGCCACGTAGTACGCGCCTACCTGGCGGAAGCTGTGGAACTCGAAGCCGAATCGCTCGTACAACTCGCGCAGCTTTGGCCGCGATGCGTCGGTGTCGAGCCGCAGATAACTCTTGCCCATCGTCCGGGCACGTGAAACGGCCCACTCCATGAGCGCGGTCGAGACGCCCAGACCCTTGTAACGCCTTCGCACCACCAGGCGATGGATGAACGCTGAATCATCCTGCGTCAGATCCGGCCAGAAGAGTCGATCGTCGAGTTGAAACCTCACCACGCCCGCAGGATCGTTGTCGACGTCCGCGATAAAGAACAATCCGGCGGCAATCTCCTCGTCAACGCGACCGGGGACGAGCTCGCCCGCCTCCCACATGACGACTCCCATCGCGTCCACCCACCTCGCCGCCTCGTCGAGCATCTCCTGCACCATGGCGGCATCCGTTGCCTGTGCCTGTCGGATCGTGATCGCAGGCATCACCGGGCTCCCTGATCGGCGACCGCCCACGGCGACGAGCTGCGCAGCCGCATGCCGTCGACGGCGAAGACAACGAGACCAAGCCAGACAAGACCAAAGCCGGCCAGTTGTGCGCGCGTGAACGGTTCCTGGAACGCGAAGACACCGAGCAGGAACTGAATGGTTGGCGCAATGTACTGGAGGACACCAACCACGGAGAGCGGAATTCGTCGAACGGCAGTCGCGAACAGCAACAAAGGAACGATTGTCACGACGCCGCCGGCAACGAGGAGCATATCGGTGCCTGTACGCGAATGCAGGAATGCACCGGCTCCCCTCAGGTGCAGCGCGACGAGATACAGGCCGGCCGGCACGAGCAGCACGGCGGTCTCGAGCGCAAGGCCTTCGAGCGACGGCAGCGGCGCCGCCTTCTTCACGAGCCCGTAGCTGCCGAAGCTGGCCGCCAGCGCTACCCCGATCCAGGGCAGCGTCCCGTAGGCGATCGTCAGCCACACCACACCGGAGAATGCGAACGCCACCGCGACCCATTGCATCTGACGGAGGCGTTCACGGAACACGATCACGCCCATCAGCACGTTCACGAGCGGCGTGATGAAGTAACCGAGACTGCTTTCGACCACGAATCCGTTGTTTACCGAATAGACGTAGAGGAACCAGTTCACACCGATGAGCACCGCCGCGACCGCATACAGGCTGACCACTCGCGGCGTCACTGACTGCAGCACGGCGCGGCGCTCCGGCCATCTCGCCGCGATGATCGCCGCGAGCACGACGAACGACCAGACGATCCGATGACAGAGAACCTGAATGGCGGGAACGTTCGGAAACAGCCGCCAGTACAACGTCAGAAGGCCCCACAGAGTGTAAGCGGCGACGCCGTACCACATCTCAATTTCGAAGTTTAAAGTTTAAAGTTCAAAGTGATGGAAGTAAGTTTCAAAGTGCATCGGCGGCGCCGCGCGGCCGCAAGGATGCCGGTATCAGCTGACGGTACTTTCAACTTACTTTCTTACTTTGAACTTCTGACTTCGAACTTTCAGAGATCTCCCGGAGTATTTCCGCCTCGGTCAGGACCGTTGCCGACGCCTTTGCACGGCGGAAGATGCGATCGATGAGTTCGTCGTCCGCCGGAAGCCCATGCTGCTCCAGCCAGAACACGACGTTGGACTTTCCAGACATCGGTCCGATCTCGATCTGCTGGCGCCGTCCGACCAGGCGAGCTGGCACGCCTGAATACACGGTATCGGCGAGGTCGGGATCGTTCTTGCGGAAGGCCTTGACGACTGCCGCGGCGTGAACACCGGTTGCCGTCCGGAAGGCGTCGCGGCCGAAGACCGGATAGTTATCGGGAATCGGCTCACCGGTGGCGTCCGACACGGCGTGCACGAGGTCGTCGAGATGCGTGAGGTCACGCTCGATCCAGCCCATGAGCACTAGGTTCACCATCAACAGATCCATGGGCGTGTTGCCCACGCGCTCGCCAATCCCAAGCATGGTTCCATGCACGCGGGTGGCCCCCGCCTCGAGCGCCGCAAGGCTGTTGATGGTCCCCATGTCGCGATCGCGATGGCCGTGCCAATCGATGCCGATATCGGCGCCGCTCGCCTCCACGAGGCGTTTGACGAAGCCGACGACGGCGCGGGCACCGGCGGGCGTGGCGTGGCCGACAGTGTCAGCAATGCACAGGCGCGACGCGCCCGAGTCGATCGCGGTTCGAAACAGCCGGCGCAGCGTTTCGGGATCCGATCGCGTCGTGTCCTCGGTGACGTACATGACCTTCAAGCCGTGGCGTACGCCAAAGCTGATTGCCTCTTCCGTGCAGCGCTGCAAGTAATCAACAGACCAGTCTTCCGCATAGATGCGAATCGGGCTCGAGCCGATGAAGCAGCAGCACTCGATTGGCAGACCAGTCTTCTGCACGATGTCGGCGATCGGTTGAATGTCGGACAGGACCGTCCGCGCTGCGCAATTGGCCTGCACGCGAAGGCGACACTCGAGGATCTCGTAGGCCAGCCGTTGAACGTCGCGCGCCACATGAGGACCGGCGCCAGGCAGGCCGATGTCGGCGGTGTCGATGCCGATACGGTCGAGCAAATGCAGAATGCGGAGCTTCTGATCGATCGTCGGCGCGCGCACCGAGGGCGACTGCAATCCATCGCGAAGGGTTTCGTCGAGGAGCAGGATCTGGCTGGGCCGGGGCACCGGCGCATCGCGATTCCAGTCGAAGATCAGAGCATCATCCACATGTCTACCTGCTCGTGCAGGATCCGTACTTCAATTATAGGGGTCGCCTCTGCCGGCGACTCGATCATCGAGCGACCGACGCGGGACGGGGCCGGCCACAGGAACCAGGCCAGGAGCAGCACGACGAGCACCAGGATCACCGCCGCCACGATGAGCGGGGTGCGCGAGCGGCGTTTGTGTTCGAAGAGCGATCCGGTGGACGGCGGCGCAATTCGAGGCTCGGTTGTCGAGCGACCACAGCGGTAGCAGATGAGTGCTTTGTCGGCGATTTCGGTCTGGCAATACTTGCAGATCATGTAGTTCAGGCTACGGTTCCAGGAAAGGTCAGGGAGTTCGACGTTCGAAGTCGGGGCGCAACTGGTAATGTACTACCGACACGCCCGAACCTGAGGGCTGCAGCCCGAGATGATCCCGCTCCGCGACGTCATCCCATCCCGCACGACGCCGTACGTGACCATCTCGCTGGTCGCGATAAACGTTCTCGTCTTCCTGTATCAGTTTTCTCTCGGCCCGGACGTCAATCGCTTCGTGTTGACCTTTGCGCTCATTCCCGCCTACTTCTCGTGGATCAACGTCCTCACGTCGATGTTTCTGCACGGCGGGTTCCTGCACGTGGCGGGCAACATGCTCTACCTCTGGATCTTCGGCGACAACGTCGAGGACCGGATGGGGCACGGCCGATTCCTCGCGTTCTACTTACTATGCGGCGCCGCGGCGGCGGTAGGACAAACGTTCACGGTGCCCGATTCCATGGTGCCTATGGTCGGCGCCAGTGGCGCGGTCGCGGGAGTGATGGGCGCATACTTCATCCTCTATCCCCATTCGCGAATCGTCACACTGCTTCCGCTGTTCATCGTCTTCCCGATCGTGGAAGTGCCGGCGATCTTCTTCCTCGGGATCTGGTTCGTGATGCAGCTGTTGAGCGGCGTCGGCTCGATTGCGGCCGCTACTGCCGGCGAGCCGGCAGGTGGCGTCGCGTTCTGGGCGCACGTCGCTGGATTCGCAGCGGGCATCGTTGGCGTCTTCGCGTTTCGGCGTCCACAGCGCCAGCGCGTTGAATGGTGGAACGATCTGGACGGATCGTAGGCCGGGTCTTGTTCCTGAGACCCGGCTTCAGGGCTGGGCGATCTTCAGCAAGAGATCCTGCGCCTTCTCGAACGAAGGCGCGATTTCGAGCGCCGCGAGAATCTCCTTCTTCGCCTCGGCAGCCTGACCGGCCGACACATATGCCTCGGCCAGATCGACGTGGGCCTGCGCGCGATCGGGCGGATTGCGCGCCAGCGCGGCGCGGAAGGCGCGCACAGCCGCGTCGTTGTCTTTCCGTTTCAGGGCAAGCCGGCCGTAGGCGGTCTGAGCATCGCGATCAAACGGATCGATGCCAATGACTCGACGGTAGGCTTCCTCGCTGCGCCGATCGTCCTTGACCGAGTCGAGCAGCTTGGCCAGCTGACGCGCGGATTCGACATCCGAGGCATCGACTTTCAGGAGGGCGTCGAGCGCTTGAATCTGTCGCGGCTCGTCCTTCATCTCACCGGCAATGGCCGCGATCATCTTGTTCGGGTTGTTGTCTCCGGTGGCCGTTGGTGCCAGTTTCGCGGCACGCTCGAGCGCTTGAATGGCGCCTTTCGGGTCCTTGGCCTGATGGAGTGCGACGGCCAACTGCATCTGCACGGCGAAGCTCTCCGGGTTGGTCTCGGCCAGCTTCTTCAGATCGTCCGGCGTCGGCTTGCTCTCGACCTTCGGCGTCTGGAGCGACTTCCGAAGGGTGGCGTACTGTTTCTCGAGCCGCGCATCAAAACCCTCCTGCAGTTGATCCAGGCTCACGCCGAGCGACTCCTTGACCGCGGCCTCGGTTTCCAGTCCCTCTCCATACGACCGGATCAAGTCCCGGAGCTTCGGTTCGCCGTATGTGTCGACGATGTGATCGACGACGAGGGAGGCCTGGTAGTACGAGAGCGAGATCAGGCGCGGGTCGCTGAATCCCTCGTTCAGCACCTTCAACTTGAGCACCTTGTCCTCGTTGATCGCCTGCGCGAACGACATGTCCATCTCGCGGCCCCACTCCGGCCGCGCACGGCGCTCCTCCCATACCGAGATGCCCTCGCTCAACCAGCGCGGCAGACGGTTCTTGGACAGCTGCAGCGTGATGACGTGGGCGATCTCGTGCCAGAGCGTTTCGCCCCAGTGGAACTCTCCGGGTTCGCGGGCGTTCGGCGAGTCGAGCGTCACCACCCGGCCGAAACAGGCGCCGAGCGCGCCGATGAAGCCGGGCAACCCGATCGTCCGGACGGCAAACTGATCGTGCTTGGGAAACATTTCGATCAGGATCGGCCCCGTCACCTTGAAGTCGTAGAGCTTCTGCAGCGTCCCCAACGCTTCCTTGGCGAGCGGCATCGCGTATTCGCGCATGACGCCGACCTCGGCGGGATCGAGGCGCATGATGATGTCGCCATCGGTGATCGTCACGAACTTGTCGATCGTGTCGAGCAGATCGAGCTGATTGAACGTCGTCTGATCGAAGGCGTCACCCTTGAAGGCGCGCTCCAGCGCCACGCGCGCACCCGGCTCGTCGCCGGTCCTCAACAAGTGAGTGCCCAGATCCGAGTACGCGCGAGTGTTGTCGGCATCCAGCGTCAGCGCGCGGCGAACGAGCGTCACCGCCTCGTCGAACCGGTAATTGCGCGCCAGGTGATCGCCGGCCACGCGATACACCTCGCCATAACCCGGGTTGATCTTGAGAACATCCTGCGCCAGGCGATCGAATTCAGCGGCCTTGTCCTCGAGCCGCGCGATCGCCGCGTCGAGTGAACGCGCCTCGAGACTGTTGGGATTGACTGCCAGCGCCTTCTTGATGCTCTCGCGCGCCCGATCCCGCTCGCGATCGTCGAGCGCGAGCTCGGCCTGCAACAGAAGCGCGGGCACTGAGTTCGCGTTGATCTTGAGCGCACGCTCGAGCGCAGCCCGCGCCGCCGGCGGATTCATTCCCGTATTGACCTCGGCCGCACCAATGAGCGCTCCGACATGACTGTCGTCGACGCGCAGCGCCTCCTGGAACGACTTCATCGCATCGGCGGGATTGTGCTTGTCGAGGAACAGTTCGCCCCACGCAGCGTTGATATCGGGGTCGTTCGGGGCCAGCTTGTTGGCGTCGCGGAAGTAGCTGTTGGCATCCTTGAACGCCTGAGCGTCCTGGAACGTGGCGAGGGCACTCGCGGCCTGTGCGAGGCGGAAGAAATCGCGCGCCGAGCGGGGCGACAGCCGCCCGGTGAGCACGCGCAGCCGCCTGATTCCGTCCGCGCGCTTACCGAGGTATAGCTCCAGCAACCCCAATTCGAGGGCTGCATCGCTATCGGGTTGCGCCGATGCTGCCGGCGTGAGCAGCGTCTGCGCTTCCTGGTAATGACCCTGCGCAATCTGCGCGCGGGCACGGAGCGCGATCGAGGCCGGGTCGGTCGCACTTTTCAGGAGCCGCTCGACTTCCTCGAACTGACCCGCATTCAACGCGCGCGCCGCCGGACTGGATGTCGGGGCGGCCGGCTTTCCGCCCCCCTGCTGTGCCGACGGAACCGTACCGGCCGCGAGGAGCAGCACCCAAGCGATGCACGCACGCCTGACACTCAACAGTGCTCCCATGATTCCCCTACTCCTCGTTGAGGTCTTGCGATTCTTACTCCTCATCCGGATCTTGCGGCAGGCCTTCGAGTTCTTCCAGAAATATGAGTGCCCGGTGCGACGGAATCTCGAACCGTTTGCCGCACGTTTTACAGACGAGGTCGTCGTCTACCCGAATCAGGTGATCCTTTGATTTGCCGAAGAGGACGCGATCGTGCTCGTTGGCCCCTGATGGAATCTGCGCCTTCTTCGTCCGACGCAGCCACTTGATGGAGTAGTCATTGGTTCGACGGCAGCGCGGACACTGGAAGCGAGCCGGACGCTGCTCAGGCTTCTCCGTGAAAAACTGTCGTTCGTCCACGCGCGAAGCGTACCACACTGATAGACTGGACATGACGGCTCTCGGCTTTGCGCTCGCCTTGGCTAGGAATATGGGCTGCCGGGAGCCAAGAGCCCTGAAGCCTGGAAGCCAAGCGCCCAGAGCCCAAAGCCAGACATGGCCGACACCGAACCCCAACTGCCATCGGAGTTGCCCGTCCTGCCGCTGCGACGCACAGTGGCGCTGCCACTCACGCTGCAGCCGCTGGCCGTCAATCGTCCGGTCTCGATCGAAACAGTCAACCGGGCACTCGGTGTCGATCGTCTCGTGTTCCTCGTATTGCAGAAGAACGAGGCTGAAGATCCGGGACCCGACGATCTGCTTCAGGTCGGCACCGTCGGCGTCATTCGCCAGATGGCCAAGGTCCCGAGCGGGATCAACATCATCATCGAGGGACTGGCGCGTGCGCGTGCCACGCTGGTCACGCGCACCGGCACCAGCATGCGGGCGCAGATTACCCAGCAGCCCGAAACATTCGAACGCACGATCGACGTCGACGCGCACATCCGCCGCATCCAGGAACTGATCGAAAAAGCGCTCTCGCTTTCAACAGGTCTCTCCGAAGATTTGCGCGGCGTCGTCATGAACATCGACGACCCGTTGCGACTCGCGTACGTGTTGGCGAGCCTCATCGAGATGAAGCCCTCGGACCGGCAGGAGATGCTCGAGGCGAACGATCTCCTCAAGAAACTCGAGATCGTGTCGTCGTCGCTGACGCGTGAGGTGTCGCTGCTCGAAGTGAAGGGCAAGATCGAATCGGCCGCGCAGCAGGAGATGACCGACGCGCAGCGCCAGTACTACCTGCGTCAGCAGCTCAAAGCCATTCAGCAGGAACTCGGCGAGGGCGAAGGCAACGAGATCGCCGAACTGCGCAAGCGCGTCGAGGACGCCAAGCTGCCCGAGAGCGTGAACGTAGTGGCGATGCGCGAAGTCGATCGTCTGGCGCGGATGACCGCAGCATCACCCGAGTATCAGATGCTGCGCACCTACATCGATTGGCTGCTCGATATTCCCTGGTCGGTGACAACCGAGGACCGCATCGATCCCATCGAGGGACGCCGCGTGCTCGACGAAGACCACTACGACCTCGACAAGGTCAAAGAGCGAATCATCGAGTATTTGTCGGTCCGCAAACTGAAGGGCGACATGAAGGGGCCGATCCTCTGTTTCGTCGGTCCTCCTGGAGTTGGCAAAACATCGCTCGGCCAGTCAATCGCCCGCGCGATGTCGCGAAAGTTCGTCCGCCTGTCACTCGGCGGTGTCCGCGACGAAGCCGAGATTCGCGGCCATCGGCGCACCTACATCGGTTCGATCCCCGGTCGCATCGTCCAGGCGCTCAAACAGGCTGGCTCGATGAACCCGGTCTTCATGCTCGACGAAATCGACAAGGTGACTGCCGGCGGCTTCTCCGGAGACCCGGCGGCGGCGCTGCTCGAGGTGCTCGACCCGGCGCAGAACCACTCGTTCCGCGATCACTACCTGGAGATCCCGGTCGATCTGTCGCGAACGCTGTTCATCGCGACGGCGAACCAGTTGGGCACGATTCACCCCGCCCTCCTGGACCGGATGGAGATCATCCAACTGGCAGGCTACAGCGAGGAAGAAAAGGTCCACATCGCCCGCAAGTACCTGCTGCCTCGTCAGATGAACGAACATGGGCTGCCCGCAGGAACGATGGAGATTCCTGACGAGACGCTGCGGCTGGTTATCAGCGAGTACACGCGTGAAGCCGGCGTTCGCAACCTCGAGCGTCAGCTCGGGACACTTGCGCGCAAGGTGGCGGCGCGGATCGCCACACGCGCACTGGGAAGCCCGGAACCGCCGCCCACGGTCATCAATCCGTCCGATGTCGAAAGCTATCTCGGGCCCGCTCGCTTCAAGAAAGAGATGGCGTTTCGCACCTCACGGCCCGGTGTGGCCACGGGTTTGGCCTGGACGGAAACCGGCGGAGACGTGCTTTTTGTCGAAGCGACCTTGCTTCCGGGCGGGAACCAGAACATTATCTTGACGGGCCAGCTCGGGAATGTAATGCAGGAATCGGCTCGGGCAGCCCTGAGTCACATTCGGGCAAACGCCAGGGAGCTCGGAATTTCACCAGAATTCCTCGCGCAGCAGGATCTGCACGTTCACGTGCCGGCCGGGGCCATCCCGAAGGACGGCCCCTCAGCGGGCGTGACGATGGCGACGGCGATCCTGTCGGCTGTGCGAAAGGTACCGGTCAGGCGCGATATCGCCATGACGGGCGAGATCACGTTGAGTGGCTTGGTGCTGCCGGTCGGCGGCATTCGTGAGAAGTCGCTGGCGGCGCGTCGGTCGGGCATCAAGACCGTCATCCTGCCGGCCTTGAACGAGCCCGATCTGATGGAGTTGACCGAGGAAATTCGGAAGGATATGACATTTGTTCCGGTCGAAACGCTGGAACAGGTCGTCGCAGTTGCATTGTCGAACGGTCAGCCGCCGCAGTTGAGCGGATCGGATCACGTAGAGGCGGATCTTCAGACCCGCCAAGCGAGGTAGGCCAGTCTTTGGCACAAGCGATCGTCTTCTACATCTCTGGTCACGGGTTTGGGCACGCCTCGCGCTCCATCGAGGTCATCAACGCCATCCTGGCCCAGCGTCCCGAAACACGAGTCGGCGTCCGAACCTCCGCGCCCCGCTGGCTGTTCGACCTCACGGTCAAAGGGAAGGTCAGTTACAGCACCCTCGAGTGCGACACCGGCGTCGTGCAGTCAGACGCGTTGACGCTGGATGAAGCGGACAGCATCAGGCGCGCCGCAGCATTCCACAGCGATCTCGTCACACGCGCGGCCAGCGAGACGCGGTCGTTACGGGAGCTCGGTGCCGGATTGATCGTTGGGGACATCCCCCCGCTCGCGTTTGCCGTTGGCGCTTCGGCCGGCATTCCCTCAATCGGGCTCGGTAACTTCACCTGGGACTGGATTTACGCCGACTACCCTCGCGTACGCCTCGCGCCCTCGCTGTTACCGACGATTCGCGGCGCGTACGCCAAGGCGTCGATGGCACTGCGGCTGCCGATGTCCGGCGGATTCGAGAGCTTCTCCAACGTCAGGGACATCCCATTCATCGCCCGGCACGCCCATCGATCGCGAGAAGAGGTGTGCAAGCTGCTGAAGATCCCGGCGGACAAGCCGATCGTGTTGTCCTCCTTCGGTGGGTTCGGACTTGCCGGTATCGACACCGAGGTCTTGTCCAAGCTGAAGAAATACAGCGTCCTGATCACGGCGATGACTCCGCTGCAGCGCGTGAAGAAGGACACACCGCCCGCGGAGCGGAAAGGCTCCCTCGTCACGATCAACGAGGAGGCGATGTACAACCTCGGTGTTCGTTACGAGGATTTGGTTGGCGCTTCAGAGGCGGTCGTGACCAAGCCGGGGTACGGCATCATCTCCGAGTGCATCGCCAATGATGCCGCCGTACTCTACACACCGCGCGGACACTTCCCCGAATACGACGTCCTCGTCGACGAGATGCCGAAGTACCTCCGCTCGGCTTCGATCGGCCACGACGATCTGCTCGCGGGCAAGTGGGAATCAGCGTTGGACAAGCTGCTCGCGCAACCGAAGATCAAGAAGAAGCCAGAAACCAACGGCGCGGACGTGGCTGCAGAAGTCCTGCTGAAGGCGCTCGACAAGCCACCCAAGAAGCCGCGAGGACGCCCCAAGGTCAAGGTCTAGGCGGACGACTCAGAGGATGGCGTTGGCCTGATGACGGTCGTCGCGGCACGCCCGTCCGCGTTCGTCCACGATCGTGATCAGTCCCCGGGTCCAGGTTTCGTAGGTTCCTACCAGGCAACCGCACGGCAACACGGAGCCGGAGACAAGGTTTCTCAGGCCAGGTGTCCACCCAAGGATCGTGCGCGCTCTGGCGCGGACCCCCTGCGGTGTTAAGGACGTTAAGGATGTTAGGGGTGTTAACACAGCAGACGTACGTTGCAAGTGGAAGGCCAGGCACGCCTACATTGTTTTGGTCTTCAGCTTGCCCCCACCATCCGCGCTCTGCTTGCCGGTGACGGTTGACTGTGTCAGCTGCGTGATGTCGCCGTAGGTGACGAGACGCGGCGGTGAATAGGGTTGTTTCGACGGTTTGCTCTCCGGTTCATTCATAAGGACTCCGGCGTCGCCTCCATCAGCTGTTTCTCAACGAGCCGCTGGCAATTCGTGAACAGTTGGTCGATATCATCCCCAAACGTCACAAGACGGACTGGGACGTCCTGCGCAATGCGACTCAGTACATCAAACTCCATCGCTCTCATAGTCCCGTCGAGCAAATAGTTGCCGTACGTATTTTTCACGAGGCACATCAGGGCAGCCTGCGGTCGCTGTGACCGAACCGTCACACCAGTAAGGGCTCGCTCGCGGCTTCCGAGAACGTAGATGGCGTTCAGGGGCAGCGGCGAGTCCTGGAATTGCTGTCCGCTTTGAAGGTCAAGGTAACGTTTGTCGTATGTAGGTGTCAGTGCCGGCAGTTTGTCCTCCGATCCAAACAAGGCGGCTGCCGAATCCGGCCAGACGGTGAGTCTCGGATAGCTCGGATGAGCCAAGGCGCGGCCATCTTTCTCCACCAGAGGCAGGAGATCGTCGGACAGCACGCGGTAACCGAGCGCAGCAAACGCTCCAGCCGTTGTCGATTTACCAGCTCCGGCTTCTCCTACAAAGGCAACCGCTCCCGACCCGATCATTACGGCGCTCGCATGAAAAGGCACAATGCCACGGAGCCGCATGACGAAACCGAGTACGGGCCCGAGCAGGTAGACGACGGCATCCTCGAGTGTTAGAGGATCGACCCAGCGAACCACGACGCGGGTTGCGTGCTCGTTGATGAGGAACTCGGTCCCGTCGCGATACAGGAAGCGGTGTCCTCCCGATCCCGTCCACACGGTCAGTTGTGGAGTGCCGTCCTCGTGGCGTTCCAGACTGACATATCGGACGCGCGCTTCGCCAGGCATCCCTCGATCCGAGCCCCGAGCAATCTCGATGCTGAGGTCAGCCGGCTTCGCGTGGCGGGCGGAGCGCAATCCGGGCATTCGCACGTCCGACGTGATCGCGAGCCCGCACGCTGTGTAATGGAATCTGCCGTTCATCTACACCGTCCCGCTCGGGGCACCGGCCAACGCGTCACATCGCAGCCACATCGCGAGGCTGATTGCAGCCCAGGCGCTGAGAGTTTCGTTGGTCAGGAGCGAATCACCGTTGACCATCGCGCGGAACTTGCCGACATCTACGAAAGTCTCCATCTCGGATGTCGTCTCGAGAAGATCGAGGGCACGGTGAGACGACCATTGCCCCGCCGCTCCCCATGAGTTACCGACAAACGGCGTCTTCGATCGTACTCGAACCGCTTCAGGCAAACGGCCCCTCGCTGCCTCCCGTAGAACGTGTTTGTTGAGGCACCACGGAAAAGATGGCAAGCGAAGGACGAACGATGCCAGCCGCACGTCGAAGAACGGGTATCGCAGCTCGACCGGCCGTCTGGTCACGCCGGGGTCGAAACTCTCGAAGGTGGACGTCCACCAGGGATCGGTGACTTCGTTTCGTGCGGCGCGGCGTGCGGTGCGATCGGCGTTCCGATTGTTCTGAATCTCGTGCCGGCGTGCGCGTGCATCGAACACCTTGACGAGATCGCTGCCCAGCCAGCCTGGAACCTCCTCGGATTCACCGAACCAATCGACAAGCCGCGAGCGAATACCGAAAGGCGGACGCATCCCAAGGCGCCACGCACGAACGATATCGGTCACGAGGGCCGAAGCCGGTACCCGCCCGATCTGATCGCTCACCGACGCCGGCAGCAGCAACGGATCGCCGCCGTCCCCGGTGAGAAGAGCGCTCCCATGTCGAGCCGCCAGGTCAAGAACGTCGAACATGATCGCCGTCAACGCCTCGAGCGATGGCTCCGGTGGCAAGCCGTCGCCCTCCCACCGTTCGAACGGCAGATACCGATCTGCCGGCACGTGCGAAATCGGAATACCAAGGGTCTCTGCGACGAGAGATGAATAGTGGCGCTCCTCGTCCTTGTCGTGCGTGTCGTAGACCACCGTGAAGGCGTGCAGGCAGTTCGCCGCGGCACCGCCCATGATCTCCGCGGCGCACGTTGCCACGCTCGACGAGTCGAGGCCGCCGCTCATGAGCACACCAACCGCTCCCGTGTGCACGCGGTCAGCGACCGCGAGGCGGAACAGGTCAGAGAACTGATCGACGTAGTCCCGTGGATCGGAATACCGGAGCAACTCGCCGGGCTCCAGCGTCCAGTAGCGGCTCACGCGCACATCGTCCCGCTGCAACGAATAGACCAGACGATGGGCCGGCGGCACACGGGCGACATCAAGAAATGCAGTCTGCGACGGCTCTGCGCAGACTCCGAAGAGCAGGAAGTCGCCAATCGCCTCATGGCGCAAGTTGCGCGAGATGGCTGGATGCTGCCGGACGCAACGAAGCACACTCGACACGACGAGGGCGCTGCCGACACGCGCGTAATACAGCGGTTTCACGCCAAAGTGATCCCGGGCACACAGCAGCCTTCTGTTCGCGGCGTCCCACAGACAGCATGAGAAATCACCGATCAGACGCGCGGCACAATCGTCGCCCCAGGCCGAATAGGCGCGTACGAGCAACGCGGAATCGGACAGCTGCCCGACGCCGGACTGCCCATCAGCGCGGGCGAGATCAGCAACGAGTCGTTCGCGATCGTCGAGTCGGCCATCGAGGACAGCCCACACGCTGGCGGCGGGGCCACCTACGGCAACGTCGATATCGGGAGCGTGAGACGCAATGGCCAGCCCGACGCAACCCTCGACGCGGAGGCGAGTGTTGAGCGGCTGACACGTTGACGCGCTCATGATCGCCTGCACGAGCGACGCGTCGAGAGGGGCCTCGTTCGTGTTGATGAGTGCTGCGATGGCCGCCATTCAGCAGATGCAGCCTATGCGATTCGCTACGGCTCGTCCATCCAGTCGATCGCTCTCCCACCGTTTGTGCGAGGATGTGGGAGCTGATGTCCCATCTCGACCTGCTGCAGTATCACGCATTCTGCCTGACCAACACCGGGACACGATTGACTCAGTACGAGCGGGCGATCGCCGCCGTCGTGCGTCAAGGCGACGTCGTCCTCGATCTGGGAACCGGATCGGGACTGCTGGCGGTCCTGGCATGCCGGGCCGGAGCGCGGCGCGTCTACGCCATCGAAGCGAGCGACGCCGTTCAGATGGGCACACTCCTCACCTCGACGACGGAATTCGCGGAGCGCATCGAGTTCGTTCACGCCACGTCCCAGAAGGTCGCGCTCAGCGAACAGGTCGATGTGATCGTTGGCGACATTCACGATACGTTCGGCTTTCAACCTGGTGGTCTCGCTTCGATCATGGACGTTCGCGATCGACTGCTGAAGCCGGGCGGAACGCTGATTCCACAGGCAACCGAGCTGATGATCGCGCCGCTCGAGGCGGCGGCTTTGTACGCGCGCGAAATCGATGTCTGGAACGGCTGCGTGCACGGCGTCGGCCTCTCTTCGATCAGGCCGTTCGCCGTCAGCCATGTACACCCGGGCCGTTTCGACTCGGATCAGCTGCTGTCACCGGCGGCGGCAATCGGCACGCTTCATCTGGCCCGTGCGACCTCACTTCATTTCAGTGGTTCGGCAGTGACGACGATCCATCGCGACGGAATCGCGCATGGCTTGTGCGGGTGCTTCGTGACGACGCTTGCTGGCGATATCCGCATGGGCAACGTCCCCGGCGACAGCAGCACCACAAACTTTGCCCAGGCGTTCTTTCCGTTCGACCAACCGGTTCCGGTTGCCGCTGGCGATGAGGTCTCGATCAGCATCGACAGCCACGACGGTTACATCGCGCGATGGCGCGCCGCGATCTCCAGAGGCGGACAACGGCATGCTCAGTTCGATCATTCGACGCTCAACGGACTACTCGTATCACCCGCCTCCGCCGCATCGCGGCTTCGGCGCGGCAAGCCTTCGCAACTTCGGACCCTCGGACCTTCGCGTCCTGGGACCGTCGAACCGTCGCACCGCCTGACCATCGCACCGTCGAACCCTCGCCCCCTCGAACCGTTGCCGTCTGTGCTACCGTCTTCCACGATGCCAGACGTGTCCGGCCGCCTTCGTGTTCACCGGTCCGTGCTCTCGCGCGAGCTTGCCGGTGAAACCGTGCTTCTGAATCTCGAGTCGGGCGTGTACTACGGCCTGGACGCGGTTGGAACCCGAGCGTGGAATTTGCTCGCGGAAGAGCGGACGTTGGCCGACGTCTGCACAATCATGCTGAAGGAATTCGAGGTCACTCACGACACGCTCCAGCAGGATCTCACGACGCTTGTTCGTGAGCTCTGCGAGAAGCAGCTGCTCGTCCCGGTGTCCTCCGAGTTGTCGTGATGAGGGTGCGAGGGCATCGCCGCGCCGATTACGCGACGATGGCGGAGACGATGCTTCTGGCAATTGCGATCGAGATCGGAGTGCGGCTGCAGCCGATCTCGAATGTGATGGGCTGGCTCGACCGACTGCGGCCGAGCGCGAGCCGGAAGGCGTCGACTCCGTCGTACGGGCTCGATCGCTTTGCCGCGGCCGCGTATCGACTGCTCCCACTCGCCGGGACGTGCCTTCGCGAGAGCCTCGTGCTGTATGCCTTGCTACGGCGTCGTGGCGCGACCCCCAGACTCTGTCTCGGCGTGAAGAAAGAGGGCGGCACCCTGACTGCTCATTCGTGGATTGAGTGCGGTGCTTTGACGACGAGAGCCGAGCACTCTGCTTTTGTACAGTTGACTACTTCGAGGTGATGTTACGGACGAAGGCGCCCTCGTAGTCAGGCATTGCACGCAGCCTGTCGCGCACGTCATCGGCTTCTCTGGCAGTTCGGAAAGGCCCCACGCGCACAACCGTCAGTCCGCTCGTCGTGTCTTCCGGGGCAACCTCATACGCCGGCAGACCCTGGTCGGTCAGCTGCTCCACCGTCGCTGTCGATCGAGCCTGGCTGGCGAATGCGGCAACTTGCACGATCCACGTCTGCTCCGGCGAGGACTCTCCAACGGTGCTCGCCAGCTCCACAGGACTAACCGGTATCTCTCGCTGGGTCGGGGTCAGCGCGACTGGCCGTGAGTCCGATGACGCAGACAGCAGCGGCGATAACGGAAGGGACGGGCGCTCCGCGCGGAGAGTACCCTTGCCGGCGCTCGTGACCGCAATCCCTCCAGCAAACAGCATCACGCCCATTCCAAGCGCCGGGAGCAACAGCGACTTGAATACGGCCCGCCACCACACATTGCGTTGGCGTGAACGCCGACCCGCTGCAGTTGGCCGGTCGCTTCTTGCGGAGTGACTCACGTCAGTCGACCGTCGTGGAACGGCCGGAAGGTTGAGCAGTGCCGTAAGGTCCATTGCCGAGGGTGCGGCCGCTTGATCGGTGGTCTTGACGAACAGGCTACCAGGTGACTCCACGGCTGGCGCAACGGCCGGCTCTGGTGTGGCAATCGGCGCGGCAAACTGAAGCGGCGCTATCTCCAGATCATGCAGCGCTCGACCGACGTGCGTCTCACCAATCTGAGAGGTCCGCTCGAGGTACCCGTAAAGCAGCGCGCGATCGCAGATGCGGTTCACGAGCCGGGCAATACCGGCAGAGCCGCTGAAGACGAGATCGAGCGCCTGCGAGGAGAACTCCACCCGATCGCGCGCGCCGCCGACCGCTGCCAGTCGATGAGCGACGTAGCCGCCAACACCTTCGCGGTTCAGGGGCCGAAGCTCGCACACCGTCGTGACCCGTTGCGCGATCTTCTGCATTTCAGGAGCCCGCAGCCGCGATCGCAACTCGGGCTGCCCGACGAGCACGATCTGCAGCAACCGCCGCCCTGCCTCCATCTCCGACAGCGCCCGGATCTCGTCGAGCAGCGGCGCCGAGAGATTCTGCGCCTCGTCGATCACCAGCGTGGCGAACGCATCGACCGACTCGAGCGAGGTGAGAAATGTATAGAGCTGAATTCCGAGGTCGGCTCGTGGCGCCCCTTTCAAGCGGCCTTGTTTCAAGTCGTGAATCGAGACCTCGCCGAACCCGACCAGCAGCATTCGAAGGAGATCCTCGCGAGAGAGGTAAGGATCAGGAACAAATGTCGTGAACGTCTTTTGATCGAGCTGATAGATCGCAGCGCGGCAGAGCGTCGTCTTGCCCGTTCCCATGTCGCCGGTCAGGACGATGAGACCCTCGCGTCGACGGATGGCCCCCAGGAGATCTTCGAAGACCGGTGCATGGGACGAACTCTTGTAGAGCGTGCGCGGATCCGTAGTCAGGCTGAACGGCTTTGCCTTCAGGCCGTAGTACGGCTCGTAGGTCAGGACGCCCGTCGTCGGGCTCTGCAACAACGACGATGACGGCGTTGCGGCGGTGACGCCGACATCGGTACGCGCATTGCCGGGACCGACGCTTTTCCAGGGTTTCATCGAGTCGCTCAACACTCCTCGTAAACGTCTTTATCGGCAGCTAGGGGACTGGCTTGACAGACGCTCACCACGGCATTGCACGCACGGGCAATTCTGCATCCTACTCACGCCCCTGCGGGGGACCGATACACGGTCATCGGGGCGCGGACTCCCCTGCGCTTCCGTGTCTGCAATGCCGACGAACGATTCGCTGACGCCGACGCGGTACGAGCCACGGTCGCTCACGACGGTGAAACCGGCCGAAGTCCATCTTCTCGATCGAGCGCAGGCGATCTATCGCTATCGCTACGTCGCTGCCGCGGCGTTTGTGGCGGTGCTGGTGGGTTCCACCCTCTACACCTACTGGCAGACACCGCTGTATCGCGCCAGCGTCAGGCTGCTGATCGAACTGGAGGACGAGCGATCGCTGGCGGTGGAAGGCGTGGGGCCGACGCGAGCACTCGAGTACTACCAGGACCCGGAGCCCTACTTTCAGACTCAGTACCGGATCCTGACCGGGCGTGAGCTCGCACAGCGCGTGGCAGGTCGACTCGCGAAGACCCGGCCCGACGTCACCGCTGATGCGGTGTTGTCTCGCGTCTCGGTCGAGCCTGTTCGCGCCAGCCATCTCGTGGATGTCTCGTTCGTCGCTGCCGCTCCCGACATCGCCGCGGAGACCGCCAACGCGTTGGTCGAAGAGTACGTCGCGCAGAATCTCGATCTGCGTCGGCAGAATATGGCGCACAGCCTCGCGTGGCTGACTGACGAGCTCGCGCGGCAGAAGCGGCTGGTCGAATCGAGTGAACGAGCGATGGCGCAGTACCGCGAAGATCAGAATGCGCTCTCCCTCGAAGACCGTCAGAACATCGTGATCGCACGGCTGAATCAGCTCAACGAGGCGGCGACGCGCGCGCGCACCAATCGCGCCCAGAAAGAATCGCTATACAGGCGCCTCGACTCGCTCGGACCATCAGCGGCTCCAGATACCGTTCCCGGCATCCTGCAAAACTCGTACATCCAGACACTGAAGGCGCAGGTCGCGGAGCTCGAGCGCCGCAGGGCGCTGCTGTCCGAGAGATACGGCGACAAGCATCCAGAGATCCTCACGATCAATGCGTCGCTTGACGATGCCAATCGCACGCTGCGGCTGGAATTGGCGAAGGCCGTGGATGCGATCCGACACGATTACGAGTCGGCGATGCTCGAGGAGCGGACGCTCGCGAGCGCGCTGGACGAGCAGAAGGATCTCGCTACAGATCTCGATCGCAAGAGCGTGGCCTACACCGTACTCCAGCGCGATGCCGAGAGTAATCGCGAGTTGTACCTGACGCTCCTTCGTCGAGAAAAAGAACTGCAGGTACTTGCCAACAGCCGCGGCAACAACGTTCGCATCGTCGAGCGCGCCACGATTCCCCGAGCGCCGTTCAGCCCGAACCTTCGACGGGCGATGGTCCTCGGTGGGATGGTGGGATTGCTGATGGCGCTCGGTCTGGCACTCGGCCTCGACCACATCAACGACACGATCCGGACACCGGATGATGTCTCACGGCGACTGGGATTGCCGTTCCTGGGCCTGATCCCGGCGGTCAGGGGGAACCAGGATCGCCCCGTGCTCTCGGGTTCGAGCGATTTCAGCGAAGCCATCCGTGCGTTGCGCACGTCTCTTGCGCTGAGTCACAGGTCCACGGGCAGCGCCATTGTCGTCGTGACGAGCGCGCAGCCGCTCGAAGGTAAGACGACGACGGCTTGCAACCTGGCGCTGGCGCTCGCGTACGGCGGCGCCCGTGTTCTGCTGATCGACGCCGACATGCGACGCCCGGGCATTCACACCGGGCTGGGGCTCGACAACGTGCATGGCCTCGCCGATCTGCTGAGCGATCAGGCGACGCTGACCGCGAGCGTGCAGCGTCTTGCCGAGCCCAATCTCTGGGTCATGACGGCGGGGACCACGCCGTCGAATCCATCGGAGCTGCTGGCCTCGGGCAAGATGGATGCCTTGATGAGTCAGGTCGAGACTGGCCCATTCGATTGGGTCGTCATCGACACGCCACCGGTCCTCGCGGTGACCGATGCTTCGATCGTCACGCGCTGGGCGTCAGGTGTCGCGTTCGTGGTGGGTTCCGAGATGACGCGAAGCCGGCTGGCCGAGCGCGCGATCGAGACGCTGTCAGCGGCACGACCGAGCTTCATTGGTGCTGTGTTGAATCGCGTCGACGTCAGCAGCAACCGCTATTACTACACGCAGCACTACGGCTCTCGATATCTCGAGGTAGCTGGGTAGCTGGGTAGCTGCGTAGCTGGATAGCTAGGTAAACAGGTAGAGGCGGGTCTTCAGACCCGCCTGACATCAGACTCGCCTCAAGAATCGAGGCAACCCTTCCGCGAGACGACGTAGATACGACAACGGCAACAACACACCTGGCTGCACGCCGTACTTCTGACTGACGTAACCAACGGGCGGAATCAGATGCTCGGTCAGCAAGCGAACGCGGGCTCGAGTGTTGAGCGCGCGCAGGTCGAGCATCAACCGACCAAGACGTGTCAGGTTCTTTCGCAGATACACCGCTGAGCGCTCGAGTCTTTCGTCGCTGACCAGATGCGACCTGACGTCGGACGGAATCGATGCGTGAAAGCAGGCGTGCGCCGAACGCAGACCATCGCTACAGAGCGCGCGCACCCGATGAGCGGAGGCGAGTGAAACGAAATCACTCCAGTCTGCTGCCGTGAAACGCGCGGCGAGCAGATGGATGTCGTACAGCCAGATCAAGTCATCAGATAAGTCGTGGTGCGCGGCGCGATGCACGCACGCCAGCAGCAAGGCGTCGACAGGTCGAGGGATGCGCACGGATTGTCCGCGGATCGAAATTGTGCACGCCCTTTGAGCAAGCTCCTCGTAGGCTGGCAGATCGGCGAAGATCTGCGGATTCGCGACGCGCCAGTGCACGTCGAGATGCATTTCTCCGGTCGCAGTGGCCCGCGCAAACGGCATCTGATACATGACCAGCTCGCCTGAGATAAAGGCTGGCCGGGTATAGCCCAGATCTTGAAGCACGTCGATCACGTGTGCGCGCTGCGAGCGGGCGATCAGAAGATCGACATCCATCCTCGGGCGAAGCCACGACTCCTCGTAATGTGTGTGGGCCAGAGCTGCGCCCTTGATGACCAGCGGCACGATGCCATGTACGTCGAGCGCCGCGAGCACGCGATTGACTTCGCGGATGTCAACCTCGTCGAGGATCGCCGCCGCCCGAAGTTCATCGCTGATCTGACCCGTGCGCCAGGCAAGGAGCCGATCGACTCGGTTCGCGCGCGCCGTTGCAAACAGCCGATCGCGCTCGTCCCCGCCTGGCAGGTCGTTCGAATCGCCGCGGAGAGTGGCGCACAAACGAGCAACGGGGTCGGGGGTCATTTAAAGAGGACAGCGAGCGTAGCCAGCATATGCGGAAGTGTCCTGATCAAATGACCCCCGACCCCATTACAGAAACGACCGAAGAAACAGCTGTCGGGCGGGAGGATGTTTCAGCAACGCAACGATGAGTTGCCGGTGCCGATTGAAAGTCGCGGTCCGCCGGACGATGGGCATCACGCCATCTGTCCGCGCCAATTCGAACAGACCTTCAATGTCCTCATCCGGCATCCGCTGCGCCAACGTGCGAAACGTCAGCTGCGTATCGAGTTCGTCTTCCAGGCGCTCCCGCCAGCGCCGCTCGTATTCAGCCAGCCGCCCTGCCGAGAGATCGCCCTCACACAACGCCTCGACCGAGACCTCAGCAGCGATCGACGCGCTCACCAGGCTGTAGTAAATGCCACCGCCGGTGGTCGGCTTGACGAGGCCGGCCGCGTCACCGACGACCAGCAGCCGCTCGCCATAGGTCTTTGCGATGCGATTGAGCGGCAATATCTTCTGACGCGGCGCGCCTTCGACCGGCTCGACGCCCCAGCGCTCGCTCACGCGAGCCACCATGCGCTCGAAGTACGTCGGCGATCGGTCCTCGGACATCACGCCGATGCGCGCATAAAACCGGGCTCCTCGCCGAATCGGCACGACCCATCCGAAGCCCCGAGGCGCGACATGGCTCCCGAAGTGCACCTCGACATCGTCGGGACTTTCGACGGGCAGCTCGCGTTGCGCGGTGTGCAGAAAGAGGGAGGGAACCGTCAGTCCAAGCTGCCGGTGAAGCGCATAACGCCCGCCACACGCCAGAATGCAGATGCGCGCGTGCACGTCTGCGTGTCGGGCCACGCTGACCACGACTCCATCCTTGTGGACGTGCACACCGACCGCCCGGCATTCGTGACGCAGGTCGACGCCGGCGCGAAGCGCACGCTCCGCCAATGCCGCATCGAATGCCATGCGATCGATCGCGACGGCTTCGATGGTCCGCGTGTTGTAGACGACGTCGAGCCCGGAAGGTGAGAAGAAGCGAGCAGTGGTCAGTTCGTTGAGGATGACGCTGCCCGGGAGATCGAACTGGTCGAAGGCCTCACGGGCGAGGATGCCCGTGCAGTGGACCGGATCGCCTATGACCTGATGTTCTTCGAGGAGGGTAACGCGCAGTCCGCTCTGCGCCAATCGAAGACTTGCAAACAGCCCCGCGGGACCAGCACCAATGACGACGGCATCATACATTCCGGCTAACGAGTTTCCACATCGTCAGCTCGAGTGTCAATCCGGCCGCGTCAAACGGCGTGCACGCCGTGCGACACCGGGTGTCGCTTCCGCTTTGATCGCGTCGGGTAGCAGGGGAGGATTACGCCGTGGCTGGTGCACTCGTAGCTCGGCTGATGTCAGAACTTCGAGCCGCGTGCCTCCCAGGTCCCACGGAAGGTGATCCAGAAAGACAGTGCCACCAGACGCATGTCGAGCCAGAACGACTGCTGGCGCACGTAAAGGACGTCGTAGCGGAACTTCACGCGGCGCGGGATGTCACGTGGCGCGAAGATCTGCGCGATGCCAGTGAGCCCAGGCAGCACGCTCGCGCGGATCGCAAATCCAGGAACGTCTTCCAGGCGCTCCAACTCACCCGATCCGAGGGTCTCGATCTCGCCGGGCCGCAAGGCCCGCGGACCGGTGAAGCTCATATCGCCGCGGAAGATGTTCCAGAGCTGCGGCAGTTCGTCCATCGCCGTGGCACGCAGCAGACGGCCGACGCGCGTGACGCGCGGATCATGTTCCGTGGCCTGGATGGCGCCGACGTTCGCCTCGGCGTCTGGAATCATCGAGCGGAACTTGCGCACGCGGAACGGCACGCCTTGCAAGCCCGATCTCTCCTGAGAGTAGAAGACCGGCCCGCCGTCTTCGAGCTTGATCATCGCTGCAATCACCGCCCACAACGGCGCCGATGCGAGCAGCCCCGCGCCGGACAGCAGCATATCGAACCCGCGCTTGGCGAGTATCGACCGGCGGCGCGCGCCAGTCAGCTGCTTGCTGGTCCGGGCGACAATATCGATGCGAGGGCCGATGATCTCGTGATAGAGCGTACGCGTGCTGCTGCACATCCTCTCCGCCGTGAACTGGCTCGACACCCGTTCGCGCGCACCGGCTCCCAGCCGCTGTCTCAGCTGCGGATCTCCAAGGAGCCGCGCAAGCGCACGATGAAGATCGTCGACGTCGCCGGGCTTGACGATGAGGCCGGTGCATTCGTGGCGATTCACCCAGGACACACCGGTTCCGAGTTCCGTGCTCACGACGGGACGCCCGCAGAGCATCGCTTCGAGTTGCACCATCCCAAACGCTTCCTGGCGCGTGACCGACGGGAGGACGAAGACGTCGCAGGCGTAGTACCAGTCGAGCAGTTCGTCGGCGGCAACTTCACCAAGGAAGTTCACACGCTCACTGATACCCAGATTGCGGGCGAGCGATTCGAGTGAAGACCGCAGTGGACCATCCCCGATGATGACGGTTTCGGCATCGAGCCCCGCCACGGCACGCAGAAGAACGTCGACTCCTTTGTAGGGGACCAGCCGCCCCACGAATAAGAACGTCGCCCGCCCCACGCGCTTCTTGATCGACTCGAGGCTTGGCGCCGTTCCGGGTCGATATCGCTCGAGAGAAAGACCGAACGGCACTACGGCGCATTTGTCCCGATATCGGGCAAGTGCCGGCACCTCTCGCAGAGGGGGTGACGCAACAACGATTCGAGTGGCTCGTCGTAGTGCAAATTCCAGGAACGGCTCGTAAAGAAGCTGGTACTTCCACTTCGACCGAACGACTTCGCTGTGGTACCAGACAACAAGTGGGATACGCGGTCGAGCGAGGAAGTACGCCACGAGCGCCATCGGATTCGGCTCATGCAGCACGAGGATGTCGGCCTCGGCTCGTGCGAGCCAGAAAGGGAGGGTCGGTGCGAGCCCAACCGACCCGGCCCTGGCGATAGTGCGGACGCGTCGCACAGCCACGCCGCCGCGATGCTCGAACGTCGTGGCGCATCGCTCATTGAGCACGAGCGCGGAGGACTCTGCCCACTCGGCCTCACCGCGACCGAGCGTCTCGACAACGGTCTCGATTCCGCCTCTGACCGGCGGGTAATACTTGCCCAGGTGCATGATGCGAAGTCGCTTCATACGGCAGTCGCGACGCTATCGATGTCGTCGTTGTCGGCCAGCCCCGGCAACAGCTCGCGATACACATCCAGTATCTTGCGGGCATGTTCCAGCGCGTCGAATCGGCGCGCATCGGCGACGGCCGCCGCCCGCCGGGCCGCCCACGCTGCTCCATCGGCACGTCGCTCGTCCAGGAGCGCCGATACTGTATCGGTCCAGGCGCGCACGTCGCCCACTGGACAGTACGACGCGACCTTCCCACCCACCTCGCGAAGCGGTTTGAGATCGCTCGCCACGACCGGCGTTCCGCACGCCATCGCTTCCGCAACCGGCAGCCCGAACCCCTCTCGATCGGAAGGCTGCAGCACGACAGCGGCTCGACGGTACACCGCTGCAAGCACGCGACGTTCGAGGAACGGCAGGACCGTAATGTGGCGCTGCAGTCCACGGCGAGCTACCTGCCGGCTTTGTTCTCGTGTGAACTCTCCACCGACTCGGATCAGTCGAAGCGAAGGATGTCGTTGGCGCAGCGATGCGACGACGTCCAGCAGCACGTCGATGCGTTTGCGCCGCACAGTACTCCCAACGTGCAGGATCTCCGGGCAGTTGACGTCGGAGGGGCCAAGGTGTCTGGACGCGACTTCGTCAGCTCGCGGGTCCGGCCGCGGTGTGCAGGACGGGTGCAGCCCGTACGGCACGACCGTGACGCGCGACGGTTCGAGAATTTGCGAAGCGAGCAAGGCATCTCGCGTCGCGTGACTTCCGCACACAATCTTCCGTGCAAGCACGAGTCCGGCGAGAAGACGTTCTCCGAGCAGCTTGCCGACGATCGACTGCCCTTCGGTGCCCGGCAGCACTCCGGCAAAGGCGTCGACGTCATGGCACATCACCAGCGAGCGATCCGGCGGTAGCACGGTCACGAGGTGAGCGTAGCTGTGATCGACGATGTGAAAAAGGTCGAAGTCATCGGCCTGCATGCTGAGCATCCGGCGGTAGTCCCACACCCGGTTGATGATGCGATCGGCGGTTGTTGCGGGACTCAGCCGGCCTACGCCCGGAAGTCGCGTCAATCGTCGCACCATCGATGGTCGGATTTGAGTGGCATCGACGATACGTGTCTTCGGCGATCGCAGCCCGAGCATGAGGATCTCGGCGACGAGATCCATGCTGTGCCACCGCTCTTCGGCAAGATCGGCAACGATCGCAACGCGAGGACGTTTCATATGCCGCGCTTCCGAGCCACGAACCAGCGCTGTGTGGCGAAGTGGGGGCCGAGTCCTCGAATGGGCGAGGTGTCTTCACGGACAAGACGAAACCGGCGGCGCACGAGTGCCCGCAGGACGCGCCAGTTGAATCCCTTGTGATCGTGAGTGGGGTTCCCCGCGGCGTCCTTGAAGGCCGGGCGCTGAATGTGTTGCGTTGCTCCGGCCAGAATGCTCGATAACAGTTCGCGCGGCGTGTAGCTTGTCGTGCCGGGATAGTCTCCAATCCGACGCCACCCGGCGAGCGTGCGGACGGCTTGCTTGACGACGACGGGCAGCCCGGTTTCGATGGGAACACTGATGACGAGCGTGCCGCCGGGAGCGAGCAGCCATTCGAGTCGCTCGAGCAGGACATCAGGGTCCGTCACGTGTTCGAGCACTTCCATGCAATAGATGACGTCGAAACTTTCGCGCTCGCTCGGCTCGAGAGCGGACACATGAACGAAACGCAGGTTGTCATATCCGGCGAACCTGGAGCGACAGCTGTCGACAATCGACGAGTGAATCTCCGCACCAACGGCGGATACCGCCATGTGGCTGGCCAACAGACCCAGAAACGTGCCGTCGCCGCACCCATAGTCGAGCGTTCGACCGCCCTGCACTTCTCGCGCGATTCGGAGTGCGGCTCGGAATCGCCCGCGATGGCTCCATGAAATCAGCCGTGAACGACTCCGCAACTGGTTTCGCGCGTAATACCCGGAGAGCACCGCTTGCAGGAGTCCGCTCACGCCGCCTCCCGATGCCGCTCGGCTCCGAACGCGACCGTGGTGAGGATGTGCCGCAGGTCCTGGAATGCCTTCTCCCGACTCCATTCACGACAGACGTGGTCGCGTCCAGGCCGCATGCGCGCGCGAGCGGCTTCGGCGTCACTCGCGATCTCGATCAACGCGTCTGCGATCGCGCCCGGATCCTGACGTGGAGTCAGCCGCGCATACCCCTGCAACTGGACGGCCATGCCGCCAACGGCCGTCGCAACCACCGGTGTCATACACGCGAGTCCTTCGAGCGTCGAGTACGCGGCGCCTTCGGCGAGCGAGGCGAGTACCACTGCATCGACCGCACGAAAGTAATCAGGCACTTCTGAAATGGGATGTACGGCAGGCCGGCCGATCACCCATTCCGAGATATCTCCTAAATCGAGGGCCCGGGCCAATGCGATGAACTCGTGGAAGCCGCCCCCAAGATTCAGTACGACGGCATCCAGTCCCCGGGCACGTGCCAACGCGACTCCTCGAAGCACGGTTTCCGGGTCCTTCTCATGGCTCATTCGACTGGACAGCAGGACGAGGAACTGCCTCACTGGCAGATTGAGCAGCCGCCGGAGCCGCGCCCGTTCCATTGCATCTGCGGGCCTGAATCGATCGACGTCGACGCCGTAGTAGAGACCGATTTCACTACGAGGGCAGGATCGCAGCGCGATGTCTCGAAGATACGGACCCATTGCCAGACATCGGGTCGCGAGTCGCCCGTTGAGCGTCATCAGCGTGCGAATGACTGCTTCGCCCACCAAGGCTCCGACGATGCCAATCCGCCCGCGCTCCCGTCTACAGCGGAAGTACTCGACAGGTGCAATGCCCATGTAGGTCACGACTGGCACGCCGCGAAGTGCGCCGACGAGAGTGGCGTTGAGCGCCCCACGCAGTACCTCTTGCGCAAGAATCACGTCGAACGTCCTGGCGACGCGCCACAGATACAAGAACGATCGCGCTTGAAACGCCAGCCGTCCGCCGGGAATCTCGTGCACGACGAGTTGCGCGCCACTTGCCGCGACGCGATCCTTCAAGCCGCTTTCTGCGTAAGCGTGAGCCGGGACGGCCATCGTCAGATCGCAGATCTGGCTCAAGCCAGCGACGAACCGGATATCGGTGAAACCCTCGACGAAGAAGAGCACGCGAAGCTTACGCTGCACGTTGAACCCCCTCGAACACAGCAAGCAGGCTGGACACATGTTGCTCGAACGTTCTGGTCGACCACGCGCGTCTGGCACCCTCACGTAGACGGGCATGGGTCTCGTGGTCTCGCAGGCAGTCGACGATCGCGTCCGCCAGGCCAGTGACGGTTGGTGGGCTTCCACTCGCCAGGTGACCGTTGACACCCGTCTGCAGCCAATCCGGAATCCCGCCGACGGCGAAGGCCGCCACAGGCACCCCATGCAGGCCTGCCTCTGAGCCAACCAGGCCGAACGGTTCCGGCCACAGACTCGGCATCACGACGAGGTCGGTCTGGCTATAGAGCCGTTGAAGCTCCTCCTGCTGCAGCCAGCCGGTGAACTCCACGTTGATCATCGGCTCACGCCGCTGAAGCGCCGCAGCGCGTTCTTCCCATTCCGCTTTCTGCGCGCCATCGCCGGCGAATGTGATGTCAACGGGTCGCTGAAGTTTCGCCACTACCTTCGGCAAGGCGTCGAGGAACTCCCGGCCGCCTTTGATCGTGTACATGCGCCCGACGAAGAGCAGACGCCACCGGCCGTCCGAACGTCGAGGCTCATCCAAGATCTCAGTGCCCGCAGTCAGAAGACTCGCGACGCCATAGGGAACCTTGAACACTCGTGCCGGCTCGAACCCATGACGCACGTACTCGTCGCGCATGCGATCGGAATGGGTGACGATCGCGCGGTAAGCCCGTAGTTGCTCGAGACGGCTCGCTTGACGACGAAACTCGCGAACCATCGAGATGGGGCTCCACCCGCCACAGCCGCGCACGTGATACTCCGCCAGGCAGCGCCAACCAAACACCCGATCGCACGGCTGCATCGTCGGACGTCGATGGGTCTTGAAGCCGCTGATGCACGTGCCGTAGAAGTCATGTGCAAAGAACACGGCAGGAGCAGCGTCGAGCGTCCGCGCCTCGATGTGTGGATCGAGGAATCCGTGCGAGAACAGAATGTCTGGTTTCCAGTCGCAGAGCGCGTCGATGGCTCGATCGATCCCGATCGTTTCGATGTTCCAAACCGGCGTCTGGATGCCTGTCTGCAGTTTGGGATGGTCGAGAGGAGCGTCGCGTTCATGCAGCAAGGCGAGTTCGTGCCCCAATCGCTCCAGGTTCCCAAACAGGTCGGCGAGGTACGTGCCTGTGCCTCCAAACCTGCGATTACTCCAGTTGGCGACGGCTATGCGCACGTGAGTCTGCGTGTGTCAGGCTGCCTGAAGCGCGGATACCGTGTGCGCGAGGTCGAATCGCTCGGCGTAGAGCGACCGTCCTTGCGCCGCAAGTCGACGCCGTTCAGTAGGCTCTTGCAACAAGCGGATCACTGCGTCGGAGAATCCCGTTGCGTCTGCGACGTCGACAAGAGCAACAGCGCCACTCTCTCTCCACAGCGATTCTGTGAGATGCCCTGAGGTCGTCACGACGGCACATTCCCGTGACAGACAGGCCATCACGCTCGTGCGCCTGGAGCTGATACCGTCTGGATATGGCTGCAGCAGAAGATCACAGGCTTCGAGGTGCCGTGGCAGGTTTGCCGTCTCGACGAAACCGGTCGAGCGGACACGTCCGGTCCACGCGGGATGTTTTTCAATCAGCACTTCTCGGAACGCTTCGCTGCCAGCGCCGATGAGCAGAAGCGATGGCTGCAGCCTGCTTTCCATAATCGCTGGCAATCGCCCGGCGAGCAGGCCAGACACAACAGGGCCATACGAGCCGAAGTGACCGATCAGTGGCCGAGAGAGGCCCAGGTCGTCCTCTCCAGCAGGAACATGTGATTCGCTTGTCGGCGTAATGCACGCCGGAATCGGAAGCCAGTCGATACGAAGTGTTCGACCGAGGGCATACGGTCGCAGGAGGCGCTCCCAGGCCGGTATGGCCACCAGTACTCGCGTAACCGAGCGCAAAAGAACCATCGTCATCACACGATGCATGAGCGCCATCGCCACATGGCGCAGTGGCCCCGGCCTGAGCTCGATGAAGGGCTCGTGCACCATCAATTCGACGACGTCACCCTTGCGCGTGCGCCCGGCGAGCCAGACACAGAACCCGAGGTTGATCGATCGATATCCGTAGCCATGGGGCACCCACTGCACCAGCAGGCGACGCGGCGACGGAAATGTGTCAAGCGATTCAGACAACCTCCGGAGATCCGAGGGACGGAATCGACCGGGCTCGGTATGAATCTGAACGGCCGACGATGCTCGCGTGGTCGCCGTCGGCGGACACCAGACGTGAACCTCTGCGCCATCACGCGCGAGGGCCTCCGCGACCTGCCGTGTGTAGTCGCTGACACCACCAACGTCGGGCGGATACTCACTCGTGAGAATGTGCCAGCTCGCCATCATTGCGCGCCGTGCGTGGCAACGAGCACCGATCGCCTCGGCCAGCGCGACGACACGGCCGCCTCGTACTGCGCAAGGCATCGGCTTACCACGGCGGGCCAGGTAAAGCGATCGAGCACATGACGACGCGCAGCAGCTCCCATACGCGCGACCCTGTCAGGATGCTCACGCAGACACGTCAGCCGATTTGCAAGCGCTGGCGGATCGTTGGGCGGTACGACGAATCCCGTGACTCCGTCGAGGACGACCTCCGGCATGCTGCCGACGTCTGTGCAGATTCCTGGTATTCCGCAGGCCATCCCTTCGAGCAGCGTCTGCCCCAACAGCTCGGGCACCATCGTTTGCCGTCCATCGGGCAGCCGATAGACGCTCGGCAGGACCACACACAGAGCGGCTTGGTACTCTCGCACCAAGGCAGCGTCGTCGAGACAGTGCAGAAACGTCACGTCCTTTCCGCGAGCACGATCCCGCAGACGCGCGCGAATTCCCGCATCAGGTTCTGGCCCCACAATCCTCAGCGACATGCCTTCCGGCAGTGCCCCGATGAGATCGTCTATGCCCTTGTGTGGCAAGAGCCTGCCGACGAATAAAACATCCCGACGCGCCGGTGCCCGCGGGACCGGCGAAAATTTCCGGACGTCTACGCCGCCACCGACGACATGTGCCGCCGGATTCAGTGTGTGCCCGAACACGCGCCGGCTGTACTCGCTCAGATGCAGATGGCCGTGGAACCAGCCATCGGTGCTGATGTAGGCCGAGACATCCCAACCTCCGCCGCCGAGGTCGCTGACGAAGACCCGGCGACCGTTGAGCCGTCCCCACGCGGCAGCCGCGCTGCTCATGAGGACGTGCTGCTGATGGCAATGAATGACATCCGCCGCACGAAGCTCGCCGAAGACGGCCCGGCTGAAGGGATTCGAGCGTTGCTTGCGCACGAGCCATGGGTCCCCTATCACGCGGACCCGAAGCGGTCCCCATTGCTCATCACGGCTCTCCACTCCGAAACTGACGAGAGTCGTAGGCACGACGTCGGCCATGTGGCGCGCCAGTTCGCAGGCGTAGCGCTCGGCGCCGCCAACGATGCCGTCCGGGCCAAACAGCGCGGGAACGAGATGGACGACGCGCACGCCTACTTCAGCACCTGGAGCTCGTAATACAGGAACCACGCCGGAAACACCCATGCCCATCGATGCTCGTAGGCTTGCGGCCAGCGGTTCGCGGCTCGAAAGACGACGCGGTTCAACAGCGACGCGTGGAAGCTGATGCGCGTGTGGCGACGACTGAATCTGGCGATCGAATAGTGAGCCAGCTCATTCATCGCGCTGAACGGCTCAAAGCTATTCCAGCCGAACCAATGACGGTGCGTGACGTCGGTAAAGGCGTTTGCGCTCGAGAAGTGTGGAACGGTCACGTAGAGGACGCCGCCCGGCTTGCTGATTCGGTGAATCTCTTCGAGAACAGGGATGACGTCTACGACGTGCTCGAGGACATCATAGGCGTGCACTTCATCGAAACTATCTGCGGCGAATGGCCATGGCGTCACGTTCAGGTCGTGAACGACGTCAGCTGACACCGTCGCGCTGATATCGAGGTTGACAGCGTCGGCGAGCGGCTTCTGTCCGCATCCAATATTCAGTCGCGTCGGCGGCATTGGTTGTTGTCAGACGCGTGAATCAGTTGCCAAGCGTTACCGGCCGGTGTGCGCGTCGCTTGACCAAATTCGCAACGCGATCAGCCCAGGGTTGAATGGTGGCCCTCAGGATCGGCCCGAGCGGTGGACGCCGAAGGAGGGGAACCATGATCGCGATGTAGGCCACCATAATCGCGAGCGCGGCCACCACGATGCCAATCAGTCCGTGAATGGGGCTGAACGACAAGGATGCCGCTACAGCGACAAACACGATCCCCATGCGAGTCAGCCACGGACCCAATGGCACCAGAAACGCCATCGGGGTCGTGCCCTGGTCCCGCGCCAGGCCTCGAAGATTGTTGGGTAGACCGACCAGACATGTTGCCGCGAGCGGGCCGATCGCAGCGCCGTACAACCCGAGCGGCGGAATGAGAAAGAACATCACCGTAATGCCGACGATGCCTTCGGCAATGGTAGTAAGCGCAAGCCTCCGTTCGTTGCCGAAGCAAAAGAGCGTGTAAACGGTGGTCGTGTTGAAGTGACGAACCAGCATTCCGGTGAGCAGCAGCAAGGTCAGACCCTGCCCACCGAACTGTTCATCACCGACCCACCAGTCGACAAAGGCCGCGTTTGTAGCCAGCACCACGCAGAAAACGGCGCCACTCGCCAGCAGCATGGCCTGCGTCATGGTGCTTGATAGCGCAAATAGTTGTTCGCGCGATGCCGATGTTCTCAGTTCGCTGAGGGCCGGCAACGCAAGCTGCATGAACATCTGGGGCTGATTCGCAAGCAGCGTGATCAGCTTTGCGGTACACGCGTAGGGAACGATCGCGTGTGGACCGAGCAGCTTCCCGATGATGAGAATGTCTGTGCCGGAGAGGAGTACTTGCGCCAGCTGGCTGACGATGATCCAGGCTCCCCGACCAATCTGTTCACGCATCGCCGCCAGCGTCAGCGATGGAAGACGTGCGGGCAACATGCCCGGAAATGTGCGCGCGAGACGAAACCACGCCATCGCTGCGGACAACGTTTGCGTCGCAATCCATCCCCAGGTGAGCGAATAGAGCCCGAACCCCAGGTACATCCCTGCCACTGTGCACGCCGTGCCCACCGCCCAGGATGTGAGCTGCGTGGTGCCGACAAATGCCAAGTCCTGCAATCCCTGTAGGACGGCGGTGAAGATCCGAAGTGGGAAGGTCAGGACAAAGACCAGTACTACCGTGGCCAACGGTCCACGCAGCGGTGCCCAGTCCGGCGGCAGCAGCCACACGACTGCGCAGCCCACCAAGGCAACGCCTGGAAGCTGCCAAACGACGATCGTCGCCGTCTGACCGATGAGGCTCGTAATTGCCTGCGCCCGATGGCTGGCCGGAAGTCCTGATGCGCTCGCTACCTCGCGCGGCATCACAGCGACAACACCAAGATCCATGAGGCCGAGATAGAAGACTACCTGGGTGCCAAGCAGCCAGAGTCCGTAGTCGTGCGAACCCAGGCTATGGAGAAGAAACGGCGTGAGCCAGAGTCCGACCAGCGCCGCGGCAGCCGTGTGCAAGTAGCCCAATCCCAGTCCGCGCAGAAGACGCTGCGCGCGTCCGTTACGCACGACGCGCCACCGCCGCACCAGCCAATGCGCCCCCGAGGGCCCAAAACTGAATGCCGAGTTGTGTGTTGAATACAGGCCCTGTCAGGCAGAGTGCCGCGATACACAACTGCAAACAGAACAGGACGGTCGCCAGATCCTGAAAGGTATGACCGCACGCGTCGCAAGCGAGATGGTAGCCGTGGCGAAGCGCAACGAACAGCGCTCCCGAATAGACCAGCAACAGGGGCGCGCCCCCATCGAGCAGCCAACCGGTCGGCTGAATCTCCACGTAAATCGGCGGAGCCTGCCACAAGGTCGAGTCGCCGAAGAGCAGCTGCATCATGCCCCAGCGGCCGACACCCGCGCCGAGCGGAAACTCGTAGAGCAGCTCGTTGAAGGTGTAACGGACGAACAGACCGCGATTTTCATCGAAAGCCCGGAAGATGCCGGTGTCGAGCAACCCGAGAAAACGCTCGGCCACAGAGCCTCCTCCCACGGAGATCGCCCAGACCCATGCACCAACCAGCACGATCAATCCGGCCACTACGCCAGCGGCGCTGTCGATCGCGCGCCCCTGCCGGAATCGCAGAACCGCGGCGACGATCACGGCGACGACAGCCAGCAACGACAGCGATCGCACCTGCGTCAACAACAACGTGGTCATGCCGAGCGCTGCTGCTGCCAGACACGTCGCTCTCAGCAGCCATCCCTGGTTGCTGCGAATCGCCAGGGTCAGGCCCAGCACCATCGTCACCATGCCGGCCACCGCAGCACCTCCGGGCAGATCGCTCAGGCCAGGCGGACGGACGACGCTTCCGCCGTCGGCGCTGGCATATGTGAGCGAGCTGACGATGTCGGGATTGAGCGAGAGCGCGAGAACGCTGAACTCCGGCGGCAGAAAACGCTGCGGAAAGTAGACCTGCAGAATGCCGACCGTAGACGCCAGGAAACTCGATCCGAAGAGCACCCATACGAGCGTCGTCAGCCGCCTCTCATTTCGAACTGCCCTCCCCATCCAGAAGAGCGGAGCAGCGATGCTGACCTGAAACACGATCTGGCCAAAGCCGGCCATCAGGTGGGTGGTGGGATGCAGGAGGTTCACCGACAGCAACACGGCCGAAGCCAGCAGCCACCTCGCCGCCGCCGGGAGCGGCTCGCCAGTAGCGCGCCGGAAGTAATACAGGAGCGATGCGGCACTGATGATGTACGGCATCGCTCGGAGGTAGGTGCGATAGGCCTGTGCACCCGGCACGAAAAACACGGCGCCCCACAGAACTTGCAGTGCGATGAAGGCCTCGGGCCATCCCCATTGCGACTCACGTGTGACTGAGGCGACGTTCGTTGATCGCAGCGGTCTCACGTACGGGAAGGAGCTATACGGAGGCGACTGGACTTGCATGCACCTCCGACATGTTGAAGAGAAGCCCCTCGTACCCGTCGAGCATCCGACCGAGAGAAAATTCCTGAGCTCTCCGCGACCCTGCGGCACCGAGTGAACACCTCAGTCGCTCATCGCCCAGGAGATCTGAAACAACACGACCGAAGTCTTCGTCAGCGGGTACCAAGCCATAGTGACCGGCGTCGAGGAGTTCGTCACTGCCCGGGTTCGCGGTGGCGACGACGGGCGTGCCACACGCCATCGCTTCGAGATATGGAAGACCGAAGCCTTCGTAGGTACTGGGAGAGGCATATATCCATGCCCGCCGGTACAGGTCAGCGAGCTCCGCATCGGACACGCCGGTCCGATAGATCACGCCGGCGCAATGCGGGCCATTCGCACCGACCATCGTCAACGTCGCGGACGGATGCTGTCTCTGCACGTGGCCGACAAATGCGTCGAGCAGAAATCTCCCGCGCTTCCGGCCGTCGAGCGAGCCCACGAACAGAATGGATGGCTCTGGCGACCGCATTACGGGCGTGGGTGTGAAGATGGCGTCGTCGACACCGTGCGGCAGCACCCGGCGGATGAACGGATTATCGCGACGCGCGTTCTCGCTGACTGCCACGACCCGGTCCTGGCAGAGAGCGGTCAGCAATTCCTGCACGAAGACCCCGTACTGAAGCAGGTATCGCCCGAACGACGTGGCCGACTGTGCCTCTCGACGCGCGCTGCCATGCATCACGCGTAAAACCGGGCGGCCAGCCAGCGGCGCCAGCAGACTGTCCCCGTGCATGATCACGGCATCGAACCCGCGGTAGTCGGGCAGGATCGCGAGCACGTTCCCGAGATAGCCCATCGTGATGCGGCGGCCGATCCACGAGTTGACGAACGGCTTCCAGGGAAGCGGAAGCACCTCATAGCCGGCGCCTGCAGGCCTGGGATCGTGCGTAAACACGGTGACGTCGTGGCCGCGGCGCGCGAGTCCGTCGGCGAGGGTGTGCGCCGCGCGCTCGATTCCGCCGCGGCGCTCGCCGTCCACCGGGAGGCAGTAGCTGAACATCGCCAATCGCAGACGTCGACGTTCGAGCATCATTTCGCGCGCACCGTCGCGACGCGCTCGAGGCGTGGACTGCTGACGACACCGGTCAGCAGTGCCTGAATCCTTCGCATCTGCACCGACGGATCACAGAGTTCGTGCGGTCGCTTCCGTGCTTCTGCGCTGAGTCGCGCGCGCAGATCAGCGTCCGTAATCAAGTGCCGCAACGCGCCGGCCAGGGATGTGATGTCGCCCGGCGGCGTGAGCATTCCACAGGAGCCGCTGACCACCTCGCAGGCGCCGCCGATACCGCTGGTCACGACTGGCAAACCGGCACGCATGGCTTCGATAAAGGTGAGGCCAAAGCCTTCCGGCGTCGTGTTCGGCTGGCAGAAGATGTCAGCGGCGCTCAAGATCGCGTGGATGTCGTCTCGTTCGCCAGTGAAGCGCACGCGATCGGCAATGCCGCGATCGCGAGCGAACGCCTGGAGGTTCCGGAGGTAATCGAGGTCGGCCGCACGCTGCGCCCCTCCGACGATCCAGCACGTCCAGTGCCGAAGGTCACGAAGGTTCGCCAATGCCTCTAAGAGAAGCCGGTGGCCCTTGAAGGACTCCAATCGGCTGACCTGCACAAGAACGACATCGTCGTTCGAAGTCTGGAGAGAATGCCGCAGGACGTGCGGGGCGTATGCGCTTTGTGGCGATTGATTTGTCGAGACCGGGCAGTACGCGTACTCGATCGATGTCTGTGGAAGCCAGGTTGCCGCGCAATCGGCAGTGAATCGGCTGTTGCAAATCGCCACGTCGGGGCGAGTGGCGCGGCACAGGCGCTCGAGCCAATGTCGGCCCTTGCTCGCCATGTGCACCCACAACAGGACTGGATATCCGGCGGTTCGAATTACCGACGCAAACAGCACGCAAGCCCAAGGCTGCTGACAGACGACCACGTCGTACGATTCGCGGCGCAACAGATCGTTGAGCGCGCGTCGTGCGCGCAGGACCGTGAGTGGCCGGCTCAGTTGCGCGGCTGGCAACGCCTGCGGCGGACAACCTAATGTCGCGAGTTCGGAAGCGAGGCGCCCCTCGAAGCACACCGCGAACTCACTCTTCATCCCCGGGGCGGCATGCGCCTCGCGCACCAGGGTCGTGAGAAACGTCTCGACGCCCCCGTACAGGTTCCCACTCGTAATGTGGAGCACGCGCATCAGTGCACGTGGGCGAGTTCCTGATAGATTGGAGTGAGCTCGAAGGCCATGCGCGATCTGGTGAAGCACCGCTCCGCGGCCGCCCTGCCAGACGTCCCCAGGTGCGCGCGAAGACCAGGATCCGTCGCCAATTCCTCAATCCGTTTCGCCAGGCCTGCCGCGTCGCCCGGCATGTGCGTCATGGCGTGCTCACACGCGTCGGTCAATTCGATGGCGCCACCTGCACGGCTCGCGACGACGGGTTTGCCGCACGCCATGGCCTCTGCGATGACGAGCCCGAACGGCTCAGGATCGGTGCTGGCGTGCACCACGATGTCCAGCGACCGGATCGCCGAAGACGCGTCGGCAACGAAGCCGGTGAATCCCACACGTGAGCCAAGCCCGAGCGACTCGGCCCGCTCGCGAAGATCGGCAATCGCGACTTGACTGCCCGACGTCTCGTAAATCGGGCCACCGACGATGTAACCACGGATGGGAATGGTGGCCGGGACCAGCGAAAGCGCTTCGAGGAAGGTCTCGTGTCCTTTCCACCGTGCAAACGTGGCAACGAGGCCGACACGCACGAGGGACTTGCCGGGAGGTGGCAACTTCGCGAGCGTATCGAGATCGAGTCTGGGCCCGTCCGGAGAGAATCTGCCGAGATCGACGGCGTTCCAGACCGAATGGATCGGCAGCGCGTGCCCGCACACGGACCGGGCATCGTCAGCAACGCTTCTCGAGTTGGTGACGATTGCCGAGCATCGGCGCATGGAGCGTTTCAGCAGCCGGGACATGAGAGATCGGCGACCGGCGAAATCGTGGAAGTGCCAGACCACTGGAGTGCGACGAGGCTTTGCCCATGCAGCGAGCACGTGCATCTTCAGGCCATTGGAATGAATGACGGTTGGACGACGGCGACGGAGTAAGCGCCCCAGCCGACGCCAGTACGAGAAGGCAGGCGCGATTGCCGCGGCACATCGGGCGAACAACTTGAGCGTCGACCAGAGATCGGCCCCGGTGCCCCAATCACCAAGAGCGGCGAGGGCGGGCGGAAACGCAAGGACCTCGACCGAAACGCCGAGTTTCCTGACTCGCTCGACCAACGGACCTTCCGATGCGACCACGAGATGCAGCGACCAGGATGGATGCGCATCGCGCAGGCCGGCCAGCATTTCGTGCAGCGCCGCCTCGGCGCCCCCGATCTGGCCAGTCGGCGAGAGGAAAAGGATGCTCACAGCACTCGTTGTTTGACGACGATCGTGTCGCCTGCCTGAACGAAATCAGTGGGCTTGGCGTCGAACTCCGCGCGCTTGTTGCCGACGATGCGAATGATGCGAAGGCGACGATTCGAGCCGCGTTCGCTGATGCCACCCGCCGTCGAAATCGCCTGCAAGACCGTCATATTCCGCTCGAGGACGTACGACCCGGCATTGCGAACGAGACCCACGACGAAGACACGTTCGGCCTTCGGCACGAAGATGGTATCGCCGTCACGGATTGTGACATTGCGCGACAACTTGCCGCCCTGGATCTCACGGAGGTTGACTGTCGTGACCTCCGCGTCTCGCTGGTCGGGCAACGTGGCCGAGCCGGCGACGGCATCCTTGGGGTGCAGGATGAGCACTTCCACGCCAGCGTCGTCGGTGGGCGCTCCAGCAGTCGCGAGGGCATCGAGAAGCGTGATGGGCCCAGACAGAACATATTTGCCCGGAGTGCGGACTTCACCCATCACGAATACGCTTTGACTTCGAAACTGATCGACGTCAACAGTGACCTGAGGATGGCGAAGATAGCCGTCCGCCAGACGGATCTTTACAAGATCGGCGACCTCCTGCACGGTTCGGCCAGCTGCCTGGACACGGCCGATGAACGGATAGCTGAACTCGCCGTCGTGCTCGACGCGAAACTTCCCCGACAGTGCGGGTTCATTGAACACGGTGACGGTCAGCACGTCTTCCGGCCCGACCACATAGTTCAAACGGTCGCCATCCGAGTGCGCGGCCTGAGCGGCCGCAACAGCTAGCGCAAGAATGAAGCGGATCATCAGGACAGTCCGTAGCTCACCGACACGAGGACGCGTTGACGTTCGTAGTTCCGGATAAGCGGGTCGCTCGAGCTGCGCTCCCGCCGATCGACCGTGAAACCGAGTTCGACCTGCTCCCGCACCCGGATGCCGATTCCCCCACCGATCAGCGACGTATTCTCGCGCCGGCCGTCGAAGGAGGCTCCGCCGATCCGCTGGTGACGCAGCTGCCAGCGTTCACCCATGCCAATCAATTCGAACGGGCCGGCCACGCGATACCTGATCTCGAACAACAGGCCGGTCTCGAGATAAAACGGCTGGAACGGATCGTACGAGAAACGCACATCGCGCCCGCCGTCGAGGCGGCCTCGCAGCCGGTCGAGGACACGCAATCCAAGCGTGACCGATGCGACCGGCCCGTCGTAACCGGCCACGCTCGAATGCACCGGTCTGAATGCACGGTATCCCGCTCGCGCCCGGCCGACGACCGCTGCACCATTATCAAACTCCACGTAAGGGGCAATGCGAAGGCTGTCGGCGTCCTTCTCGGGCGACGACTCGAACCGATCGCGCTGGACCTCCGCAAGCGCCACGATGCTCGTGAACGGTGTCAGCCGAAGGCGCGCTCCACCGGCGGCGATGTCGGTCGTGGAGTTGAGTTGCTCGGCCAGCGACACGCCGGAGTACCGCTCGTTCGGATCCCAGGTGGCTTTCTCGCGGTAGACCCATCCCATCAACGATGTCTTCGATGCCACGTCGATCTCGGCGCCCAGTGTGAGCAAAGAGCGCCCTTGCCGTATTCGCTCGTCGATCTCCAGGGTCTGCCGTTCCTGAGTGTTGTACGAGATCGTCGCGAACGGCCGGATGATGCCCTCGGTCAGGTCGTAGCGTCCCTCGAAAAACCCATTGAGCGACTGCTGATCCTTGTAGGTTTGGAAGTACACGAAATCCCCGGTGCCGGTGCCGATGAATCGGCCGCTCGCGATCGGAACCACCGCATAGAGCCGCGGCATGACGGAGTAGGTGAAGTCCTCCCGCGGCGCCACGCCATCGTTGTTGACGTTCGAGTCGGTGCCCACGTCGTGGAGGGAGATGCTCGGGTAGAGCGATGCAGGGCCGGCATGCACGATCGTCGTCGAGGGCAGGATAGGCGCAGAGGGCGCCTGCGCGTCCAGTCTCTCAGTGCTCACGATTCCCAGCGTCGCCGCGCAAAAGGCGACAACTCGTCGACCGCTCATCATCCGGCTCGATCCTTTGCTGTTCCCTGCTGGGAAGTTCCGTGCAATCGGCTGAACGGGCGAAGCTTCGCCCCGTAGCTCACACTGCGAACGTACGAATCGGCGCGCGCGGAGGCATGTGGCGCGTCGATGGACAACGAGCGACTCCGGAGTTACAGAACGACTCCAGGGACCTCAGGTCCGTGACTCTGGAAGGTTTATCGACCTCGACCGTCGCGAGCCTTAGGCGGAGGTGTTTGGCGGTGCGATCAGTCTTTGATGCAGGTGACGAGCGACCAGATTCGCGGAAAGCTCACCTTCTGAACCGAGATCGGTTTGAGCTGCGCTTGCGCGAGGAAGCCTGGAAGGTCGAGATCGGATTTGAACCCGATGTGGACGGTGAACGGGGAGATCGCCCGCTCGATCTTTGCGAGCAGCGGGTTGGGGCTGCGGAAATGATTCAGGATGATGATCTTGCCGCCGGGTCGGCAGACGCGTCGCATCTCGCCCACGACTTGAACCGGATCGGGCACCACGCTAATCACGTACGGCGCGTACACCACGTCGAAGGAATTGTCGGGAAAGGAGAGGTTCGCGGCGTTCATCTCCATCAGACTCACGTTGCGCAGACCCTTGCGCTCGACACGCTCGCGCGCCTTCATGAGCATCTTCGCCGAGAAGTCAATGCCGGTGACGTGACACGAGCGCGGATACAGCGGCGCGTTGATGCCGGTGCCGATACCGACTTCGAGAATTCGATCGCCCGATTTGAGTCCCATCCCTTCGAGCGCGACGAGCCGCCCGGGATGAAGCGTCGGGCCGAATGTCAGGTCGTAGACGTTGGCGAGTTTCTCGTAGACCGATTCAACGAAGTCGTTCTCGACGGCCGTCACCGACAACGAACGGGAGGCAGCATCGGGCTGAAAATCGTCATCGCGCTCGAACAGGGCCATCAGCGGCTCCTCACATGTGTGCCCGGATTGCCGGGCCTCGATCCTGTTTCGACAAGCGGCTCGGCTGTCTCAACCGTAGCCCGCAACCTGTTCGACTCGCTCAACTTCCGGCACGACACGCGACAGGACACGCGAGGACTGCCGTTCGGCACTATACAAGGCCTTCCCGATCCCGACAAGCACTGTTTACAAAAGGGGAATTTGTCACGAGGTGCGCGTGGCCGGGCTTGCCCTCATCCCAACGCATCGAGTAAGGCCAGGCCGAGGTCGAAACGGCTCGGTGGAGGGATCACATTTACCCCGTGCACGCTGGTCCGAAGCGCGGCTGTGATCTCAGCGGAGATCGCGATGCCCTCATCAGCGGCAGCCTCGACACTGGACGCCCGTCTCATGCGATCGAGCATCGCTGACGGAACGTGCACGCCGGGAACCTCATTCGCCAGATACTCTGCATCGAGCACATTCTCAAAAGGTCGCAGGCTCAGCACAATCGGCAGACGTGCGTCCTCGAGTCGGCGATGAAGGCGCTCGAATGCCGCAACGTCGAACACGGGCCTCGTGATCACGTAATGGGCGCCGGCGTCGACTTTCCATTCGAACCGACGAATCTCCTCATTGAGATCCTCGGCCCCGGGATTTACCGTGACGCCGATGTGGAACTGCGTGGCCGTCCCAATCGTCTGGCCGCCGACGTCGAGCCCATGATTGAGTCTGCAGACCGCATTCACGAGACCGATCGAGTCGACATCAACGACGGCAGTGGCATCCGGGTAGTCACCCACCGGGCGTACCTCGCCGGTGACCGCGAGCAGGTTCCGTACCCCCATCGCGAAGGCGCCGAGCAACTCGGACTGAATGCCGATCAACGGCTTGTCACGGGAAGAAAACTGCAGCACGACGTCGATGCCGGTCTGTTGCCGAATCAAGACCGCCAGCGAGAGGGCGCTCAGGCGCGGGCCGGTCACTCCATCGAGCACGTGAACGGCGTCAACGCCACGAGCGCGCAGTTGAAGAGAACGATCGATGGCGGACCTCGTCTCGTGACCTCGCGGCGGCACCATTTCGATCAGGCGGACCCAACGCCGGCTCTCGAACGCGCGACTGAGTGCAGACGGCTCCGGCGAATTCAGCAGCGCCTCCACGGACGACGATGAGGGCATTCGCGCCTCGACTGGACCAGACCTCTGCGCCGCCGTGCCATGTGGCGTCTGCAGTCCAACCTTTGACAGCGCAACTTTGATTTGCGAGATGTGGTCTGGCGTCGTCCCACAGCACCCGCCAACGAGCCGAACCCGGCGCTCGACGAAACGCCGCGCGTAGGACGCCATGTACTCCGGCGATGTCAGATAAATCGTGCGTCCTTCGATGTCTCGAGGACGGCCGGCATTGGGTTGCGCCGACAGGCTTGCACCCGTTGACGCCGTCATCCGCTCGAGCGTCTCCAGCATGTGCGCGGGGCCAATGCTGCAGTTGAGACCGATCACGTGAGCACCTGACTCGTGGAGAGCCGGCGCAAACTGCTCGGGCGGCGTGCCGTCCAGCGTGTTGCCATCCTCCTCGATGGTCATCTGCGCCACGATCGGCAGCGCGCACAGGCTGCGAACCGCCGCAATCACCGCGCGGATTTCATTCAGGTCGCGAAAGGTCTCGAGGATGAAGAGATCGACGCCCCCATCGAGCAGCGCCTGTGCCTGCTCGCGAAAGTAGGTCTGCGCCTCGTCTTGTCCCATGCGGCCCCATGGCTCGATGCGCAAGCCGAGCGGTCCGATCGCGCCCGCGACATAGGCTGACCCGCCGGCCGCCTGTCGAGCCAGGCGCGCCCCGGCTTCGTTGATCTCGCGCAGGGAATCCGCCAGACCAAAGCCGCGGAGCTTGACGCGGTTGGCTCCGAACGTGTTCGTCTCGAGAACGTCGGCACCTGAACGCGCGTAGGCGTGATGCACCGCCAGTACGCGCGCGGGGTCGCTCAGGTTCAGGGAATCGAAGGAGCGGTTGATGAACACCCCTTGCGCGTAGAGCATCGTCCCCATCGCGCCGTCGCAGACGAGAACGCGCGCATCGAGTGCTTCGAGGAAGGGCTGCACTGTCGTTCAGCGCGACGCAGGCGGCGCGCCTGCGTCTTCAGGCGCTCACGGCCGATTTGGCGTCCGCGGGCGGCGCGACGAGGAGGTCGGCCTTGTCCCACACGAAGTCGTCCTTGCTGTACACGGCCAGCTCGTAATCTTTCCCCATGAAGATGGCTGACACAGGACAGGCTTCCTCGCACATGCCGCAGAAGATGCAGCGGGTCTTGTGAATCTGATACACGCTCGCATAACGCGGTCCGGCGAGCACGGTCCCGTCGTTCTCGGCCGCTTCGAGGTAAATCGCATCGGCCGGGCACGCGACCGAGCACAAGCCGCAGGCCACGCACTTTTCCAGGCCGTTTTCGTCCCGCATCAGCACCTGCTTGCCGCGGTACTTCGGGAACACCGGGACCTTCTGGTACGGGTAGTTGACCGTTACCGGCTTCTTGAACATATGCCGGGCGGTGAGCAGGAAACCCTTGATGAGGGGACCGATCATCCTCTAATGATACCAACACGGCGGTTCGAAGGGGCGACGGTGCGAGGGGGCGACGGTGCGAAGGGGCGACGGCGCGCGGGGGCGCCGATGCGCGGGGG
>Ga0075423_10000017_pt1 | contig 75205 bp, 78 predicted proteins | sample SoiMethybrSBSTD2_FD_80114 | JGI IMG/M metagenome (GOLD analysis project Ga0075423, IMG submission 80114) | Bulk soil microbial communities from a Populus tree surrounding site in Tennessee, USA - Soil MetaG P. TD hybrid SBSTD2 | ecosystem: Environmental > Terrestrial > Soil > Tree plantation... | reverse complement strand
TGTTCAATTGCGGCGACGACAGATCCACGCTCAACTGAGTGAGTCCTGGACCAAGGAGATCAAGGCTTGAGATGCGGCCGGCCGGGCGGTCAATCCACACATGAGGCAGTCGATCGCCAAGATCGAAACGGAGTTCATCCTGGGCCCGGCGGCGACTGCCCATGGGGTCGAGCGAACGCACCAAGTTATGTTCGGCTACGGGGCGCGGCTCGGTTTCATAGGTGTCCAGCATCGAATCTGGTGCCCAGTCATTGAGGACCCAACTGAGCTTCCAGGCCAGGTTGAAGCCATCGGCGCTGGCGGTGTTCATTCCGGTGCCGCCACGCGGCGTCACATGATGGGCAGCGTCACCGATGAGGAACGCGTTGCCGACTCGAAATTGATCGGCGAGCGCCGCTGAGAAGGTGAACCTGCGCTGATCGATCACCCGTATCGACATATCGCGAACCCCGGCAGCCAGCCGGATTCGTGCAATCAATTCGTTCTCGCTGAGGTTGGGCATCTGTTCCACTCGAGGGTCCCAGCTGAAGCCGTAGACCCAGCGGTCGCCCTGGCCGGCGGGCAGAAAAGTGCTCCGAGCAGGAGTCGCGGTCGCATAGATCCCATAGCGCTGGCGATCAACGACCTCCCACAGCGGCGCCCGGATTACGGCGGAAAACGAGTGCAGCACCTCATCGCTCGAGGTCAGGGTGAGGCCTAGACGCTGCCTCACCAAACTTCGCACACCGTCTGCGCCAATGACATATCGAGCCTCGGCGACTTCACTTACTCCACTCTGGACGGCGCGAAGCTTGACGTGAAGCCCGTTCGCGCCCGGCCAAAGGTCTTCCATGCTCAGTCCAAGATCAACACGCGCAATTGCCAGGCTCTGCAGATATTTGATCAACACGGTTTCGAGATGATCTTGGGGAACTGCAGCCGGCCGGGTAGGGCTGAGTCGGGCACTCTCGGTACGGCTTGGATAGCCGACGTCGATCAACTCCCCTGAAGCGGCCTTGGAAAGCGTCGGTGTCACCAACATCCGCCACTCCACATCGTCCCCACCCGCCCAAAGCTCCTGCTCCAAACCCCAAGAGCGGAACGGCTCCATCGATCTAAGGCTGACGACGGTGGCACGAGGGTGAGCAAAGACACTTGTCCGGCGGTTGACTACGCGGACCCGGATTCCCGCTCGGGCGAGAGTGATCGCCGCGACAAGTCCAGCAGGACCGGCGCCCACCACGATCACAGGCCAGGCATCATGCTGATCAACGTGGGCGAGATCTGAGGAGGACATCGGAGGCGACTCCAAATTCACGAGACAAGCTGTATTGAGCGCTGCCGGGGCTCATCAGATTTGTGTCAGACCGCATGAGTAATGTACAACGAGCAACCCGTCAAACACTCGGAAGGAGCAGAGGTGCCTTCAGTTCTCAACCCCTACATCAGCTTCCGCGACAATGCCCGGCAAGCACTGGAATTTTACCGGGACGTCTTCGGTGGCAATCTCAACCTGAACACATTCGGCCAGTACGGCGACGCGAACGCACCCGGTGCCGACAACATCATGCACGGGCAGCTTGATGCCGATAACGGCATGACGCTGATGGCAGCGGACACTCCACCCGGCATGGATTTCAATGAGGGCGGGGGCAATATCACGATCAGCCTGAGTGGCGATGACGAGCAACAGCTGCGTGGCTACTGGGACAAGCTTTCCGAAGGTGGCACCGTGACGATGCCCTTTGAGAAGCAGATGTGGGGCGACCTTTTCGGCATGTGCACTGACAAGTTCGGTGTGCCGTGGATGGTTGACGCCGTCCAACCCCAAAGTTGATCACAAGAAAAGTCATGTGTTAGGGCGGAGCAGCTGAGCCACTGAGTCGGCGAACCATGTCGCATAGCGCTCAGCGCTCCAGCCCCGATGGCGCGTCAGCCGGCTGAAGACCACCGGATCCATCAACATCCACACGGTGTCCACGGCGGTCGATCGGTCGAGCCCCGGCCGAAGTGAGGCGCGGCCGAGAACCCCATCGATGATCCAGCCGGCCGTACGCGCGCGCTGTCGTTCTCGATCGGTGATCACCACATGGATGTCCGCATCCGAGGCCGCTGCCTCATACGCTGCCAGCATCACGCCAGCAGACCGAACCTGGGCTTCCCGCAGTACCTCGGCCACGGCAGATAGAAACGCCGCGACGTCTTGCGCGGATTGCGCATCGGCTGCCCAAGTCCGGTCGAGCATTGGTACTGGCTCGTCGTCACCCGCAACAGCAACATCGAGCACCACATGCAATAGCTGCGCCTTGGTACCGAACAGCAACTCCACCGTCGGGACGGACACCCGAGCCTCGCCGGCGATCATTCGCATCGTGGTGGTTGCATAGCCCTGCTCGACAAACAACTGAGTCGCCGCGTCGATCACTCGCCTGCGAGTCTCCCGGGCCTGTTGGGTACGCGCGGCGGACACGTAGCCACGCTTGCCTGTCAAGGACTCCATCGGCACGCGGCTCATATTAGCTATGGGCGAGCCATAGGGAGATCACTCAGGTGGATGAGTGCGCAGCCACTCGGCCCACGTGACCTTGCCATGCCGGCTGCCGGGAACACTGACTGACATCGCCGACGCGGCGTCTCTGGCTACCGATGGCAAGGGAATGCGCATCGTACGCGCCGGATGCTTCCTGATTTCTTGCCACTGCTCAAACACCTGCGTAAGCGTCAGGACCTCAGGACCGCCGAAGTCAGCTAGCCGGCCGTTTGGGCCCTGAACAACCGATTCGACGAGATAGTCGGCGAAGTCGGTCGTATCTACTGGCTCGAACGCCATATCAGGCAGCGGCACCATCGGGAGCCGAGCCATCTTGCCCAGCATGCGATCAAGCAACCAGTGAAATTGAGCGGCGCGGGCGATGGACCACGGCACCGGGCCCTGCTGTACCAGCTGCTCTGCTTCCAATTTGTTTCGCAGGTACGGAATCCGAGGTTTGTCGATCCCGACGATGGAGACGTAGATCAGGTGACCGACGCCGGCCGCGGCGGCCTGATCCAACAGCCGCGCCGTGCCCTCACGATCAACCGAGGTCGGGCTTGACCACAGGTCCTTCGGCACCGGGTAGCCGCGGCGCGCAGCGGCGGACAACGTAGCCGCATGAATCACCGTCTGGCTGCCGGCCAAGGCCTCGGCAATGCCTTCCCCCGTAGCAAGATCACCACGAATCCAGTCCACGTCGGGGTCCGAACCCCCGGATCGAGCCAGGACGCGTACCCGATAGGCGCCCTTGAGGCGAGCAACGAGGTCCCTACCTAGATGGCCTGTGCCTCCGGTCACCAGAACGGTATCCATGGCCCTCCTTGACGGGTGTCTGCCCTGAACTTGTCAGCCTAACGCCCGGTGATGACGTTCTACTCTGTGAAGAAATGTCAGAGCCTGCGCCGAGGTCAGCAGCGGACGACGTCCTCACACTGTTTCTTTGCGGCGACGTCATGCTCGGTCGCGGCGTTGATCAAATTCTGCCGCATCCGGGAAAGCCAGTTCTGTACGAACGGATGGTGCGGGATGCGCGAACCTACGTCGATCTAGCGGCACGGGTAAACGGCCACATCCCGCAACCTGTCGACTGGTCCTGGCCCTGGGGCGACGGGTTGGAGCTGCTTACGGCTGCCAACTGCGACGCCCGGATCATCAATCTCGAAACAAGCATCACTACCAGTGACGACTACGCCCGGGGCAAGGCCGTCCACTACCGGATGAGTCCCGGCAATATCGCAGCACTCGTCGCTGCTGAGCCCGACGCATGCGTGCTGGCCAACAACCACGTGCTCGACTTCGGACGTAGCGGCCTACTCGAGACCCTCGATGTGCTCGGTGTCTCGGGCCTTAGGGCAACCGGCGCTGGACGGTCGCTGCGTGAGGCTCGGGCGCCTGCGATCATCCCCATTCCAAGGGCCGATGGACGCATCCTGGTCTTCGCTTTCGGCTCGCCATCCAGCGGCGTACCGTACGGTTGGGCAGCTACCGAGGATGAGCCCGGCGTCCATTTCCTGCCTATTCTCACTGAGGCGCTTGCCGATGAGCTGTGCCGGCGAGTGCGCGAAGTTCGACAGCCTGGTGACATCACAGTCGTCTCAGCGCACTGGGGCTCGAACTGGGGCTATCGGGTCGACTCGGAGCAGATTCGCTTTGCGCACCGCCTCATCGACGGCGGAGTCGATCTTGTGCATGGTCACTCCTCGCACCATCCCCGACCCCTGGAGGTCTACCGCAGGAAGCTGATTTTGTACGGCTGTGGCGACCTCGTGGACGACTACGAGGGGATCAGCGGCCACAAGGAATATCGTGATGATCTTCGTCTGCTGTATTTTGCGCGGCTCGATCCGACAACCGGTGAACTTCTAGATCTGAGAATGGCACCGCTTCAAGCACGCCAGATGCGGTTGCACCGCGCCTCCGGTGACGATTCCAGATGGCTCCGCAGGACGTTGGACAAGGTCAGCCGTCGCTTCAGATCCCGAATCGATCTTGGTCCTGATGGCCTACTCACCCTTAGGGCGGCTCAGGTTCGATAGCGTGGCCGATGAGTCGGGAGTAGGGGAGACGGTCAGCGCGATGTGGCATGCACTCGGCGCACTGCTTCCGATTGCCGTAGCAGTCGCCCTCAGCTCGGTCCCGATCACGGTAACGATCTTGATCTTGTTGTCACCGAATAAGAACCGGGCTGCGCTGCCGTTCCTTGTCGGCTGGATCATTGGAGCCGCCGCGGTGATCACTCTAAGCGCACTCGGCGCTCAGGTGCTTCCCGATGTGCCACGGAGAGCTCAGCAGAAGGCGACGGCCGTACTGGAGATCGTCATCGGACTTGCCCTGATGGTGCTGCCGATTGTTGATCTACGCCGACGTTCCAGGACTGACACAGCGGGCCTCCCGCGCTGGCTCTCGGCAGTCGACTCGTTCGGACCGCTGGTTTCCTTTGCGGTTGCCGTCGTTCTCAACTTCCGCCCGAAGGGTCTGCTCCTTGGCGTCACAGCCGGCCTTGCGCTGCACGCGGTCGGGTTGAATGTCGGCGAGACTGCCGCCCTGATCGCTATCTACACCGCGATCGCTACGTCGACCGTCGTCATACCCATCGTCGCCTCGTTCCTGGCGCCACAAAGAGTCGAGCCGAAGCTCGTGTTGGCTCGTGACTGGCTCCGAGACAACGGGCGAATGCTGACCTCCCTCATCATGTTCATGATTGGCGTCGTCATTCTCGGGAGTGGGCTGGCGCAGCTGTAGAAGTGAGCTCTGCCATCTAGCGCCCGAAGAGCTCGACAAACCTCTTCAGCACGTTTGGCACCTCGGTGACTCCGCTGGCCCGGGCGGCGGCCAAAACAGCATCAGCTTCCTCAGGCTCGAAGTAGCCGGCGTACTTGTAGACCTCGATGCGCGTTGCCAGCCCATCCAAGTCCAGCTCTGGGTGGAATTGAGTTGCGTAAACCCGAGTTGCAACGCGAAAAGCCTGGACGGGACACGACTCGGAGTAGGCCAGCGCTACCGCGTGCGCCGGCAATTTGCTAATCGCCTCCTTGTGCCCGACGTACGCGCCGAACTGTGAACCGGCGTCGCTAAAGAGTTGATCTTCTTCACCCGCTTCGGTCAGTTTGATCTGAACACCGCTGATCGGCTCGTGGAAGGTGTGGTCGACCACCGCACCCTGATGCCGGCCAAGAGTTCCGATTCCGTAGCACGCGCCCAAGAACGGAAAATCACGCTCCACTACTTGATCAAGCAACCCAGACAGCTCAGCCTCGACTCGGCGCTGGGTTGCTGACTTGGTATCCTCGGGATCGCTGGCCTGGAACGGCCCACCGCCCAAGATGATTCCCGACCAGTTATCAAGATCAACGCTGCCGAGCTCGGCCTGCTCCATCCGAAATCGCCGCAGCTGTGATTCGTCGAGGCCGGCAAAGCGGAGCATGGCGGCATACTCGTCGTCGGCCGCGACGTCCTCGGCACGGATCGCAAGCAGCAGGAAGGGCTTCACGACCGCACCTTACGCGATTGATGCGACACCGGTCGCCGACACGGCTGATGATGTGGCGAGGGGCTACGCCCTCGCCACACGACATGGATCTTGGTCAGCTGCCGAGAATCTTCGCCTTCTGTGCGGCGAACTCCTCTTCGGTCAATACCCCGGCTGACTTGAGCTCGCCAAGCTTCTGTAGCTGGGCGATCATGTCATCCTGCGACGGAGCTGCAGCCTGCTGCGGAGGCGGTGCGTAGCCCTGCTGCGGCGGATACCCCTGTTGGGGCGGGTAGCCCTGCTGGTACCCCTGCTGCGGTGGATACCCCTGCTGTTGGTCGTACTGCTGCTGCCTGTAGGCCTCTGCATCCGCTGAATCCTGGGCTTGCTGGTCCTTTCCTGCCCACCGGTTGGCCTGTCGCCGCGATACGCGGTTGGATACCGCGGTCGCCGTACCGGCAACAACCGCAGTTCGGGCCATTCCACCAATGAGTCCCATGGTTCGTCCTCTCTAACCTCTTAGGTCTGTCGTCTATGTCGCCTGAGCTTCTGTCTCTTCAGCCTCCAGCACGTCGAGCATCGCCTCTACTTCGTCCGCTGGAATTCGGCCACTCGCAATGAGCTCGGCACCGGCCCGCCTCATGGCCCCAACAAACGGACGGGCCCACGTGTTCTCGTAGAGCAGCAGCGCCACGACCTTCCCCGGCTCGATAAGCTCGGCGGCTTGCCGAAGATCGTCATCATCCAACATTCCGGATTCGACACCTTCGAAGACGGCGAGGTCGAGCGTCCCGTCGTGGTCGAGATCGGTGATCGCCACCGCGGTAAAAGTACCGTCGGCCTCTCGCGTGACAGCTCTGAGGTCAAGCACAGTGATAATGCCGCGGTCGACTAGGTCGACGATTGCTGCGAGACCTTCTCCTCTCATCCTCGCGGAGGGCAACTCAATCGCCAGATAGTCGATCGGGCCAACGGCCTCTTCGGCCACGCTGTCCAGATCAGTCACGCTGTCCTGCTGCGTCATGCTGTCCTGCTCGGTCATGCTGTCCTGCTCAGTCATGCTGTACCTCCCACGCCCATCGGCGTGCTGATATGCATCGCCGTACCGTCAACTTGAGCACGATGCTCTCACCATCAAGTCGGAGTGAAATCACCCACTACGGGTGATCGGTCAGGGCGACCCGCTACGGCACCTTCGGTTTCCCAGTAACCGGGGTATAAATCCCCTAGAGTGTGTCGCGGCTGGCGCAGTGCAGCGCTTCCTAGGTTCAGCGGAAGGCTGGCGTGATGAATAGTTTCTCGGACTGGTTCTGGCTTCTGGTCTGGACCTTCTTCTTCGTGTGCTACCTGATGGTGCTGTTCCAGATCATTATTGATCTGTTCCGTGACAGGGATCTGAGCGGGTGGTGGAAGGCGCTGTGGATCATCTTCTTGATCATCTTTCCATTCCTCGCGGCGATCATTTACTTGATCGCACGCGGCCGCGGGATGGGCGAGCGCCAGGCGGGAGAGATGAGAAGAGCCCAAGCTGCGTCCGATCAGTACATCCAGAGCGTTGCGGGCCGTAGCAACCCAGCCGAACAAATCGCTTCCGCAAAAAGCCTGCTGGATAGCGGTGCGATCACCCAGGAGGAGTTCGACAAGTTGAAGGCCAGAGCGCTCGCCTCCTGAATCAAGGGCGGTATGCGACTGCGCGGAATAAGTCACTGTAGTCATGAACTAGGCCGTCGCGGTCAACAACAAGCTCCGCTTGGAAATCCCCCGTTGAGAATCTCCAGCGGTCTGGTGCCAGGCGCTCATAGCGTTGCTCGGAACCAATCACCTCTAGCCCTGGAAACTGGACCCATGCCATCCGCAAATCTGCGGCACGGCCGATGTCGAGTTGCAGGCGACGGATAGGAAGAGTGGTGGTCGCTGGGGTGACGGTGAGGTCGACGTCGAGCGACCCGGCCACGTCGGTCAGGTCAGGGCCGCCGTCCCAATGCCAGCGACCAGCGCCGTCGGCAAGCAGCACGCGGTGAGTTGATCCGTCCAACTCAAGCTCAACCCGGCGGGTCAGGCCTTTCTCGTCGGTCGTAATCAGATAGCGGACCTCGAGCGGGTCGCCGCGGACGGCAGTGAGCACCGTACCGGCCAGACGTAATCCATCAGGGGTGAGGTCAAGCTGGCAGCGGTCGAGGGCGCCACTTGAAATGTCCTGCCAGAGGATTGTTGGCATGTCGGGCCAGCCTAACTTCAGGCCGCCATGCTGGCCAGGGATTCGATCTTTAGGCTGTTGGCCATGGAGTATCGCGGACTTGGACGTACCGGCATGCACGTAAGCCCACTCTGCTTGGGCGCAATGATGTTCGGGGCTTGGGGAGAGCCTGATCACGACGTATCGATCAAGATCATCCATCGAGCACTGGATGCCGGCATCAACTTCATCGATACCGCTGACGTCTACTCCCAAGGTGAGTCGGAGAGGATTGTCGGCAAGGCGCTGGCCGGTGGACGGCGGGACGACGTCATCCTGGCAACGAAGGTGCATGGACAGATGGGTACGCCGGCCGGTGAGCCCGGCGATCCGAACAAGCGCGGAAATTCCCGACGCTGGATCATCAAAGAGGTCGAGGACAGTCTGCGCAGGTTGCAGACCGATTGGATTGATCTGTACCAGATTCATCGTCCGGATCCCGGCACTGATGTCGAGGAGACGCTAGGAGCGCTCACCGACCTACAGCGCCAGGGCAAGATTCGCGCCTTTGGATCGTCGACCTTTCCCGCGTACGAGATCGTTGAAGCGCAATGGCTTGCCGAACGCCGTGGGCTGGGGCGTTTTGTCACTGAGCAACCACCGTATTCGATCTTGGTACGCGGCATCGAGGCTGATGTATTGCCGGTTGCTGAGAAGTATGGGATGGGCGTCATTCCATGGAGCCCACTCGCCGGAGGTTGGCTTACCGGCCGATACCGCAAGGGACAAGAGGTCCCTGAATCCCGCCGGGCCCAACGGCTCCCGGGTCGTTACGACATGAGCAGACCTGAGAATCAAGCGAAGCTTGATGCCGTTGAGGAGCTTGCGCTGCTGGCGGAAGATGCGGGCCTGACGCTGATCCATCTCGCACTGGCCTTTACCCTCGTTCATCCTGTGGTGACGGCACCGATCATCGGGCCGCGGACGATGGAGCAGCTCGAGTCCCAGCTCGGCGCCGTGGATGTGACGCTGAGCGAGGACATTCTGGATCGCATCGACAAGATCGTTCCGCCGGGAGCCACGATCAACCGCGAATCCGACTCCGGCTACCTGCCGCTAGCCTTGCGGGAGCCGTCCTTGCGGCGCCGTCGCACGGCCTAGGCGCTAGGCAATAGATCTTGCAGCCAGGGTGGGCAGATCTCCCCATTCCGCCGTGACAAGATGAGGGATTTCAGCGATGCTAGGCCGCCATCAAAAGGCCTACCGTCACCTCATGATCTCCGAAGTCGAGACCATCATCGTTGGCGGCGGCCAGGCTGGCCTCGCCACGGCTATCACCTTGCCCGATTGGGCCGCTCATTCCTGATCTTGGATGCGCATGAGCGACTCGGTGATGCCTGGCGCGAGCGCTGGGACTCGCTGCGACTCTTCACCCCCGCGTATCTAAGCGCCTTGCCTGGTTTGGTTTTCCCAGGGCGGGGGAGTCGTTGTCCGACCAAGGACGAGATGGCCGATTACCTCGAGACTTACGCCGCCAGATTCGATCTTTCTGTCCGGATCGGAACACATGTGGATTCCATAACCAAGATCGAAGACCGTTTCCTGGTCAGCGTAAATGATCATTCGTTCGAGGCGGACAATGTCGTGCTGGCTACCGGAGGCCATCCAGGCAGCGAACCGACTCGACCTGGCAGCCTGCTGGATCGGCTCCTCACACTACCGTTTTGGTTCTTTCTCTCCCGCGTGGCCAGCGTGACGAATCCCGTCGGACGCCGAATGCGACCGCAGATGATCAAGACCACGCTTCCGCTCGTACGGGTCAAGCCGAAAGATCTCGACGCCGCCGGAGTGGTACGCGTACCGGGAACGGTTGCAGTGCGTGACGGCAGGCCGATCCTGGAAGATGGACGCGTCCTTGATGTACGCAACGTGGGGTGGTGCACCGGCTACCGCTCGGTGTTCGACTGGATTGAGGTTGATGTACTTGATCAAGAAGGTCGTCCCATGCACGAGCGTGGTACGACCGCCGAGCCCGGACTTTACTTTGTCGGCCTGTTCTTTCTCAGTTCCCTGGCTCCATCGCTGGTGGGCGGAGTCGGACGTGATGCTTCCTACATCGCTCGGCATATTGCCGCGCGCCCTTCGACAGGCTCAGGGCGCATAGGTTCTGGCTGGGGCTCGCCTCGGGCCCTTCGACACGTTTAGGGGGTATGACGGGCCAGGGCTCGGGACGCCTAACCTGGTCTGTGGACCACAAGTCCAATGCGACGCCGCGCTGCGCGACGTCCGGAGACCCCGGAGGCAGCGATGTTCGAAGAAGCTCAGCTTTATTCACCGGTGACCCGCTCTGGCGACGATGTCACCGTTCACTTGGGTGATGACCATCCAGGTGCTGTGGACCCCGAGTACCGGGCCCGACGCAACGCCCTTGCCGCACTTGCCATGGACTGGCAGCGGGGCACGCCCCCGCCCGTTGCGACGTACACCGACGCCGAGCAGGAGGTTTGGCGGATTGTTTGTGCCGAGCTGCACAACTTGCACGAGCGCCTAGCCTGCGCGGCGTATCTGGAGGGGAAGGAGCGACTCCGCCTTCCCGAGGATCACATCCCGCAGCTCGTTGAAGTCAATGAGATGCTTCGCCCACTTACCGGCTTCCAATATGTGCCGGCGGCCGGCCTGGTTCCGCTTCTTGAGTTCTACGGCTCGTTGGCGGACGGGATTTTCCACTCCACGCAATACATCCGCCACCACTCCGTACCGCTCTACACCCCAGAGCCGGATGTCATCCACGAGGTTGTGGGTCACGGCAATTGCCTGGCTCATGATCGTTTCGCGGCTCTCTACAGAGTGGCCGGCCAGGCCGCTCGGCGAGTCGAGACCACCGAAGCGCTGGAGTTCGTCTCGAAGGTCTTCTGGTTCTCCCTGGAGTTCGGCGTGGTACGCGAGCACGGTGAAGTACGCACCTACGGCGCCGGTTTGCTGTCCTCGTACGGGGAAATCCAGCAGATCGAACGAGCCGAGCTTCGGCCACTGGACGTCGGGCGGATGGGTGTTCAGACGTACGACATCACGCACTACCAGCCGCTGCTGTTCTGCGCTGAGGGATTCGACGAGATCGAGGATGTTGTCGGGACCTTCTTCGCCGATGTCGACGACGACATGGTGGGGCGCCTGATGCACGACGCTTCTGCGCCAGCCTGGTCCTCACACCACCAGGCGGGGACGATGCCAGGTCGGTGATCGTTTCGGTCGCCGCATCGTGATCATGACGGATCGGCCTGCCGTACTACCGAGCTGGATCTGTGGATGGCGGCCTCGGCGATCCAGGCGGAAGGTCCCGTGCTCAAGGGTCTCCGGCCACATGATCGGGCTGGCGCCGATCATTGTGTCCCTCCGCTGCGCCATCAGCAGCATGATCCATTGCCGCTGATCGCTGCTTTCGGTATGCAAGTCATCCGAGGCCGTATCCTGCTGCCAAAGCTGCCGTGGGCTGATCTTGAACGTCAATGTGGAGCCGATCCGTGACGCCGCAGGTCCAAGATCAACAAAGTCCGCGCTGCCGGGAAGCCAGGCGCCGAGCCTGAGCCATTGTGGCCGAGTTCCAAGGCCGTCTTCGATGCTTACCACAAGCGTGAGCCCGCTCCTCGACAGAGATGCCTGACACAAGATCGGCTCTGTGGCCAGGCGAGGCGCGCCGACCTGGCGGTCCGCAGCACTCAGCAGGCGGTCAAGCTTCGGACCGAGCGTGTAGGTCGGCAACTCTCCCTCGCCGTACGGGATGGGCGAACGTAGCGCCTTGTTGAGCTCCACCAGATCCTCCGCTGCTCCGGCTTTTGCCATCAGCATCCGCAGCCGCTGTGGGTCACTCAGCTCGCCCAGCACGGAATGCGGTAGATAGGGAAAGACCTCTGCTCGCATCACCTCGAGGAACTCCTTTCGCTCGGCCGGCCGAGCCGCCATGAAGGGGCGGTTGAGAGCCGGAGGGAGAGTGCGGATGAAGACGCGTCGCAAGAGCTGGTCTCGACGCGGGCCCGGTGTGGTGTTGGCGACGACCAGCCCCACCATGCGAGAGGCCGTCAGTTGCTTGTTGCCAAGGGTTTGCCGTTGTCGCGACAGATTGCTGCCGTCGGGCAGCATGCGCCGGTGATAGAGATCACGCTCACCAAGGATGCTGATCTTGTGGGCCGCAAAGAAGCAGGACGCCATGAAGACCTGATCTTCGCCTTGCACCATGTCATCCCAGAAGCGAAGACCTAGCTGCTCGATCAACGACCGACGGATCAACTTATGTGGTGTCAGCGATCGCCAAATCCTGTCAGCAACAATGTCAGCGTCTGGCACAGTTTTACGAAAGCCGGCCTCCGCCTCTTGCCCAATCCAGCTGACCCGGCCAACCACGACGTCAGAGTCCTGTTGCCGAGCCATGTTCAGCAGCCGCCGCAGCGCGTCCCGCCCCAGGTAGTCGTCCGCATCATGGAAGAAGACGTACTCCCCGCTGGCCTCGGCCAGGGCGCGGTTGCGGCCAGCGCTGGGCCCACCAGTGTGTGGTTGCAGAAAGATTTTGATGTTGGTCCGCTGCGCGGCCAGCTCACTCAGATGAGTCCAAGTGTCATCAGTCGAGCCATCATCGACAACCAAGATCTCGATCAAGTCCGCCGGAAGCGATTGCGCCTGAAGGGCGTCCAGGGCGTACATGATCAGGGAACCGGAGTTGTACGTGGTGATGATCACCGATACCGCGGGTTGGCCTCCGCTGGCATCGTGTTCACGAAGAGGTAGTGGCTGGGGCACACGCGCCAGCGGAGATGCGGTCATGTGCCCGCCCCCCTTCGACGACGCACCCGGAACAGCGCCGTCCCGGCGGCCACACCGGTAAGAAGCGGGACCATAAGCACCACCGGCAATGCGCCGCCGGCAGTCAGAGTTGTCCGCTGGGCGACGTCGACCTTGACCAGCGGACTGATGCTGAGCTGCTCGTTGCCGTTGACCGAGCCGCCGAACGGCACAACGACCACATAGGCAGCGAATTGACCGGAGTTGACAGCCTGGATCTCCCAGCTGAGTTCGCGGCTTTCGCCGGGCTTGAGTGACAGTTGCTGACTGCGCTCCGACGACCAATCCTCAGGATCGACGTACACGCTGCCCTCGATGCTCGCGACGTTCAAGTGCGCCAGAATCTCGCCGGTCGGTTTGGTGCCGGTGTTCTTGACTTCGGTGCTGACCTCGAAGTGATCGCCGAGCACCGTTGAGACGACCGGTGGATCAGCCACCACCTCGACAGTGAGCGGGTCGGCAAGGGCAGGTGCCGGTAGCTCGATAAGTACACCGGCCAGCAGCAGAATCATGATCAGTGCCCTCATCCGGCATTCACTCCTGGCGTCAGCCGTACCAGCCGTGGCCCGGCAAGGATGAGCGCGCCGCCTGCGATGATCGCCGTCAGCAACGGCGTGATCAGATAGGACAGGTCTTGTGTCCAGCTGTGGCCATTCACCAAGATCGATGAGATGTAGGCCAGGCCGGAGTCAACTGGATTGGCTCGCCGTAGCACGTCAAAGAACCAGCCCTGGGGCAATCCACTCGGCAATTGAGTGGGCGCGAACAAGATCAACATCAGGAAGAGGCTGGCGGCAATGCTTGTCTTGTTGAAGTTGCAGACCCCACTGATCAACAACCCGACGCAAGCCAAGCCGACGGCCACCAAAGTTCCGACGCAGAAGCCAAGTGCGAGCGCTTGGCCCAGTATGCCGACGCCGCGCGCAAGCACCCAGACGTAGGGGATGGTGACAACGAATGTGGCAAACCACATGGTCAACGCCGCGATCAGCTTGCCGGCGATGATCGACCGCCGTGGGACCGGGGTGACCAGCAGGCTTTCCAGGGTGCCGCGTTCTCGCTCGCCACTGATTCCGTCTGCGCTCACTACCAATGTGACGAGTACGCCAACGGCCACTGCGAGCTGCAGCACGAGGTTGACTGACTCCCGCTGTTCCAGGAAGTTCAGCGCCTGGTTGGTCGACGTTAGATAGGTAACGGCGCTGAGCAGGATGCTGAACAAAAAGAGCAAGAGCGACCCGCGGCCGCTGGTCCAGAGATCCCGTGATTCCTGTTCCGCGATGACAAGCCACCCTGACTGACGCTCGGTGATGGCTCGTGACTCCTCTGGCGTACGGACGTCTGGTGGTGCGACTTGAAGCGTCATGCGACGGCCTCGCTGGTCATCTTGAAGAAGGCGTCGGACAGCCGCGCACCTTCCAGCTCGAAGCGCAGAACTGGAATCCCGGCAGCGGTAATGGCTGCCAGCGCGGCATTCATGACGTCGCCGGATCCGCCACTTGTACCGGCTCCGTCCACGGCAAGGACAAGCACATCCGGTTGCTCGGAGAGCTGGTCAATGGCGAGGTTTGGGAAGCCGGCGAGTACGTTGCGGGCGCGCTCGACCAGGTCGATCGGCACACGGAGTTCGGCAGACTGCTCGATCAGGGCGGTACTGATCACTTCGCCGACGCTTCCGGCGCCGGCCACTCTGCCGTGATTCAGAATCACCACCTTGGAGCAGACGTCTTCCACCTCAGGCAGTAGGTGGGTGCTCAGTACAACGGTCGCCGCGCGAGTCTTGGCGATGGTGCGAATGAGATCGAGAACTTGAGCTTGTCCGGCAGGGTCTAAGCCCAGAGTCGGTTCGTCGAGGAAGACCACAACAGGGTCATTGATCAGCGCGCGGGCGATGCCAAGCCGCTGCCGCATACCCCGGCTGTAGGTCGAGACCGAGGATTCGGCACGTTGCTCCAGTCCGACAGTGGCGAGCAGTTCGGCAGCCAGACTGTTGGCCTTGCTGCGACTCAGTCCATACAGTCGCGCGAAGAAGCGCAGATACTCCCCACCTGTCTGATGTGCTGGATAACCGCTGCTTTCGGGCAGGACTCCGATACATCGTCGGATTTCCGACGCCGACGTGGAGGGATGTCCTGCGATCGAGAACTCGCCGCTGGTTGGCACGAGGACGGTGGTCAGCAATCGAATCGTGGTGGTCTTACCAGCTCCGTTGGGCCCGAGGAGGCCGACGATCTCGCCCTGTGAAGCCGTGAAACTGACATCCTGGACCGCACTACGGCCTCCGTAGTGCTTTGTCAGTCGCACCGCTTCCACGGTCGTGCTGGTCATTGGCCTGCCTGATCCCTTAGATACCTCCGTGTGCGACGAAGTCGCATCCAATTCCAACGGACCTTCGATGAGAAAGAGATGAGAAGCTCGCGACAGTTAAAGCTTGCGGCGAGAGTGCACTTGCTACCCACGGCCCAGCCGCTGCGTAGGAAGTTAGTGCACACTCGCGACGAGACCTGCTATCCACAGATTGGGTTCCGGCAGGCTGCGGCTCCGTCTGAAGGCCGCAGGGTGTCCTCATGCAACCAAGCGTGATCCCGCCAGCACTTTATCGACAGCCCTTCCGGGCGGCCGACGCCCTCGCTCTCGGTGTCTCCGTGAAGACGCTCCAGGGTGCCCGTTTTCGGCGCCTGGCTAGAGGCGTCTACATCTCCGCTGCGACCGCAGACTGCCACGCCCTCAGAATCCGAGGGGTCATGCTGGCTCTGCCTCCCGGCACAATCGCAACTGGGATGACCGGACTGCAATTGCACGCGGTCGATGTCGGGCCCAAGCTTCCTATGATCTTCGCGACCACCCATCTACGGCCCGTGCGCCGGCGTGACGTGCGGGTCATGAGAGTCAAAGAACTTCCGGCACACCGAGATGGCATCGCCTCACCCGAGCACTGCTGGCTGGTTGCCGCCTCCATCTTGAATCTCCTCGACCTTGTGATCGCAGGGGATTGGCTGCTGCGACGACGACGCAGCACCATTGTCCGTCTGCAGTCGGCGGTCCAGACCTATTCCGGGCGTGGGGTGGTCGCGGCGCGTAGCGCCGTAGCGCTGGTGCGGGAGCGGGTGGACTCGCCGCGGGAGACCTGGCTGCGGCTATGCCTTGTCCTAGCCGGGCTACCAACTCCAGAATGCAACCTGACCATTGGCGACGACCAGCGCCCGATCGGCCGTGTCGATCTGGTTTATGTCGCTTATAAGTTGATCATCGAATACGAGGGTGATCAGCATCGTACGAACCGCAATCAGTGGAACGCCGACATCGATCGTCATGAAGACTTCGCCCGTGACCATTGGACGTTGATTCGAGTCACCTCCGAGCGCACCCGCTGGCCGCGCCAACTGGTGCGTGCTGTCTACAAGGCACTCAGAGCGAACGGCTACAACGGACCGCCGCCTGTATTCGACGAACTTTGGATAAGCCTTTTCGAGTGAGTGTGCTTCAGAGTGGCTGAGGCGCCGTACGGGCTTCAAAATCTTTGGGTGACTCTTCCCCAGGCAGGAACCAACTGCCCACGATGTAGGCGCTGAGTTCGTTAACACCGTCGGGGATATCCAACGGAACAGAGAGGGAGCCCAATACGCCGGGCTCGACGATCGCGCGGTGGCGTACGCCGCCCAAGTCTTCGGCTTCCGGAGTCAGGAAGCCCATCGAGAGCTCTGGTAGCGGAATCCATGACACCGGCGTCCCATCGGAACTGAAGTGAATCGCACAACCCGCGAGATCGAGCTGGAACTCGACCGGCTGCGAGCCGCTCCCGAGCACGCCGAGCGCGAGCGTCTGGGGGATCGGTGGAACGGCGCCAACTGGGCGTGCAAAGAACTGTGCCGCTGCGAGCGGCGAGCTCAGCAGGCGCTGCGCCACCCGATCCGCTGCGATCGCGACAGGGCTCAGCCGTGCGTCCTGCCCCTCAGCATCCAGCTCGACATCGGATCCAGCCGCACTCAGCTCCTGAGCTTCGCCATCCTGAACCGCGTCTTCGTAAGTGCCCACGGTGTCGCTGGGCGTTCTCGGTCGTAGCACGTCCAGCCGAGCCCGGCCGTTGTCGGTGATCATCAGCCGCTCGTCCACAGAGCTGGGCGGTCGTGTGCGCCACCGCAGGCTGATCACCGTCGTCGTCATATATCTCCCACCTCCGTGAACTTGCCCTCTCGAGGCCGCCCGAAGCTGGGCGTTTGAATGTCTCAACCATGCCCGGAACTGATCGGCCTAAACGGCTGCCGGCAAGTTCGACTTCCAGCAGCGCATACGCTCCGCTATGTGGCGATCGGGACATTTCCAAATCCGCGGACCACAATCGCTAGGGCGGTGCGTGACCGGATCGCTGGTGACTTCGACGCGCAGCACGCCCAGATCTGGCGCGAGGGGGAGCGGTGGTTCAGCGAGCCGGATGCGATCTGGCGGGTACACGCGGACACATCCATGTTCATTGGTGGAATTCGGGCACTGCTCATGCAGGCGCTGCATCCGGTAGCGATGCATGCAGTGACCGAGCAGGCCGGCTTCCGGCGCGATTTCTGGGGTCGGTTCCAACGCACCAGCAGGTACCTCGCCATGACCACCTACGGGACGGTGCCTGACGCCGAGCGTGCGATAGCAGCCGTACGCGGCATCCACCGCCGAGTCAGAGGTACCACCCCGGACGGTCGGCCATACACTGCCGACGATCCGCACCTGCTGATGTGGGTCCATGTCGCGGAGGTGGACAGCTTCCTTTCCGCTTTCCAGGTATTCGGGGCCGACAAGCTGACGGCGGGCGAGGCCGATGAATACCTACATCAGACAGGATCAGTTGCCGCTCGGCTTGGCGTGATTGACCCACCCAGCACCGTCACTGAGCTGACCAAGATCATGGAGAGCTACCGCCCGGAGCTCAGTGGATCTGGGCCGGCCCGCGAGGCAAGCAACCTGCTGGTCCACCCTCCAGTCCCCGGCCTGGCGCGACCCGGCTATTACCTGCTGGCCGCTAGTGCCGTTTCCATTCTGCCGACTTGGGCTCGCCGGGAGCTGCGACTGCCGGCCTTGCCGATTACCGAACGGAGCTTGATCAGGCCCCTCGGCCGCTCTACATTGCGGACCCTGCGCTGGGCTTTGTCCGAGTAACAGGGGGTTCCTCGTCCACGCCTTCCTCTGGGAGGAGGCCTTTTTGATCAAGGACGTAGAGCAGGACGAAGCCCGGGGCCACGATCAGGAACGCGAGTACGACCACGACCACCAGAGCAGTCAAGGTGCCGGTGGGCGCCGCCGCTGCAGAGAAGGTCAGACTTGTGGGCAATATGTAGGGCCACTGCGCCACACCCCAGCCGAGGATGATGCTTGCGACCGCGAGGATGGCGAGCAGGCGTCCGCCGCGGGCGGCATGACGAATCAGCAGCACCAAGGCTCCGATGCCGCATAGCACGCTGAGAATTACCAGCGGTAATGCACGCGAGGCAAGACCATCAAACAGATAGCGCGCATCAGTACGGAGAACAAAGGTGCCAACCACACCGATGACGCCCACAACGCCCGCAGCAACAATGGCGCGCCGTCGGAAATAGTCGGCCATCTCCGCGTCGGCTAGACGGCGGGCGTCCCACACCAGATAGACGGCGGCCAGATAGGCAACGGCCGCCACCGCCAAGACGCCGGCAACAATCGAGGTCGGATTGATCCAGCTGTGGACCGGATCACCGGCCTGGCCGCCGGCCGGTACGCGGCCGGATGCGATGCCGCCCGCGATCGCTCCCATGCAGTAGGGCACCAACACTGAGGAGGCGGCAAAGGCGGCGCCGAGGATGCGGCGGTAGCGCAGCCGGACAACAGCCTTCCGGAAGGCGAAGCTCGCGCCGCGTAGCACAATGCCAAGGGCTGCGATCATCAGTGGCACGAAGAGAGTCAACGTGATCGAGGCGTACGCGTCGGGAAACGAGGTCCACAAGATCACAAATATGAAGATCAACCAGACATGGTTGGCTTCCCATACCGGGCCGATCGAGCGCTCGATCGTGTCACGGGGATGTTCACCCTGCTCTGGTCCGCCGGCGATCAAGTCCCAGAAGCCGGCTCCGAAATCGGCGCCTCCGAAGAACGCATAGGCGACCACCGCGAGCAGCAGTACTAAAGCGACCGCGGTACTCATCCGACTGGCTCTTCCGAGCGCGCCGACACCTTCTCAGTCAGGGCGCTCGGACCGTACGGGGTGTCGTGATCGGTGAAACCTCCGGCTCGCCGGAATCGCCTGCTCATCACCCGCAGCACCAAGATCAACGTGGTGCCGACGGCGGCGTACAAGATCACCACGGCAAAGAACGTGATCCATACCCCGGTATTGGCGGTAACCGCGTCCTCAACCTTCATAAGGTTGTAAACGATCCACGGCTGGCGCCCCACCTCTGTGACCACCCAGCCTGCCTCCATGGTGAGCACAGCCGCAGGTCCGGCCACGGCTGCGGCCCGAAGAAACCACTTCGTCTGTGGCATGCGGCGACGGAAGACCCATGACAGCGCGTACCACACCGCTAACAGGAAGAGCAGTGTGCCAAGGCCGACCATGATGTCCCAACAGAGATGGACGATGTTGGTCTGTCGGATGGTGGGCCGTTGATCGGGCGGCACGCTGTCGAGGCCCTGTACTACTGTCGCCTTGCCGGTGCTTGGATCAGAGAGCCACGAGGCAAGGCCCGGAATCGGAAGTCCGCCAGTAACCGTGCCGTCCTCGTTGAGATGACCCAGCAGAGTCTCAGGTACGTCGCTGCTTGTCGTTGGCACTAACTCGATGGCGGCGAACTTGACCGACTGATTGCTATAGACCCAGCGGGCCAACCCATCCCCAATGCCCAGCTGGATTGGCGTCATCACAGCCGCCACAGTGAACGGGATCAGGAAGCCGAGGTAGTGGTAGCGGTCCCTCCTGCCTCGCAGCATTCCCACGGCGTAAACGGACGCGATCAGGAAGCCGCCCACCAGGTACGCCGCAACGAGCATGTGTGCCGCTTGCCACGGCATGGAATCGTTGAAGATCACCTGGACCGGGTCGACCTTGATCACATTTCCGTTTGAGTCGAGTTCGAAGCCCGCTGGCGCGTTCATCCAGGCATTCGCAGCAACCACAGAGATGGCGCCGAAGATTCCGGCAAACACAATCGGTACGCCGGTCCAGAAGTGAGCCCAAGGCTTTAGCCGACGCCAGCCGAAGATGTAGATCGCGACGAAAATCCCTTCGGTGAAAAAGAACACCCCCTCAAACCCGAAGGGCACACCAAAGGCCTCACCCCACCGCCCCATGAAGCGTGGCCACAGCAAACCGAACTCGAAGGTCAGCACAGTGCCGGTTACCGCACCGACAGCGAAGGTCACCGCCATGAACTTCGACCAACGCTGGGCCAATGTCAGCGCATCACGATCGTTATGCCGGATCCCCCGGTAGTTGGCGATCAAGGTCATGAACGCCCAGGACACGCCCAAGGGCACCAAGATGATGTGAAACGCGAGGGTGAACGCCATCTGAGCTCGCGCCCACGGCACCGGGTTCACCGAGAGGATTGCCGTAAGTGCACTCAAGGTCGCGGTCATGACATCCCTGAGCCTCCCGGAGGTGCCTGTCCCAGGCATCACCCGCCGGGGGTGATGCGTGCCGGGCAGCAGCGGCTGCACGATTTGTTCGGGGTTGACCACGCAATAGCGCCCGACGAGAGGCGGAGTCATGACTGACCCAACCGTGCTCATCGTGGGAGGCGGGTTCGCCGGTGTCACCTGCGCCCAGCAGCTCGCCAAGCACGACGTCGACGTGATCTTGCTGGACCGCAACAACTATCACCAGTTCCAGCCCTTGCTGTATCAGGTCGCTACAGCGCAGATAGCGGCGTACGACATCGCCCGCCCACTTCGAGGAATCTTCCTCCACCACGCGACCGTCGACGTACGCCGTACCCCAGCGGCATCCATAGACCCCGAACAACGATCCGTTACTACCGCCTCCGGCGAACTGGTGTCCGCCGACTACCTTGTCGTCGCCGCCGGAGCCCAGGCAAACTTCTTCAGCACCCCTGGCGCTGATGAGCACTCCCTGCCGCTCTATTCGGTGAACGACGCCGAAAGACTGCGAGCCCGGATTGTCGACGTGCTGGAGTCAACTGTGCAACGCCCGGAGCTCATCGATCGAGGTTCTTTGAACTTCGTGATCGTGGGCGGCGGGCCGACAGGAGTGGAAACGGCGGGGGCGCTGGCCGAAGCGCTCAGGGACGTGGTTCCTGAGCGGTATCGAGCCCTCAGCGGACCCGCCAAGGTCCATCTTGTCGATCATGGCGCCGTACTGCTGGCCCCATTCTCCGATAAGGCCCATGCGTATGTCGCCGAAAGATTGGAACGCGACGGGGTCATTCTTCATCTCGGTGTCGGCGTCAAAGAGGTCCAGCCGGACCGGGTGATGCTCAGTGACGGAGACACGATCATGACCCGCACCGTTGTGTGGGGCGGTGGCGAAAAACCTGCCGATGTCGTGGGCGCTACGGGCGTGGGACAAGGACACGGTGGCCGTATCGACGTGCAACCCGACCTGACGGTGGCCGGCTACCCACAGCTGTACGTCTTGGGTGATGCTGCGAACATTCCTGACAATGACGGCAAGGCTCTCCCCCAGCTCGGGTCCGTCGCTCAGCAATCGGGCGCTTGGGCCGCCCGCAACATTCTCGACGACATCGCCGGTAAGGAACGATCGGAGTTCCACTACAAGGACAAAGGCATCATGGCCATGATCGGGCGCAACGCTGCTGTCGCCGAAATGGGGCCGCACCGGCACGAGGTCGAGGGCCCCGTAGCGTTCGCCGCCTGGCTCGGAGTCCACGCAATGTTGCTCAGCGGCACCCGGAACAAGATCGACGCTTTCATGGCCTGGGGATGGGACTACTTCAGCAAAGACCGCGCCACGGCGATGGTCGACAGACCAGACGCTGCTCGCATCGATTGGGGAGATGACGACGAGGGCGAAAAGCCTGAGCTAGATCCGAGTCCGACACGACAAGGAAAGGCCGACGATGACAGAACGTAGCGGTTTGGCGGAGTCCCAACATCAGCAGCAAGGCGATGTCTTCGTGATCTTCGGCATCACCGGCAACTTGGCGAAGGTGATGACCTTTCGCTCACTGTACCGACTAGAGAAGCGAGGGCTGCTGCAGTGTCCCATTGTCGGCGTGGCCGTCGACGACTGGACTGTGGATCAACTTATCGAACGCGCACGCGAGTCGATCACAGCGACTGGCGAGCAGCTCGACAATACGATCTTCGACCGGTTCGCTGCGAGACTGTCCTACGTCTCGGGTGACTTTGCCGATCCGGCGACCTACCACCGGGTCGGCGAAGCGATGAAAAGTGCTGATCGTCCCGTCTTCTATCTAGAGGTCCCACCCTCTCTTTTCGCAACCGTCGTCAAAGGGTTGTCCGAGGTGGGTCTCACCAAGACCGGACGCGTCGTCGTCGAGAAACCATTCGGTCACGATCTCGCCTCGGCACGCGCATTAGCGAACGACCTCCATCAGTACATCGACGAGTCGCAGCTTTACCGGATTGATCATTACCTCGGGAAGATGGGCCTCGAAGAGATCTTGTACTTGCGGTTCGCCAACACCATGATTGAGCCGATCTGGAACCGGAACTACGTCAAATGTGTCCAGATCACCATGGCCGAAGCATTCGGTGTTGAGGACCGTGGCCACTTCTACGACCCAGTTGGCGCGCTGCGTGACGTTGTGGTGAACCACCTCATGCAGGTCGTGGCGTTTACTGCGATGGAGCCGCCAGCAGGCGGTGACACAGCGACGATCACTAACGCCAAGGTTGCACTCTTCAAGGCCACGCTCGAGGCCGACCCAGCAGCCTACGTACGTGGTCAGTACGACGGATATCTCAAGATCAGCGGCGTTGCTCCCGACTCCACGACTGAGACCTACGCCGCTCTACGACTGGAGATCGACAACTGGCGATGGTCGGGTGTTCCGTTCTACATCCGTACTGGAAAACGCCTACCAATTACCCAGACGGAGCTGCGACTGGTATTCAAGGAACCGCCTCGCCTGGGCTTCGGTCTTTGGGGCGATCGCCTCGCGGAGACGGATCAGCTGGTGGTGAGACTGGATCCTTACACAGGCCTTCGCTTTATCGTCGACGCACGTCGTGCCGGGAGTATGAGCCCGGAGTCAATCACCTTGGACATGGAGTTTGCCGAGGAAGGTGGCGAGGGGCCGACACCCTACGAGGTGTTGCTCCACGCTGCGATGGTCGGGCAGGCCACCCGATTCACCAGGCAGGACGGAGTCGAAGAGACCTGGCGGATCATGCAGCCCTTGCTCGATAAAGCACCTGAGGTCCACCCCTATAAACCCGGATCTTGGGGACCAGCGGCGGCCGATGGCCTGGTCGCCGAGTCCGGCGGCTGGCAGGAGCCCTGGGTGTCCTAGATCAGGACATCAGCCCATGATCATGGGCGTACGCCGCCGCGGCGGTCCGCGACGACACGTCCAGCTTGCTGAAGATGTTGCTCAGGTGCCGCTCCACCGTCTTTTGGCTCAGCACGAGAACACGCGCGATCTCGTAATTGCTCTTACCTTCGGCCACCAAGCTAAGGACCTCGATTTCTCGCTCGGTAAGGCCGCCCGGCCGCGCCCGTCCCAGTAGCTTGTCGACTTCTTGCGCCGCGGGCGCCGCACCGACCTCGGCGAAGGCGCGGCCGGCAACCGCCAACTCCCCGGTCGCCGAATCCTCATCACCCAGCTCGCGCAGTGCTCGCGCCACCAGGACCCGAGCCCTGGCAGCCTCGTACGGGGCTCCAATGTCACTCCACAGCCGCGTTGACTCGCGTGCCTGGCTAAGCGCTTCGACAACCTGACCGGACGCCAGCTCGACGGTCGCTCTGGCATACGCGGCCATAGCCCGAATTGCCGGATTGCCGAATAGCGAAGCGATTTCGGCGAGTTCGTCAGCATGTTCACGCGCTTCATCGATAAGGGCTGCCGCCACCATGACGTGGACACCGCCTGGCAACATCCGTGACCTGCCAACCGGTCCTTGTGTCTCGGCGAGGAGCCGCCGCATTGCCGATACAGCGGCTGGCGTACGACCTCGGGCCAGCCAGCACAACGCCAGTCCAGGCTGGGGTTCGTAGCCCAGCTCGGCCGACTGTCGGTAACAATCCTCGGCCTCGTCGAGCTTTCCCTGAATTCGCAGCACATCGCCTTGCTCGGTCAGCGCCAAGGCAGCCGGTGCTGTCGTACCCTCCAATCGATACCGGCGTTGGGCACGCGCAAACTCCCCAAGCGCCTCGTCGTAGGCGCCATGCAATCGCATGATCTGGCCGCGATGCAGGGAGCACTGACCTGTATACGGCACAAGGCCCGGCTGGGTGTCGCACCATCGAGTCAGCGCGCTCGTCCACGACGCTGCTCGCGAAAAGTCCGAGACCTCCTGGCAGGCCTCGATCATCGAGCAATACACCATGCCGGCGATAATCGGTGACGCCTCCCCCGCCGAGATGCCTACCATCGCCTCATCCAGCACCGCCAGGCCCTCCCGGACCTGACCGGAGTAGATCCTGACCCGGCCTTGGCACATCAGCCCGAGAGCAACAAGATCATCATTGCTAAAGCGCCGCGCTAGCTCGACCACGCGGCCGGCGGTCTCGAATGCCGTGGCAACGTCCCCGCGTTCTAGATACTGAAAGAAGTCGTGGATGAGGAGATAGGCGCGCTCAGGAAGATCGGCAGGCTCGTTCTCCAGAAGCCGCTGGCCACGGGCGACCCAGCCGGTACCAATCGCAACATCACCCCGCACGTTCAAGATCAAAGCGAGCCAAAAGCCGAAGCGCACAGCCCCCAGGGAATCGCCATTCTTGATCATGTCCTGGTAGCCGCCTTGGAGGGCTCGAATCGCCTCGTCGACATTGCCCATCAGATAGGCAGAGGTCGCCAGCGCAAGGGTGTCATCGGCGCCGAGACCGCCCTTACCGCGCAGTCCTTGCAAAGCATCCGCCCAGTCGCCGCGATCGTAGGCTTCGCGGGCGACCAGCAACTCAGCGACGGTCTTGTCACGCTCGACACTCATTGCGCAGCCTCCCGCGTCAGAGGTTACGCGGGAAGTAGCTCAGGCGGCGAGTGTGTTTGGCTGAGGTCTCTGGGGTCCTCGGTTGGCGTAACGCAGGTGCCAGAAGAGCATCAGTCCGGACGCGATGATGTAGAAGCTGTGTAGTGCCCAGATAGGGCCGGGCGGCAGCTGAAAGACGTAGATGCTGTGCACCGCGTTGCCAACATTTGCTAGCACGAGGTTGCCGCGGCTGTAAGAGTTGAGCTCCTTGGTCCGTGCCGCCTTGATCAACATCGGGAGCGTGCTGACGGCGAACAGGATGGTTGAGAGCGATCCTGCGAGTACCGCCAAAGATGCCATGTCCCGACGTTATGGAGCACACGCATCGGCGCGCGTCGGGTTCGCTACCCATCTTTGCAGCTGTGTCGTGTGGGTGGATTCCCGTACGCGATTCGACTTCGAAGCGGCTCTCGAGGGTAAGGAAGGTTTGCCTCCTATGGAAAGGTAGCGGGATGAGCGAACCAGAACGTGTGCGGAAAGTGGTCTCCACCGTGCTGCCGACGACGCACGGGACCTTCCAGCTCCATGGGTACACCGTCGAAGCCGGCCGCGAGCACGTGGCATTGGTGCTCGGCGATCTAGGTGGCGCTGGTAACAACGGCCATGTTCCGCTCGTTCGGGTTCATTCCGAGTGCCTCACCGGCGACGCCCTGGGATCGTGGCGGTGCGACTGCGGGGACCAACTGGACGCAGCCATGGAGGAGATTTCGCGAGAAGGCCTCGGTGTAGTCATCTACCTTCGCGGACACGAGGGGCGAGGCATCGGACTGCACGCCAAACTGCATGCCTACGCGCTGCAGGATGCCGGGCTGGACACCGTCGATGCGAACCTGCGACTGGGGCTCCCGGCCGACGCCCGTGACTACGACGTGGCGGCCGCCATACTTCATGATCTTGGTCTGCGGCGAATCCGGCTGCTCTCGGCAAATCCGGAGAAAAGCGCCCGGCTCAATGACCTTGGCATCGAGGTGACGGCGCGGCTGCCATTGCTGGTACCCGAGCACGCCGAGAACGCCTTCTATCTCGCTACCAAGCGCAAGAAGATGGGGCACGACGACACCGGCGATCTGCCCGACGTATGGAGTGAGCTGCTTCAGGGCCGGGTACCGGACCGGGTCGCGGCCGGAGGGCAATCGGAGCTGCTCGACAGGTATGGATCGCTAGTGGCCGCCGGGCCGTTGGTTACCATCGGCCAGCTAGCGCAGAGCATCGACGGCTTCATCGCCTCGCGAACTGGAGATGCGAACTACGTCTCCGGCGAAGAGGACCGGGAACACCTGCACCGGCTGCGGGCGCTAGTGGACGCGGTGGTGGTCGGTGCGCAGACGGTGGCCGCTGACAATCCCCAACTCACCACTCGGGCGGTGCCTGGACCCTCTCCGGTCCGCGTGATCATCGACCCGAGAGCCAGGATTCCCAGCCAAACGCACGTGCTGACCGATGGCAAAGCCAAGACGTTGTGGTGCGTTGCTGACGGCTCGCCTCCTGCGACGGATCTGGCGCCGCATGTGGAGGTCGTCGGGTTACCCGCCAGCGACGGGCGATTTGCGCCGCACGCCTTGCTGTATCTGTTGCGAGAGCGCCGGCTGGGCCGAGTGCTCATCGAGGGCGGCGGCCGTACCGTCTCAGATTTTCTTGCCGCCGGCGTACTCGATCGGCTTTATCTGACAACTGCTCCGATCTTGATCGGTGACGGGGTGCCGGGCGTCCGGTTTACCGGCGCTGATCTGATCGAGGATGCGTTGACCGCTTCGGTACACCGGTTCAGCCTGGGCCGCGATATCTGCACTGTATTTGACTTCAGCGCGGCGGCATCGGACTAGCGTTTGCCCGGCAGGGCCAAGACGTCGCAGTGCCCGAGATCGATCCGGAGACTTCCCCAAGCCAGCTGGGAACGCCGTAACTGGAGCCATCTGGTTGCCACCTGGGCGAGCGTGGGGTCTTGTGCAACCGCGGCGTCGAGCCGCTCCTGAAGTACCCGCACTACAAATGCCGGGCCGCTAGAAGCAGTCAACTGCCATGGTGTCTCCTGGCACAGCACCCGGAACCCGCCCGCCCGGAATGCGTCGCCGGCCAGCGAGGTAGCCTCCGGACCAGCGCGACCAGCACGCCGCTGATGATCATTGAACGCATCGAGCAGTAGTTGATCATCGGGGTTCGCTGGCATGACGTTCAGGTCTCCTGTCACGGAAAGGCTGAACAGGGCGGGCACCTGGTTGTCGATCACGGCGTTGCATACCGCATGAACCTGCGCAGTCGTCAGCACGTCGAGGAGCGCGGAACAGGTCACCAGGCGGCGGTCGCCGGAGCGGCTTGACAGCAGTCGGGCGAGCGCCTCGACGCTGTCATCGATGATCAACGTGTCATCGGGCAGGGGCAACGAGCGGCTGATTGCCGGATCATGATCAAGGTGAACCCAGCGCTGCCGAAGAGGTAACCGCGGCGCCAGCCACCGCTGGTTAGCGCCGGTCCCGGCGCCAAGATCAATGATCTCGACATCATCCTCTGCGTTGCCGATCTCGATCAAGTAGTTGATCAATTCGGGAAGCAGAGTGCTTAGGGTTGCCGCTCGAGCGGCGGTGTCGGCGGTGACCCTTGCGGAGAGCCAGCGCGGGTCGATGATGGGCTCGGCAGTCGCTCCAAATAGGCCAGTACCGCCTCCGCTGTCTGCCGCCATCGGGGCAGCGTATCTCGCCGGGCGACGGCCGCCTCGCGCCATGCGTACCGCAGGGCTGGCTCGGTAAGCCACCGGCGGAGCAACAACGCAAGGCCCGCAGCGTCCCCAGACCCGATTGCCGTACCAGGCAGCGCATCGCTTTGCGAGATCGCTCCGTAATGGAGTGCCTCCAAAGCGCCGGTGCCTGACGGCACAACTGCCGGAATACCGCGCGCCAGCGCTTCGCCGACGACTAGGCCGTAGGTCTCGATTCGCGAGGTCAGTAGCAGCAGGTCGGCGGCATCCCATTCCCGGCCGAGCGCCTGAGCAGTCAGCAGCCCTGGCGTCGCGATTCGCTCGTTAAATCCGGTCGTCTCGATATCAGCGCGTACCCGGGCGGCGTAGTCAGGAGCTGCCTTGTCCGAACCGACCAGACTTGCTGTCCATTCGAGGTCTGCAATCTGTGCAAGCGCGCGTACCAGGGTCAGTTGATCTTTCGTTGGTGTCAGGGCGGCCACGGCAAGAAAGTGCGGACGTCCGGCCTGCAGGCTTCCTCGCGCTAGCTGTGCGGGCGCGACGCCTGGAACTGCCACGCCGACATCCCGAAGTCGATACCGCCGGCCGAGCTGAGCAGCTGACCAAAAGCTGGAACAGAGGACTCCGGATGCCGCCCGCATCGCCCGCGCTTGCAGTGCGGCGTATCGCTCGCGTCGGCTCGGTTCCAAGCCGAGTTCATCGCTGATCGGTAGGTGCAGCACGATGATGATCAGATGCCCATCCGCCACCGCCGCAGTGATCACATCCGGCGCCCCGCAGGCCACGATGCCGTCAACCAAAGAGGCTGGCGCTTTCCGCAACGATCTGGCGAGCTGGGCGTGCGACGATGCGTCGCCCTCCGGCCATGTGCCTGGCAGTGCGTGAAGCTCGAGTTCGATGTCGAAAGCCCGCAGCTCGGCGAGAAGATTCTGGTTGTAGACATTGCCACCGGTGGGAGCGTCACGGTCCCAGGTCACAAAGCCGAGATGCTTACTCAAGAGTCTTGGTGTACCCCGCCCAGGCGTCCGGATGCTCGCGCAGTGTGACGTTGAGTCTGCTGAGGCCCCGGCCTGCGAGTGAGCTGGCGACCCGCTCGGCGATCAACTGCGCCACTGCCTCGGTCGTCGTGAGAGTGTCGACAAGATCGGGATGCTCATCAAGATTGCGGTAATTGAGATCATTCAGGGCGCCTTTCAGGACCTCGGACGCCTCGCCGATGTCGATCACGATCGACTCAGTAGTCAGCGTGTCGCGCCAGAGTGTCAGCTCCACGACGTACGTGGCGCCGTGCAGGTTCTGAGCCGGACCGAATGACGGATGCGGCAGGCTGTGGGCGATCATCACATGATCACGAACGGTCAAGTGGAACACGCTTAGTACTCCTTTTCACCCGGGTAGTCGATCACCTGGCACAGTGTCTCAGCGCCGTGGTTAAAGATCGACTCCATGGTCTGCGGCAGTGCTCCGAAAGGGGCATGGCCGGTGATAAAAGCATCGAAGACTGGATCCTCGAGCGATCGCAGGGCAAGTGCCAACCTGTCGCTGGTGGTACGCCGCGCACGCCGGGAGGCTGCTACCGCACCAACCTGACTGGCCCGGATGGTCAGCCGGCGAGAATGGAATGCTGCGCCGAGCGGGACGCGTGGCTGATTCATCCCGTACCAGGAGAGCTCGATCAGCTCAGCCTCCTCCCCCAGCAACTGCAGGCTCCGCCCAAGGCCGGATTCGCTGGCCGAGCAGTGAAAAACAAGATCATTCTCTGCTGCGGCGTCATTGGGGTGCACCAGCTTGACATCGAGGGCGTCGGCCAGCGAAGACCTAGCCGGATTCACATCGACGAGCTGCAGCCGGTCGAGCGGGAAGCTACGCAAGAGGGCGGCAATGACGCCGCCGACCATGCCAGCGCCGACAACGGCGACGCGGTCACCGATCCTGGGCGCTGCATCCCACAGCGCGTTGATGCCAGTCTCGACCGTCCCAGCCAGTACCGCCCGTTCGCTCGGCACAGCATCGGGCACTAATGTCAGCGCGCTAACGGGGACAACGTAACGATCTTGGTGCGGATGTAGGCAAAAGACTCGTTGGCCCTTGAGGCGCGCAGGACCTTCTTCGACCTCCCCCACAGAGAGATATCCGTACTTGACCGGGCCGGGCCAGTTGCCAGCCTGGAAGGGAGCACGCATGGACTGCGCAACTTCCGCAGGAACGTAACCGGCGTGCACCAGCATCTCCGTGCCGCGGCTGATGCCGGAGCAGATGTTGCGTACCAACGCCTCGTCGTCACGCGGCGCATGAGCGGGTTCGGTACGCAGTACGCCGTGTCTTGGTGCCATGGTCCAGTACGCGGTCCAGCGATCGGTCGCCATGTGATGCATTCTCTCGTCGCGCTCATGGCGATGAACTAGCGGCTGGGGCACCGGGTACGTTTCGCAGCACAGACGCGATAACGACCGCTCAAGCGGGCTTGGAAGGGTACGTTTCGCAGCACAGGCGCGATAACGACGGCTCGCCCAGTCAACTGTGTACGCTTAGCGCGGTGTTCGGAGTCCGTGCCGAGCGACCAGGTCGGGCACCTCGGTGAAGTCGAACGACAATCCGAAGCGCTCTGCGAGCGGTGCCGTAACGGATAGGTCTGGCCGCTGCCCGCCAGCGGCCGCAGTCGCCTCGGCTAGCGCAATGAAGTACTTCTCGAATCCGGCGGGGCTAATGATCTCGATCATGCCTGCGGGCTCGTCGCCGGCATTCCACATCGAGTGCAGCTCACCGCGCGGCTTGACGATGTAACCGCCCGCACCGAGCGAGACTTCGCGGCCGTCGGAGCGGAAACCGATCTTGCCGAAGACCACACAGGAGATCTCGTCTTCGTAAGTGTGGCGATGGGGTGGAATCAGTACACCGGGATCAAAGGTGTGTTGCACGATCGATATCCCGCCCGTTTCCGAGGCCGCTAGCTTGACGGTCGCCGTGAAGCCTGGGACCAACGTGACCTCCCGACTGTCCGGCGGAACGACAGCGAGCCGAGCAGATGGTGACCCGACAGACATGCAAGCCTCCTACTTTTCACAAGTCACTGCTGTATTGTCATTTACATGATCAGCTGCGACCGGCCGGGTGTCAATGGCTGAACAGAGACGTATTGCGAAATCGCGCAGACCCTATCAGTTGCGAGCGCGAGCCGACGCCATGGAACGAACCCGGGCTCGCATCACCCAAGCTGCGATCGAGCTCCACGGCAGTATCGGTCCGGCTGCGACAACGATGAGTGGAGTGGCCGATCGGGCTGGCGTCACTCGCGCCACGCTCTATCGGCACTTTCCGAATGAGGAAACACTCTTCAACGCCTGCAGCGCAGAGTGGCGGCGCGCCAACCCGGCGCCCAATCTTGATCAGTGGACGACCATTCCGGATCCGTACGATCGGCTCTGGAAGGCACTTCCCGAGCTCTACGGCTGGTATCGATCGTCCGAGGCGATGCGAGCCAACCTGCTCCGCGACCTCGCCGTGCTACCGCCAGCCATCCGGACTGCCATCGAGACCTACACCAGGACGGTCGCAGAAACTCTCGACTCCGCGTGGCCACGTACATCGCGAATGCGCCGAGCCGCAATCGCCCACGCCGTGGGGTTCGCTACCTGGCAGTCGCTCGCTCATGAGGGCCTGAGTGATTCCGAGGCGGCTAAGTTGATGAGCGGATTGATCTCGACTGCAACTGCTGGGTGATGCCTCATGGCGAGTAGTGGCTAGCACTAGCGTCGAGGATGTGGATCGCCGTAGAACTTCGGACGACCTATCGCCGATGACTGAACCGCCAAACACACCATGAACAAGTTGCTAGTGCCCTCTTCGGCCCTGCTATGGGGGTTGCAACTGGCCTTCCTCAGCCCTGCACTGGCGTTGATCCTGGTGGACCTCTACGGCGCCACCACTACCGAAGTCGGCTGGGTGCTCGGCATCTACAACGCCAGCGGGTTCATCGCTTCACTGCTGCTACCCACCTACGCCGACAAGAAAAACGACTACCTAGGCCCGATGCTGGTCTGCGGCGCATTGACTCTGCTGCTGGCGGTCGTGCTAGCCCTAGCGACCACGCTGCCAATCGCCACCATCGCGCTCGTGGTCATCGGCGGCGCTGCCGGCGTAGGCATGACCGTCTACGTGACCGAGACGCTGCGGCTCGACGTGATGTGGGCCGGCATCGCACTCGGTGTCGCCGCCGCTCTCGAGGTCCCTGCCCTCTTGTTCATTGGCCGGCTCAGTAACCGCTTCGCCCATCTCGGCCTGCTTTCGACCGGCTGCCTTGCCGGGATCGCCTACTACCTCGGCCTGACGTTCGTGATCGGCCCGATCCTGCTGATCGGACTTCAAGTGCTGAACGCCTGGTTCTTCGCCGGAATCGCCGGCATCGGGCTGCCACTGTTCCAGGAAATGATTCCCCGGCCGGGCCTGTCCACCGGCCTCTACTGAACACCCGCCAAATCGGCGCCATCGTGTCCGGACCGATCATCGCGATCGGCTCTCTCACCGTGCTTGGCCAACGCGGCATCTTCCTTTCCAGCGCCGTCCTGACTGTGATCGGCTTGGTGATTATCACCATCGCCAACCGAACAACGACGACCGCGGCCCCGGAACGATCAACTACCCGCATCGACCTGAAGGACCTGCTGCTACGCCCTTCGGCCTGGTACCTCCAGTAGCGCCTCATCGGTGTAGCACCACAACCAGTCCTCGCCTGCCTCCATGGACTGAACGATCTGGTGCTCGGGCGCATGCTTACGCGCGTGCCGGCTTGCGTGCTTGTTCTTCGAGGAATCGCAACACCGGACTTGTCCATCGGTCATGCACATGCGCAGGTGAACCCAAATGTCACCAAGCTCGAGACACTCCTGGCAGCCCGTCGACAACGGCTGAACGTCATGGATTTGATCAAGGTGTGTGCACTGCGTGGCTGGCTTACCACGTACGCGCTGGAAGGCAAAGCGAACGGTATCCAGCAGTCCCATAATCGTGTCTCCTTGTCCTGGACCGCTTTCTCCTCTGGCTAACAGTCTGCTGCGCGGCGTATACCAAGGCGCGCGCGGCCTGCGGGATAGCGTGTAACGGTGCCCGACTACGGCCGTGATGTGACGTTTGGGTATTTTCTCATTCCCAACGCCGCCGACCCACTGCTCGACACAGCCCGCGAGATCGAGGCGCGTGGCCTGGACTGGATCGGCGTACAAGATCATCCCTACCAGCGGCGCTTCGTCGACACCTGGAGCCTGCTCGGCGCAATCGCAGCCGTCACCAGTCGGGTGGGCTTCTTCCCCGACGTGGCCAATCTGCCACTGCGGTCGCCCGCGATCATGGCCAAGGCTGCAGCAAGTCTGGATGTGCTGAGTGGCGGCCGCTTCGAACTAGGCCTGGGCGCTGGCGGCTTCTGGGATGCCATTGCGGCCTGGGGTGGACCGAGGCGGGAGCCACGCGACGCGTTTGCTGCGCTCGAGGAAGCGATCCATGTCATCCGCCTGGTCTGGAGCGGCCAGCGCAATCTGCGCTTTAGCGGCGAGCACTACCGGCTGGCCGGAGCGCACTCCGGACCGGTGCCGCCGCACCCGATCGGTATCTGGCTCGGCGTGTACGGCCCACGGGCATTGCGGCTCGCCGGTCAACTCGCCGACGGATGGGTGCCATCGTTGAGCGGCGAGACCAAGTTCCTGAGCGAGGGCGCGGCCCGCATCGACGATGCAGCGGCAAGCGCTGGCCGCGATCCGGTGGACATCCGCCGCGTAGTCAATGTCAACGGCCAAATTACCGATGGTGCACGTCTAGGGCTGTTACGCGGGCCCGTGGACCAGTGGGTCGACGAACTCACAGATCTGGCGGTCGGCTATGGCTTCGACACGTTCCTGTTCTGGGGAGAAGGAGATGATCAGCTTCCACGTTTTGCCGAGGAAGTTGCGCCAGCCGTACGCGCCCAGGTGACTGCCGAGCGCGGGCGTTCCTGAGGCTGACAACGGCTTCGGGGCGCGCTTTGATGGAACAGCGGCGAAATTCAGAACATGGTGTTGTCGTTGGCTGAGGTCTCGGGCACCGGCTGTACCACGTCCCAGTGCTCGACGATCTTGCCGTCCTCGAGGCGAAAGATATCGACCGCGGCCATTCCCCGATCGTCAGGTGAGGTCGTGATCAAGCCGTGAGTCATAACAAGGTCGCCCTCAGCAATCACGCGCTTGATCTCGATGTTCAATCCCGGAGCCTGGCCCGCGAAACCGCGGACGAACGCGATGAACGCCTCTGGACCATCCGGGGCTTGCGGATTGTGCTGGATGTATCGGTCACCGACATACCTGGCTACCGCCTCTTCCGGCTGCTTGTCATTGAAGGCCAGGGTGTAGTACGCAACTACGGCCTGCTTGTTAGCCTCCGTGTCCGCCATGACTCTCCTCCTTTGATCCCATCCGTTCTTCGAGGATGTGCAGCACCTCGGCTGCTTCGTCCTCCGGTGTGGCTGCAAGGTTGACCTCGAGGACATTTTCGTCTGATCCAGGAGGTTCAAGCGTTGCCAGCTGGGAGTTGAGGAGTGCGGTGGGCATGTAGTGCTGCTTTCTCCTTGCCATGCGAGCCTCGATCAACTCCCGTGGTCCGTTCAGGAATACGAAGATCACGTTCGGTCCTCGGAGCCGATCACGATAGCTCCGCTTCAGAGCAGAACAGGTAACAATCGCAGGCTCCCGCCGTTGAGCCTTATTTCTCATCCATGCCGCAATTGCATCCAGCCATGGCCAGCGATCTTCATCGTCAAGCGGAATCCCGGCGGTCATCTTCGCGACATTCGCCGCCGGATGAAGATCATCTCCTTCTTGAAGCTCCCACTTCAAATGTTCGGCCAGCAGTCCCGCCACTGTCGATTTGCCAGTACCTGCCACGCCCATGACAACCAAGATCGGTGTGCCGGTGATCTCGAGCACCATTTAGATCCCGGTGTCATCCTGTCCGGCAACATCGGGCATTGGATCTGATGATCCCCGCGCTGGTGGCGCACCCTCTTCGCCAGTCCGCGGCATTGGAACGCCCGCAGGATGGGCAGGCTCATGAGTATCAGCCTTGTCCTGCGGAGCTACGTCCTCGGCGCCGTGGTCTTGCGGCAGCACATCTTCTCGGCCGTCGAACTCTGCACGGGTTCGAGGAGAGTCCGGGTCGCGCGCCCCGGGAGGCACCATGTCATCGGTTGGGTTGAGGTCCATACCGCCGCTGGCGGGCTGCTGTGCTTGAGACATTTCGCTCATGATCAACTCCTGGTGATCGTTTATTCCTCGCTCTGTTGAGCATGTTCAAGCAGCTCTTGTTTGAGCTCTTTCTTCGAGCTGCTCCTGATGCCACTGAGTCCGGCATTGCGCGCTGCCTGCTCGAGCTCTTCACGGCCCGCCTGGCCGGGCCGATCGCCGAGGTGCTCGGTCCGGGCTTCGACGAATGCCTCGGCAAGCGCGGCCCGTCGTTCCGCACTCAGCCGCTGTTGCATGCCGGGCAACACCCGGCTCCCCTCCTCCTCGACATGGTGGGTGACTGCCTTAATCAACTCATCGAGTGACTTCTCAAATTCAGCAGACTCGAAGTCCATTGCGATCATTTCTTCGAGCATGTGTTCGGCCTCTGCGTGCTCGCCCTGGCTGTGTGAAACCTCCTCGGTCTCCCCAGCCTCATCCTTCGCAACCGGATAGACCTCGGACTCCTCAGCTCGCGAGTGCGCGATGAGCAGGGCGCAGACCACCGGGAAATTCAAACCCCTTGTTGTCGGGTCCTTCTGCAGCTGATCGAACAACCGCTCAACCTCGCGATGGTCATACTTGATCAACTCGACGACGTCTGCAGGCAAGTTCCCCTCCTTGTGTTCGGTTTCGTCCACCCTTTAACCATCTCGGCACCGGTCGAAACGGCGGTAACTCAGTCAGCGACCAGCAATGCCTGTGGAGCAGCCGCTTTCAGACGTGTCATCAGCCACTTCTGCTGAGCCTCAGTCTCCTTGGCGCACTTTTCGACGGTTTGAATGAGCTCTTGGTCACGGGCTCCCTTGGCCGCCTGACCCACCAAGGTCCAGGCCATGTCGAGATAGCTGGCCAGCAGATAGAGATCATGAAGGTCACACAGTAGACCCAATCCGCCGCTCCGTGTCTTGGACAGCCCGTCGGCGTGCAAGCGCTCGGGCTCACCGGAAGGATGGGACCCATACCGCTTTGTGAACGGCCGCAGCTGCTCCTCATGATGATCACACTGACTCGCGAACTGCTCGCACATCCGTTTGACATCCGCTTCTTCAGCGTGGCCTTCCGCGACCTGGCGGTAGGACTTAGCAAGGGTTGCGCAGCCGGTCTCCAACAGCCCCAGATACGAGGACAGATGCATGATCAATCTCCCCCTTCAGACCGTGCGAGGCGTACGGCCCCGGACTTGAAGGTGGGCTGCTTGGAGACCGCATCCCAGCTCGTCGGCGTCAGATCGTTGGCTGCGGTCTCTGGGTCGCCGTAGTGGAAGGGCAGGAAGACTGTGCCCGGCCGGTTTCCGTCGCATCGGGCGGGCACTTCCACCTCGCCGCGGCGAGATTCCACACGCACCAGATCGCCATCGCTGATGCCAAGATCGGCAGCATCCGATGTCGCGAGCTCGACCCAGGGCTCCGGTGCCGCGGCGTTCAGCTCAGGCGCCCGACCGGTCTTGGTTCGGGTATGGAAGTGGTAGACCGTTCGCCCCGTCATCAACGACATCGGATACGACTCGTCCGGCGCTTCCGGCGGCGGCATCCAGTCAGCAGCCCTGAGCCAGGCTCGGCCGTCGTAACGCGAGGCGGCGTGGTCGATTGCCGTTACGGAAGCACCCGTAGTCAGGTCGTGACCGTATGTCTCGCACCGCTCGTGGTCGGTCATGAAGTGATGATCGACATAAAGCCGATCGGTACCGTCCGGCGCCTCCTCAGTGCACGGCCACTGAATCCCCGGCGCCCCGCGAAGCTTGTCGTAGCTCAGTCCTGTGTAATCACACGGCCGGCCACGCGAGCACTCACGCCAGGCGTTGAACGCCTCCTCCGGGGTGTCCCAGGGCGGCAATGGCCGCCCGCTGCGGTCGGTGAAACCCATCCGGCGGGCGTAATCCAGCCAAATCTCAAGATCACTTCGTGACTCGCCAGGCGGCGCGACTGCCCGCTCGGACAGGTGGACCGTACGGTCGGTGTTGGTAAACGTGCCGGTCTTCTCACCCCAGAGCGCCGTAGGCAAGACCACATCGGCAAACGCGGTCGTTTCGGTGAGATAGCCGTCGTTGACAACCACGAAGAGCGAGTCCTGGGCGAGGATCTCGCGGATCCGGCTGAGTTCCGGTAGCGAGACCGCCGGATTGGTGCCGGCGATCCACAAGAAGTTGATCGAGCCCTGCTCGGCGTACCGGAAAATCTGCATCGCATGCGTTGGCTCGGCCCAATGCGGGATGACGATCGGATCGACGTCCCACATCTCGGCCAACGCCTTGATGTGCTCCTCGTTCTCCCAATTCCGAAAGCCTGGAAGGTCGCCGTCGGAGCCTGTTTCACGATTGTTCTGCGATGTCGGCTGTCCGTTCATCTGGAACACCGTGGCGCCAGGACGGCCAATCATCCCGCGCAAGAGATGCATGTTGTTCACCGCGACTGAGGCGGCTGTCGCTTGATGCGACTGATAGAAGCCCTGCAGGACGGTCGACACGGGCTGTGACGACGGGCCGAAGATCTCGGCGGCTGCTGCGACGTCCCAGGCTGGGACGCCACAGATCTCGGCAACTCGCTCCGGCGGGTAGTTCGCCACGATTGCGGCCAGTTCGTCAAAGCCCTTGGTGTGCTGCTCGATGTAGTCGTGATCAACCCAGTCGTTGGCGATCAGCTGCTGCAGCATGCCGTTGACCAACGCGAGATTCGTACCCGGCTTGGGAGCGAGATGGATTTCAGCTGCCCTGGCGACAGCGGTCAGTCGTGGATCAACGGCGACCAGGCGTGGTGAATCCGGCCCGGCCAGCCGATCCAGGATGCGCGCCCAGAGCACTGTTTGGGTCGATGCCACATTGTGACCGAAACAAAACAGCGTGTCACAGACATCAAGATCGGCGTACGAGCCGGGCTGCCCGTCGGCGCCGAAGGATTCCTTCAGCGCCGCGGCAGCCGTTGCGGTGCAGAGCCTGGTGTTGCCGTCCATGTGGGGAGTGCCGATGCCGGCCTTGCCGATCACAGATAGCGTGTAGTACTCCTCCAGCATCAGCTGTCCGGAGGTGTAGAAGCCGTGGGACAGTGGGCCCTTACGTTCCAGCAGCTCCCTCGAGATGCCGGTGATCAAATCCATCGCCTCGTCCCAGGACGCCTCGATGAAACCCTTCCCGTTCCTGATCAAGGGTCGGGTCAGTCGATCACGAAGCTGTCCCTGCCAGCCATACAGGCCTTTGGGCCCGAGGCGGCCATGATTGATCCGATCCTCGGCTCGGCCGCGGACGCCAACCATGCGGCCGTCCTTGACGGCAATGTCGAGTCCGCAGCCATTGGTGGAGAGCAAACATGCCGACGGGACCCAGGAATCAACGTCGTCGACAGTCAGCCCATCGACCAAGTGCAGATCCACGCGTACAGGCCAGGATTCGCCTGCTGAGTAGGGCGTTCGCTCGCCCCAGATGTCATCCCCAATGCGTCCCGCCATGCCGAACGAGTACCCGTAGAGGGCATCGGCCACACGAGAGTAGACTCAGTTGGACAGCGGCAGGTAGCGCACCATCAAGACGCCGTCAATGGCGCCGATTGCCTTGATTACCGTGTCCGGAACTTCGCTATCCACATCAACCAGCGTGTACGCCAGGTCCTTGCGAGACTTGTTCGTCATGGTTGCGATGTTGAGGCCAGCCATGGCCATTTCATGGGAGATCCCGCCGACCATGTTCGGCACATTGGCATTGGCGATCGCCACTCGGAACCGAGATTCCCTGGGCATGATCACATCGGGAAAGTTCACCGAATTCATGATCGTGCCATCGATCAGATAATCGCGTACCTGATCAGCGACCATGATCGCACAGTTCTCCTCGGCCTCTCCGGTCGAGGCGCCTAGGTGTGGCAACAAGATCACCTTCGGCTGGCGGGTGAGCTGTGGATTAGGAAAGTCACACACATACCTCGACAGCTGACCAGATCGCAGCGCCTCCAAGATCGCAGTCTCGTCCACTACGCCACCACGTGAGAAGTTGAGGACCACCGAACCAGGGTTCATCTGCGCGATACCGCCGGCATCGATCATCTCGCGGGTCGCCTCGACGAGTGGCACATGCACAGTCAAGAAGTGGCTGTGCTTGAGAACTTCGCTCAGGCTGTACGCTTTCTTGACCGTCGCCGGCAGACTCCACGCGGAATCTACGGTGATCTCTGGGTCGTAACCGATCACCTGCATGCCGAGCTTGATCGCCGCATCGGCAACCAGACAGCCGATCCTGCCAAGACCCACAACTCCGAGCGTGTGGTTCGCCAGCTCATGCCCGGCGAACGCCTTCTTGCCGGCCTCGATCTTCGTCTCGAGCTCCGCATCGTCAGGATCCAGAGAATCCAAGTATTTCAGCGCATCGTCGATGTTGCGAGCTGCCAGCAGCATGCCGGCAACAACGAGCTCCTTGACGGCATTGGCGTTAGCGCCCGGCGCGTTGAACACCGGCACCCCGCGGGCCGACATGGCTGGGATGGGGATGTTGTTGGTGCCGGATCCGGCGCGGCCTACTGCCAGCAGGGACTCCGGAATCTCCATGTCATGCAGGTCGGCAGAGCGAACCAAGATCGCATGCGGATCGTCCACATCGGCCGATACCGCAAACCGATCCCAGGGCAGCCGCTTCAGCCCTCCTGCGGAGATGTGGTTGAGCACCCGCACTCGATACTTATCAGTCATGTCAGATTTAGCCCTTAGTTGCAGCGAAGTCAGCCATGTAGTCCACCAACGCTTGTACGCCTTCGATAGGCATGGCGTTGTAGAGCGAGGCCCGCATACCGCCAACTGAGCGGTGCCCCTTCAACTCGACAAGATCATTCTTTGCAGCACCTGCGAGGAAATCGGCCTCAAGATCGGGATTGGCCAGCCGGAACGGAACGTTCATCCGTGACCGGTCGGAAACCTCAACCGGATTCAGGTAGAAGTCAGAGTCGTCAATGAAGTCGTACAGCAATTTGGCCTTGGCGTTATTGCGTTGCTCCGTCGCCGTGAGACCGCCGTTGTCCAGCAGCCACTTGAACACCAGTCCGGCGACGTAGACAGAGAACGTCGGAGGTGTGTTGTACATGGAGCGCGCCTTGGCATGTGTCGCGTAATCGAGCATCGCCGGCGGCGCCGGCTCACCGATTCCAACCAGGTCGTCGCGTACGATCACCAGCGCCAAGCCGGCCGGCCCAATGTTCTTCTGGGCGCCAGCGTAGATCAGCCCGAAACGGCTGACATTCAGCGGCCGTGACAACAGGTTGGAAGACATGTCGCTGACCAGTTGCGTGCCGCCCACATCGGGTATCCAGCCGAACTCGACGCCGCCAATCGTCTCGTTGGACGTGTAGTGCAGGTATGCCGCGTCGTCACTCAGCCGCCACTCCGACTGCGGCGGCACGTACGTAAAGGAACGATCTTCCGCACTCGCAACCACGTTCACGTCAGCCAAGCCCTTAGCCGCATTGATGGCTTTCTTCGCCCACTCGCCGGTGTGGACATAGTCTGCGACGTTGCGGCCCTGGATGAGGTTCATCGGAATCATCTCGAACTGCAGCGATGCCCCGCCCTGCAGAAACAGCACGTGGAAGCCATCGGGCACCCCGAGCAGCGTACGCAGATCCGCCTCTGCCTCTTCAGCAATGGAAATGTAGCTTTTGCCTCGGTGGCTCATCTCCATCACAGACTGGCCCGAGCCGTGCCAATCAAGCATCTCGTCGGCCGCCTGTAGCAGCACTTCCTCAGGAAGCGTGCCCGGGCCGGCACTGAAGTTGAAGACGCGTGTCATGAGCTTCGACCCTGCCTTGTCGGATTGAAATATGGACGTCGGCCAACGGAGCAGACTACCGCCTACGTAAAACCCCCTCTGCGCTTTCTCGCGTAGGGCACAGGGCCAGTCACAATGTGCACCCCAAAATGAACACCCGTAAAATGAGCGCTGTCACAATAAGAGAGCATGAACTGGTGTCCCTTGGGCGTCGCGGTGGCCATGCTGGCACCAATCCTGGCAGCTTTGACGATCCGGCCCGCGGCAGCCGAGCCGGCCACCACCGTGTCGTATCCGAGCAATGCAACAGCGACCCTGCTGAGCGGATACGCATTTGATGCCTGCGCGGCGCCGTCGCTGGAAACCATACAGACCTGGAAAGTCTCTTCGCCCTACCAAGGCGTCGGCGTCTATATCGGTGGGGTGAGCCGAAGTTGTGCGCAGCCAAATCTCACAGCTAGCTGGGTAACGAACGCGTCTATGCAGCGGTGGCGGATCATTCCGATCTACGTGGGCTACCAGGCACCGTGCACCCGTCGGACGAATGCAGCCAAGTTCACAATTGCCAGCGCAGCGATCCTGGCGACGACCGATGCGGCGGACGCTGTGCTGCAGGCTCAGGCGCTCGGCATGCTGCCTGGCAGCGCGATCTACGGCGACTTGGAGCACTACCGTCCGAACGACTCGATGTGCCGGTCGGCGGTGCTGAGTTATGTCTCGGCATGGACGAAGGAATTGCACCGGCAGGGGTACCTGGCTGGGATGTACGCCAACTTGTCCTCTGGAGCGCGACACATCTCGGAGGCATACGACTCCACCGCGTATGCTCGGCCGGACGCGCTGTGGATCGGCCGCTGGAACAACAACCCGTCGCTGACCGACTGGGCCGGCATTCCCGACACCCAGTGGGCCAACCATCAGCGTGGCAAGCAGTACCTGGGTGATCACGATGAAACCTACGAGGGCGTCAAGATCAACATCGACAGCAACCGCTTCGACGCGCCGGTGGCCACCGTCGGGTACGCGTACCAGATCATCAGCACCGCCGATCTGAACGGCCGCGATGGCCCAACCACCGCCGCTCGGATTGTCCGGGTGTATGCCCCTGGCTCGACCGTGCAGGTGGTTTGCCAAACAGGCGGCGCCAAGGTGGGCACATCATCGGTGTGGAACAAGCTGGCGGACGGCAACTATGTCAGTGACTACTACGTCAGCACGCCTTCGAGCAGCACCTACAGTGCCCCGTTGCCACGCTGCAGCTATCCCTTCCAAGTGACGACGACCTTGAATCAACGGACCGGACCGGGCCCGAACTACGCCAGATCCGGCAGCCTCCCTAGTGGAGCGCTCGCCTGGGTTACCTGCCAGCGCTCCGGAACAACGGTGGCGATTAGCTCGGTCTGGGACAAGCTGGATGACGACGCATACGTGTCTGACTATTACGTGGCGACTCCGAGCAAAACGTCCTATAGCCCACCGATTCCTCGTTGCTGATCTGGAATAAGGTTCGTCCGGATCGCCGCCCTTTATCCAAAAACCGTGGGCGACTGACATTTCTGAATCGATTCAGAATTTGTACTTGCCCGCAGTTTGGCAGGCATAGACAACTAATCGAATTTGTGTTTGAATACTGCCGATGAGATGGGCTGGCCAGGAGATCTCAAGCGAGGCGGTCGATCCGGCGGCGCTGCCGGGACTGGATCGACTGCACAATCTCGTGCGTTCGGTACGCACTCCTGAGTTCGCCGGCATCACGTTCCATGAGGTGCTGGCGAAGTCGGCGCTGAATCAGGTGCCGAAGGCTGCGGGCCTGCCATTCAACTGGACTGTTAACCCGTACAGGGGTTGCTCCCACGGATGCGTCTATTGCTTTGCCCGCAACACACATACATATCTCGATTTGGACTCCGGCGACGACTTCGACCGTCAGATCATTGTCAAGATCAACATCGCTGACGTGCTGGCGCGCGAGTTGCGGCGGTCCAGCTGGACGCATGAGCCGGTGGCACTCGGCACCAACACCGATCCATACCAACGTGCCGAGGGTCGCTACCGCCTGATGCCGAACATCATTGCGGCGCTCGCAGGTTCTGGTACGCCGTTCTCGATCTTGACCAAAGGCACGACCGCTCGGCGAGACCTGCCTCTCCTGAGCGTCGCAAGCCGGGCAGTCCCGGTAAGTATGGGCGTGTCCATCGCGCTCACTGATGAGACAATCCATGCTGCCCTCGAGCCTGGAACTCCTACCCCTAGAGCGCGACTAGAGCTGGTGCGAGCCATCGTCGAAGCAGGTCTGCCGTGCCAGGTACTGGTAGCGCCGATCCTGCCCTTGATCACCGACAGCGATGAGCAACTCGATCACGCCCTCGGCGAAATCGCTGCCGCTGGTGCAACCGGGGCGACCGTGTTCGCGCTGCACCTACGACCGGGTGCCCGCGAGTGGTTCATGCGCTACCTGAACATCCACCACCCACAGCTGGTGGAGGCGTACGCCGACCTGTATCGCAAGGGCTCCTACGTGTCCCGCAGCTATGCAACCGACTTGGCTCGTCGATCATCGGCGCTGCTGCGCAAACATGGCCTTGATCGCAAGGACAGAATGCTGCGCATAGCCGACACCCGGACCGAGCCAATCCCGCCCCATCTCGCGGTGACCGAGCCGAGCCTCTTCTGAGCGGTCTTGATCAGCCACGCAGCATCACCTCAGATCCCGGAAGAAAGCGCGAAGATCATCAACCAAGAGCTCAGGCGCTTCCATGGCTGCGAAGTGCCCGCCCTCGGAATGCTCGTTCCAATAAGCCATCTGGTGCTCCGGGTCCATGAACCGTCGCATGATCGGGTCCGTGTTGAAGACCACCCATCCGCTCGGCACTCCCGAAGGAGTGATCCAGTCAAGTTCGGAATGCGCGGCCTCGGATAGGAAACGAGCCGCCGTCGCACCGCTGCGCGTGAACCAATACAGGCTGACATTGGTCAGCAGCTGATCGCGATCCACTGCCTCGTCCGGCGTCTTTGCCGCTGGGTTGGTCCAAGTCTGGAACTTCTCAACAATCCAGGCGAGCTGGCCCACGGGCGAGTCTGTGATAGCTGCGGCGATCGTCTCCGGCCGGTGACCCTGAAGATCAAGGTAGCCGCGCTCGGAGCGCCAGGTCGTACGCTCCTGCTCTACCCGTGCTCGCTCCTCGTTGGTGAGGTGATCAGGAATGGGGAACTGCTCTCCCGCCAAGCCCAGCGCACCGGGGTCGGTGACGACGAGCGTGCCCACCACATGCTCGACGTCGATCGCGGCAAGCCGACCGGTAACCCCTGCGCCTATGTCGCCACCGTGAGCGCCGTATCGCGCATAGCCCAGCCGTGCCATGAGCTCGGCGAACGCAGCAGTAGTACGACCGACCTCCCAGCCGGTCTGCTGAACCGGTGTTGAGAACCCGAAGCCTGGCAGCGACGGAATAACAAGATCAAATGCGTCGCGCGGATCACCACCGTAAGATCGCGGATCACTCAATGGCCCGATCAGCTCCAGAAACTCCACTACCGATGACGGATATCCGTGACTGATCAACAACGGCAGTGCATCCGGCTCCGGAGAGCGGACATGGAGGTAATAGATCTGCTGGCCATCGATTTCGATGGTGTACTGCGGAATCTCATTGAGTCGCGCTTCCTGGGCTCGCCAGTCGAAGCCCTGCCGCCAGTAGTCGGACAACTCTTCCAGATAGGGCAAAGGGACGCCGCGCTGGAAGTCGGTACGGCCGTCCGGCGCGGGCTCTGGCCAACGGACGGCCTCCAGCCGGCGATGAAGATCATCCAGCTCCGCGTCGGTGATCTTGATTTGGAGCGGTTGCGGTGCGGTGTTTGTGGTCATAGCGACAACGCTAGAGGGAATCGCGGAAGAGCTAGTTCCGCAATTGCTGGCAGACTCATGAATTATGTGGCAGACATCGACGCGGCTGCTCCAGCTGCTCGCGATGCTGCAGGCACGCCGCGACTGGTCCGGGCATGAGCTGGCATCCCGGCTCGAGGTGAGCACGCGAACGATCAGAACTGACGTCGAGCGGCTCCGCGACCTCGGCTATCCGGTGGAGGCGAGCCCTGGGGTGGGCGGCGGTTACCGCCTCAGCCATGGAACAACCATGCCGCCGTTGCTCCTCGACGACGAGGAAGCTGTTGCCGTTGCTGTCGCGCTGCGTACCACAGCAGGCGCGGGCGTCACCGGCATCGAGGAGGCGTCCTTACGAGCTCTCGTCAAGCTCGAGCAAATGCTGCCTACCAGGCTGCGTCATCGCCTCGATGCCGTGCGCATCGCAACCGTCACGGTCCCCGGAGCTGGGCCAACCGTTGATCTCGCTGTGCTGAGCGCAATCGCTGGGACAATCCGGGCCAGCGAGCGATTGCGCTTCGATTACGTCGGCCACGATGGCCGCGAGACCAGGCGGATCACCGAACCGCAGCGGCTCGTGGTGTGGGGGCGCCGCTGGTACCTGCTGGCCTGGGACGTCGAGCGCGAGAGTTGGCGCACCTTCCGGGTTGACCGGATCAGCCCAAAGACGCCAACTGGACCGCGGTTCAGGCCACGGACGTTGAGCGACGATGAAGCATCCCAATTCGTGCAACGCTCAACGGGCACCGCCACCTGGCGTTATCGAGCCCGCATCCGGCTCCATGCGTCAATTGATCAAGTAAGAGCACTACTACCGTTGGCGGTGGATGTGTCCGCCGACGGGCCGGATCGATGCATTATCGAGGCTGGCTCCGATACGCCGCATCAGCTTGCGCTCTACGTCGGCTTACTTGATCGCGACTTCGAGGTTCTCGACCCACCGGACCTGGCTGAAGCGTTTGTCCGCCTCGCCGACCGCTATCAGCGAGCCGCCCAGGCTTCCCTGCAAGGAACTTCCCTGCAAGGAACTTCATCGCAAGGAAATGCCCGGCATCCGTAGCGCGGCGTCCTCCGGCAAGCCCAGTACGGCGGCGAGGTCGGACAGGTTCTTGATCATGTCCGTCATTGGTCCTAGCGACCTGTTACTAGCCCAGGTCCGCGGATCCTCGCTGTTACGGGGCCGGCTAAGGCGTGCCAGCGGCGGTATCCGGATGGCTCCTAGCACCGGTGCATCCTCGGCGAGATTCCCACGTTCCCGGGCAATGCGAACCGCATCTCGCATACCACCAAGCTCATCGACCAGACCCGCCTGCACTGCGTCTCGGCCGGTCCAGACGCGACCCCGTGCGACAGCTTCGATATCGGCAACGGGACGCCGCCGCCCCTCGGCCACTTTCGCCACGAAATCGGTGTATATGGCGTCGACGGTTGTCGCGAAGCGAGCACGCTCATCCTCGCTGAAACCCCTCCGCGCTGAGTACATCAAGGCATGCGCACCCTGCTGCACAGTGCCGGTGGTAACTCCGATCCGCTCGAGCAGGTTATCGACCACCAGCTTGCCGCCGAAGACGCCGATCGAGCCGGTCAAGGTAGCCGGCAGGGCGACGATCACCTCCGCGGGGCAAGCGATGTAGTAGCCGCCTGAGGCTGCCAGAGCGCCCATCGAGACGACGACAGGCTTGCCGGCTTCGCGCAGCCGACAGACCTCGCGCCAGATCACCTCAGAAGCCACCGCCGATCCGCCGGGTGATTCGACCCGCATGACGACAGCACGTGCCCGCTCGTCGTCATGCGCGGCACGCAGGTGAGCTGCGACAGTGTCACTTCCCGCTTGGCGACCGATCGGACCACGACGCGTGCGACCGGTCATGATCCCGCCTCGTACCTCCACCAGGGCAACATGATCACGGCGATGAGGGGGCGGAGCGATCTTCCGGCGGGGGCGCCAGCGATCGGCGAACAGCAGCGCGGGCTTGCCGCCGGTATGACTGCGCCCAATACGAGTGCGCATAGCGTCGTACGCCTGATCGCGGAAGCCCAGTTTGTCGACCAGACCGGCGGCTTGCGCCTCGGACGCGGTACGCGGACTTGTGTCGATTAGCTCTCGTACTTGCTCACGACTCAGACCGCGCGCATCGGCAATCGTCTCTACCGCCTCATCGAAGACCGACTCGGTCACCCGCTCTATGGCCTCACGATGCGCCTCTGTGAACTCCTTGCGTACCAGAAGGTCCGCCGCGTTCTTGTACTCGTAGCGCTGCTCGAACTGCGGCTCAATGCCCAGCCGGTCGAGTGTGCCGCGTACGAAGGTGGTTTCGATGCCGACACCCAGCAGGCCTAGTTCACCACCCGGCTGCAGCCAAAGTTCGCCAAACCCGGTTGCCAAGACGTAGGCGGCCATGCCACGAGATCCGAGCTCACCAAAGCTCTCAACCCACGCCAGAGTCGGCTTGCCGCTCGCAGCAAAGGCTTGTACGCCGCGTCGCAGCTCCTGCATCGTGGCCCACGGCCACATACCGCCGACCTTGGCGATCAGCCCGACAACATGGCGATCCTCTGCCGCATCATGCAAGGCGCGCAGCGTGGGACGCAGCAGTCGGCGGTTACGCGCCTTCAGCCGAGCGATGGGGTCATCGGTCTCCGGAGCGACGAGTGGCTCGGTGAGGTCGAGTTCAAGCAGTGTTTGCGGCCGTCGGCCGGGAAAAGCAGCCATGGACTCCACCGTAGATCAGCCGGTGAAGAGCTCTGGAAAGCCACTCAGATGATCAAAGAAATGACGCTTGCTCGATGATCGTGCTGTACTCCGTGGCCGCCTGCTCTGGTGTCAGCCGGCCGGTGACTCGGCCCAGATCGATCGCTTCGAGCTTGGCGCGGACTGCCTCAGCTTTGGCAACATGCTCTTCGATGTTGTGCGATTTCAGCATCTGAGTCGCAATCGCGGCAGTGAGCGAGCAGAGAGCGGCACCAGCGCACAGGATCTGCCATGCCGGTGACGTGAAACCAAAGGTTTGATTGAGCCAGTCTGAGAACTGCAACCCACCAAGAGCGGGCGAGGCGGTCAGGACGGTAGCCAAGGCGCCCGCCACAATTGCAAGGTTGATCAAGCGCCGCTGCCGCGCCCGGGCGCGTACCAAGTACGCCGCCACTTGACTGCGAAAGCGGTCAATCAGAGCTGACAGATCGCCGCCCGATGCCCCGCCTTGGCCAGCGACAAACTCTCGATCGGACATCATTGACTCCTCGAGCAACGGATGGCGTTGAGATTTTACCGTTCTCAATCCATCACATGGTCCACCGAGTACGCCGATGCCTGCAGGTGGAAAAGCTCGGCGTACTGACCACCGAGGGCAATCAGCTCATCGTGCTTGCCCTGCTCGATCACTCGTCCATGATCAAGAACGTAAATGCGGTCCGCCGCTCGTACGGTTGAGAAGCGATGCGAGATGATCAAGGCGGTGCGGCCCCGGAGCACTTCGTGCAACGATGAGAACAGCTCATATTCCGCGCGGGCATCGAGGGACGCCGTTGGTTCGTCGATGACCACTAGCGGCGCTCGGCGATAGAACGCCCGCGCGATCGCCACCTTCTGCCACTGCCCGCCAGAGAGCTCCTGACCTCCCGAGAAGCGGCGCGACAGCGGTGTTTGATAGCCCGCCGGCAACGCAGAGAGGAACGCGTCGGCGTCGGCGATCTTGGCCGCCTCGCGGATCGCCGCGTGATCAATCTCGTCATCGGGTCGTGCGATAGCGATGTTCTCCTCAGCAGACAGCGCGTACCGGACAAAGTCCTGGAAGATGATCGCCACTCGCTCCCGGAACAGCTCCGGGCGAAACGTCCGTACGTCGATGCCGTCCCATCGAACGGCGCCGCTGCCCGGCTCATATAGACCAGCGATCACCTTCGCCAGCGTGGTCTTACCAGAGCCGTTCTCCCCGACTAGAGCCACAACCTCGCCACGGTTGATCTCGATATTGGCGTCTTGCAAGGCCAGTTGGCTGCGACCGGGGTAGGTAAAGGTGACAGCATCCGCGCGGATGCGTTGAAACTCCACAGGCGGGGCGATCGTGCGCGAGCCTCCCTCAGCCGCCGGAGCCATCGTCAGGAAGCCGTCAAGATCATCGATGAACATTCCCGACTCGAAGATCGCCTGCACGCCGCTAAAGCCGTTGTTGACTTGGCCGGCCAGCAAACGAATCGCCACCAGCGCGGCGGCGGCTTCGGCAACACTGAGGCGCCCGGTGGAAATCAACCAGACCAGCAAGATCAGCGTCAATGCCAAGAGAGCCGCCGAGCCGAGGCTGCCGATTGCCCCGAGCTTGGAACGCTTCCACAGATGCTGAGCAAGATCACGAAGGTAGTCGGCGTACAAGGTCTCCAGACGCTTTCCGAAGTTGCGAGCCAAGCTGAACGCCCGCACTTCCTTGGCCTCATCTCGGCCGGTCTGCAGCCATGTCAGATAGGTCCGTAGTCGCATCGATTGCGTCTGGCGACCCAGAAAATCGAACTCCAGCCGGCTTTGCCTCCGACTAGTGATCAACACCGGCACGCCGCCGATCAACAACAGCGGCAACAATGCCGGAGACACCAGGACGATGGCGATCACTAATCCGATGCTGGCGGCGAGAGCCCCGATGGTGGCGACCAGGCCATAGGTGATCTGGTATGGACGCGTCATGGCGCTGGCCTGAACACGCTGCAGGCGATCGTAGAACCGCGGAGATTCAAACTTCCGGAGGTCGACTCGGGTAGCTACCTGCAATACCCGCTGCCACATGACTGCCGCAACCAGCTCACCCGCATATCGGCCGAGCCCGGCTTGGACGGAGGCAATGACAGCGGTCAGTGCCATCAGGCCCGCGAGTGTCAGGACCGGCTGCACCAAAGTCCACAGCACTTTTCCGCTGTCAGGAATATCGAGAACGGCCGCCAGTGCCAGCTGTATCGCAATCACCTGCAACACCAGTGCGATGGCGTTCACAATCTGCAGCCCGACAAGAGCGACAAATGGCTTCCGCGCAGACTGCCAAACCATGGACAAGCTACGCGCCATGAGGCGGGTGAGCCGGCCAACCGACTTCCGCTGGTCCTGCGCTGGGGTCGCAAGGTCCATCGGGTCGATTTCACTCACCGTTGCATCGTAGGGTTGCTGGAAGGCGCCCGTGGGGAGTTAGGGGAAGCGGATTGGCTCTCAGCGGGCGCGGCTGCGCAGAGGCGTAATCGGAAAGGGTGAGGCATGGGCAACGGAGCCGATTCGGGTCGCCAACACGGTCCGCAGTCGCCAGAACACATCCGCAATGTGGTGCTCGTGGGTCCGGCGAGCGCCGGCAAAAGCACGCTCTTCGAAGGATTGATAACAGCGCGTACGCCGGGCCGCCATGTGCGCGGTGAGCCCACGCCGTCGCAGTCACTCGGTGCCGCCTCGATCGCCAGCGGTGATCTGATGATCAACCTGCTCGACACACCCGGTAACCCCGATTTTGTCGGCGAGGTCAGAGCAGGGCTGCGGGCGGCTGACGCAGTGTTGTTTGTGGTGTCGGCAACCGACGAGATCGATGACGCCACGCGGCTGCTGTGGCGGGAGTGTGAAGCGATCAATGTGCCGCGGGCGATCGCGGTCACCAAGCTCGAGCAGTCCCGCGCCGACTTCGACGAGACCATCGCTCGCTGCCGGCTGATCTTTGGTGATGTCCAGCCGGTGGGTGTTCCGGTGATCGAGGACGGCCATGTCGTCGGAGCCATCAACCTGCTGCGTCGTACGGTCACCGACTATCGCGGCGGACAGCCGACTTCCCGGGAGCCGGACGAGACCGAAGCCGCGATCATCGACGAGAACTGGGATCCGTTGATCGAATCGATCATCGAGGAATCCGAGGACGAGACGCTGCTCGACAGGCACCTCAGCGGCGAACCGATCGACCTCGACATCGTCCTGCCAGATCTGCGAACAGCGGTCGCCACCGCGCGGTTCTTCCCGATCATTCCGGCGCATGCTCCGACCGGCATGGGGATTGAGGGACTGTACGAGCTCTTCGAGCAGGGATTCCCATCGCCCGCCTCATCGCCGCTGCCGACCGTTTACAAGCCAAGTGGTGAACCGTTCGGCTCGATAATCGCCGACCCCGACGGCCCCCTGGTCGCCGAAGTAGTACGCACCACTAGCGACCCCTTCATCGGCCGGCTCTCTTTGGTACGGGTTTTCTCCGGCACCCTGAGCCCGGACACTCCGCTGCATGTCTGTGGGCATCTGCAAAAGTTCGCACCGCACCACGTCGACGGACATCCTGATCATGACAGCGACGACCGGGTTGGACCCTTGTCGGCACCGCTCGGCGATGAGAACCGGCCGAAGCCGTACGCCATCGCTGGTGATCTTGTTCTGGTATCGAAGTTGGCTTCGGCCGAGACCACCGACACGCTGTCCAGCAAGGCAAAGCCGGCGCTCGTGGAACCCTGGGTGCTGCCCGAACCGCTGCTGCCAGTTGCGCTCCACGCCACTACTCGTGGCGATGAGGAGAAGCTGGCATCGGCGCTACAGCGGCTGGTGGCTGAGGACGTCACCATGCGGCTGGAGCACAATGCCGAGACTCATCAGCTGGTGATCTGGGCGATGGGCCAGGCTCACGTCGACAAGTTGCTCACGACGCTCCGGGACAACTGGCACATTCAGGTCGAGGTCGAACCGCTGCGCACCTCCCTTCGCGAGACCTTCATTCGTTCCATCAAAGCGCAGGGCCGGCTGGTCAAGCAGTCCGGCGGTCACGGACAGTACGCGGTTTGCATGATGGAGATCGAGCCGCTGGAGCGCGGCGCTGGTTTCGAGTTCACCGAGCGCGTGGTCGGCGGGGCGGTGCCTCGGCAGTTCATCCCGTCGGTGGAGAAGGGCATCCGGACCCAGCTGGCGAAGGGTGTTCTCGCCGGCTATCCCCTGGTCGATCTGCGGGTGACTCTGGTCGACGGCAAGGCGCACTCGGTCGACTCCTCTGACATGGCCTTCCAAACTGCGGGCGCGATGGCTCTCCGGGAGGCAGCCAATGAGTCAACCGTCGCCCTCCTCGAGCCGATCGACAAGGTGGAGATCACCGTCGCTGACGACTCGGTCGGCGCAGTGCTGGCTGATCTGAGGGGTCGGCGCGGGCAGGTACATGGCACGGAAACAGATCCGAACCTGCCCGGCTACGCGGTCATCCATGCCGAGGTCCCGGCCCATGAGCTATCGCGATATCCGATCGACCTGCGTTCGGTCTCTCATGGCACCGGCACCTTCAAGCGTTCGTTTGTGCGCTACGACTACATGCCGGCTTCCCTGGCTCGCGAGCTCATCTCCGTCTAGCCGTCACCTCAGACTTCCCACCTGACCTCTCGGCGGAAAGTGTGGGCGAGCGGCGCGCCTGGATCGATTCAGTAGCGTCACTGGGCCACACTTTCGAGTCAAGATGGCGTAGCCAACCAGCCGCTCAGGTGAGCGTGATTTCGCCGCTCGGAACGAACGAGTCCATGACTCTTGGGAATCTGAGTCGAGAGCGGGAACTCAGCCACAGCACAGTCTCGGGAATCGTGGATCGTCTTGAAGCGAAGGGGATCACTGAAGCGCACGTCCAGTCCAGACGACCGGCGCTACGTACAGATTTCACTTACTGAGCACGTGGCCCGCCGTGCGCCAGCATTGTCCAACGACGGACCCATCGGCCGCCTGGAAGCGGTGTTGAGAGAAGCATCTCCTGACGAGCGCCGAAGCATCAAAGAAGGCCTTGCGCTGCTCGTACGCTTTGCGGACCAGGCGCGTTGATGTCGCCGATATTCCCTACAGCGTAGAAAAAAATAGAAACCGACTGATCTTGAAAATTCGCTTTGAAAGACTTGATGAATGGGTCGCATTCGTGGTTTAGTGCCGATGTGGCCGAGAAGCGCGCCACGACTTGATGTTCTTCATCATGAAAGGGTGGCGCGCTAATGGCGAACTCCCCTCTTTCTGTTGTCCCCACTCACCAGCCCCAGGCCAGAGATGAACTGGCCGGGCGTACGCGTGAGTTGCTCATCGAGGCCGAGACGGCGGGACCCGTCCGGCGGCAACAGATCCTTGACGAGGTTGTCACCTCTCACCTTTGGCTGGCTGAGAAGCTGGCCCGGCACTTCCTGCATCGCGGAGAGGACGAAGAGGACCTGCTCCAGGTCGCGTACACAGGCCTAGTAGAGGCCTGCATTCGCTTCGATCCTTACCAGGGCTCGTTCGTCGGTTTTGCAGAGCCGACTATTAACGGGGTGCTCAAGCGGCACTTTCGTGATCATGGCTGGACGGTTCGACCGCCACGTCCTACTCAGGAGCTGGCAGCGATCATCTGGCGCCGCTGGCCAACGCTGGTTCAAGAAATGGGTGCGCTTCCCCGCGCCAGCGATCTCGCAGCCGAGCTTGGTGCGCCGGTGACTGCGGTGCAACAAGCCCGGATGGCAAGCGAGGGTTACAGCGCATTGTCCATTGAGGCTGCCATGTCTCGAGGAGCTTCCTTTTCGTCCGATGAGACCGACGATGACAAGGACCGAGCAGAGGCGCGATTGATCATCGATCGAGCTGTGGAAACGCTGGAGGAGTCCGAGCGCCGGCTCATCTGGTTGCGCTTCTTCGAGCAACGCTCGCAATCCGACATCGCCACCGAACTTGGCATCAGCCAGATGCAGGTCTCAAGGCTGCTAACGCGTTTGCTGCTCAAGCTCCGCAGCGTCATTGGCGTACCGGACAACCTCGCTGAAGCCTCGTAGCTCATAGGCTTGATCGAAACCCGTCATAGTCAAAAGCCGTCGGAGCAGCGGGACTGCGCCAAAGATCGTGCGGCTTTGACCGACGCCAAACGGTTTAGCCCGGAGTAAAGTCGACTTTGTCCATATCCGGACAAAGGCCCCCGCCTGGTCGGTCCCGTGAGCCCCGGACCGACTTCGGCGGAACGGGAGGCGCGATGTTCCCAGCCTCGGGCGACACCCCGACTTTGGCGGACATCCACGACCCTGTCCGCTGCCATGACATTGTCGTCGTTGGTGCCTCGGCCGGCGGCGTCGAAAGCTTGATGACTTTCGTCCGCTCCCTGCCGTCCAACCCGCCGGCCGCCATCTTGGTGGTGCTGCATGTTCCGTCGTCTGGTGCGAGCGCACTGCCACGCATTCTGGAGCGGGTGGGGAAACTACCGGTCGATGTGGCTACCCCGCAACAGGAACTGCAGCCAGGCCGGATTGTGATCGCGCCACCCGACCGACATCTAGTCGTAGTGGGCAACGAGCTGCGTACCAGCCACGGCCCTCGAGAGAATGGTCACCGCCCAGCAATTGACGTGCTGTTTCGCAGCGCCGCACGCGCCTGCGGCTCCCGGGTGATTGCACTGATCATGTCAGGCTCGCTTGATGACGGTACGGCCGGCTCGATTGCGGTCAAGCAGCGGGGCGGGCTGGTTCTGGCGCAAGATCCGACCGAGGCGGCGTACCCGGGCATGCCGGAATCAGTGATCAAGCACATGCAAGTCGACGAGATTGGTACCGCAGCACAGCTCGGTGCGATGGTCAATCAGCTGTGCCGTACTCCAGCCGCACCGATGTCGGACGCCTCCGACCCCAATCTGATGGCACCAGAGGCCGATATGTCCGACATCTACGATGTGCCTCTCGCCGAGGAGCTCTACAGCCAGCCCGCGGGCTTCGGCTGCCCAGAGTGTCACGGCGCTTTGTTCAAGATCGAGGAGGGCGGCCTGCTCCGTTTCCGCTGCCGCCTCGGCCACGCCTGGTCCTGGCACACACTGCTGTTGGAGCAGGGACAGGCGCTAGAGAATGCATTGTGGATGGCGTTGGGCACCCTCGAGGAGAAGGCAGCGTTGAGCATTCAACTGGCAGAGCGGGCCGCCGAAAGAGGCAGTCTGCTGTCCTGCGAACGGTTCACCGAGCAGGCGCAGGATGCAACCAGGTCGGCCGCCCTGGTCCGGCGACTGCTGGAGAACCCGACCACTGACCCTTCGGGCGTCGAGGTCGATTCCGGCGTAGAGTCAGCGCACCATGTCTGAGCAGACACCGGTCGAAGAGACGGCCGATCCCGCCGAGGGCACTACTGTGCTGGAAGACCCCAGCTTCGAGAGGTTGCTCCAGTTCCTGCGAGACAGCAGGTCGTTCGATTTCACCGGCTACAAACGCCCGAGCCTGATGCGACGCGTGCGACATCGCATGCGCGAGATTGGCGTCGAGACCTTCGATGACTATCAGGATGTGTTGCAGCTCGAGCCGCGAGAGTTCACTGCGCTGTTCAACACGATCTTGATCAACGTGACCAGCTTCTTCCGCGATCCTGACGCATGGGACCACTTGCGCAGCGACATCGTGCCGCAGCTAATGGAGGCCACCAATGGTGCTCCGCTCCGGGTCTGGAGCGCAGGCTGCTCCGCCGGCCAGGAGGCTTACTCGATCGCCATGCTGCTGCATGAAGAGATGGGCAGCAGCTTCCGGGAGCGAGTCAAGATCTACGCCACAGATATCGACGGAGACGCCCTCAATTATGCGCGACAGGCGAACTACACCGAACGTGAGACGCGCGGGCTGCCCGACGCCTACCGAGACAGATACTTCGATCTGGTCAACGGACGCTACGTCTTTACGCCCGATCTGCGGCGCAGTGTGATCTTCGGCCGCAACGACCTCACCAGCGACGCACCCATCTCGCGGATCGACATCTTGCTGTGCCGCAACACGTTGATGTACCTCAATGCCGAAACCCAGGCACGGGTAGTAAGCCGGTTGGGCTTCGCACTCCGCCAGAACGGCGTGCTGTTCCTCGGCAAAGCCGAGATGTTGCTCAATCACGCAAGCGTTTTCGACCCGATCGACCTGAAGCGCCGGTTCTTCCGGCGGGTCCGGGCCGATGTCTCGGAGGGCGCAGGCTTCGGCGCGGTTGGACGTTCCGGTGCGCGGGCGATGGTCTCAGACAACGCCTCCCGGCTGCGCAATGAGATCCTGGTTACCAACCCCATCGCACAGATCGCGGTCGGTGTCGATGGGCGCCTGGCGATGGTGAACCATCGCGCTAATGCCATGCTGGGCCTTTCCGATCGTGATCTTGGTCGGCCGTTCCAGGACCTGGAGGTCTCCTACCGTCCCTTAGAGCTGCGATCCCATCTTGCGGCAGTCAACGAGACCCGGGCGCCGGTCTGGCTGCGTGAGGTCGAGTGGCGGCGTACGGGTCCAGACGTTGTTTACGTCGACGTACACCTGGTGCCGCTGATGGCTAAGGATGGTGAGGTCCTTGGGGCCTCGATCAGCTTCACCGACGTAACGCGCTTCCGGCAGCTCCGGGTGGAAGTGGAAACGGCCAATCGACAACTGGAGCTCGCATACGAGGAACTGCAGTCCACCAACGAAGAGCTCGAGACGACCAATGAGCAGCTGCAGAGCACGGTCGAGGAACTGGAAACGACCAACGAGGAGCTCCAGTCCACCAACGAAGAGCTCGAAACGATGAACGAAGAGTTGCAGTCAGCCAACGACGAGCTGCAGTCCACCAACGAAGAACTGCGCGATCGGACCGTAGAGATCACCGATCTCAACGCCTTCATGGAATCGATCTTGGGCAGTCTCGAGGCTGCCGTGATCGTGCTCGACCGCGACCTTATGGTACAAGTCTGGACGCGTCAAGCGCACGAGCTGTGGGGTTTGCGCGCCGACGAGACCATTGGACATCACCTGCTCAACCTCGACAGCGGATTGCCTACCGCCGAACTGCATCCTTGGTTGCGTGCGGTGTTCACCGGGCAGGAGAACGCTGTCATCGGTCGCCTCGTGCGCGCGGTGAACCGGCGCGGTCGCACGGTCGACTTACGTGTCACTGTGACCGCCCTGCAAGGAAACGGTGATCAGCCTGCCGGTGCTCTGATCCTGATGGAGGATGTCTCGGAAAGCGGTGTAGGTGGCGACGGGAGCCGTCAGGCCAGCCTGTCGGACGGCCAGGAAACCGAAGCCAAGTCCTCACGGCCTACTCGGGCGGGGCCTCCAGTTGTGGCGGATTGATGGACCACGCTCTCACCTGGGACCGCAAGGCCTCAGCTCGGTTGGCCACTTCATCGGCGTAGCGATCTTGCGAGGTCGAGACCTGATTGTTCTTCGGCGGGACTAGCTCAGCCTGACGCGGCGACCGCGTTTCCAGGTAGCGCAATACCGAGGCCTGCTCCTCCCGGGCGGCGACCGCGCCCCAAAGCTTCTTCTCGGCGGCGTCCGCTTGGGCTGCAGCCAGGGTCTGAGGGGCAAACTGATGCCCCACATGGCATCGGAAGTAGCTGATTTGCGGAATATCCACTTGAGCCATACCGCCACCGCAGTCGGGGCAGGTCAGCCGCGTGAGCCGAGTCTCGTCCTCGCGCAGAAAAGCAGGATCGTCGCTGTCGATCATGTCCATATCAGCCTTCATTCTCACCTCTTGAGCGTCCAGATTGCTATGGAGTGACCGCGCAGTATCCACTGCAGTCCGGATCTCGTGCGCCAGCCGGCGTACCGGGATAGCGCGGGCTCGCGAAGCCGCGGCCAGCGCCGCCGTTGGCATGCCGGTGAACTCGGCCTCCACGGGATCCTGGACCAAGACCTGGCCACCGGCCAGATCGATCAGGGCCGCGCCAACGGCGCCGTCGTCGAGCGCGCCTGACAATACAACGGCAACTGCCCTCGCAGCACCCCACTCTGCTGTGCTGGCGAACATGACATCAACCGCCGGGCGGTGTCGGTTCACAAGCGGACCAGGGCTCAGCACGGCCAGGCCACCGCGGGCGATGAGATGGCGACCTCGTGGCGCGATATAGATCCGACCCGGCTCAAGGACGTCATGATCTCCGGCGAATTCTGCCGGTAGGGGTCCAGATCTGGAGAGGATTTTTGGCAGCCGGGTTTGCTGGCCGACGTGAATAGTCACCATGACTGGGGCAGGCAGATCCTCGGGGAGGTCGCGGACAACCTCGATAAGTGGCTGTACGCTGCCGGCCGAGCCTCCAATCGCAAGCACCACGGGATCATTCGATCCCGGCTCGGTCCGGGGGCTGATCATCGGTTATTTGATGTTGACTTGAGCAGATCTGCATCGTGCCTCCAGTCCTGGGACTGCACATAAATCTTCGCAGCGGGTGATTGAACATTCCTCAAGAGGGCAATACCCCGTCAGCGACATCCAGCACCGATCCTGCCAAGGTATTCGGCGGCGCCCGGACCCAAGCCTCATCGGAAGAGCAGATAGCCGGCTGTAGAGTGCACGCAAGGCATCGTTGAGAGGTCCTCAACTGATCGAGACCGTTCATCACGAGGAATTCCGGAGCCACGACCCTGATGAGGCCCATGACTGGCTTCGCAGGAAGTACGCGGACCACGACTTCAAGATTTCGGGAAACACCGAAAGCTTTGACTTTTTCTGCGATCTCACCGAACTTGACCGGTTGAGCTTCGGGACTCTGGCGCACAGTATGCCCACCAAGATCGAGGTGTTCGACGGCTTACCCAACCTCTCGATTGTCGAGCATCGGGAAGGTTCCGGCGCTGAGTTAACGATTGGCCCGGCCACCGTCAATGTGCGGCACGGCGAGTGCTTCTTGCTCCCACCAGATCGGCCCTACCAGGCAACCTTTGACACGATCGGTGTCGCGATAACCACGCTGTCTCTTGAGGATCTGCAACACGACGCGGCCGTGCGAGTCGATCAGGAGATGCTCGAGATCGATTTCACCCGACCAGCTACGCCGGCGGCCGGTCGGCATTGGTCCCAGACCATTCAATATGTGGAGAGTTTGGTGAGCCAAAGCCCAATGTTGGCCACCGCTCCCCTGGCTCGCCGCGAGCTGGGCTGGCTTGTCAATAGTGCAGTGTTGGCGTGCTTCCCCAACTCGACGCTCGACGCAGAGACCGCAAGCTATGCCGGTGATACGCCACAGCCTTTGCGGCGGGCGCTCAGCTTCATTGATGAAAACGCCAGCGACCCCATCACACTCAACGAGATCGCGATAGCCGCCAGACTGAGCCCGCGCGGCCTGCAGGCTGCCTTTCGGCGAAATTTGGATACCACACCGCTGGCATATTTGCGCAGCGTGCGGATGGAGCGCGCGCATCGTGACCTGCAAGATGCCGAGCCTCGCGACGGCATCAGCGTGGCGAGTCTGGCAGCCAAGTGGGGATTCACCCATCTCGGCCGTTTTGCCGTCGAATACCGCAGGCGATATGGGATCTATCCAAGTCAGACGTTGCGTAAATAGGACGCGCCCGCGTCTTAGGAACGAGGGACTTCGGTCGGTAGCTGACCGGTGGATACCAGCCGTTGCGCCACGTCGCCAATCTTGCTTTGAGTATCCCGGGCGGCTCGGCGGAGTCTGTTGAAAGCTGTCATCGAGTCGACCTGGTCGCGAGCCATGAGGTAGCCGACGCCGCGCTCGATGATCACTCGATAGTCCAGCGCATATTGCAGCTGGGTGGCCAGCTCGCCGGCATTGTGGGCGGCCACCGCCGCGGCTAGCGTCGATTCGACGACATCCCGGTAGCGAGCCAGCGCCTGGCACTCGTCGTCCTGCCACAGGTGCGGGCGATCGTAAAACAGATCAAGAGTTCCGACCGTGACACCACCGAGGCGTACCGGCAGGCCCAGCACCGCTCGTACGGGGTGCGGGCGTAGCGCCGAAGCAAGATCGGGCCAGCGCCCTTCTGTCGTGACGTCGGTGCTCGCTACGACGGTGTTGTTCACAAAAGCCTCGGTGCAGGGGCCCTGTCCCGTGTCACTCTCGACCACTTCAAGCATGCGGCCAGGTCCGTCCGAGGCGGCGACGTAGCGCGGCACGTTCTGTTCGTCAGCCAGCATGATGCCACTGCCGGTGACACCGAAGAGATCCGTGCATGCCTCGGTCACCTGTTGCAGCGCTTCTACGACGCCGGTACCCGGTTCGCCTAGCGTGGCGAGGCGGCGCAGGCTTGTGGCGAGGGCGTCAGGATCGATCGCCATGTGCTCGATCTTGGTCTACGCGGGGTGACGTGTCGAGTCCGGGGTCAGCCCGGGCATTCGCCTTCGGGGCGCTGCCGGTCCTCGCCGACAGCGATGAGGCGTACGCCATCAGGTAAGTGCAATTCGATGGCGCTGATGATGGCCGCCTCGGCAGGACCGACCGAGCCGCAATGCGCTTTTATCAGGGCCTCGGCGATGTCGCGGACCTTGACATGGGCGTTCTGGGAGAGGCGAACAAGCAAGGACCAAGCCCGATCAGGATTCATGCCGAACCGCTGAGCTATGAGTCCCGTAGCGACACCTATTTGCTGCCGCCTTGCCAACGCTTCTTTGAGCTGTGCGACCTCGGCCTCTAATTCCAGCACGCGGGCGCTGGCTTCTGGACCATCGAGGATCGAGCCAACTTCTGTTGCCGGCGGCTGCGCGACCATGTCACCTCGATGGCGTCAGGTCCGCAGACACAGGGCGGAGATTCAAAGGAAACCAATGCGAGTGTAGTCGCCCGATGAAGCCTCTGCAGTCCGAATGCACGCAGTGCCAAAGGGACGGGGGCAGGGGACGGCCCCGTAGCATGTCTGCTCAGCCACGGGGCCTGGGCGGCAACAGCTCCTAGGTTCAGTTCACCGCCCTGATTGCGACTTACCCAATCGGCAGAAAAGCCAACGCCTGAGCCGGGAAGGAACTGCCGCAATTGAAGCGGCAGCATACGTGAATTTTCTATGGCCGGCATAATCGCTGGCTTTCATGATCATTTAGAACTGACAGGGCCAGTGCGTTCAATGGATAGCGGCCCGGCCCATAGAGGTGGTGCTGAGCGTACCGTCGAATCGCCTTCTCAGTCACTTCTTCGTTCTTTGGATAGTCAGGGTATTGCTATGGGAGTGCTCGAGGTGGTTACATCGTGTCGTGGCCGAGAAGCGCGCCACACCCGTAGTTCAACGCGGAGGGTGTCGCGCTAATGGCGATCACCGAAACTTCTTTCAGTTCTCCTTGCCCGCAGGCCTCGCGGGAAGAACTCGCCGAACGTACCCACAACCTTCTCCTCGAGGCTGAGACCGCAGGTCCGCCCAGGCGTCAACAGATCATTGACGAGGTCGTCTGCTCACATCTGTGGTTGGCCGAAACGCTTGCCCGCCGGTTCTTGCATCGCGGCGAGGATGAGGAGGACCTGCTTCAGGTTGCCTGCACTGGACTGGTGGAGGCATGTCAGCGATTCGACCCGCATCAAGGGTCGTTCGTCGGTTTTGCCGTGCCAACCATTAACGGCGTACTCAAGCGTCATTTCCGTGATCATGGTTGGGTGGTACGCCCACCCCGTCCAACTCAAGAGCTTGCCTCGACAATCTGGCGGCAGTGGCCGACCCTGGTACAGCAGATGGGTGCTGTGCCGCGAACTCGCGATCTCGCCCAGGAACTAGGCGAGCCGGTGGGCGCGGTGCAGCAGGCGCGCTTCGCCAGCCAGGGCTACAGCGCCTCCTCGATCGACGCGGCAATGTCGCGGGGAATCTGCTTCTGCTCGAATGAGACGGACGAGGATATCGACCGTACCGAAGCGCGCCTTATCATCGACGAGGCTCTGGCCCGCCTCGATGAGGGCGAACGGCGGCTCATTTGGCTGCGATTCTTCGAACAGCGCTCGCAGTCTGAGATCGCCGAAGAGATCAGTACCAGCCAGATGCAGGTATCACGGTTGCTGTCGCGGCTGATGATCAAAATGCGCGTGATCATCGGCATGCCGGAGACACTGCGGACCGCCTCGTAGGGGGTACGTTTCCCACTACCGGCCTGTGGCAAGATCAGGTGCGAATAGTGCGGTTTGTTCAAAGGACGGCGGGGGAATATCAGTCGCATGACTTTTGATCCGCACTATGCCATCGTCACCGCTTCCGACTCCGGGATCGGCAAAGCGACTGCCGTGGCCCTGGCCGAGGCCGGTATGGACATCGGCGTCACCTGGCACTCGGATTCCGAGGGCGCCGAGGAAACCGCCGATGAAGTGCGATCCAAGGGGCGTAGGGCTGTCGTCAAGCAGCTTGATTACACCGACCTGCCCTCCTGCGCCGTTACCGTTGACCTATTGATCGACGACCTTGGCGGCTTGGATGTCTTCGTCAGCAATGCTGGCACCGGAGGTTCCACGCTCCTGGTAGACGCCTCATACGACGAGTGGCGGAAAATCATCGCCACCAACCTGGATGGCACATTCGTGTGCATGCGGCAGGCAGCACAGCGCATGATCAAGGCGGGCAACGGCGGCCGGCTGATCGCTGTCACCAGCGTCCACGAGCACCAGCCACGCATCGGATCCGGCCCGTACGACGCGGCGAAGCATGGCATCGGCGGCTTGATCAAGACCTTCGCCCTCGAGCTGGGCCAACACCAGATCACCGCAAACGCCGTCGCACCGGGTGAGATTGCTACCCCGATGACCGGACAAGAAGATCAAGATCCCCATGAACAAGAGCGGCTTGGTATTCCGCTCGGCCGGCCAGGCGATGCGCGCGAAATTGCCGCCGTCATTGCGTTTCTTGCCAGCCCTCAGGCCGGGTACGTCACTGGGGCATCGTGGGTAGTCGACGGTGGCATGCTGCAGATGGGACCGCAGGCCGGCTCCCATCTGACCAGCGACGACTGGCGCAAACCGTGAGGTATCGATGAAGGCCGTTACCTGGCAAGGGTTCCGCAACGTCTCGGTCGGCGAGGTGGAAGACCCGATCATCAAAGAGTCCAACGACGCCATCATCAAAGTCACCAGCACCAACATCTGCGGCTCCGATCTCCACCTGTACGAGACCATGGGCGCCTTCATGAGCCCCGGCGATGTGTTAGGCCACGAGGCCATCGGCATCGTGCTGGAAGTTGGTCGTGACATCACCCAGCTCCGTCCCGGTGACCGCGTGGTCGTGCCCTTCCAGATCGCCTGCGGGCATTGCTGGATGTGTGACCGCTTCCTCTACACCCAGTGCGAGACCACCCAGGTACGCGGCGAAGGCAGCGGCGCGGCGCTGTTCGGCTACTCCAAGTTGTACGGCCAGGTGCCGGGCTGCCAGGCGGAGTATTTGCGGATACCGGAAGCCCAGTTCACCCACATCCTGGTCCCCGACGGGCCTCCGGATGACCGCTTCATCTATCTCTCTGATGTACTGCCCACTGCTTGGCAGGCCGTGGAGTACGCCGGCGTACCGGACGGCGGCTCGCTGCTGATCTTGGGGCTGGGACCGATTGGCGACATGGCGAGCCGGATCGCGCAGCAGAAGTGGATCGACACGATCATCGCCGTGGACCTGGTCGATGAGCGGCTAGGCCGCGCCATCGCCCGCGGCATCCAGGTGATCGATCTTCGGGAGCACGAAGATGATCTTGCCGATGTAGTGCGCGAGCTGACTGATGGTCGCGGTCCGGACTCGGTGATCGATGCTGTCGGCATGGAGGCACACGGCTCGCCTGCTGCGGCATTTGCCCAGCGCGTGACGGCTCACCTTCCCGATGCGGTGACCGAGCCATTGATCAAGAAGGCCGGGCTGGATCGGCTGGCTGCGGTCTACACGGCGATCGAGACAGTTCGGCGTGGTGGCACCGTCTCGCTGTCAGGCGTGTACGGCGGCATGGCGGATCCGATGCCGATGATGTCGTTGTTCGACAAGCAGATCCAGCTCCGGATGGGTCAGGCGAACGTGAAGCGCTGGATTCCCGACATCATGCCGTTCTTGACCGATGAGGATCCCTTGGGCGTGGAGGAATTTGCTACGCACCGACTGCCGCTCGCCGAGGCACCCGCGGCGTACGACATGTTCCAGCACAAAGCTGATGGCGCGGTAAAAATCATGCTGAAGCCGTGGACGTCCAAGATCATCACCGATCATTAAGGCCCTTGCAGCCTCGCTCGTGAGGACAGTGCTCGCGGTGTGCGCACTGTGTTTACCTTCGGAGTTGCATGGGTACGCGGGGCCTATCCGAATCCATCTGATTGGAGCAAAGTCGTGACGAGCCCTACGTACGATCCGACGGGCCGGCCAGCCGAGCCAGGCCCGGAGCAATACGGCACGGAACAAATCACCCCGCCCCTCGGAGACATTGTGCCCGGCACGTTTGCCGAATCCGAGCTGGAATATGACACAACTGTCGCGGGTCGCGCACAGTATGACGAGCCGACCGGAACAGATACCGGCTCCGGCTCGACCGTCGATACCGCCAAGAGTGAGGCGGTCAATGTCAAGGACACAGCTGTCGACGCTGCGGGCGGCGTAAAGGACGTCGCCAAGGGCGAGGTCACCAACGTTGCCGAGGAGGCCAAGTATCAGGCCAGGAACCTGGTGGATCAGGCCCGCTCCGAGCTGCGCGGCCAGGCGAGCAACCAGCAGTCTGTGCTTGCCGACAAGCTGCACGGATGGGCGTCTGAGCTTGGCTCCATGGCCTCGAAGTCTGACGGGTCCGGTCCAATGAGCGACGTTGCCCAAGAGGCATCCCGGCGCGTCGGCGAGTTTTCCCACTGGCTCGAGAATCATGAGCCCGCTGATCTGCTCGACGAGGTCAAGCGGTACGCGCGCCGGAAGCCAGGCACCTTCTTGGCTCTGTGTGCAGCTGCCGGCGTCGTGGCGGGCCGATTGACTCGGGGTGCGGTAGGCGCGAATACGAGTGTTGATTCTGATCGCGAAGCGACCCCAGCGCGGGCGTACGACGGCGGTGCATATGACTACGAAAGTGCCGCGCCGAGCGGCGCCGGCTATGGCACTCGCAGCTACCAGGACGGTGACTACGCGCCGCGGTACGGCGATACCGTGCCGACTGGAGCCAGCTATCAGGGTGCTGGCACGGCCGTTCCGGAGCAGCTGGGCGCAACCGGCACCTCTTTTCCGAACGTGACTCCTGTTGGTGACGAGGCGATCGACCCACCGCCAACTGAAGGTGAGGTCGGTCGATGACCGATTACGCAGGTCAGGCTCCGCCACGGCGCCAATACAACGACGTACCAGAAACCGACACCGGCACGAAAAGCATCGGCGAGGCGCTCGGCGACGTGACGCGCGACCTGTCGGTGTTGTTCCAGCAAGAAGTCGCGCTTGCCAAGGCCGAAGTTCGACAGACCGCCAACAAGGCTGGTCAGGCGGCTGGAATGTATGCCGGCGCAGCGATTGCCGCGTTCTTGTTTGTGCTGTTCTTGTCGCTGGCGCTCTGGGAAGCACTAAGCCCGTCGACCGGACGCGGCTGGGGAGCAGTCATCGTGGCCGTCGTCTGGCTTGTGGCCGGTGTCGTGCTCTATCTGGTGGCCCGCGGCGAAATGAAGAAGGTCAGCGGAATACCGCAGACCACCGAGACCGTCGGCCAAATTCCGAACGCGCTCAAAGGACATGAGGAGAGAAACCAATGACGACCAGCAATGACCCGGATGAGATCCGGGCAGATATCGAGCGGACACGCGCGACCCTGAGCAATGATGTCGACGACCTGGCTGAGAGTGTCAAGCCGCAGAGCGTCGCACGCCGTCAGGTCGACAAGGTCAAGGATGCTGTCGGTGGTGTCAGGGACCGTGTTATGGGTTCGCCCGATGATGACTACGACAGCGGCGCGGTCGGCACGGTGAGTGACAAGGCCTATGCAGCGAAGGATGGCGTCGCCGACAAGGCGTATGCCGCAAAGGATGCGGTGGCTGACAAGGCGTACGCGGCCAGGGACACGGTCGCCGAGAATGCCTCCGAGGCTGGCGAGGCGGTCAGAGAAGCGCCGGCGACGGTGAAGCGGAAGACCCAGGGCAACCCTCTGGCTGCCGGGGTGATCGCCTTCGGCCTTGGCATGTTGGTGTCGTCTCTGATTCCTTCCAGCGAGAAGGAACGGCAGGCCGTCTCTACGCTGCAAGACAATCTGGAGCCGCTGAAGGAGAAGGCCACCGAGGTGGCGAGGGACATGGGCGAGAGCCTGAAGCCAGCTGCGCAAGACGCTGCGCAGTCGGTGAAGTCGACGGCTCAGGAAGGCGTTGAGAGCGTCAAGCAAGAGGGTCAGGCGGCTGCTCAAGATGTCAAGGCCCAGGCTCAGGACTCTAAAGAGACGGTTCAGCAGCAGCGGTCCAGCTAACGCGGGCGTCGCTTCAAGCCAGGTGGTGGATTCACTCTCAGCTGAGGGTGAATCCACCATCCTTTATCGGGGAGGTCCTGAAAAGTGCGCATCCTGATGTGGAACGTGCATGGTGGTCATACCGACTCACTGCTCGCCGGCACCCATGACTATGTGTTTCTGTCTCGCGACGGATCAGGTCGCGGTGGACTAGCGCGGTACGGCAACTCGCCGCCGAGCAACGCGTACGAGGTTACGGCCGAAGAGCTGCGTGACCAGCCGCCCGATATCGTCCTGCTGCAGCGTCTGGAGGAGCTCGACCTCTGTGTCGAACACCTCGGGCGTCGGCCGGGTCATGATCTGCCGGCGATCTTTCTGGAACACAACACTCCCAAAGCTGATGTGCCGATCACCCGGCATCCGTTGGCCGACCAGCCTTCGCTGCTCCTGGTGCATGTCACGCACTTCAATCACCTCTTGTGGGACTGCGGGCGTACCCCGACTTGCATCATCGAGCACGGGGTCGCCGATCCAGGTCTGCGCTACACCGGTCGCTCGCCGCGACTAGCCTTCGTCGTCAACGAGCCGGTACGCCGCTGGCGGGTCACGGGGACCGACCTCCTCAGCCACTTCGCCGAATTCGACGTTGACGCGTTCGGCATCGACGCCGACCTGCTGCCAGGAGCTTTGTTCCCCGCCCATGAGCGTGTCGCCTTCGCTGGGAATCTCCAGCCGAACCAGCTTTATGACGCCATGGCAGAACGCCGGGTATATCTCCACCTCAACCGCTGGACCTCACTCGGATTGTCACTGATCCAGGCCATGCTGCTCGGAATGCCGGTCGTCGTACTCGATGCAACGGAAGCCTCTCGAGCGGTACCGGCCGCGGCTGGTGCTCTGTCGAGTGACGTCACCGAGCTTGTCACCGCCACTCGAGCGCTGCTTGCCGATCCGGAGGAGGCGCAGCACCGCGGGCTCATCGCTCGACGCGCCGCGCTCGACCGCTACGGCCTGCCGCGCTTCTTGCATGACTGGGATCTCGCGTTCAAGGAAGCGTCGGAAATCGCGGTCCGCGTTCCGTAAGATTTCTGCCGCCTGCTTGGCATTCGCTGACGGGGGTCTCAATGAGCGATGCGAGGTGATCTCGTGGCTGGTACCGATTACGCCGCCAACACCGACTACTCAGCTGACAGTTATTTTGTGCCGCGCGCCGCGCCGCTAGTGCCGTCTCGGCTGAGCCGAGCGCTGCTCGCGGTTGTTCGGATAGGCGTCGGGCTGCTCTGGCTGCAGAACGTGGGCTGGAAAACTCCGCCAGATTTCGGGCGTGGTGATCCCCCTGGCGGGTTATATCTTTCCGCAAGCTATGCCGTCTCCCATCAGGTGTTCTACCCGTACGCCTGGCTGATGGATCGATTCGTGCTGCCGAACTTCACCTTGTTCGGCTGGATGGTTTTGGTGGTTGAAGCAGCCCTTGGTGCCTTCTTGCTGATCGGGCTGGCGACCCGCTTCTGGGCAGTGGTTGGCATCGCAGGAACAGTGGCAATCGCGCTATCGGTGCTGAATGCACCGAACGAGTGGTACTGGTCATACGTGTTGATGCTCTTGGTGCATCTTGCGCTGTTTGCTACGGCTGCCGGCCGGTACGCCGGCCTCGATGGTGTGTTGCGTCCACGGTGGCAGGAATCGCCGTCGTGGCTGGTGGGATGGCTGGTGCGGGCATCATGAGTTCGAATCGGCGTTTGGCACGACGGCTGGATCCATATCGGCCACTGGATCGCGCGGCAGTCGCGCTTGGAGCGGTCTCCATTCTGAGCGCGGCCTTCATATTCGTCCATGGCACTTTCCAGATTGTTCAGATAGGCGCAATTTCACTCGTCGTGGCCTTGGTGCTGGGCCTGCTGGCCATGGCTGCCGGCTGGTTGGCCGAAGCCACGCTGATCGTTGCGGCCGGTGTCGGTTTCTTGCTTGCGGCTGGGGTGCAGATTCTCCTGCTGGCCGGCGGCAGTGCCGGCTTCCTTGGCGGGAATCCTTCGACGTTCTCGCTGTGGCTGGGCTTGGGTATTGGGCTCATCGCGATTGGGTTGGTGCCTCGGCCTGAGTTGGCGGCTCAAGACACATTTGGACCTGACTGAACGCATCCGGCACACACACGGGGCGTGAGCGTCGGTAATCGCGCGCCGCTGTGCTGAGGAGGAGCGAGCGGACACGCTTTTCGTCTGCGAGCGACGACGAAGTAGGCGGATTCCACGCGCGATGCGCGAACGCCCCAACAAAGCGGCGTGTGATTGCTAGTTTGACCGCTGGGTAAGGGTTTTCGAGCACGATGGAGGTTCTCGGCCCCCCGTCGTCTCCCCTCTGCAGAAGGAGGTTCGAATGAGTCACGCAGTGGATACGCCGAATGATGGACGAGGCGCGAACAACGTCGATGATCGCCCGGCTGGCACACCAGTGCCCGCGACCACCACAGAAGACACGGCAGCGCCCGCGACCACCACAGATGAGACGCCAGCACCGGCGACCACCACACAAGACACTCCAGCATCAGCGACCACGACAGAAGACACGGCGGTCATACCCGATCGACGCGAGGTAGTGGGCCGCCAGAGAGATGCCTTCGGCGGGATGAAGTTCGGCAGCTGCTTCTTCGGCTGGCTTACGGCCTCCGGCACCGCAGTATTGCTCGCCGCGCTGGTTACCGGAGTCGGAGCTGCGCTCGGCTTGAGCCGCCAGGTTGAGCAAGCAGGTGCATCGCCGGCACAGACTCAGTCGGTTGGATTCATTGGTGGGATCGTGTTGCTCGCCATCATCTTCGTGTCGTACCTCGCCGGCGGCTACGTGGCCGGTCGGATGGCTCGCTTCAACGGCCTCAAGCAGGGGCTTGGCGTCTGGCTGTGGGCCGTGATCATCGCGATTCTGGCTGGCGTAGCCGGCTGGCTGGCTGGTGCTCAGTTCGACGTGCTGGCTAGGACCAACAGTTTCCCGCGCCTGCCGTTGAGCGAGGGCACGCTGACCACCGGGGGCATCATCGTAGCCATCGGCGTCGTTGCTGTAAGCCTCGTTGGCGCGCTTCTCGGAGGGCTCGCTGGTATGCGCTACCACCGGCGCGTGGATCGGGCGGGACTCGGCCGCTAGCGTTTAGCCCCGGCGACATCGCTTACAAACCAGAGTGTGGTCATAAGCGACATCAATCACAGACAAATTGATGTCGCTTATGACCACTTTTCTTATGAGCCGGGCAGCTGGCGCAGCTCGACGATTTCGTTGCAGATCGTCACGAGTTTGCGGTTCTCGGTCTGAGACATCCGGCGCAAGTGGGCGAACGCCTGGTCAGCGTCGATGCCGAGCCGTTCCATCAAGATTCCCTCGGCCTGTCCGATAACGGTCCGGTTGGTCATGGCAACACTGCCCTGCTGAATCTCCCGCTGAGCTGCAAGAGCTACCGAGATCTGAGCGGCCAACGCTTGACCACTGCAGGGCATCGCCGCGGCGTACCACGTCATCCGAACCGGCAGGCGTCGAAATTCTGCGCCCTCCCACCATCGATACTCCCGCATGGTCGCAGCCACCGATGAGCCTGACGGCCAGATCAACGGCGAGCTGCAGCTGCCCACACTCGTCTTGAGCGGCATGCAGCACCCTCGCCACATGTGCGAAGTCCTCGACACCGCCGGCCCCGACTCTTGTCACCAGGCTTGCCGTCCCATACGCTCGTATGCCGCCAGAGGTGCCCGTCAGCCTCACCACATCGCATGGATCGGCCTCTATGTAGGTGTAGCCAGGTAAAATCCATATTGCGTCTAATGGCTATTTAACTGCGTTATTTGGATATTCTATACGTAGCTGACCGAGGTATCGGTCCCCAAGCCTCGCCTCGGCCGCGACCAGTACTTCATCGCTCCCAATCTCGAGAAGTGCTGGATGGACCCACCGGCCATGCGGGTCCCCGGTGACACCGCGCCAGATCACCGTAGCCGGGCCCACGGCCGGTGGGCCCCACTGTGTGGGCGATGTCGGCCCGAACAAAATCACCGATGGTGTCGCGTACGCGCTGGCCAAGTGGGCGATTCCGGTATCCCCGCTGAGCACCAGGCGGGCGGCGGCTACCAGTGCCGCTAGCTCACCGAGATCGAGTTTGCCGGCTAGCACGCAGTCCTCGGTAAGGTCCGTGGCGCCCGCTACGGCGAGGCAACGGGTGCGTTCCTTGGCCGATCCGGTGATGACGACTTGGTAGCCATCGAGTGCCAAGCGTTGTGCGACATCTGCGAAGCGCTCGACCGGCCAGCGTCGCGCCTCAGCTGATGCACCGGGATGCACGATGATCGCGCCGGAGATGGTCGGGGTCTGGGTTGGCTTGGACAATCGGAGCGCCCCTGGATCGGCTGGGATTCCTTCCAGAGTGAGCAGTCGGGTCCAGCGCTCGACCTCGTGCATCTCCTGCGGCCACTCCGGTCCGGTGATCTGCGGATACTGCGGATGGCGGTGCGTGATCAGCCGAGATGCTCCGGTCGCCAGCAGATCGCGGATGCTTTCTGGCCCCGCACCGTGCAGGTTGACTGCGAGATCCGGTGGCGGTGACATTCTCGTTAGCTGACCGAGGCCGGTCACCGGCAGCAGCCGGTCGATTGCTCCGGTCAGTCGAGTTAGCGGCTTGAGTGCGGCGGGGGCGGCGAGTGTGATCGTCGCTTCGGGAAGAGCTTGCCTCACCCCGCGGTACGCGGGCACCGCCGTCAGGAAGTCCCCGAGCCCGATCGCCCTGAGGATCACAACATTCGAGACGTCCCTGACCTTCGGCACTTCCTCCCGGCCTCCCCCGGCAATGTCAAATTTCCTACCAGTGCGGACTCTTCGAGCCTCGAAGCTGCTGTGAGCAGTCGAATTTCCGACCAGTGCGGACTTTTCGAAAGGCTTCGGCGCCCTACGGCCAGGAGCTCTCGGTCGAGCTGCAAATGACCAGCTCGCGCAGCTCACAGCCGGCAGGTTGGCTCAAAGCGAAGACCACGGCCGACGCGACATCGGCCGGTGCGTTGAGTTTCGCGTCAGCCGGTGGCTTGTACTGCTCGGTCCTGTTGTCAAAGAAGTGTGTGTGCATGCCACCTGGAATGAGCAGCGTGACACCCACCTCGCCAGCCGTCTCAGCGGCCAGGGCACGCGTAAAGCCGACCACTCCGAATTTCGACGCGCAATACGCGGTTGCGTCACTGACCGCCTTGATGCCCAGCGTCGAGGCACAGGTCACGACCCGGCCGCGGCTGCGGCGCAGGTACGGCAATGCGGCTCGGACCACGGCTGCGGTACCTAGCAAGTTGATTCGGATGACACGCTCCCAGTCCTCCACCGGAACTTGATCCAGTGGACCGCAGGAGTCCACACCGGCGGCGGTGAAGACGCCATCGAGCTCTCCGCCGGCGGCCTTGACTACCGCCTCAACCGCCGCGGCTGCCGCCGCGGAGTCGGCGAGATCGACCTGCTCAAAGGCGATGTCAGATTCCGGCTCAACGCGATCAAGGACGAGCGGCTTACCGCCCGCCGCCTGTACGGCCGCTGCCGTAGCCGCGCCAAGACCGGACGAACCGCCAGTGATCAAGATCGTGCCGAGGGCCTGCGGCGCGACGTTGCCGATGCGGGAGAACGGAGCCACGGTGGTGGCAGTCATGAAACCTCCTGTGAGATGTCGCGGCTGGCATGTTCAGTAAGCGCAGTGTGTACGAGCCGGGTGGTCGAGTAGCCAGGTACCACGGGCAGCAGTACGACCTCACCGCCCAGCCGCTCCACGACCTCAGCCTCGGGCAGGATGCGATCGGCGTAATCCTGTCCCTTCACCCAAATATCTGGCTGCAGCCGGGCGAGCAGCGCTGCCGGCGTCTTTTCGTCGAAGATCGCTACCCCGTCGACCGCGGCAAGCGCATTGAGTACCCGAGCCCGGTCGTCCTGAGGCACCATCGGACGGCCCGCACCCTTGGCGCGGCGTACGGAGGCATCAGAGTTGAGGCAGACCACCAGCGCGTCACCGAGCGCTCGGGCCTGATTGAGCAGGCTGATGTGGCCTCGGTGCAGCAGATCGAAGCAGCCGCCGGTTGCAACCAGCCGGCCACCGGTCCGGCGTACCCGTGCGACCTCAAACGCATCCGGTAAGCCCATCGGCTCGGCAAGTCTTACCGAGAGGTCGATGGTCTCAGAACCTGAGACCGTCGATACCGCGGTTGCTCCACCGTCATGGACGAATTGCGTGGCCGCGATCACTGCGGCCTGCACAGCCTCCCGCGCGTCGGCGCCGCCCAGCAGGCCCAGTGCGGCCGCCACCGAAAATTGATCACCGGCACCGAGTGTGTCAAGGCGACCTGGGTCGCAGTTTGGGAAAGTCGGCACACGGCACATGTGTCGTACGCGGTGGGTCTGCCGCCTCGGTGAGGACCGCCCCGCGTCCACCGACGGTGACGGCGACGCTGCGTGCATCCCAGCTGGCACAGAGCAGCCGGCCCTGTTCGGCGGGCTGATCAGCACCGCTGGATAGTTGCGCCTCAGCTGCGTTCGGCGTCACCATCGTGCAGCCGCGCACCGGAACTGGCCCACGTGGATGGGGATCCCATACCACCGGTATCGAGTGCGCGCCCGGCTGCAGTGCTTGCCGGATCGTTGGCAGGCTGGCCACGCCGCGGCCGTAGTCAGCCACCAAGATCGCGCTTGCTGAGGCCAGCGCGCGTACGGCTCCGGGTGGCAATGGTGTTCGACGAGCGCGTCCCGAGCCAGAGTCCACCCGCACGACAGGGATCTCACCCGCCGCAACGCGGCACTTGCAGACGGTGCTGCCCTCCAGTGGCAGCGAGCGGACGTCCACATGATCGGCAAGCAGGCTCAGCATGCTTTCGCCAAGATCATCAGTGCCGACCGCGGTGATCAGAATGACTTCCTGGCCGGTACGCGCGGCCAGTAATGCAGCAAGGCCCGCCCCGCCGGGCCGACGCCGCTGCCGCGTAACGTCGATCACCGGCACGGGCGCCTCGGGACTCAGCCTGTTGGCCTCCCCCTCAATGTCGATGTCCAACATCGAGTCACCGAGGACAACCAAAGGGCCGCCGCTGATCGTCGCTGTCACGATCCGACTACCTGCAACGCCTTATCAAGCGCAATGCACAGCGTGTGCACCAAGCTCAGATGAATTTCCTGCACCGTTGCGACGGTCGGAGCATCCACGGCGATCGCCGAGTCCGACAGCGCCGCGAGGGGGTTGGGCGCTGGACCTGTCATGGCCCAAACGGTGACTCCGAGGTCGAGGCCAGCCTTCGCTGCTGCGATCACATTCGGGCTCGTGCCGCTGGTGGAAAGGCCGACCAGTACGTCCCCAGGCCGCCCGTAAGCCCGCACCTGCCGGGCGAACAGCTCCTCGAAGCCGTAGTCATTGGCTATTGCGGTGACGGCGGATGAGTCGGTTGACAATGCGACAGCAGGAAGCGGACGGCGTTCGTCCCGAAAACGACCGAGCAACTCGCCCGTCAGATGTTGCGCCTCGGCCGCACTGCCACCGTTACCGCAGGCCAGCAGCTTGCCTCCGGCGGCAAAGACCTCAGCCAGGCGCTGGCCCCAATCGGCTACGACGGGCGCGGCTGACTGTGCGACCTGCGCTGCGGCGGCCAAGTCGTCGAGATGCCGGCCAACGAGTTCGACAGTCAACTCCACACTCCTCCTTTCGTGGCGGCCTTCGCCGCACGGTCATCGTGGTGCGTCCGCAGCTCAGCCACGGCAGCAACAACCTGCTGAGGATCGATCGAGGACAGGCATGGGTGATCAGGTACCGAGCAGCTGCGCATCCTGGTGTTCCGGCAGGGCGCATGCTGGTCGCCAAGCAGCACCAGAGGCACACCGTAGGGAGCCCACTGCTGGGCCGGCACGACGGGTGCGAAGAGCGAGACGACCGGCGTACCGACAGCCGCGGCTAAGTGCGCGGGTCCTGTGTTGGGCACGACCACAACCTCCGCCCCAGCCAGGACCGCAGCCAGCTCCGGTAAGGAGAACTGTCCGCCCAGGTCGGATGCCAGGCCGCCGGCGACAAAGCCGGTCAAGGTTGCCTCTTCCACCGACCCCGTGATGACTACTCGCTCCCCAGCCCCCGTCAGTGCTGCGACGATCCCCCGACTGTGCGCAGCAGTTGGCCGCCTGGCTGGTACCGCCGCGCCTGGATGAACCACGACGTACGGTTCGGTACCGACTCGAGCGGTGACATCGGGCAGAGGGCGGCGTACGTCAAGCCGGGCTCCCTTCTCGTCGGCAACAAAGCCGGCAGCGTTGGCCAGCGTGAGATTGCGCTCCGACTCCGGCAGGCCATCGGCTACTCGATGGCGTAAATCGAGAAGGGAGCCCGGGTAGTCGTCACAAATGGCAGCGACCCAAGGAACCTTGGCCATTCGTAACAACAGGGCAAGCGGTAGTGGGGACTGGTGGAAAGAGGTGAGCACCAACGCCGCGTCAAAGCAGCGGGCCTCGACTTCGCTGATCAGATCCGCGATGACGTGAGGGCGGACCGGGGGCGGATCGAACAACACCCAGGGTGCGTCGAATTCCATGACGTCGTCCACCCCGGGGAGCATCTCGGCGGCCTCGACAAGACCGGCACGAACCAGCATCGTGACCTTGGCGCTGGCGGCCACGGCACGTACCGCGGGCCCGGTAAGCAGGACATCGCCAAGGCTGTCGAGTCGGGCCACCAGGACGCGTGAGAACTGGCTGGGTGGGCTCATCGTGATCTTCCGACATAGCGTCGTACCGCGGTCCGAAGATTCGGCGCAACAGCGGCGACACGATAAGCATGATCAATTTCGTCGACCTTGGTATGCCGTGTCGGCACTAGCACTGCACGGGCGCCGGCAGCGAGCGCTGTCTCCACGTCGCTGCCAATGTCGCCGATCATCAGGCACTCGTGCGGAGCCACCCCGAGCTCTTCTGCGGCCGCTCTCACAAGGCCCGGCTCGGGCTTGCGGCAGCTGCAGCCGGCGTCGGGCGCATGCGGGCAGACTTGCCAAGTATCGAAGGGACCCAGCAGCGACTCCACCTGGTCGTTGACCCGGGCTAGTTCGTCGGCATTGATCAATCCTCGCGCGACGCCGGATTGGTTGCTCACGACGCCGACCGCGACACCTTGACGCCGTAGCTGGTTGAGAATGCGCCGAGCTCCCGGCATCGGCTGGACACGCCTTGGGTCGGCCAGATAGGGCACGTTCTTGATCAGAGTTCCATCCCGATCGAAGAGCACGGCCCTGGGCTTACCGGAGTAGGCATCGTTGTTGCTCGGCCCGGCAAGCCGTACCCGCACCTCCCCTCGCAGCCGATGTGCAACTGCAAGCGGGGGAATCAGGACACTGGTCACCAGCATTGTGCTGATCTCGCGCGCAGTCCGCGGCCCAGCAAGGATCCGGCGGGCGGCGAATTCTGCGGTCAGGCCGGCCCAGACGATGCCAGCCACCGCCGCGATGCCCATACGTCCTGAGCC
>Ga0075423_10000016_pt1 | contig 76571 bp, 71 predicted proteins | sample SoiMethybrSBSTD2_FD_80114 | JGI IMG/M metagenome (GOLD analysis project Ga0075423, IMG submission 80114) | Bulk soil microbial communities from a Populus tree surrounding site in Tennessee, USA - Soil MetaG P. TD hybrid SBSTD2 | ecosystem: Environmental > Terrestrial > Soil > Tree plantation... | reverse complement strand
TGCTTGCCGCCTTCAGATCGGCAGTAGATAGTGGTCGGTCCTCTTGTGCCCGTACGGCACGGCGGCCAAACACCAACATGCCAACAAAACCGATAAGCAGTGCGGCGAGCACTCCCAGGTTCGCGTACGCCCAAGAACCTTCCCGACCGCCCAAGCCGAGCGGCCCGAGCAGATATCCCTGCCACGCCAGCCAGCCGGCAAAGGAGTTGGTGACCAGGCCCCACCCGACGATGGCACCCACCACCAGCAGCACCAGCGACAACAGCCGCAGGCTGCCATAGCGGCCCCGCGGGTCGAGCAGCTCTGATCCGGCGTACGGCTGGCGGCGCAGCGTGAAGTCGCCGAGGAAGATGCCACACCAGGCTGCGATCAACACACCCAAGGTGATCAAGAAGCCCTGGAACGGGCCGATGAAGCTGTCTGCGATGAATACCAGATAGATGGAGCCGGCGATCATCAAGACACCGTCGATTGCCGCTGCAACGAATCGAGGCACTGGCAGACCGGCACTGAGCAGGGCGAGACCTGAGGAGTAAATGTCGAGAACGGCACCACCGACCAGGCCGAGTACCGCGACCAGCGCAAAGGGAATCAAGAACCAGGTGGGCAACAATGTGGTCAGCGCGCCAATGGGGTCGGTAGCAATGGCATCACTCAACTCTTGTGATGATCCGGCCAGCATCAGACCGATGATCAACAGCAGTACCGGACCAAGTGAGGCGCCGAAGGTGGTCCACCCAACGACGCCACCGCTGGATGCGTGCCGGGGCAAGTAGCGGGAGTAGTCTCCTGCGGCGTTGACCCAGCCGAGGCCGAAGCCGGTCAGCATGAAGACGAAGGCGCCGATCAATTGCGGAATCGGCCCCACAGGTATCGCGGCGAGTGTGGCGAAATTGATGTTGGAAGCTACCAGGATCACATAGATCACAGTCAGCACTGCGGTGATCACGGTGATCCAGATCTGCAGCTTCATGATGAACTCGAAACCGAGAACGCCGCCGATCATGATCAGGAAAGCGACCAGGACCAGCGCTGTCAGCTTGGTGAGGAAGCCGCTGTGCCAGCCCAATCTGGTGAAGACCGTCGCTGTGGCCAGCACCGCAAGTGACGCCAGGACTGTCTCCCAGCCGACCAACAACAGCCATGAAATCGCAGAGGGAACTCGGTTGCCGTGGACGCCGAACGCGGCGCGACTCAACGTCATGGTCGGTGCATGTCCACGCTTGCCGGAGAGGGACACGAGGCCGCAGAACAAGAACGAGATGACAATGCCGATGACCCCCACAATGACTGCTTGCGGGAAGGAAATGCCAAAGCCGAGGAGGAAGGCTCCATAGCTGATTCCGAGAACCGAGATATTGGCAGCGAACCATGGCCAGAACAGCTCACGTGGCCTGCCACGGTGCTCTTCGACTCTAATGGAATTGATGCCGTTCTGCTCGACTTCCAGCGCTCGGGGAGCCGGCGTCGGCAGGTCGACGGGTGATTCACCGGCTTTGGCCATAGGTGGACCTTTCAGGAGAAACCTCTGCAACCGATCTTGCCGCATTCGCTGGCAGCAACCTCACTCCAGCCATAGCGCGCATTGCGAGGTCTGACAGCCGTCTTGCGACGGCTCGCGCGGTCTCGGACGGGTATGAATCCGACCCCCCGCTCCGCTTCCGGACTGTTTCGGCCGAATCTCTAGGCTGCATTCATGCAGAGACCGATGACCTCGAGATCATCGAGCAGCGAGGATGCCGCCCCTGCGATTGTTGTCGGCATCGGGGACAGCGGTCCCAGCCACTACCGCGCTGCGCTGGCGTTGACCGCCCAGATGGGTCGGCAGCGTGAAGCTGAACTCAGATTGGTATCGGCAACGGGGCGTCGTGGTTGGCGTCGGAGCTCATTCAGGCCTGCTTTGGCACTGCAGACGGGCTTCGCAGAAGCAACCGCGCGAAAGTGTCCATTGACCGCCGTCTACGTCTGGGATCTGCAGTTTTCGCCGACCTTCGGCGGCTCGGTCGATCCGGATGGTGAGGAGCTTGCCGAAGCAACCAGATGGGCAACTCGGTTCTGGCCGACGCGGTGACTGACGTGGCGAAGGGTCATCCGGACGTCGAGTTCCACGCGCGCACTGTCAAAGGTGTCATCGAGGACGGGCTGCTCGCCGAATGCGAGGACGCCGAGCTTCTGGTGGTCGAGCCCCACCGTGACGCGCATCTGGCGTCGATAGGGCTAGGCACACTGACTCGGCACCTTCTTGATCATGCGCCGTGCCCAGTGATAGTCACTCCAGCTGGCGATACTGGGGATCACCCTGCAGAGCGCTAGCGCGACAGAGTCCGAGGCAACTCCGCAATCTTGATCTTGAGCCTCGGCAGCTCGCAGCTAGCTGCTCAGTGATACCGGACGGCCCTCAGCATCGGAGAGATCATTAGAGGCCATCTCGAGCAACCGGTCGGCCAACCGCCGCAAAGCGCGGGCTACTGCCACCTCGTCGCCGACCTTTGGCATGTCGGGATCGGCCGGACGGCGCCGGGCCTCTCCGCGTACATCGAGCGGACCCGGTACGTCGCTGCGCAACACTGCGTTGGCGGCTGTGGCGCTTTCGTCCTCGTAGAGATAGATGTCCACACTCCACGTCTTGGTGGGTTCTGCACGGGACGCGGCCTCCGACGCAGGTTGGCTGTCATCATCTCCGGCATCCCGAGAGACATGCTCTACGTGGGCGTCGGGGCCAGGGAAGAACAGGCTCTCGCTGCCATCTGACCATCGCACCAGGTACGGGCCGCCGCCGCCTTCGCCGACCTGCAAGACTTCGCCGTCTCGGATCGGCCGGTGCAGCGTGCCTGAGGCCACCACGATCCGATCGCCGACCTCCGCCTTCATCATGCCCTCCTGAATGTGCCGCAGGGATCGCTTAATCCGCGCAGCGGCCAGCAGCACGCGCAGTTGTCAGCCGCAGTGCGGACGCGGTTTCGGTACCTCCCAGCATGACCCAAAGCAGCCACCGGTGGACAGGGGTGTCTTGCAGGGTCTTTGATCAGTGACATGTCATCTGCTGATCACGACGTGGAAGGTTCGGTGGCCGCGGGATTCGAGCCACTCGGTGAAGCATTCGCGCAAGCGCTTGCAGGCTCTCATGGGCACGGTGGAGCACTCCACATACGCATGGACGGCAAAGTCGTCGTTGATCTTTGGGGCGGGAAGGCTTCAAGCGATCAACTTTGGAAGAACGACACGCCAAGCTTGATCTTCTCTTGTACCAAAGGATTGGTCTCGATCCTGGCCGGTGAACTCGTGCGAGAGGGCTTGCTCGACTTGGATGCGCCGGTGAGCGCGTACTGGCCGGAATTCGACCAGCATGGGAAGGGCTCGATGCCTGTGCGATGGTTGATGTCACATCGTGCGGGCCTGCCTGCGGTCCGCAAAGACCTCGAGCTGGCCGATGTCGTGAACTGGGAACGAATCACAGATGTGCTGGCGGAAGAGGAGCCCCTGTTGCCGCCAGGGGAGACCTATCAGTACCACGCTCTGACCTTTGGCTGGCTGACTGGAGAGATCATCCGTCGTATCACCGGCAAGGGCGTGGCTGAGTTCTTCGTGGAGCGGATCGTCAAGCCGCTCGGCGTTGCGGCTTGGATGGGAATGCCCGAAGCCGAGCTTCACCGCGTTGCCGAGCTCTACTCGGCAGCGCCGCCGCCTGAAGCGCTCCCACTGCCACCAGGAATCGATCCCGGACTTGCCGACCTCAATGAGAGGGCAATGACTTTGGGGTCGGCCGTTCCCGCCGACTTCGCCGAGGCGAACGCGGGATTCAACAGCGACGAGGTGCGTCAAGCCGTGATCCCCGGCGCAGGTGGCATTGCCACCGCACCTGCGCTTGCCACTATCTGGAGCGCCACAGTGTCCAATGCGGAGCCAATTCGGCTGCTCGACGATGAGGTGATTGCGGATATGTCGCGGGAGCAGGTCTCCGGGCAGCCGGCGGTCCCGCTGCCCGGACCATGGCAACGATGGGGCACCGGATTCATGCTTTCCTCAGAAGCCCGGCCCTTTCTGAGCAATGCCTCATTCGGCCACGACGGTGCCGGTGGCCAGGTGTCCTTCGCTGACCCGGAATACAAGCTCGGGTTCGCATACCTCACCAACGATTTGCAACGCACCGGCGACAAGCGCGGCATCTTGCTGGTGGAGGTGCTTCGCGACGTGCTTGGAGTGGGTGAGTGAAACCTGCCGGCTGACTATTTCGAGACCGGCTATTTCGATACCGGTGTCGGTGCCGCCCGAACCAAGCTGACGAGCAATCTTGACGCCGCGGTATCGAATCGCTTCGGGTCGTGGTACGGCCGGGCGACCAGCATCGCGCCCTCCAAGCCGCTGACAATTGCTTGCGCTGCCTCGGGAGCCGAGCCAGAGAGCACGAGCTTTCCTTCAGCTACGCCGCTCTCTAGGACGCGGCTCAGCCATGCTTCGTTGACATCGAAGAAAGAGATGACCGCTTCCTGCATGGGTGGTGGAAGCGTGTCGTACCCAGCCGCCAGCATCCCGCACAAACACATCCGCCGCTCGCTCAGCACATCGGCATAGATCTTCGCGTACGCCTCGAGCTTGGCCATGGGATCGGTCTCCCGCTGATCAATGGCATCCAGGGCCTCGCTGAAGCGGCTCGCGTAACGCTCGATCAGCGCCCGTCCAAGATCAGCTTTACTGGGAAAGTGGTAGTGCAGACTCGCCTTCGTGATCTTCAACTCGGATGCGACGTCGGCGTAGCTGAAACCGTTGAAGCCGCGGAGCTGCACGAGCCGCGCAGCCACGTCCAAGATCCGGGATGAGGTGTCGGCACTGCTCGACTGTTCGCTGACCGGGCTGCCTTGCTTTCGGTTCACCACCATCGCGACATTATCTCCAACGTTGCCCCTTGACTCCTTACCTACTAGTAGGTCAGTCTAGCTCTAGACGCAACTCACAGAGGAGGGGAAATGCTCGACAGGCATCAGACCGAGCACAAGAGTCTGGAGACACCGGACGAGACGCGGAACTTTCCCAACGGCCGCGCCGAAATCGTAGAGGTTGGTGGGTCGGAAATCGGCCGCCTCGTTTTCGAGCCTGGATGGCGCTGGTCAAAGGACGTCAAGCCGATCGCCGGTACTGACAGCTGCGAGGCGCCGCACTTCCAGTACCACGTCAGCGGACGGCTGGGAATCCGTATGGATGATGGAACCGAGTTCACCGCGCAGCCGGGAGACATTACATCGCTTCCAAGCGGTCACGATGCGTGGGTGATCGGCGAAGAACCCGTCGTTGTTATCGACTGGTACGGCGCGAGCAATTACGCGAAAGCGGCTTCTGCGACGGTCGGCTGACGCCGGCAGTTCGGGCCGCCCACGGTTACGGAGCCATCGCCGTCTCGACACCTTTCCAGATCCATGGTGTTACATGTAACACTCTGGTCCGATCGCGCACTACTGTCTGAGCCGGACCACGTGCCCGGTTGTCACCGTCCCGCTGGAGGAGCAACACGGCTAGCAGCTCCTAATGACTCGTTATCCGAGCGCGTACGACCGGCATCACTAGGCTCGCAAAGCTGGTCATGGCACAGATGCTGACGGCTGTAGCGACGATTCCCAGCGGCAGCGCCGTCTGCTCACCGGCGATGCCGACAAGTGGTGCCGCTATCGCTCCGAAGACGAACTGGCTGAGTCCCTGAAGCGAGGACGCGGTGCCGGCCAGATCCGGATAGTCCGCCATCGCTAGTGCGTTCGCTGTCGGAAAGATCAGGCCGACTGCGCACACCATGACGAGAAGGGCACCTATCAGTACGCCCATCGGCAGACCGCTGATCACCGTCACGAGCAGAGAGGCGGCGCCCAGCAGATTGATGATCAAGCCAAGAGCCAGTACGCGGGTCAGCGGCCACACCAGGGCGATTCGCGCTCCAGCCTGAGCCGCCGCCACTAGGCCGAGCGAGATACCGCCGAAGACGAACGAGAAGCCCTGTGGAGACATGCCATAGATCTTTTGCAGAACGAAGGTTGAGCCAGCGATGTAGGCGAACATGGTGGCTCCGGCAAGACCGGAGGACAGTGCGCAGCCAACGAAGAAGCGATCATGGAGCAGCCTGTTGTAACCCTGCAAAGTGGGGCGAAAGCCGCCGATCACTCGCCGCTCCGGCGGCAGCGTCTCCTTGAGGCCGAACCACCCGGCCAAGAGCAGTACCGCACCAAACCCGGCCAGTACGCCGAAGATGCCACGCCAACTCATGATTCGGCTGAGCTGACCGCCGAGTATGGGAGCAAGCACCGGCGCCAGCCCGGCTACCAGAAGCAGTCGGGAAAAGAAGATCATCAGCGCTGAGCCGGAATAGAGATCGCGCGCGATGGCGCGGGAGATCACAATTCCAGCGGCTCCACCCAGGCCCTGGATGAGTCGAAGCACGATCAGGACAGTCACCGAAGGCGCCAATGCGCAGGCCACCGAAGCTAACAGGTAAGCCACCAACCCGATCATCAGCGGGCGTTTGCGCCCCAGCCGATCCGACAGTGGACCCGCCACCAGCTGACCGACGGCAAGGCCTACCAGGCAGGCGGTGATGGAAAGTTGCGCGGCGGAAGCCGAGGCATTGAGGTCGTCGGCCAGCTGCGGCAATGCGGGGAGATAGAGGTCGAGTGAAAGGGGCCCGAACATGGTGAGCCCGCCGAGCACCACGACCGTGCGGGCCCTGGGCCGGGCGGCATCGGCGGCGTGCATGCCGAAACCCTAGGGCGTGGTCGCAGATCCGTAGGACACAAGTGGTCATGAACGACATGCGTCGACGCCGATTTGGTGTTGCTATCGACCACTTTCTATGCGAAATCAGCCAAGCTCCGCCGCGTGCTTGGCGCCCCGATCCCGCAGCCATGCAGCTAGCTCGGGTTGCGCCGTCTCCTCAACCAGATCAAGCGGCGTCTTATCGTCCCAGCCAATCCAGTTGATGTCCGCGCCGCGCTCCAGCAAGTACTCCGCCGTACGCAGTTGGCCACCATGGCACGCGTTCCAAAACGCTTGAGTGATCACCTCGGGACTTGGAGCAGACCCATCCGCGAAGACCGCCTCAACTCGGTCGAGCAATCCAAGGGCTGCGGCATCGCTGAGCCGGGTCTGCGCACCCCGCTCAACGAGCCGGCGGGCCGCCGCCCAGTTGCCGAATCCACTGGCATCGGCGAGCGGAGTGCCACCACCAAGAACGGCTCCGGTCGCTTCAATATCGGCTCCGGCATCGAGCAGCGCATCGAGCACTGCCATATCGTCGCTACTGGCCGCCCAGTGCAGTGGCGTTTCGGTGTGAGAGCTGAATCGGCTATGCGCGTTTACATCGGCGCCTTCGGCAACCAGGCGTTGCACGACTGCCGGACCATTGGGAAAGTGACCCGGCCAGTCTGTTGCAGCGTGCAGCAATGTCTGATTGCAGTCCCAGTCACCGATGCGAGCCGTGGCTAGCCATGGGCCTTCACTGAGTAGTCGCTCCAGCGCATCGAGATCACCGGCCTGTACGGCGGCCGTAGCCGCTGCAGCCAGCGGATCATCGGCTGCTACCAGGCGAACCGGATGATCTTGCTCTGACGGATTCGTCACGGCTGACAAGCTACTCCGGTCTCTCATGGGAGCAGTGAGACCAGGCATCATTGGAAGGACAATGAGACTCATTCGCTCGTTCGCGATCTTGACAGTAATTGTTCTTGCGACCGCAGCCTGCAACGGTGAAGACGCCGCAACATCGAGACCATCAGAGCAGGCAGCATCGACGCCGGCTCCAGCAAGTCCGACATCTACCAGCCAGCCGAGCTCCCAACCGAACAAGGAGCCAGCCAAACCGGACGCAAAGGAGCAGCAAAGGCTCAACGAACAGCTGATTGCGGCAGCGTGGAAAAACGATCTGCGCCGCGCCCAACGGCTGATTGCGCGAGGAGCGGATGTCAACGCCACGGACAACACCGTGCAGAGTGCCTATGGCCCGCGCTGAACGTGGACGCACGCCACTGCTGCGCGCCGTCACCAAAGACAAGTTTGCGGTCGCCCGCTTGCTGGTCTATCTGGGCGCAGACCCGGATGCGCTTGACGACCAGTACGACACCCCCTGGCTCGTTACGGGTGTGACAGGCAGTGTCGACATGGTCGAGGTGCTCTTGCCTACGGAGCCTGATTTGACCATCCGGAACCGGTTCGGAGGAACATCTCTTATCCCGGCAAGCGAGCGTGGTCACGTTGCCTATGTACGGCGCGCGGTGCGCACCGACATCGACGTCAACAATGTCAACAATCTTGGCTGGACCGCACTGTTGGAAGCTGTCATTCTCGGAGACGGATCGAAGCGCTATCAGCAGATCGTGACCATCCTGCTCGATGCCGGTGCCGACGCCAGATCGCCGACCGGCAAGGCGTTACTGCGCTGCAACATGCCGAGCGGAAGGGCCAGCGCGAGGTGGCGCGGATACTGCGGAACGCCTAGTTGATCTTGATCGCCACGTAGGAGGTTGTCAATGTCGTATCCACCGCCTGCGTACCACGGAAGCGGCGAGGTCAGCGCCCGCCTCACTCCCAGCGACGCACCGCCGAACCTCACCTACCCCAACAAGGTGGAGGTCCTTTACCTTGCCACCGGGAACTCCACTCGCGGCCAATTCGGGCTCTACCGCTGGACGTTCGGACCAAACCGCACCGGCCCTGATCCACACTTCCACCGCAGCATTTCCGAGTCGTTCTTCATCCTCGAGGGCGAGGTGGAGCTCTACACCGGAGAGCGCTGGACGACCGCGCATTCCGGCGACTTTCTCTTCGTGCCGGAAGGCGGCATACATGGCTTCCGGGGTGTCGAGCCGGCCTCAATGCTGCTTCTCTTCGCCCCCGGAGCGCCGCGCGAAGAGTACTTCGAAACGCTGGCGAAGGTCGCCGAGCAGCCGATGTCTACCGAAGAGCGCGCCGCCTTCATGGAGCGGCATGACACCTATTGGCTGTGACGGTTTGGCTGTGACGGTTTGGCTCTTACCGTCAGGCGTCGCTTTCGGTTGAGGACATCTGCGAGCGATATCGCCGGACGACCCGTCACCTCTGGGATGTCCTCGCTAGTTCCGGCCAGCTCGCCGGCAGCGATCGCGGTATAAGTGCTAACCCAGGCGTCCACCTGCCACGGCGGCGCTCCATAGACCGCGCGAGAGGCGTACGCCTCATCGATGGTCTCCGGGATGTATGAAACAGTCCGACCGAGATGATCACTGAGAATGGCCGCAATCTGGTACATCGTCAACGCTTCTGGCCCGGTGAGATTGAGCGTTCGCCCGTCGTAGGCGCCATCGTCGCTCAGGACTACGGCTGCAACATCAGCGATGTCGGTCTGACCCACCACGGCTACTAGCCCATCACCCGCTGGGCCACGGATGTTCCCATCCGTACCAATGAAGTGCGGTGTGAAGTCGGCATAGATGTTGTCCCGCAAGATCGTGTACGCCACCCCGGCGGAGCGTAAATGCTCCTCGGTCGCCCAGTGATCACGAGCCAGGGTGAAGGTTGCAGTCGGAGAGGCGCCGAAGAACGACACATAGACGATCCGTCGCACGCCAGCCTCGACAGCAGCGTCAATGAAAGTGACGTGTTGCTGGATCCGTTGAGGCGTCTCGGCGGCGGACACCATAAAGACGGTGTCGATACCCGCCAGTGCCGTTCGGACCGCCGATCCGTCCCCGTAGTCAGCGGTTGCCGCGTGGCTCTCGGGCAACGCTGGCGCCCGGGTAGGGTCGCGCACCATAAGGCGTTGCTCAACACCTCGGTCAGAGAGTCGACGGGCAACTCGCCTGCCCAGCCGGCCCGTTGAGCCCGTTATCGCGATCACGTTGTCCGCTTAGAGCACGGCGTCAGCCAGGCGGTCCACCTGGTCCAGTGTGGCAACCGTCGGATCGAAATACATTTCGGTGAATCCGGCATCCTCGAACATCTTCGCCGCTTCTCGCACCTGCGACGCCGATCGATGTGCCGACTCGGCAATCCGAGGCGCGAAGTCACCGGTAAAGCGGTAGTAGTCGAAAAGGTACTGGCGCGAGAGTTGCTCGGCGTCGTCACCTAGCGAGAAATAGTTGAGAGCCGACAGCCGTGGCTCCCCGCTGCGACCGGCCTCGGACCAAGCGCTCCGTACTCTCTCGGCATACGGCGCCGCCTGCGACGGTGGCGCGCCGCCTGCGGTCCAGCCGGCGCCCCAGGTGACGATGCGTTCGATCGTCTTCTCGGTGGTGCCGCCAAACAGTATGGGGACGCGTTCATCTTGGGTTGGCGTAGGACTTGCGGGGTTGGAGTCCTCAGCAAGAGGCTCACCCCGCCACGCCTTGTGCATGACCCCCAGTAGCTTGTCGAAATCGCGGCCTCGGTGGCGGAAATTTCGGCCGGTTATCTCGTAATCATCTTGGCGCCCGCCGGCCGCTAAGCCGAGCGTGAAGCGGCCGTTTGAGATTTGATCAATGCTGGCCGCTGTCTTGGCCAGAAGCACCGGGGGGTAGATCGGGGCCAGCAGGATGTTGGTCATCAATGAGATGCGTTCGGTCGCGCCAGCAGCAGCGGCAAGCGTCGTGAGCGAGTCGTAGCTTGGATAGGCAATCCGATCAATCGTCACCAGACCGCTGAAGCCGGCCGCCTCCGCGCGCTTGGCCCAGTCGGTGATGACGTGACCCGGTGTTTCTGGCACTGGATTCGGTAGGCCGATCCCGATCTTCAACTGAAGCTCCCCTCGTGTGATCTTCTGTTGCTTGGCAACAAGCCCGCCGCGTCACACTATTCCGAGAGCGGTTCAGATGCCGTTCAGGTCCAGCTCGATGGGCCATCGGAGCCAGCGGCGTACTCGTCCATCGGTACCTTTCCGTCGCGCCATGCTTGAAGTATCGGATCCACGATGCGCCAACAGTCCTCGGCGGTATCTCCGCGTACCGACAGCAGTGGGTCGCCGTCCAACACACCGGCCAAGACCTCTCCGTACGCCGGCAAACGTCCCGGATTCAGGTCGGTATCGAGCGAAACCCGATCCAGCGCCAAGGGATCGTCTGGGCCATTGACATTCATCTCCAACGCCATCCGGTCGGGACCCATCGCGAGCCGCAGCCGCTCTGGAACCGCCTGGCCGCTTAGCCCGACGGGCAAATGCGGCAACGGCTTGAAAGTGATCAAGACCTCTTTGCGACGTTCTCGGAGCGCCTTGCCGGATCGGAGCCGGAACGGCACGCCGGCCCATCGCCAGTTGTCGACCTCGACGACCAACTCAGCCAGCGTTTCAGTGTTGCGAGATGGATCGACACCGGGCTCCGCGGTGTAGTCCGGTACGTCCCTGCCGTCGATCGATCCCTCGGTGTAGCGGGCTCGACGGCTGGATGCCACCGGGTCGTCGTTCCACGGTCGGCAGGCGCGCAGCAGCTCGGCCTTGGCATCGCGCAGATCGAGTGCATGAATGGTGGCGATGGGATTCATTCCGACGAGCGCGAGCACCTGGAGTAGGTGACTTTGGATCATGTCCGTGAGCGCGCCGGCGCAGTCGTAGTAGCGCGCTCGGTTTTCAAGGGTGAGCTGTTCGTCAAAGACAATGTCGACGCGAGCGACGTGTTCGTTGCTCCATAGGGGTTCAAAGAGGCGGTTGGCAAACCGGACACCGATGAGGTTCAGGACCGTGGAACGTCCCAGGAAGTGATCGACTCGATGTACTTGCTCTTCTGGCACCAACTCCGCAAGGAGCTGATTGAGGCTCGCTGCGCTCGCCTCATCGGTGCCGAACGGCTTCTCGAGCACCAGGGTTGTGCCTTCAGGCAGTGACACCTGCTGCAGAGCCGTACACGCAGCGACCGTCACCGAGGGCGGCAGTGCGAAGTAGAGGGCAGGTGCCGGCGGACAAGAATCGATCAGTGACTTCAGATCCTCAAAGCTGGTGACGTCGGCCTGCTCGTAGCGGGTCGTGTCCAGCACGCTCTTGAGCGTTTCGTCGGAGACATCACCAGACTCGAACGCGGTCCGAACTCGTTCTCGCCACGCGTCGGCGTCCCAGTTCTCTGAGCCGGCCCCAATGAGCACGACGTCTCGGCGCGACTCCTCGCGATCAAACAACTGCCCCAAAGCCGGCAACAGCAGCCGCCCGGAAAGATCGCCGCTGGCGCCCAGCAACAGCAAGCTTCCGATCGAACGAGTCATCCTGCCTCCTTCCGCGGTGCACGCGCCATCCCACTGCGCCTGTTTACCTGAGGCGGTACCCGCTCAGATGTTTCGGCAAACCGGCGTACGACTGGCGTACGCCGGTTCCTTGGCTACCGATCTTCGATGATCTCGGTGACAAGTCGGAGTGGACCTCAGCCCTGAGCCAAAAGGGCATCGAGCTTCTCATAGCCCTCGTTGACCCCGACGTCCATGCCGCTCGCCATGATCGCATCGCGGGTTTCGAGGTTCTCAACCACCGAGAGGCCGATCGTTCGAGTGCGGCCATTCCCAAGGTCTTCGAAGGTCATGGTCTCCAAGCTCACACCGTCAGGCATGCCTTCCCAGGTGAAGGTCTGGACCAGCCGCTCGCTCGGTCGCACTTCATGGAACGAGCCGTAGAAAGCGGCCACTTCCTCGCCGTTCTGGAGGGCTACGTAGCGGTAGTTGCCACCAGTGTGAGCGTCCCACGTGTCGATGCGCATTTCGGTGCTCTTCGGCCCTAGCCACTGGACGACCAGATCTGGTTCGATCCATGCCCTGAAGACTTTCTCGGGCGGTGCGTCGAAGTCCCGAATGATCCGGATGGTTGGCAGATTGGGGTCAGCCTCGATCGTGGTCTGGCGCGTCTCGGCTTCGTGCGTAGCGTTTGTGCTCATGATGCTGCTCCTTTGATGGTTGTTTTACTTTTGTCGTCGTCCATGGAGGCCAGGACCGCATCGAGTCGTCGATATCGCTCCTCGGCTTGCCGCCGGTATCGCTCGATCCAGGCGGTCATCATGTCGAAGACCTCAGCCTCCAGGTGCCGTGGTCGGCGTTGGGCATCTTGGCTGCGGGTCACCAGCCCGGCGTCTTCGAGCACCTTGAGATGTTTGGAAACTGCCTGAATCGACACGTTGTAGGGGGCGGCCAGTTGGCTTACCGTGGCGTCGCCGACGGCAAGCCGGGCCACGATGTCCCGCCGCGTCGGGTCGGCCAAAGCGGCGAAGACTCGGGAGAGTCGATCTTCGCTCATGTCAGCCTCCTAGACCTTATTCAACCGGTTGGTTGAAGACAAGCGTAGACAGGGCTCGTTGCTTTGTCAACCAATTGGTTGAATAAGGTCACCGAGGGTCGGGATGGGACCTTTCGCGGCACAGGCGTAAAAACGGGCCCTTCGACGACGCCGGATGGGTACGTTTCGCAGCACAGCCGCGAAGACGAGTCCAAGACCTCACGTTTCGCGTCGTGCCATCGTCTACACGTTGATGAGTATGAAAAGGCCGTTCGAAGAGATCGTGGCGCAGCATGGTCCGACCGTGCTGCGAGTTTGTCGTGCGATCCTGGCGCGCCCGGACGCCGACGATGCCTGGTCAGAGACCTTCCTCGCCGCGTTACGCGCCTATCCGGATCTCGCCGCCGGCGCAAACATCGAGGCGTGGCTGGTGACGATCGCCCATCACAAGGCGATCGACGCTCTCCGCGCCCAGAACCGTCGGCCGACTCCGGTGGCAGACATCGTCGAGGCAAGTCCCCGCGCGGAGGCGTTGGAGCCACCCGACGACAGCCTGTGGGCAGCCCTCCGCGCACTTCCCACCAAGCAGCGCCAGGCGGTCGCCTATCACCATGTCGGTGGTCTGCGGTACGCCGAGGTGGCAACGATCATGGGCGGCTCAACAGATGCGGCGCGCCGCGCAGCACATGACGGCATTCAGGCGCTCCGCCGCCGCTACCGCAACGACCAAAATTTCGCAGCCAGAGAAGGAATTCATTCATGATCAACTCTAGTGACCCGCTATTTGCCTCGCTGAGCCGCGATGAAGCCCAGACCACCGCTCGACTGCATGATCAACTAGTGGTGGCGGCGGATACCGATCAGCTGCTTGATGTTGCATACCGGACCGTGGATTCGCCCGTCGGTACGCTGCTACTGGCAGCTACTGATCAAGGTCTGGTTCGTGTCGCGTACCAGCTCGAGGACCATGATCAGGTTTTGCAGACATTGTCTGAACGGGTCAGTCCGCGCATCCTGCATGCGCCACGCCGGCTTGATCAAGTGGCCCGGCAACTGGCGGAGTACTTCGACGGCGACCGCCGAGATTTTGTGCTGCCATTGGATTTCCAGCTGGCTCACGGCTTCCGACGCGAGGTCCTGGCATGCCTGGTGATGATCGACTACGGACACACCGAGACCTATGCACAGGTTGCCGCAGCGACCGGTCATCCGCGTGCCGTACGAGCGGTCGGGACTGCTTGTGCCACCAATCCACTGCCTGTGATCGTCCCCTGTCATCGAGTGCTGCGCAGCGACGGCAAGCTCGGCGGATACGTTGGTGGCCTGCAGACTAAGACCGCCCTGCTTTCACTGGAAGCCGGGAGATACGCCGACACCGATTCCGCATTGACCTGATACCTGGCTCAGGGATACTCCCGGCGCTAGGGTCTGGACGTGAGGCACGGGGAGTGAGGCGATGGCGGAACATCAAGCAGAGCGCCAGATTCTGGTCGGGGTTACCTATGGCCAGCCCGACACGGTGCTGCGCCAGGCAGCGCAGTTTGCGCGCGTCTTCGGCGCGGCACTGGTTTGTGCCCACGTCGACCCCGGACGTTACGTAGTCGAGGAGCGGCCGGACGGCTCCGTCGTATCGCTGCCCCTTGATCCCGAACTGCCCGAATTGAAGGACACCGACTTCGACCAGGGGCTGGTAGCACAGGTACGCATGGCCGTCGCTGACGACTCCATTGATCTCTCATTCAGAGAGCTGGCAGGCGATGTCGCGTACGCGCTGACCAGGCTGGCCGACATCCTGGACGTCGAGTTGATCGTGGTCGGCAGTCGACGCGGTGGCGTACGGGCTGGATTGAAGCAGTTCCTGACAGGGTCTGTCGCGGCCCACCTGGCGCATCGCCAGCATCGTCCGGTCGTGGTCATTCCGGTGGCGCCGGTCGCTGAAGGTAAGCCGCTGCCCTGGGAGGAGTGAAGCGAGCTCCCGGATGCCGGACGCCGCCGTCCTGTGGCGGCATCACAGCAGGTGAGGAGCTGGTTGGCTGGAAACCCTAGATCGAGCCTCCACCAAACGTCCGCATGTTTACACCAGAATTGCGCGGGTACCCCATGGCACGAGAGAGGAGGTTCTGCCCATGAACCGGGGAATTATCGGCACCATCATCGGTGTGCTGGTGATCATCATTTTGGTGATCGTCATTCTTCAGCTCACCTGACCGCAGAGCCCGGGCCGGCGAGGCGGGTACGTCGCTGCCGCCCCGTTGGCCGCCTTCCCTTGCTTTCAACCGCACTATGACGGGCGGCCCGCCAGATTCGCCTCCTCAGTTGCTCGCAATAAGCGCAAGCCCCAAGCGCACCCACCCCGACACGCGAGCTCCTGCAGTCGGCATAGCGGGCCACCCGTCATAGTGCACGTCCTTTGATTCGCACTCTGACGGGCAGCCCGCCAGATTCGCCTCCTTCGTCGCCCGCGTACAAGCGCCCAGCCTCAACGCCCCCGACCGCGAGCTCCTGCAGTCGGCGAAGCGGGCCACCCGTCATAGTGCACGTCTTTTGATTACAGCTCTTTTGAGAACACCTCGCTGGCGTGAGGCTAACCCTGTGCCTGACGCCGCTCAGGGTGCTGCGCCGAGAGATACTCATACGTCGCCGCGAGATCGCGACTCCCCATCCCGGCACGATCCAATTGCTGGAAGAGTTCTCGGACGTTCCCCAAAAGCCGTGCCGCTGTGCCCGTACGCCAAGCCTGTTGTGCCGCGACTTCTAGCGCCGCCAGCGCTGCACCAGCGGGCAGATCAGGTTCGAAATCGCGGCTCAGTAATTTATCGCGAGCAGCCGGGAGCACCCGGTTGCCTGGCGCCGGAAGTTCCCAGCTGTGAAGGACCCGGGCTAGATCAAGACCTGCACGTTCGGAGATCACCGCGGCCTCGCCAAGCGCCACTGCGGTTGCCGCAATAACGTATTGCTCACACGCACTTGCTATCTGAGCCGTGCCGATGCCGCCGACGCGTACACAAGTCCCAAGCACCTCCAGAACGGGTAACGCATCTCGATACAGCCCGGCAGATGCGCCAACCGCGATGACCAGCTCACCATTAGCAGCGGCTGCCTGAGTTCCGGTCAGCGGTGCGTCGACTAGCCGAAGCAGGCGAGCCGTTTTGTCGAGAAGATCACCGGCCAGTTCCCGAAGGTCGTCTGGTGACGAGATGCCACCCACAACAAGGATCGTCGGGCTATGCACCCCAGCCAGTAACCCGCCCGGACCGCCGAGATGCGCCTCAAGATCATGTGGATTCTCCAGCAGGACCAGCAGGTACTCGCTGCGCGCAGCCAGGTCCGCGGGGCTAGCCGCGCATTTAGCACCGAGCCGCTGCAACTCGGGAAGTGCGTCGAGATTGGGCCCATAGCTCCAGATGTGAGTCGCCGACCCAAGGGCGTGCAATAGCCGCTGGAGCACCGGCTCAGCCAGGAATCCGTGCCCAAGCACCCCAACTGAGCGCGGACAGACTCCCGCGCGCGCTTTCCCGGTCGGCACCTACGTCACTCTAGCCAAGCGGTCTCCAGACGCCTCGTCCCGCGGAACGGGTCTCAGCAGAAGGATCACCGGCTGCCGCGCTCCGCTGAGGCGGAGAGGTGCTGGGTGGCGTCCTGAGCCGCCCGATCCGGCACATCAATGCTGAGCCGACGCACCTGAGGGTTCGAAAACGCCACGGCAGCCGCGAGCAGCACCAGCAAGCCGCCGACAAGGAATGGAACTTGGGCGCTGTACAGGCCGGTGGCGAGGCCCGTTAATGCGAATGTGACCGGCACGGCAGCCCTGTTGGAGAAGGTCAGCGCACCCATAACTCGACCGATCTGTCCAGCCGGAGCCACTTGCAACACCGTGGATGTGACCAGCGTGCCGTAGAAACCAACGCCGATGCCTGCCGTCAACCCGAGGAATCCAGCGACTGCGAATGCTGCCGATGGTGGCAGTGCGTACGCCGGAAGCATCCCGAGGCTAGTAATGCTGATCCCAATCGCCGTCAAGCCGATGAGCGCGGCGAGTCCAGTGCGTCGGACGTTCTTGCGCCAGGCGAGGAACCCGGCCGCTGCGGCGGCGCCAAGACCGAAGCCGCCAAGAACCCAACCAATGGTTCGGACGCCCCAACCGGTCTCGTGTGCCAGCAACGGCACGCCAACCATCATTGGACCACCGAAGCCAAGCTCTACAACGAACACGACTATCAGAAGCGTCCTCAAAGTTGGGTAGGCGCGGATCAATCGGATGCCCTCGGCAAGTTCGGTCCAGATCGACGGTCTCGTCTGCTGTGAACGCAGTTCCGCGCGCGGCAGCCCAACGTCAGGCAGCCCAGCCTCAACAGCAGTGTGCTGGGGGATAGCCATTCGCGTAATGGCCAGCATGGCAACCGACACCGCGAAAAGCGTGGCGTTGACGGAGAACGCTACTGCGGCACTCGCCACGAGCAGGATCCAGCTGCCCAGGGGAGCCCCGGCGAATTCCGCGCCGCGGGAGACGATCTGCGCCGACGCCACGACGCGAGTGATTGAGTTATGTGGAACCAGGTACCGCGGGGCAGCCGAGACTGCGGGAAGGAAGAAACCGTCGACCAACCCGAAAAGCACCGCAAGCAGAGCGAGCAACCACGGGCTGACCGCACCACGGGCGACGACGATCGCAAAGACCACCATGATCAAGGTCCGCAGGACGTCTGAGGAGATGATCGTCCGCTTGGGTCCGATGCGATCGACGAAAACCCCTCCGATGAGCAGCATGGCCGCCTGCGGAACGGCCCCGGCCACGAGGATCAAGCCGACATTTGCGGGCGTGGTCGTCTGCACAGCAACCCACGCGAGTGTGACCAGATAGATGTGAGTGCCGATCAGGGATGTAGCCAAACCGATCATCCACCGCAACACGTGTGGCAATGGTCAAAGTCTCCTCAGGCGCACGTGCCGGGGTCCCGAGATGTAGAGCCTATTTATAGGCTCCAGGGCGCTGCCGGTGCCTGTCAACATGCTGGTGGCTGGATAGTAAAGGGCTAGCCTCCGCGGTTCAGCACAACCTGCACAAGCCGTCGCAGTTCCGGTGTTAGGTCCTGTTCCGGCACGGTAAACCGCCAGTCACCATACTCGACCGTGTAGACGAACCGATCCGGAGCCGGTCGCGTCGAGGTGATCTCTTGGCGACCAACGCGCATCAACAGGTGCCGCACTTCGGAACCTTCTGGATCGGAGTTGAGATCCAGCTGCCCCTCCTTGGTGGTACCGGCGAACCCGCCGGTACGGCGTACGGCTACCGTCGCGGGCTGCTCAGCATCAGCAGGCGGATTCGGAAGACCGGCCCGGTAAGCCGTGCCGACTCCTACCGGCTGGCCGGCACCAACATCAGCCGGCGGCTGTGAATCGAGTACGCCCACCTCGGCCCACGCTGCGCGGATCTTCTCGCCGATGGATGGCTCGTTCATGAACAGTCGGCCGGCCGAGGCGACCGTGGCCTCCGCAAAGGAACGGAAACCCGCTCGAGAACTCAATGCTCCATTGACCAGAGTGTCGTACCAAACCTGCCCGGCCTTTTCCCAACTGGCTCCGCCGATCGCCAGCGATGCCAGAGCGAAGGCGCGATTGGGAATTCCCGAATTGATGTGAACACCCCCGCTGTCGTCGGAGGTGTTCACATAGTCGGCCATAGAGCCCACTTGCAGATCCCTGCCGATTTGGGGATCGTCGTACGCGGTTCCGGGCTCCTTCATCGAACGCAGCGCCTTGGCATTGATCTCCGGCTTGAAAAGTCCTTCAGCGATTAGCCAGTCCGCCTCGGCAGCACTTTGGCCAAGCATGCGCTGTTTGGCCATTGCGGCAAAGACATCGGAGATGCTCTCGTTCAGCGCGCCCGGCTGATCTTGATAGGCCAATCCAACGGTGAATTGAGTTACGCCATGGGTGAATTCATGCGTCATGACGTCCATTGGCTTGGTAAAGCGCTCAAAGATCTGCCCGTCGCCATCACCAAAAACGAGCTGACTTCCGTCCCAGAACGCGTTGTCGTAATCACGCCCGTAGTGGACGGTAATGGAAACCGCCCCGCCGTGGCCGTCAATGGACCGACGGCCAAATTGACTCTGGAACAGATCCAGAGCTTGACCGGATGAATCAAACGCCTCGTCGACCGCCAGGTCACCGGAGGGTGGATCACCGTCGCTGCGGACCACAGCACCGGGCAACGTTTCAGTGTTGTTGGCGGTGTGTACTACGCGAGTGCTGATGCCGGGCAGCCGAGGTGCCGCCATCTCATGCGGAGGCGAGTCCCGCCTAGCCCGCAAGCGGTCATCGACCTGCAGCGTTCCTCTACCAGAGTCACAGGCGTGCTGAGTGCCAGCACGCCTGGCGATCTGCTGTAACAGATAGGGCGGAACGAACGTGCAGGTCACGACACCTCCTTGTGGCTAGCGGTTGGTGAAAATCTAGGGCAGTCCGGCTGCAGCGATGATTTGATGAGTTCCTCGCTACTGCCTGCGTCATGCTCACACGCAGGCTACATTCGAGTTCCAGGGGACCATCGGGGGAGAGATTTTTGAGCAGGGTTCTTGACGGCGCACCTTCACACGTTTCAGGCTGACTTGCGGGAACGGGCCAACTCGCTTCGGATGCGGCTAACGCTCGGATGCGAATTCCTGTACCCGTGGTCGATTGATAGCGCGCAATCGGTGACGGCCACCATGCGGATGGCGGCGATTCTGTGGCCAAAGGGGCGACGGACCGTAAGATTTGTGGGCTGTGAGTCAGGCCGACGAGTACGCGTTGGAGAGTGCTTAGCACCTAACGCGATTTTGGCATGTCCACTTTAGGACATGTCCTCTTCCTGCTGCCATTTTTGCGTGACTTCGCTCTGAGCAGCTGCATAGCGTCCTTCTTGACAACCTCAGGATTCTTGCCCGCCGGCTTCACCCGCGCGCGCGAGATGTCAAGAAGGGAATCTCTTATGCAGTCATCAGCCCAGCGCGGTCATACTCTTCGCGGTCACACTCTTCGCGGACACACTCTTCGCGGACACACTCTTCGCGGACACACTCTTCGCGGACACACTCTCTAAGGCGGTGTGCTGATTGCGCCGTCCTCCTTCATTAGCAACGCAATTTGATGCGGCTTGTGGAGTTCGTGGCCGTAGCCATCCACCTAAGGCGCTTGGATGGCTGCGTTGGTGCTCGGGCGGTGAGTTGCCTGATTACCATTAAATATCGGCGCACGCTTGCGACCGCTGGCCGGATACGACCATCGGTATTGCGCTCCGAATAGTGAAGAAACCGCCTCTGCTCGCTCCTTCTGCAGCCAGCTCGTCGCGTGGCCACAGGGGGACACTCGCCTAATTCGTTCTGTGCGGTCTTGTGACGGTCGAGGCGCCACGCGGATTTCCGGCCGTGGCAGGTAGTGAAATCGTCTCCAAAGTCCGATAGTGTTTGCTTAGCAAAGCGAGCACCAGATCTTCCGCAAGGAAGCCGGGATACCTGACGTTCCCGGTGGTCGGGCTGCGAGTGAGCGTGGCCTGACCAGCACAGCCCGTGTGGAACTTTTCCCCGAGGTTCCGCTCGGAGTTCCTCCCCCTGGGCGACGCCCGCGGTTCACTTAGGACCGCGGGCGTGGCTTTGTGTATTCACGGTTATGGGCGCTTGCTCTCCGTTTGTTGCCAGAGGAAGTAGTTGACCGTCGGCCGGCCCTGACTTCTCAGACGGCACGGCTCGCTCGCCGCGAAAGCCATCTGACCGAACGAGGGCTGCGCCCAGCTGAAGGCGCGTTGTCACGCCGAGTTCGTCCATCAGCTCAGAAATCCAGCGACGTACCGAGCGCACATTGATGTTCAAGGTGTTTGCGATGGCGGAGTCAGTGGAACCGGTCATCAACAAAGAGATGAGCATCTGCCGCCGCGGATCGCTCTCTCCCTTGATGGTCGTCTGGATCGGCACTGCCGCTTCCCACACCGCTTCAAAAAGCCACTGCAGTGCTTCTACCAGGAGGGTATTGCGCACGATGGAAGCACGGAGTTCGTGCCCAGGGGCATAGGAACGCATCGATGGGATGAGGGCGACGTGGGAGTCCACCAAGATCAGCTTCATGGGAACCGGCGAAGTACGTGACAGCTCCCCCTTTCTGGCGAATAACCCGAGTTCGGTTAGCCGGTCCGGGTCGAAACCTGGGTGGTAGACCACACGCAGGGCGACGTTGCGCTCCAAGGCCTGCCACTCCGGCTCGACACTCAGTGCTTCCTCGGTAACGTTCGGCCGTGCCTGCGCGTAAGGAGGTTTATCAAAACCGCAGATCTCCTTGCGGGCCGAGTCAAGCAGCTCACGGTGGGCAGCGACGATCGTTTGCTGCCCGACGAGCGTCTTGATGTCATCCGCTTGAGTGGCCTCAGCTGCCAGCAGGTGGCTCTCCAGGGATTCGGCCGCGACACCTGCCAGCTCAATCTCAGACAACCGCTGGGCCTTGAGCTGGTTGACCACATCCAGCAGCGGTAGTGTCCGCCAGTTCCCGCGGGAGGAATCCGTGGCCAATCCCAGCCTTCGGAGATCTTCCAAGGTCTCTGCGACCTTCTCAGGCGTTAACGAGGTCAGGCGCGCCAGTTCAACGACCGACGCCGACGGCAACGGCCCAAGCGCGACGTACACGGCCTCCGCTTCGGCACTGATGCCTAGCGGCTGAAGCATGCCTTCCCTCCAGCGCAGGGTTCTGACAGGGGCCAACGGCGCCCCACCCACCGATGGGTGGAAGCCGATACGCTGAGCCAACGGCAAAGCGACCCCGCTCGCTGCACGATCGTCTCACAGCGCTCCAAAGGAGAGGTTTCAAGATGGCTGAACTTGCACAGATCGGTGTCACGGGGCTTGCTGTCATGGGACGCAACCTCGCGCGCAACTTCGCCCGGCATGGGCATCGCGTAGCACTCCACAATCGGAGCTACGCCAAGACCGAGTCGCTGATGGCTGAGGCAGGGTCGGAGGGCACCTTTCTTCCGTCTGAATCCATGAGGGACTTCGTCAATTCGCTGGAGCGTCCGAGACGGGTATTGATCATGGTTAAGGCTGGTGCGGGGACCGATGCCGTGATCGATGAGCTGACTCCGCTCCTGGAGCAGGGCGACATTGTGATCGACGCCGGCAATGCCCACTTCCGCGACACCATTCGCCGCGAGGCGAAGCTGTCCGAGATGGGTCTGCACTTTGTCGGCACCGGAGTCTCCGGCGGCGAGGAGGGAGCGCTCAACGGCCCGTCGATCATGCCGGGCGGCTCGAGCGAGTCTTATGAGTCGCTTGGTCCGTTGTTGGAGAGCATTTCTGCCAAGGTCGACGGGGTGCCGTGCTGCACCTACGTTGGGCCGAACGGAGCCGGCCACTTCGTCAAGATGGTTCACAACGGCATCGAGTACGCCGATATGCAGTTGATCGCTGAGGCGTACGACCTGATCAAGCAGGGGACTGGCGCCTCCGCACCTGAGATTGGCAAGATCTTCCAGACCTGGAACGAAGGTGATCTTGAGTCGTTCCTGATCGAGATCACCGCTGAAGTGCTGGGACACACTGACGCTGAATCCGGCAAACCTTTTGTCGACATCGTGCTGGACCAGGCCGAACAAAAGGGCACTGGACGCTGGACCGTGCAGAACGCTCTTGATCTTGGCGTACCGATCACCGGCATTGCCGAGGCGACCATGGCCCGCGCCCTGTCGGGATCGGTGCCGCAGCGCGAGGCCGCTAGCGCAAAGCTTCCCGGCGGCACGGGCGAATGGAACGTGACCAATCTGGATCAGTTCGTTGAGGATGTACGGCAAGCTTTGTATGCCTCGAAGGTAGTGGCCTATTCCCAAGGGTTTGACCAGATCGCGGCAGCAAGTGCCGAGTACGACTGGAACATTGACCGTGGTGCGATGGCGAGAATTTGGCGCGGCGGCTGCATCATCCGGGCGCGCTTCCTGAATCGGATTACCGAGGCGTACGAGCGGAATCCCGAGTTGTCGCTCTTACTGGCCGATGACTACTTCACCGAAGCCGTGAGCAACAGCTTGGCGGCCTGGCGGCGAGTCGTTTCAGGGGCGGCCCAAAATGGCATCCCGACGCCCGCATTCTCCTCATCGTTGGCGTATTACGACGGCATTCGCGCCGAGCGGCTGCCTGCCGCCTTGATTCAAGCCCAGCGCGACTTCTTTGGTGCGCATACCTATCACCGCGTGGACAAGGAGGGCACCTTCCACACCGAGTGGAGCGCTGATCGCACTGAATCTGCGGTCTAGGGCGGATCTGGCGATCCGCCCGGTTCGCCAGGCGGTCACGCTGGTACGTAACCGGCTGGCGGGTCCAGCCTTCGCCGATCGGGTACGCCGCAGCGGCGACATACCCTCGGCCGCGGTCGCGGTGTTCTTCGCAACTGGCCCGGAAAACCTCTATCAATTCGAGCAGTGGCGGTTACCGCTGGAGCACCTGGCAGAGCAGCGTCCTGTCTTCGTGATCGTCGATCGGCCGGACACCGGTGATCGGGTGCTGCAAATGAGCAGCCTCCCGGTGGTCTTCGCGCGGAGCAGCAGGGAACTCGAAGAGCTGGTCGCTGACCGGGACGTACGTGTCGTGCTCTATCTCAATCAGATCGAGGCGAACTTCCGCATGTTGCGGTTCGCAAGCCCGGTGCATATTCAGATCGGGCATGGTGAAAGCGACAAGGGCGGAAGCGTTTCCAACCAGCACAAGGCGTACGACCTGACGTTTGTCGGCGGTGACGCCGGCCGTGATCGACTTGCCCACGCCTTGCGCGGCTTCGACGGCGCCGAGCGGACGCTTGCCGTTGGCCGGCCGCAGCTCGACCACAGCTATCCGGGTGCCCCGCCGTGGGCCCGCGACTCGGGCCTGCGGGTCTGGTATGCGCCCACTTGGGAAGGTGATCGGCCCAGCATCGCGTACGGGTCGCTGGCAACCCATGGCCTGGCGATCATCGAGGCTCTTGTGGCCGATCCTTCGGTACGCGTCATCTATCGGCCGCACCCGCGGACCGGATATGCCTCCAGCACACATCGGGCGGCGGATAAGGCGATCCGCGCCCTACTGGTACGCGGAGGCGACCGCCACCTGGTTGATCAGGAAGGCTACGGCTGGCAATGGGACTTCGCCGATGCCTGCATAACCGATCTCTCGGCGGTCGCTTACGACTGGTTAGCCACCGGCAAACCGCTAGTGATCACCGAACCGGCACCAAGCGCATACCGCCCCCCTTCTGCACTGCTAGAAGCAGTTCCGCTGTTAGGTGTCGCAGAGGCGTCAAGGGTGCTGCCAAAAATCCGTACCCTGCAAATCGATTCCGCTGCCAAAGAGCAGCTACGCGGGTTGGCCTATCACTATTTCGGCGATGTCAGCGCTGAGCAGAGCACCAAGCGATTCGAGGATGCGATCGAGCGCGCGTATCAGCTCCAACGATTGTGAACTGGCTCGGTTGAGTTGGCTGTGGGAACCTACGTTTACGTAGGTTCCGCGTGCTCTGCACATGTTGCAACCTATGCAGACCGTATGCAATCTACGTTCACGTAGGTTGCATACGCGAGGTCAAAGTCCTCGCAAGAAATCAATGTCGTCGTCTGGCGCCTTCGGCCGCGGTTTAGGTTTGCTGCCAGTTGACTCGGCGGTGGGCCGACCGAGCAACAGCCAGCAGACTGCGCCTGCCAACGGCAGGCAGATGATCGCAGTCGCCCAGAGCCAACGAGGCATCCGGCGGACTGCGTACGGCGGGGCCTGAGCCACCTCGACGACACAGTAGATCATCAGCAATCCGATGATGATGATCGGTAGGTACCGCCCCATAACGAAGAGTATGCGTCTTGGGCCGGGCTCGATACAACACTCGACGATAGGCTGTCGGGATGCCCAGGGGACCCGGCGTTGCATTGCACTGGCGTCGATGTGTGGGCTGGTTCGCGAGGGGCTCGTGACGGCCGGTTTTGATGTCGGTGCCGAGCGTCCCGCCAGGCCCACGATTGCCCAGCTCCGTGAGGTGACACAGCCGCCTAGCGTGCGTACTCGTGCTGCCGCCGAGCACTGGGTGGCGCATGCCTACCTAAGGGACATTTCTCCTTATTTGACACGGATTCTGCTGCGAGCCGGATTCAGTGCGAATGGCGTGACCTGGTTGATGATCATGGCTGCGGCGGCCGCCGTCGTGGCGACTGGATGGCCCGCGCTGCTGGGCGCGGTTCTTGCGGTGATCTTGGTACAGCTGCAGATGCTGCTCGACTGTTGCGATGGGGAGGTGGCGCGCTGGCGGCAAACCTCATCGCCGGTCGGTGTGTATCTCGACCGGGTCGGGCATTACGTCGCCGAATGTGGGATTGCAGTCGCGCTGGGCATACGGGCCACGGGCCAATTCCAGCTCAGCGGAATCTGGATCAGCGCAGGACTGCTGCTCGGGCTGCTTGTCGCGTTGAACAAGGTGGAGAACGACCTGGTTCATGTCGCCCGGCACTACGCGGGACTGCCGCAGATGGCGGATGCCAAAGACGTCCGGACACCAAGGGGAGGTTTCGTGCGTGGGGCACGCCGCCTCGCCGGAGTGGTCCCCTTCCACCGCGTCTTCCACTCGGTGGAGTTGTCGATCCTGGTGCTGATCGCCGCCATTGTTGATCTTTTCGTGAACGGAGCGGCAACCAAGGTGCTGCTTGCTGCTCTGGTCGTCGCGGCATGCCTCACACTCGTCGGTCATCTGGTCGCGGTATTGACCTCGTCAAGGTTGCGATGACAGAGCCTCTGCGGCCGAGGTTCGGGGTCGTCGTCTTGACGATGGGCAACCGGCCGGATGATCTCAATCGTGGGCTCGCCAGTCTGCTGCGCCAGCGTGATGTTGATCTCGACGTTGTTGTGGTGGGCAATGGTTGGCAGCCAGTGAATTTGCCGGAGGGGGTCAAAGCGAAGGGACTGCGATCCAATCGCGGGATTCCGGCCGGCCGTAATGCTGGGGTGCCTTTGGTCGATGGGAAACTGCTGTTCTTCCTCGACGACGATGCATGCCTGCCTGCCGATGACATCCTTGCCCGGATGGGGGCGCAGTTCGCCGCGGATCCGACTCTTGGCATGATCCAGCCTCGGGTTACTGATCCGGACGGACGGGAAGCGCCGCGCCGCTGGACGCCCCGGGTACGTGTCGGCGATCCAGCTCGCAGTAGCCCGGCAATGAATGTCTGGGAGGGCGCTGTCGCCGTTCGGCGTGAAGCCTTCCACTTCGCGGGCGGCTGGCCGGTGCCCTTTTGGTACGCCCATGAAGGCGTCGAGCTGGCCTGGCGAGTCTGGGACGGCGGTTTTCATGTCCGCTATGACGGGACTATCGAGGTCCATCACCCCGCTATCCAGCCCACCCGGCACGCAGAGTTCTATCGTTTTCAAGCACGCAATCGGGTGTGGCTGGCCAAGCGCAATCTCCCGGCGCCGGTAGGTGTGCTCTATGTATTGGTCTGGACGGGTTTGTCGGCCATTCGGCTGCGATCGCGTACCGCTTGGCGGGAGACCCTGCGCGGCTATTGGATTGGGCTCACCGAGTCGACCGGGCAGCGACGGCCAATGAAGTGGCGAACTATATGGCGCATGACACGCGCCGGGCATCCGCCAATAATTTAGGTTCGATAATTTAGGTCCCCCAATAATTAGCCACGGGTAATTTAAGGACGGTGGAGAAGGACGATCGTGCCTGGTCGGAATGGGCGATCGGGCAGGTGGAAGCGGACGCGAATCGCAGCGCTGATACCCATCTGCATCCGTTCCCACTGCCAGCGGAGTGGGGGATCAATCTCTATCTGAAGGATGAGTCGGTTCATCCAACTGGCAGCCTTAAGCATCGCCTTGCTCGCTCGCTGGTGCTTTACGGCCTCTGCAACAACTGGATCAATGAGGGCACGACCTTGGTCGAGGCTTCGTCAGGGTCCACCGCAGTGAGCGAGGCCTATTTCGCGCGGTTGATCAACCTGCCATTTGTGGCTGTAATGCCGGCATCGACGGTGCAAGAGAAGATCGAGCTGATCGAGTTCTACGGAGGGCGATGTGAGCTCGTCGACGATCCGGGCAGCATCTACCAGGTTGCGGCTGATCTTGCGGCGGGCTGTGGTGGGCACTACCTCGATCAATTCAGCTATGCGGAGCGAGCTACCGACTGGCGCGGCAACAACAACATAGCCGAGTCGATGTTTGGTCAGTTAAGCCGCGAGCCGTTCCCGATACCGGCCTGGGTGGTTGTGGGTGCCGGCACGGGCGGGACCAGCGCGACCATCGGCCGCTACACAAGGCTCAAGAAGTACAAGACCCGGCTGTGTGTAGTTGACCCGGAGGGTTCGGCGTTCTATGCCGGATGGAAGAACCGGGACCCGGCGATTGCGGCGGCAGGCTCCAGGATCGAAGGGATCGGACGCCCCCGTGTGGAGCCGAGCTTCGTGCCATCACTGGTGGATCGGATGATCGAGGTACCGGACGCCGCATCGATTGCGGCCATGCGATGGTGCACCCACAAGCTGGACCGCTGGGTGGGTGGCTCAACCGGGACGAACATGTGGGGTGCGCTGCAGCTGGTGGCCGAAATGAAAGCCGAAGGTCGGCGCGGCAGCGTCGTCACGTTGCTGTGTGACGACGGCCGACGCTATTCCCACACCTATTACGACGACGCCTGGATCGCCAAGCGGGGTTGGAACCTAACTCCGTACCAGGCGATGCTGGAGTCGTTCGAGGCTTCAGGGGTCTGGCCCAACGCCTTGCGCTGAGCCGGCTGACCGGGGACGCGTACGCCGCATGCAACCTACGTGAACGTAGGTTCGTCACGGAGTCAGGCGAACCAGAGGACGCTCAGTAGCAGACCAGCCGCGAAGCCGATGGCACAAACGAGCTCGGCGAGGCTGGTTGCTTTGAGTACACCGATGAGTGTCGGACCTCGGCCTCCGGAGACTACGACCCGGACCGCGGGAATGATCAACAACAAACCCGCTAGCCCGAGGAGTGCCCACCAGCTTGTCAGGTAGGCGACCAAGATGATCATTACGGCGCTCAGCACCACCAAGATCACGTACAGCGCCCGGGTCCCCGGATCACCCAGCCGGGTTGCCAGAGTTCGCTTCCCGACTTGAGCATCTCCACCAATGTCGCGCAGGTTGTTAGCCACCAAGATTGCGCAAGCCAGGGCGCCGACCCAGACGCCGGTGAGCAGTGTGGCGAGCGAGATTCGACCGACTTGGACGTACGCGGTGCCGCAGACCGCCACCAGGCCGAAGAAAACGAAGACAAAGAGCTCACCGAGACCCATATAGCCGTACGGTCGCTTGCCGCCTGTGTAATACCAGGCGGCCAGCACACAAGCCACGCCAACGGCGAGCAGCCACCACTGCTCGGTCATGATCACCAGCCCGAGACCGGCGAGGCCGGCAATCCCGAAGCTGACAAATGCCGCCCGCTTGACCAGCGGCGGCGAGGCGAGGCCCGAACCCACGAGGCGCAACGGACCGACTCGGACGGCGTCCGTGCCGCGGATGCCGTCGGAATAGTCATTGGCGTAATTGACACCGACCTGGAGGGCAACACTGACGACGAGTGCCAAGATCGCCGCCAGCCAGGAGGCGCCATGCTCGAAGACCGCCAAGCCGGTGCCAGCGATCACCGGTGAGCAAGCAGCCGGCAGCGTACGCGGGCGGGCGCCGGCGAGCCACTGGGTTGGCGTAGGTCTTGGAGCGGTCTCGGCCGTCACACCGGTGCCTGTCGCTTAGCAAGTATTTCCACGACCATGGATGTAATCGCCACTCGGTCCAGTTTGCCGTTGGCAAGCCAGGGGAGCGGATTCAGATAGATCAACTCACGGGGCATCGCGTACCCGGGCAGTGACCTGCATACCAGAGCCTGAAGGTCATCCAGTGAGCCAGGTACATCCGAGACCGCGATGATGACGGTGCCCCACACGGCGTCCGGTACGCCGAGCACCGCAGCATGAGCATCCTGGTCGGTTGCCCAATGCTGGACACAGCGATCGACCTCGCCAAGATCAACTTTGTGGCCGCCGGTGACAACGACGTCGTCGCAGCGGCCAAGGACCGCAAGCCGTCCGCCGTCCCGGTTGCCTCGATCCTGCGTACGGAACCAGCCGTCCTTGAGAAGTTCATCAGTGAGGTCGCGGCGCAGCCGGTAGCCGCTGAAGAGGCTGTTGCTCCTGATCATGATTCGATCGTCGTCATCGAGCTCGATGTCCACTCCCGGTAGCGGCTGTCCGTCGTACACGCAGCCGCCGCAGGTCTCAGTCATGCCATACGTTTTCACGACGTGGATGCCGGCCAACCTCGCACGCTTCACCAGGTCGTCGCTGATGGGACCGCCACCGACTAAGACCGCGCTGAAGCTGGCAAGCGCATCGGCTACATCGTGCCGGCGCAAGGCCCGGTCCAGTTGCGGCGGTACCAAAGAGATATAGCGTCGCGGCGACAGCGCGCCTACCACTTCAGGCAGATCGTTGAGATCGGAACGGATCGGCATCGCGCGAGTCGCGGCCAGGCATGCGCGAGCAAGCACCATGAAGCCCGCGATGTAATGCGAAGGCAACGCCAGCACCCAATCACCGAGCCCGCCAAGCCAGAGATGCGTCGCCTCCGCTGATGCGCGGATTGCCTCACCAGAGAGCACTACGCCTTTCCGCGCTCCGGTTGACCCTGACGTCGCGAGCACAGCAACGGTGTCGGACTCGGTGACGGGCTCCCATGGCTGCAGTGCTGCGATCGCCGCTGCGCGGTCAATCGGGTCGGTAGGCAGCGGTGCAATGGGCGACCCGCCGCGCAGGGAACTGGCCAATGCGGCGGCCACCTCCGACGGCTCGACCGTCCGCAGTGGAACGGGCTCTGGGCGTCCTGCGTTCACGGCGACCAGGCTAACCAGCCGCGACCTTTAGGCCAGACTGGGACCGTGCCAGGCAAGCCGTTTTGCTACGCGGTTGCTCTGCACACCCGATTTCGGGGCATAACGCAACGTCAGGGCATGATCTGGCGCGGCGCGGCGGGATGGGGAGAGTGGAGTCCTTTCCTTGATTACGCCGGAAGTGAGCTGGTCCCGTGGCTGCGTGCCGCCGACGAGGCGGCCGAACATGGTTGGCCGGTCCCCCTGAGAACAGAGATTGCGGTCAATAGCACAGTTCCGGCGGTCGGGCCCGAGGAGGCATATGGGATTGCGCGGGCTGCTGGCTGTGGTACGGCCAAGGTCAAGGTTGCCGAGCGCGGCCAGGCGCTGGCCGACGATGCCGCCCGCCTGGAAGCCGTCCGCGATGCGTTGGGAACCGGTGGAAAGCTCAGGATTGATGCCAACGGTGGCTGGAGCGTCGACGAAGCTTTGCCTGCTATCAAGCAGCTGAGTCATTTTGATCTTGAATACGTCGAGCAGCCATGCGCAACTGTCGACGAGCTCGCCGCCTTGCGGCTGCTTCTGGCGCGATCGGGGCTGAACGTGTCCATCGCCGCCGACGAGTCCATTCGTCGAGCTGAAGATCCCTATCAGGTCGCGGCACGGGAAGCAGCGGATATCGCTGTCCTGAAGGTGCAGCCGCTTGGAGGAGTCACTGCCTGCTTGCAGATCGCTGAGCGAATCGGCCTGCCGGTCATTGTCTCCAGTGCATTGGAGACTTCGATCGGCATCAGGGCCGGGCTGGCGCTGGCGGCCGCACTCCCCGAGCTGCCGTATGCCTGTGGGCTGAATACCGTCGCCTTACTCACCGATGACTTGGTGACAGCTCCGTTGCTAGCTGTCGATGGTGTGATTCGGCTACGCGATCCGGTTATCGACGAGTCCGAGATCGAGAGTCACCGGGCCAACAACGAGATCGAGCAGTTCTGGCAGGCTCGTCTCGTGCAGACTCGTGAGCTGGCCGGTGGGTAACGCCACCGTATGCGCGCGGGTGATTATCGAGGAGTTGATCACTCGTGGCGTCCGTGATGTCGTGCTCGCCCCCGGCGCACGGAGTGCACCGCTGGCGTACGAATGCTTCGAAGCCGACCGCATTGGACTGCTGCGGCTGCACGTCCGGGCCGATGAGCGTACCGCCGGTTTCCTGGCCCTTGGCCTCGCCAAAGGCTCGGGTGCGCCAGCCGCGGTCTTGACTACCTCGGGCACCGCGACAGCGAACCTGCACCCAGCGGTGCTGGAGGCCTGGCACGCCCACGTGCCGCTGATCGCGATCACGGCCAGTCGACCGCGCTCCTTGATTAACACAGGTTCGAACCAAACCACCGACCAAGATCAGCTCTTCGGGCGGCATGTGCGTGCCTTCGCGGGGCTCTCCGATGAGGTTCTTGATCACCGAAGCTGGCGCTTCGAGGTGACCCGCATTCTGACGGCGGCTACCGGGCTCAGAACCCGGATGCCAGGACCGGCACAGCTGAATGTGGAGTTCAGTGAGCCGCTGCTGCCTGCGGAGTCTGCCTGGCCGCCACCGGCACCGGACCTTGTGATCACCGCATCGCAGAATTCAGCCGAACCGACCGTGCTGCCCGACGGCTCTCAGACGGTGATCATTGCTGGTGACAGCTCACCTGAGATGGGCCGCGCCATCGCCGACCTCGCGGTGCAAGCTGGTGTCCCTCTAATGGCTGAGCCTTCGAGCAATGCGCGCTGCGGCAAGGCGGCCCTCTCCACCTACCGGCTGCTGCTGTCCTCGACACTGACGGAGGAGATTGAGCGGGTGGTGGTGTTCGGCCGGCCCACGTTGTCCCGCCCGGTCAGCCGGCTGCTGGCGCGCGATGATCTTGAGCTGGTTGTGGTATCGGAGTATGCGGACTGGATCGACCCAGGACGCGCCGCCTCCTTGGTGACCGATGCGGTGAAACTGCCTGAGCCGGCCGATAGTGGCTGGTTCGACGCTTGGCAGCAGGCGGAAAAATCAGTAAGAGAGCGCCTCGATGCTCTGTTAGGTGAGCAGTCACACTTCACCGGACCTGCGCTGGCGGCCACCGTTTGGACCGCCCTTGGCGCCGACGATGCCTTGTTCGCAGGCTCGTCCAGTCCAATCCGAGACCTGGATCTCGCGCCGATCACGGCGGCATCCCCCTCGACATACGCCAACCGTGGACTGTCAGGGATTGATGGGAACGTCTCCACCGCCGCCGGAATCGCGCTGGCTTTGGAACGCCCTACCCACGCGCTGCTGGGCGATCTGACTGCGCTCCACGATGTCACCGGCCTCGTCATCGCCCGATCGGAACCTCGGCCAGATCTCCGCATCGTGGTCGCCAATGACGATGGCGGCAGTCTTTTCGCCACCTTGGAGCAGGGTGAACCGGCGCACATGGGCGCCTTCGAGCGACTCTTCGGTACACCACAAGGCCTGCGATTCGAAGCTCTCGCGGCTGCAGCGGGCATCGGCTACCGCCGGGCAGAAGCCGCTGAGGAACTGAGTCAAATTCTCGCGGAGCCGCCCGCTGGCGTCGAACTCGTTGAGGCGGTCATCGACCGGGCCCACCGTCGCACGCTCGATCGCGAGATCATTGCGCTCGCAGCCACGCTCTGACCTGACTGGTGGCAGTCACGTCGTCCTCGTTGTATTCCAGTACGCGCCGTCGCGCCCGCGCCCGTGCCTCAGCGGTTTCGCCGTGTACGGCCTCGGCGAACCAGAGCTGCGAATTCAGCCCTCCTGGATCCTGGTCGCGCCAGCTAAACCCGACATGTCGCGCCATCAACTTCAGACCCAGGCCACTGACACCGAAGTAGTGAGCCTTGACAACCTCCAGCAGGTCGACGAAATGCTCTTCGGCATAGGCTGCTGCCCAATCCAATAGCTCATCGTCTTCACGGCGGGCCAGCTCGATGATCTTGGCGACCTCATATCCGCTGTAATGGAAGACCACGACAGACGGCACGGAGTCCACAACGCTGCGCAGCCAGGTAAAGGCATCGACGGCAAGCGCGGCCTCAGCCCGATCATCAAGATCATCAAAACGACCGAACTCGTGATAGACGCCACCGTTTTCACCCGCATGTTGAAGCAGGAATCCCCAGAGGTAGACGCGGCCATCCGCCGAGCTCTCAATGTCGAGATCGATCTCCAGCTCCGCCTGAGGCATCTCGATCGGACCGGCCGTCTCGCGATCGAAGGAGATCCCATCGAGAAGCATTCTGGCCCGCCGTGTCGCCATTCTGATGCGATCTTCGGCTGCACCGCGATGGGTCACCTCCGGCAGGTACCACTCCAGCAGTTGATCAAGCTCAGCATCGGCGAGGTCGGTGATCGTGGTGATGCCATGCCGGCGCAGGGTCGCGATTTCTCGCATGTCCAGGGGCGCGGTATTGATGCGGAGACTGACATCGTTGGGGTCGAGCTGAGGAAGGCAGTGCTCCCACCACTGACAGCGCGGGCACTCCTTGTTGACAATAGGGTGGACCAGTAGCTCCGGATCTTGGTCTGGCCTGCCGGTCTGCTGCTGGGCAACGGCTGCGATCCTCAGTCGGAAGGCATGCTCGTAGTCGTAGCGCTCAAGAATGCTGCGCAACCGCCAACCTTCAGGGCTGCTGCGCGAAAAGGTACGCACCCGCGGCTTGCCAAGATCAGCCCACGCCACCACCGGAGCCTCCAGGAGATCATCAGTCCCGATGACACCGGCCAGTGCCTGGTCAGCACCGAACCCGCAGGCTTCGAGGATGCGGTGATAGTGAGCGAGCTGAAGAAAGTCAGCCTGTCGGCTACCGATCCTCAAGTCGTATCCCTCGACCTCGAGCGCCGCTGCGGGGTCGGCCAACGTCGAATAGCGCAGCGCGGATGGTTCCTCGAGCTCGTTTTCCGGTGGTCGAGCTCGCTGGATGATCTTGTGCCATTTCACGATCACCGGGTGATAGGTGGGGGAGCCGGGTACTGCGTCGGTACTCCGGATCAGCAGATCAGGGGAGTCCACACGGTGACCGGAAAGATCAACAGGCAGGCAGCCACCGATGATCACGTCGGCACCAGAACTCATTGCGCGGATGCATGCCTCGACCTGTACCTCGCTGGTGCTGGCCGCCAACTGGCGAAGATCAACAATTCGGCCCGTGCAGGACTCGATCAGCTGGTCCAGCGCCGACGTTACGAACTGAGCGGCGCCGTCGACGAGCTCGGCGAATCGCTCATGTGCCGGAACGGACGCGCTACTGGTCGAGGCGTCGATGGTCACCATGGGATTGAAGGCATTCTGAGTCTTGACCGGACAACTGTGAGCGGCGTACGCGCCGAGCAAGACTGTGCCGTGCGAGATCGTTCCGGGCAAGATCTTTCCAGGGAACTCGGTAACAGTCGCCGACTCGATCATGCGCGAGCCCTATGCAGAGCGACGATTCCGCCGGACAGATTCCGCCACTCGACGTCTTGCCAGCCGCATTCTTCGATCATGGTCGCCAACCCTTGCTGATCAGGCCAGGCCTGGATCGACTCGGCCAGGTACTCATATGCTGCGGGGCTCGAGGAAATCAGCGTCGCTATGCGCGGCAGGGCTGCGACGAGATAGTTGGAGTAAAGCGTGCGGAATGGGCGCCACGTGGGCGTCGAGAATTCGCAGATGACCAGCGTGCCGCCCGGCTTGATTACCCGGCGCATCTCGTTCAGGGCCGCGGTCGTGTCCTCGACATTGCGAAGCCCGAAGGAGATGGTGACTGCATGGAAGCTCGCGTCTGCGTACGGAAGCTTGAGCGCGTCAGCGGCGACAAAGCTCATGTCAGGCCTGCGTTGCTTGCCAACTAGCAGCATGCCGAAGGAGAGATCTGTCGGGATGACACTCGCTCCGCTATCCAGGAACGGCTCACTGGAGGTGCCCGTGCCGGCTGCCAGATCCAAGATCAGCTGGCCGGCACGCGGTCGCATAGCCTGTACTACCTCCCGGCGCCAAGCCCGATCCTGGCCGAGCGAAAGCACATCGTTGGCCAAGTCATAGCGCGCGGCCACCCGGTCGAACATGGCGGCGACATCGCTGTGTCGCTTGTCGAGTGTGGCGCGAGCCGAACTGGCCGGTTCAGTGTCTATCGGTTGAGGCTTTGTCGGTTGAGGGTCTGGCACACGCACAGCCTGCCATGGAGCACTGACACCTTCGGCAGCCAACGTAGTCAACGCCGCACTGGCTACAGCGCCGATTGCACCGGCCAAATTATCTGACTAAAGTCAGAGAATGCTCGCGGAGACAGAGGCGGTCGGTCAAGTCCGTCGCTTCAACCGGCTGATCACGCAACGCGTCGGCGCCCTCAACGATCGCTTCCTCGCCCGGGACCGGCCGCTAGCGGAGGCGCGGGTGCTGTGGGAGATCGGCTGGGAGGGCTGCGAGGTGCGAGCGCTCCGAGCGGGCCTCGAGCTGGATTCTGGGCACCTGAGCCGGCTGCTGCGTGCGCTTGAGGCCGACGGCCTCATTCAGGTGGTTCCGAGCCCCGAGGACCGGCGGGTTCGCACTGCCCAGCTGACGGCGGCCGGTTTGGCCGAGCGCACCGAACTCGACCGTCGCAGCGACGATCTTGCACAGTCGTTTTTAGAGCCGCTCGGCACCAGGCAGCGCGAGCGCCTGCTAGCAGCGATGGGCGACGTCGAGCGGCTGCTCACCGCGGCCCTGGTGGAGCTCAGGCCGACCGATCCGGCACACCCGGACGCAAAGATGTGCTTTGAGCGCTATTTCGCCGAGCTGGAACGCCGCTCCAACTCTCGGTTGGATCCCGTAACGCTCGTTGCGGCCAGGCCGCATGAGCTCCGATCGCCTGCCGGCCTATTGCTCCTCGGCTATTTGCACTCGGAGCCGGTTGGCTGCGGGGCGGTCAAGCACCATCCCGACGCGCCCTCGGAGATAAAGCGGATGTGGGTTGCCGAGACGGCGCGCGGACTCGGGATCGGCCGGCGACTGCTCGTCGAGCTCGAGGCGTCCGCCGCCCGGAGCGGAGCTACCAAAACGCGGCTCGAGACCAACGGCACCCTCAGCGAGGCCATCGGGCTCTACCGTTCGGCCGGTTACGTCGAGGTCCCTGCATTCAACGATGAGCCGTTCGCTGACCACTGGTTCGAGAAGCGCCTAGTTCGAGAAGCACTGGTCCCAGATGCACTGCCTCAGGCCGCGAGCTCGGTAACCACCTGAATGGTTGACGGGTTGGGCTGTTGGGCTCCCGCTGCGTTTTCTACGCTGACGGCGAGGCCAGTCACGCCGTTGAGTGACTCGCGGAAGAACTCCTGACGATCACCGCCGCCGGCCACCAAGTTGTCTGGAATGGGATGCTGACCCTCCAGCGTCCATAGCTGATAGGTCTGATCTGCGCCGACAGCCGGCAGATCCTTGCCAATGAACATGGCGCGATTGAGACTCCTGGAGACCACGAAGGAGATCTGCCCACCGTCCTTCATGGTTGCGGTGTAGGTCCTGACATCCGGCGCGGTGAGCAGCTCAGTTGCCTCCGCCTGCTCGGCTACCTGCGCCTGGCGCGCGTTAACCAAGCCGTAGACCACACCGCCCAAGGCCAGCGCCGCCGCCACGACTGCAGCAACCAAGGCGGTGAGGATGCGAGTACGCCGTTGCTGCCGACGCAGTGCCAGTTTCTTCTGGGCCAGTTCATCGATCGGACGCTCGGCCGGCGCAGTCTCACTGACGGCTGGCGATGGCTCGGCGGCCGCGCCTTCGGCTAGCGGCTCTGGAGGCAGGGGCCTCACCTCGGAGATAGCGGCAAGAATCGAGCTACGCAGCGTGGGCGGCGGAGTCACACTTGCCAGCAGCGACAACTCGGCAGCCGTCTCGCCGAACTCCTGAACTTCACGCGTACAGGTTGGGCAAACAGCCAGATGTGCTTCGAACTCCTCCAGCTCGTCAGGGTCAAGCGCATTCACAACGTACGAGCCGACAGCGCCGTGGATCTCGCTCATGCTTCCACCCCCAACGCATCTCGGAGCCCTATCAGGCCGTCGCGGATTCTGGTCTTCACAGTGCCAAGCGGCAGCTTCAGTAACTGAGCTACCTGGCTTTGGGTATAGCCGCCGAAGTACGCCAAGGTCAGCGCTTCACGCTGAATCGGAGTCAACGAGGCCATACCCCTTCTTACTCTCTCCACGTCAATTCGTTGCTCCACGCCATCCCACACCTGGTCGATCTCTCGGTCACCGCCCTGGAAGGCGTACCGCTCATCCCGAGCCACTTCACTGGACACCGATCGCACCCGATCGACTGCCCTCCGATGCGCCATGGTGGTCATCCAGGCGATGACACTGCCTTTCTCAGGTGAGTAACGAGCCGACTGCCGCCACGCCTCCACATAGACCTCCTGCATCACTTCTGCAGCGTGGTCAGGTGAGCGCAGCACCCGCAGAATGATCCCGTAGATCCGCTGCGATGTTCGGTCGTACAGTTCAGCGAAAGCCTCCTCATGGCCGCGGGACGAGAGCGTCATCAATTCGACAAGATGCGCCGCCTCGGTTTCCCGGCCGCGGTCCGCCGCGGAGCGCGAACCGGATCGGACGGGTTGTCCGCCCGTATCAGGTGGCACTGACGAGGCATTCACGAGATCGACGCTCTCACGATCGTTGAAGTGTGGTCAGGACATCGTTCGCAACACGCTGCGGATGGCGGAGATCGTCGTCGTCATGGTCGACCCCTTGGTCTCGTTGACGCAGGGCTGAAGGCATTGCCTGCTTTAGGCAATTCGTCGCTGCGGCTCCTCGGGATTGGTCCGAATGTCTTGCTATGAAGGGGCAGAATCGCGTCCATGGCCAAACGCGCGACGATCCTCAAGGTTTCCGGCCTCAGCCGGGCCTTCGGGCCGAACACCATCTTCGACAAGTTCAATCTGGAGGTGCGTACCGGGGAAGCGATCGCGCTCACGGGCCGTAACGGCGCCGGCAAGTCCACCCTGCTGCGCTGCTTGGTTGGGGCTGACCGACCAGATGATGGCAGCGTCGAGGTTTGCGGCAACCCGATGGCCGAGACCTCGCCAGAGATCAGGCGTGATGTGGCGACCGTGATTGATGATCTTGACTTTTTTCCAGACCTGAGCGTCGTTGAACATCTGGATCTGCTCGCTCGTGCACACGGGATCGCCGACCCCGACGAGGTGGTCGATGAGGTGCTGGAAGAGGTTCAGTTGGTGCCACAGTCGGGCCAGTTGCCCGGCACTTTGTCCTCGGGCCAACGTCGCCGGCTGGCTCTGGCTACGGCTTTCGTACGACCGCGTAAGTTGTTGATCTTGGATGAGCCGGAGCAGCGGCTGGACACCGAAGGTGTGGGCTGGCTGGCACAACGGTTGAAATCAGAACGACAAAAGGGTTTGGCGATCGTTTTTGCCAGCCACGAGCCAGAACTAGTTGACAGTGTGGCTACTCGGGTGATCCAGCTTGGAGCACCCCGCGGATGAGCAGTCTGGAAGCCGGTGCCGACGACTTCGCCTTCGAGCAGCCGCCCGAGCCCGAACCGTTGACCCCAGCCAGCCCTCGTGAGCTGAAGAGGCTTGTCAAGGACTGGAGAGCTGGCCGGGCAACTCGCAACGTGCTGCAAGCCATGAGTGACGCCTATGTCGCTGTGTTCGCGGCAGTCATGATCGGCGCGATGGTCGTCAACGTGATCTTGAAGGCCCAGCGAACGGTTGCAGAGTGCACCAGCCCTACCTGCTTGTCGGCGCGGGCTCTCTTGCCGTGGACGGCTTTTGCGGCCACTATCGCCGTCGCGCTGGCAGTCAGTCGGCTGTTCGGGCCGGTGCTGGCATCCGCGGCCGAAGGCTTCTGGCTGCTCGATGCGCCTATCTCACGCTCTCAACTGCTCCGCTCTCGCCTGGTCGGCGCCATTGCGGCGGCCTTTTTTGGGGGTGCGGTCATTGGTGGATTGATTGCGGCTCTGAGCGGCTCGGGACTTACCGAGGTGCTGGTTTGGGCGGGAGCCACGGCGCTCTCAGCGGCAGCATCTGTCGCCTTCGCTGCGGCGCAGCAGGGCATCGAACGGCATCGGCTAACTCGCTTCGCGACGTACCTCTTCGGTGTGCTCGCGGTGGGTGCGCTCTTCAGCGTCGTCGGTGTGGCGGCGGGGTGGTTCAGCCTCGGAATCTCTGACAATCTCGGCATCGAGCTCGGTGTGATCATGATCGCGGCCTCTGTGCTGGTGCTGTTGATCAGCGCGGTGCTCGCGGGACTTCGGTTGGGCCAAATTCGACGGACGCGACTGCTCAGTGGTGGCGCGCTGGTAAGCGGCATCTCTGGCGCTTTCTACGCGCTGGATATCGGACTGGCACGCGACATCGTGGTTGAGCGGCGCGCGATAGAACGCGGCCATGTCCATCCCAAGCGCGGCAAGGGACTGGGCTTGGAGGCGCTCATCTGGCGAGAGTGGCAGCGGCTTTGGCGCTTTCCACAGCCTCTCTTGGTGTTGGCGGCGACGATCGTGGTCCCGTACGCCGCCGATGCGTTGGGCATGAGTGTGCTGACTCCGGTTTTGGCGGCACTGGCACTCTTCGGCGCCACCATCCCGCTGCTCAACGGACTGCGGGTCCTGACGCGTACCGGCGGTCTCGCTCGCTGCCTGCCCTTCTCGCTGGCCCGTATCAAGCTCGCATCCATCGCCGTACCGGCGATCTTGGCGGGGCTCTGGGCCGCCGCGACAACTCCGGCCTACTTGGGTTTTGGTGACGGAGCCGTGGAACGGCCAGTGCCCCAGGCGGCCTTGACCGCCATCGCAACAGCGGCGGCAGGGCTGTTGGCGGCCGTTCGCTGGACCCAGGCTAAGGGAGTCGACTTCGGTGCGCCCATGGTCGCCAGCCAAGCCGGTGCGTTCCCGCCAGGCTTGGTGACCAACCTGTTTCGTGGGTTCGACGTGTGCATCATCACCACAGCGCCCTTGCTGCTAGGCCTTTCGCCCTGGTGGTCGCTGGGTATCGCAGGAATCGCAGCCGCAATCCTTCTCAATTCCATGGATGCGGAGACCTTGCGGGCACGCCAGGCCGAACAGCAAAAGCAGTTGGAGGCGCAGCGGAAAGCGCGTGCTGGTGCGGCCGCTGCCGGAAAGCAGCGCAAGCGATAAAAGGACATGTGGTTGTGAAAGCAATCACAAATTTGGCTTCTTGGCACCCGGCCGATTGGTGGGCACCTCAACCGTAGATACGCTGAGGCCCGTGACCTGGTCGGCGCCAGACCCGCCGCGGCTTCGCGTACGCACCTATCCGATCGAGGACCCAGGCTCCTTGCTGAGCCTGCTGCCGCCAAAAGACAGCTACGTCTGGTTGCGGCATGGTGAGGGCCTCGTTGGCTGGGGAGAGGCGGTGCGACTCAAGCCAGCCAGTATTGCCGAAGCGGCCGAGTGGTGGGCTGACCTGGTTGCCCAGGTGGAGGTCACCGCAGCTTTGGACGATTCGCCAGCAGGTGCGGGTTTGATGGCGTACGGCAGCTTTCTGTTCGATCCCGGAAACTCGGCCGGCAGGTCGAGCCTGATCGTGCCGCAGAGCGTGATCGGACGGCGGAATGGTCGGGTTTGGAGGACCGATATCGGACCCGCGGCGGCGCGTGGGATTGACATAAGTCGGACATCGCCGGCTGAGCGGCCGAGAAATGTCACGTTCGGTGATGGTGGATTGAGCGGCCCGGAATGGGAGGCCGCGGTTGCCGAAGCGGTTCGGCGCATTGGCAGCGGTGAGCTGGACAAGGTGGTACTGGCGCGGGACCTGCTGGCGTTCGCCGAGAATGACATCGACCTGCGGTGGATCGCCGGTCGGCTCGCGGAGAACTACGCTCAGTGCTGGACGTATTCAGTTGACGGCCTGGTTGGCGCTACCCCGGAAATGCTGGTGAAGCGCGAGGCTGGACTAGCCACCTCGCGGGTCCTGGCGGGGACCATCCGCCGGTCCGGTGATGATGATCATGATCTGAACCTGGCGGCCGCGTTGGCGCGTTCGAGCAAAGATCTCGAGGAGCACGAATACGCGGTCCGCTCCGTCGCCCGGGCACTCGCCCCCTTCTGCTCCGGCATGAACGTGCCGGATGCGCCATACGTCCTGCAGCTACCCAATGTTTTGCATCTTGCAACCGACATCACCGCCGTAGCTGACAAGGGCGTTGCGTCATTGGCGCTTGCGGCGGCGCTGCATCCAACCGCCGCCGTCTGCGGTACGCCAACCGACAGCGCGCGATCGTTGATCGCCGAACTGGAGCATTTGGACCGTGAGCGCTACGCGGGGCCGGTGGGCTGGATCGATGCCAACGGTGATGGTGAATGGGCGATCGCCCTCCGCTGCGGGCAGCTCAGTGAGACCGACCCACATCAGATCCGGCTTTTCGCCGGCTGTGGCATCGTTGCCGGTTCCGATCCCGCCGCCGAACTAGCCGAGGCGAACGCCAAGTTGATCCCGATGCGGGACTCACTCGGCTGATCGCGATCAACTGCTGGGCAAGCTAAGTCCAGCTGATCGCGACGGCTACGTCGCCGCGTCGGCAGCAATTCAAGAACCCCGCACTGGTCGGAAATTTGACTGGTGAGCGGCCGACTCATGTGTCAAAAGGCCGGCACTGGTCGGAATTTAGGTAACAGGGGGCGAGTCAGCCACCCGGCCGTTATTAGACCGTGACCTTTGTCGTCCGAGAGTGGTCTGGTCACAACTTCATCTCGGCCCCGCGTGTCCTCCGAGGGTGTCGCCTCGACCTCGCGTTTTGGCCAGATTGGCGCCAGTCCGTCGTGTTAGCGTGCGGGCTGCTTAGGGCGGTTGCTCAGGGGCTGCCGCCAGGGGAACTCGGGGGCCGACAGGGGATGTCAGGTTCTTTCCAATCGCTGAATTCGGGGGTTCAGTTTTTGATGAAAAAGCTCTTTCGAGCTGTTGTCGCGCTGTCGCTGTTGGCCTTGGGCGTCGTCATCGTGCCGCCGGCGCAAGCGGCGTACATGCCGACCGCGGGCGCGACCTTCAATGATCCGACGGGATCGCGTGATCAGCAGACCGTTCTGATGGACCAGATCATCGAAGCGGTGAACAACGTTCCAAAAGGCTCAATCATCCGGTTCGTGGCCTATTCGTTTGACTACAAACCTATGGCCGATGCGTTGATAGCCGCGAAGAAGAATGGCGCTCAGGTGCGGCTATTGATCGATAGTCACACCGAGACTGATCAAATCAGGCGATTGAGGAGCTTCCTCGGCACGGGCACGAGCGACGGCAGCTACCTTCGCACCTGCAAGTACAGCTGCATGGCGAACCAGCCGTCGTTCATTCACTCCAAGCTCTACATGTTCTCCCGAACCGGCAGCGCGACGCGTGTGGTGATGAACTCCTCCGCGAACCCGGCCGAGACTGGCGTGAGCAAGTCGTGGAACAACACGTATACGACCGTCGGTGACCAGACCATTTATGACGCGAACGTTGCCAACTTCAATGACATGCTGCCCGATAAGACGAACACCGACTACTACCACACCGTGGAGAGCGGGCCCTATCCGACCAAGGAATACTTCTTCCCACGGGCCGGCTCAACGAAGAGCTCGGACACGCTCTACAACATCCTGAACGATGTCAGCTGCCCTAGCACCATCAAGGTCTCGACATACTTCTGGACAAGTGCGCGTCTCTACTTGGCAGATAAGCTCGTCGCCCTCAAGAAGGCGGGCTGCACCGTCGAGGTGGTCTATCCCGATGGCCCCGGAAATCAGGACACTATCTATCCCGAAGTTACTTCTGCGCTGCTCAAGGGCAACGTATCCACGTGGAACACCCGTCCTAACACTGGTGGTCTCTACGTGCACAACAAGGTCATTTTGATCAGCGGTACCTATCAGGGCCTCCCAGGGCAAAAGATCGTCTACGCCACTTCGCAGAACCTCACGATGACGAGCCTGCGGGAAAGCAATGAGGTCATGCTCCGGATCCCCAACGGCAGTGTTTATGGCGACTACGCAAAAAACTTCGATTCGATCAAGGCCAAGTCGAAGTACCTCAATACGGCCGCGAAGACGGCCGCCGGTCTTGACACCGCTCGGGAGACCAACGCACCGCGCGACAACAGTCCCGATCCGGACGAGTAGTCGTCCGTCCTCGCGACGCGTCACCGCGGTAGTTCTCGCCGGTGGCGCGTCGCGGCGCTTCGCACCAGACAAGCTGGCTGAGGAGGTGGAAGGCCGGCCGCTGCTCGATCGAGCGCTCGCCTCGTTGCCAGAGCACGCCACGGTCGTGGTCGTCGGCCCGGTACGCGACGTTGCCCGGCCGGTGATCTTTACCTCAGAGGAACCACCATGCGGTGGGCCGGCTGCTGGACTGGTAGCCGGAGTCACCCGGGCCCTTGCCGAGCCGGCTGACGCGATCGTGGTACTGCCAGCTGACGCACCGCTCGGCAGTCAGGCAGCACGCATCCTGCTCAACCGCCTGGACGCCGAATCGAGCGCAGAAGCGGTCGTTGGCGTTGATGCCCACGGTCGTGAACAGCCGCTCCAGCTGGCATTACGACCCACTGCGGCGGAGGCGCTGGTAGCAGCCGCTGGACCGAGCGGTGCCGCTGGCGTCTCGGCGCGTCGGCTGCTCGATGCCCTCCGACCCGGATTGATCACCCAGGTGCTGGCGTCGGCCGAGCTTTGGGACATTGATACACCCGATCAACTACTGGCCTGGAAACTGCAGTCCTCAGCAGCGGTCTCCTCGATCCTCAGCCTGGCAGCTCAGCGGGCGGCGGTAGTTGATCGTCCGGTGGTCATCGCCATTGATGGGCCAAGCTGCTCAGGCAAGTCGATCTTGGCAACCGCGGTATCGCTTCGATCCGGGGGCTCGGTCGTGGAAGGGGACGATTTCTATCGCAGCAGTCTGCCGACGCTGACGGTGTCCCAGCGCGAGGCCATGTCGGACGATGCGGTGGTCGATGCGGTGATCGATTGGAAGCGGCTTCGTGATCAAGCCCTGCTGCCATTGCGTGCAAGGCAGGCAGCGACCTTCCAGCCGTACGACTGGGACGCCGATGACGGTCGAGTGGCACCGCCCAAAACCATTCCGCCGGCTGACCTAATCATCGTCGAGGGCGTTTACGCCGCGCGGCCGGAGCTTGTGGACCTGGTCGATATCACCGTCTACCTGGGCGTAGATCCCCAGACCCGGGCCCGCCGCTATGCCGAGCGGAATAACGATCCGGGGTGGGCGCGATTCTGGGAGCGCGGTGAAGCCTACTACTTCAGAGCTATACGGCCTCTCGCCAGTTTCAATCTCCAGCTGGATGATCAAGACCTACGCGAGAGTGATCAGTAGCCAGCCGTTGGTGAGTAACCGTCAAAGGGCAGGGGTGGGTCCACTGCTGGTCGACGGCGGCGTTGGGGCCTGCGCCAGATCGTTCGGCTCAGGTGCTCCTTTGTCGGCCACGGCTTTCTCGGCGCTGACCTGGCCGAGGCGAAGCTGGTCAAGCGACTGCTCGACCTGCGTGACGAGCGGGTCGGACAAGTACCGTCGGGCGTAGTCCAACATCACTGTGCTGAGGTCAATCAACAGCCGCGCGTCTCGCCGCCCGAGCTTGACCTGTGCGCCGTTCAGCAACATGAAGAACGCCTCTGTCACAATCTGCTCTGCAGGAGCCGATCGCAGTTTCTCCATCAACTCCTGCGCACCCTTTGCAGAAGCGTCGGAGCCATATTGATCGTTGTGCTCCTCCGAACCCTCGGCAGTATTCATGTCCTCCAAGCACCTCCCGCAATCGCAGACTTATCGCTCCCGAGAGTATTTTCGCCCAGCTGGTTGCGGCGTGCATCGCTCGCAACGCCTTGCAGCATTGCGATGTGCACCGCTGAGGAGTGTTTGCACCCAACGCGACGAACCGTCCGCAGGAAGTCGTAGACTCATGCGTAATGACTTAGTGAAGTTTTTCACTAAGTCCCCGGGAGACTTCAGGGACACATTTCAGGGAGAAGGTCATGCCGGTCGCCACGAACGGGTCCGGCCCGTACCCGGAAGCTGACGGACGCGACCGGTCACGTGCGCCTGCAATCGATGCTGATGTCATCGTCGTTGGCGCTGGACCAGCGGGGTCAGCGACTGCCACGCATCTTGCCCGCCAGGGTCTTGAGGTGTCCTTGTTGGAGAAGAGCAAGTTCCCGCGCGAGAAGGTGTGCGGTGACGGCCTCACACCCCGCGGCACCCGGCAGCTGATCCGGTTGGGGATTGACACCTCCAAAGAAGCGGGCTGGCTGCACAACAAGGGCTTGCGCATCTACGGCGGTGCGCACCCGTTCGAGCTGCCGTGGCCGGATCTTGCCGACTTCCCGCCGTATGGCCTGGTCCGCCCACGGGCTGATCTTGATGACTTGCTGGCGCGGCAGGCAGTGGCGGCAGGGGCCTCACTGTACGAACTGGCCAACGTCGTGGAGCCGATCATCGATTCTGGCAACGGACGCATTGTTGGAGTCAGCACCAAGGACGGCCGCCGTTTTACTGCCCCGATGATCGTGGCCGCGGATGGAAACTCGACCCGGCTGAGTCTTGCCATGGGGCTCAACCGGCGGGACGACCGACCTATGGGCGTCGCCGTACGCACGTACTTCACCAGTCCGCGACACCGTGATGATCACCTGGAGTCGTGGCTGGAGCTCTGGGAAGGCAAGCCGGGCAAGAGTGCCTTGCTGCCCGGGTACGGGTGGATCTTCGGCATGGGCGATGGCACCTGCAATGTCGGGCTGGGCATTCTGAATACCTCATCGGCCTTCGGCAAGACCGACTACAAGGATCTACTCAGACGCTGGCTTGACAACACGCCGGAGAATTGGGGTTTCCGTAGTCAGAACATGATCAGTCCGGTGCGTGGTGCGGCATTGCCCATGGGCTTCAACCGTCAACCTCACTATGGACGCGGCCTGCTACTCGTCGGCGACGCCGGCGGCATGATCAATCCCTTCAACGGTGAGGGCATCGCGTACGCCATGGAGTCTGCCGAGGTCGCGGCCTCGGCCATGGCAGAGGCCCACGACCAGCGACCCGGTACACCGGCAGCCGAGCGGGCGCTGGAGTCCTATCCGATCAAGCTCAAGACCGCTCTTGGTGGTTACTACACGCTCGGGCGGACTTTTGTGAAGTTGATCGGCCATCCAGCGGTGATGCGAATCTGCACAACCTACGGGCTGCCCCGTCAGACTTTGATGAAGTTCACTTTGAAGCTGCTGGCCAACCTGACCGACGCCCACGATGGCGATGCGATGGATAAGCTGATCAACTCCTTGTCCAGGATTGCGCCGGCGGCATGATCAACTCGGAAAGCTGCGGAGGGGAAGCAGGCCGATGAGTCCCTACGTCGGTATCGTGATCTTGTTCGTGATTGCCTCAGGGTTTGTCGCACTGACCATTCTGACCAGTGTGCTGGTGGGTCCCGGGCGATTCAACCGAGCCAAGTATGACTCGTACGAGTGTGGTATCGAGCCGACGCCCCAGCCGGTTGGTGGCGGCCGGTTTCCGGTGAAGTACTACATCACTGCCATGCTCTTCATCGTTTTCGATATTGAGATCGTCTTCCTCTATCCCTGGGCTGTGGCATTCGACCAGATGGGGCTGTTCGCGCTGGTCGAGATGATCTTGTTCATTGCCGCAGTGTTCGTTGCCTACTTCTATGTGCTGCGACGCGGCGGGCTGGATTGGGAGTGAGGATGCAAGCAAGTAGGAGTGTTGGCTGAGATGGGACTCGAGGAAAAACTTCCCAGCGGTGTGCTGCTGACCACCGTTGAGAACCTGTTTGGCTATATGCGGAGCGCAGCGTTCTGGCCCGCTACCTTTGGCCTGGCCTGCTGCGCCATCGAGATGATGACCTATGGTGCGCCGCGGTACGACTCCGGGCGCTGGGGCCAGGAAGTCTTCCGGGCCTCGCCACGGCAGGCTGATCTGATGATCGTCGCCGGTCGAGTCAGCCAGAAGATGGCGCCCGTGCTGCGCCAGATCTACGACCAGATGCCCAACCCCAAGTGGGTACTTGCGATGGGCGTCTGCGCCAGCACCGGCGGAATGTTCAACAACTACGCGATCGTGCAGGGAGTCGATCACATCGTCCCAGTCGACATGTACCTGCCCGGGTGCCCGCCACGTCCGGAGATGTTGATCGACGCCATGTTCAAGCTGCGGGACAAGGTGCGGCACACACCGATCGGCCTCGATGCGATTGAGGCGGCTCAAGATCAGGAGCAACGGCAACTCGAGGCGCCGTCGCTCATTGAGCAGAAGGGCCTGCTCCGATGACAGAAGGCACTCCTCCTCGCAAGCCGCCGCGCAAGAGGACACGTAAAACAGCGCCGCCCAAGGATGTGCACCCTGAGCTTGTCGAATCTCAGGAGGAGAGCGCTTCGACAGATTCGGCTCCCAGTCCGGAGGAGGGCGCCTCCACAAGCGCTGACCACATTCACGAGGAGTCGGACCAGAAGGCTCCGGTCAAAGGTGCGGTTCCGGAGGGGGAATCTCAGCCAGACGCCGAAACCAAGCCGGAGTCCTTGACCGCCGAGGCGCCGGAGGTCAGCTCTGAGGCGACGGCCGCCGAGGAAGACGAAGCTCAGCTAGCCACGACCGAGCCCACCGCCGAGGTGCTCCAGGTTCGGAAAGGCATGTTCGGCGTCAAAGGCACCGGCGACACCTCTGGATATGGCGGCTTGACCCGAACCATTGAGTTCCCGGCGCCGGCAACGCCCCCGTTCGGTGGCTGGTGGGACCAGGTGTACGAACGCATCGGAGCGCTGGTTCCGAACTACAGCGACGTGATCACCGAGGTCGTCATCCACCGCGGCGAGATCACCTTCCATGTCGAGCGGCAGCACCTGCCAGAGCTGGTCCGATACCTGCGAGACGACGCGCATCTGCGTTTTGAGTTCTGCAGCAGCGTTTCGGGCGTGCATTATCCGGCGGACAAGGGTCGTGAGCTGCACGCCGTCTATCACCTTCAGTCGATGACCCACAACCGGCGCATCCGACTTGAAGTCTCCGTGCCCGAGAGCGACCCTCACATTCCGTCGGTGGTGCCGACGTACCCGACAGCCGACTGGCATGAGCGTGAGACCTACGACATGTTTGGCATCATCTTCGACGGCCATCCGGCCCTGACTCGGATCCTGATGCCTGATGACTGGCCCGGCCATCCGCAGCGGAAGGACTATCCGCTCGGCGGAATCCCTGTGGAGTACAAGGGCGCAACCATTCCACCGCCAGATCAAAGGAGGTCGTACTCATGAGCACGACCGACGAGCGCACTCGGCCCGAGAACGACCAAGATTCAGCCGCAGCCACAGAGACAGAGCAGGATCCCTACGGCGTCGGCGGCGACGCAGCCGAGGGTCACGTCTATACCGTCACCGGACAGGACTGGGACTCCCTCGTATCCGAGCAGGGCGAGCGCGGCGACGAGCGCATCGTGGTCAACATGGGCCCGCAGCACCCCTCGACCCACGGCGTGCTCCGGTTGATCTTGGAACTGGAAGGTGAATCTGTCACTGAGGCCCGCTGTGGCATTGGCTATCTGCACACCGGCATCGAAAAGAACATGGAGTTCCGTAGCTGGACCCAGGGCGTCACGTTCTGTACTCGAATGGACTATCTGTCGCCGTTGCACAATGAGACCACGTACTGCCTAGGGGTCGAGCGGCTGCTGGACATCGAGTCCGACATTCCGGAAAAGGCGAACGTACTTCGGGTGCTGATGCTGGAGCTGAATCGCATCTCCTCCCATCTGGTGTGCATTGCCACCGGCGGCATGGAGATCGGCGCGCTGACCGTGATGACCATCGGGTTCCGTGAGCGCGAGAAGGTACTGGACGCCTTCGAGTTGATCACTGGACTGAGGATGAACCACGCCTACATTCGGCCCGGCGGGATTGCCCAGGACCTGCCGGACAAGGCGTTGGACTTCGTCAAGGATCTTGTCGCCTGGATGAAGAAGCACTTGCCCGAGTACGCCGCCTTCTGTAACGAGAACCCGATCTTCAAGGCGCGGCTCGGCGGTGTGGGCCATCTCGATCTTGCCGGGTGCATCGCCCTGGGCATCACCGGGCCATCGCTGCGGGCCACGGGCTACGACTGGGATCTGCGCAAGAAGCAGCCTTACTGCGGCTACGAGAGCTACGACTTCGAAGTGCAGACCTGGGACACCATGGACGCGTACGGGCGGTTCCGCATCCGCCTGAATGAGATGTGGGAGAGCCTCAAGATCATCGAGCAGTGCGTGGAACGGCTGGAGAAGATGCGCGGTGCGCCGATCATGATCGGCGACAAGAAGATCGCCTGGCCGGCGCAGTTGTCGATCGGCTCGGACGGCATGGGTAACTCCAACGAGTACCTCAAGCACATCATGGGCGAATCGATGGAGGCGCTGATCCACCACTTCAAGCTGGTCACGGAAGGCTTCCGGGTGCCGCCGGGTCAGGCGTACGTCCCCATCGAAAGCCCGCGCGGCGAGCTTGGCGCCCACGTCGTCTCCGACGGCGGAACGCGCCCATTCCGCGCACACTTCCGCGACCCGAGCTTCACCAATCTGCAGGCGATGCCTGTGATGTGTGAGGGCGGCATGGTCTCTGACGTCGTCGTCGCAGTGGCGTCCTTGGATCCCGTGATGGGAGGGGTTGATCGGTGAGCCGGCCTGAAGGCGGCAGCTTGAGCAATCCGCTTGAGCCGTTGCCGGCAACGCCAAATGGGCATGCCGGCGGAGATATCGCATCTGAGGAGCTCGTCGGTCACGGACACTTCGTGACGCACTTCGACGAGCCGAGCCTCGACTACAGCATCTCGGAGACCAAGATCACCGAGACGACGTTGGAGGAGATGCGCTCGATCGCCGCGCGGTATCCGCAGGCACGGTCGGCGCTGCTGCCGATGCTGCATCTGGTGCAGAGCGTCGAGGGTCGTGTAACGCCGGCCGGCATCGAGGCATGTGCCGAGATCCTGGGTCTTACCGCAGCCGATGTCAGTGGGGTAGCCACGTTCTACACCATGTATAAGCGCCGTCCAATGGGGGAGTACCACGTTGGAGTCTGCACCACCGCACTGTGCGCGATCATGGGCGGTGACGAGGTGTATGCCAAGCTCCAAGATCATTTGGGAATCGGCAACGACGAAACCACTGACGACGGAAAGATCACCCTCGAGCACGTGGAGTGCAACGCGGCATGCGATTTTGCCCCAATCATGATGATCAACTGGGAATTCTTCGACAACACCACGCCGGAGAAGGCCATCGAGGTTGTTGATCAACTTCGGGCCGGAGCAGAGGTGCAGTCTACTCGCGGTGCCCAAGTCTGTGCCTGGAAAGAGGCTGAACGAGTGCTAGCCGGCTTTCCCGACGGCCGCGCCGACGAAGGACCTACTGCTGCAGGACCGTCGCTGCTCGGACTGCGCATTGCAGAACAGCGCGGCTGGAAGGCGCCGGACCGAGAGCACGTGGCGGACCGAAAGGATGAGGAAGCCAAGTGACCGATCCTTTGACGCCTGTACTGACTGCGAATTGGGGCGACGAACGCGCCTGGAAGCTGACCAACTACGAGCGCCGTGGCGGGTATCAGGCCCTACGGTCCGCGCTTCAGATGGAACCGGCCGATGTCGTCGCCCTGGTCAAAGACTCCGGCCTACGTGGCCGCGGCGGAGCCGGCTTCCCGACTGGCATGAAATGGAGCTTCATTCCGCAGGACAATCCGAAGCCTAAATACCTGGTAGTCAACGCCGACGAATCCGAGCCGGGAACCTGCAAGGACATTCCGCTGATGATGGCCTCCCCGCACACGCTGGTCGAGGGAGTGATCATCTCCGCGTACGCCATCCGCTCCAATACTGCGTTCATCTACGTCCGCGGCGAGGTGCTGCATGTGGTACGTCGCCTGCAGCAGGCGGTTCGTGAGGCGTACTCCGCCGGCTATGCCGGCAAGAACATCCTGGACACCGGCTACGACCTGGAGATCATTGTCCACGCGGGCGCGGGCGCCTACATCTGCGGCGAGGAGACCGCGCTACTGGACTCGCTGGAGGGTCGCCGCGGTCAACCGCGGCTGCGGCCGCCATTCCCGGCAGTCGCCGGGCTGTACGCGTCCCCGACAGTGATCAACAACGTGGAGTCGATCTCTTCAGTGCCCTCGATCATCAGCAACGGCGATGACTGGTTCTCCTCAATGGGCACTGAAAAGTCCAAGGGAATGACGATCTACTCACTCTCCGGGCATGTCGCCAATCCGGGACAGTTCGAGGCGCCGTTGGGCATCACCTTGCGTGAAATTCTTGATCTTGCCGGCGGCATCCGTGAAGGCCATCGGCTCAAGTTCTGGACGCCGGGCGGGTCCTCGACCCCGATGCTGACCGACGAGCATCTCGATGTTCGGCTGGACTATGAGTCCGTCGCGGGTGTGAAGTCAATGCTCGGAACCAAGGCGCTGCAGTGCTTCGACGAGACGACATCAGTGGTGCGGACGGTGTTGCGCTGGACCGAGTTCTATAAGCACGAGTCCTGCGGCAAGTGCACGCCATGTCGTGAGGGCACCTGGTGGCTGGTGCAGATTCTCAAGCGCATGGAAGCCGGCCACGGCGAAGAGGGTGACATCGAGAAGCTACTTGATCTTTGTGACAACATTCTCGGCCGGGCCTTCTGTGCCCTCGGCGACGGCGCAACCTCCCCTATCACCTCAGCCATCAAGTACTTCCGAGACGAGTTCGAGGCTGCCATGCATACTCCAGCCTGGGAGCTGTTCCCTTACGAGCGCAGCACGATCTTTGTCCGTGAGCCGGTAGGAGCTTAAACATGACCGTCACGGCAACAGGGGCTGCCACGGGCTCGGCCGTCGAGCAGCGTGAGGATCTGGTCACTCTCACCATTGACGACATCGAGGTCTCAGTTCCCAAGGGCACGCTAGCGATTCGGGCCGCCGAGCTCATCGGAGTCGAGATACCGCGCTTTTGCGATCATCCACTGCTGGACCCGGTCGGCGCCTGTCGGCAGTGCCTGGTGGACGTGCCCGACGGCGGAACGGGGCGACCCATCCCCAAGCCACAGGCCTCGTGCACTCTTGAGGTCGCGCCGGGAATGAAGATCAAGACCCAGCTCACGTCGCCGATCGCCGACAAGGCACAGCGCGGGAACATGGAGTTCCTGCTGATCAACCATCCGCTCGACTGTCCGATCTGCGACAAGGGTGGTGAATGCCCGCTGCAGAATCAGGCGATGTCGCATGGCTATGCGGAGAGCCGGTTCACCGATGAGAAGCGGACCTACCCGAAGCCGATCAACATTTCAGCCAACGTGCTGCTTGATCGGGAACGCTGCGTGCTGTGCGCGCGATGCACCCGGTTCTCAGAGCAGATCGCCGGCGATCCGTTTATCGCCTTGATCGAGCGTGGTGCGCTGCAACAGGTCGGAATCTATGAAAAGGAACCCTTGGAATCCTACTTCTCGGGCAACACCATTCAGATTTGTCCCGTCGGTGCGCTGACGAGTTCGGCGTATCGGTTCCGGTCGCGGCCCTTCGACCTGGTTTCCACGCCTTCGATCGCCGAACATGACGCCTGCGGTTCGGCGATCCGAGTCGATCACCGACGCGGCATCGTGATGCGACGGCTGGCGGGTGATGATCCCGAGGTCAATGAGGAATGGATTACCGACAAAGATCGTTTCGCGCATCGCTATGGCGATCTCGACGACCGGCTTACCCGGCCGCTGGTCCGAGACGGCGACGTGTTACGACCGGCATCCTGGCCGGAGGCGATCGACGTAGCCGTGCAAGGCCTGAGGGCGGCGGGAAACTCAGCCGGCGTGCTCACTGGTGGGCGGCTCACCCTGGAGGATGCGTACGGCTATTCGAAGTTTGCGCGAGCGGTGCTCGGAACGAACAACATCGACTTCCGGGCCCGGCAGCATTCCAGCGAGGAGGCTGACTTCTTGGCACACGCTGTTGCCGGCACTGAGCTTGGGGTCAGCTTTGCTGACCTTGAAAACGCGAGTTCGGCACTGCTGGTGTGCCTGGAGCCGGAAGAGGAAGCCGGCATGATCTTCCTTCGCCTCCGCAAGGCCTTCCGCAAGAAGCACCTGACCACTTGGACATTGGCGCCGTACGCGAGCAACGGAACCAAGAAGATGGGTGCCCGGCTCGTCCCCTGCATCCCCGGCGATGAAGCTGGCCTCGTTGATCAGCTTCACACAGACGACGGCAGCTCGACTGACAGGCTGGCCGACATCACCCTCGACGAGAATTCTGTGATCTTGGTCGGGGAGCGCGCTGCCGGTCTTTCGGGGACTTTCAGCGCTTGTCATCGACTTGCCGAACGCACCGGCGCCAAGCTGGCCTGGGTGCCGCGTCGGGCCGGGGATCGCGGTGCTGTGGAAGCGGGCTGCCTGCCCAATCTGCTGCCTGGCGGCAGGCCTGTGGCGGATGCCGCCGCCCGTGTGGACACCCAGACGACTTGGGGGATTGAATCACTGTCGTCTCTGGAGGGCCGTGACGCCGACGAAATCTTGATCGCCGCAGCTGACGGGGAGCTTCAGGCGCTCGTCGTGGCTGGGGTTGATCCGAACGACTTCGTTGATCCGCAGGGCGTGCTCGAGGGTTTGGAGTCCGTGGAATTCTTGATCAGCTTGGAACCTCGGGCGTCGCTGGTCACCGAGCGCGCCAACGTAGTCTTCCCCGTGTCACTGATGCACGAGCGAGCAGGCACTTTCGTGAACTGGGAGGGACGGCGCCGGCCATTCGGCGTTGTCATCGAGCAACCCAATGGCATGTCAGACCTCCGGGTGCTGGCCGCGCTGGCCGATGGAATGGGCACCAGCCTGGGTTTCCGTACGCCTGCCGAAGCTGGGGCTGAACTCGACGAGCTGGGAATCTGGGAGGGCGAGCGCAGCCTGGCGCCTGACTATGAAGCCGGGGAAACAGCCGAGTCGGATGGCAGCACGGCGATGCTGGCGACCTGGCGTCTGGCCCTGGATGAGAGTCGTGCATTAGACGGCGAGCCGTTCTTGCAGGCGACTGCGCGAGCGCCCGAGGCACGTCTCAGCCCGAGGACAGCCGAAGCTGCCGGAATCACCAGCCTGGCAATGATCAGCAATGACCGTGGCTCTATTACGTTGCCAGCCGTCATCGACCGCGAGATGGTCGACGGCGTCGTGTGGTTGCCGAGTCGAGCTCCGGGTTACGGCATTCCCCGAAACCTTGCCGCCAGTGCTGGTGATCTTGTGACGATCGGGCCAGGTGACGAGCTTGCAATCTCCGCCGAGCTTGTCGAGGCGCTCCCTTCGACAGGCTCAGGGTCCATTGAGGCAGGCTCAGGGCGCATCGAGGCAGGCTCAGGGCGCAGTGAGGATGTCACGGAGGCGAGCCAATGAGCCTGCTGACAACCCTGGATCTGGAGGTCTTCTTCAACGACCGATGGTGGGTGGTACTGCTTAAGGCGCTCTTCGCGTTCGTGGTACTGCTGGTGCTCACACTGTTCACCATCTGGTATGAGCGTCGCGTTGTCGCGTTCATGCAGCATCGCGAGGGACCCAACATGAACGGGCCGTTCGGGTTGCTGCAGTCGCTGGCCGATGGCATGAAGTTGATGTTCAAGGAGGACTTCACTCCGACAGCAGCCGACAAGTTGATCTTTACGCTCGCCCCCTTCGTCGTCGCCATCCCGGCGATCACCGCTTTCGCCGTCATCCCGATGGCGGGAATAGTCCGTGTACCGTTCACCGACATCACTACGCCACTCCAGGTCACTGATCTACCGGTATCGGTGCTGTTCATCGTGGCTGTCGCCTCGATCGGCGTATACGGGATCGTGCTGGCGGGTTGGTCCTCGGGATCCACCTACTCGCTGCTCGGGGCTTTGCGCTCGAGCGCGCAGGTGATCAGCTACGAAGTTGCCATGGGTCTGGCGCTGGTAGCCGTCTTCCTGTATGCCGGGTCGCTCTCGACATCGGAGATCGTGACCAAACAGGCCGAGCCTGCCACCGTTTTCGGCGTACCGCTGTGGTTTGCGGTGCAGCTACTGCCGTCCTTCCTCATCTATCTGATCTCCATGGTCGGCGAGACGAACCGGGCACCCTTCGATCTGCCGGAAGCGGAGGGCGAGCTGGTCGGAGGCTTCCATACCGAGTACTCCTCGATGCGCTTCGCCATGTTCTTCATGGCGGAGTACATGAACATGATCACGGTCTCCGCGCTGGCCGTCACGCTCTTCCTGGGCGGGTGGCACGCGCCAGTGCCCTTCAACCTGCTGCCAGGTATCGACAGCGGCTATTGGGGTCTGTTGTGGTTCGTGGTGAAGGTGCTGGTGCTGCTCTTCGTCTTCGTTTGGCTTCGGGGCACCCTGCCACGGCTGCGTTACGACCAGTTCATGCGATTCGGCTGGCGTTGGCTGATTCCGATCTCGCTGGTCTGGACGCTCATGATCGCGATCTTGAGACTTGGCCAGCGCGAAGGCTGGTTCAGTGGTCGAGGATTCTGGCTGGGTGCCGCCGTGGTCTTTGCGGTGCTCGTCGGACTGGCCTTCTTCGGCGGCAAAGAGGAGCCGAAGGCGGCTGAGCAGTCCGCAGCTGAAGAAACCCGTGTGTTCGATCCCTTTGCCGGCGGTTATCCTGTCCCGCCGATGGGTGATCAAGTGCTGCCGGAATTTGCTCAAGTCCTGGTCGGTGAGGAAGATCTGGCGTCGGACCGCCCATCCAACGGCCGCCCGCCCGATGAACGGCAGGCTAATGAACAGCCGACCAAGGAAGGGAGTGAGGCCTGATGGGCTTCTTTGATCCCGTCGCTGGCTTCGGCGTGACCTTCAGGACGATGTTCCGCAAGACGTTCACGATCGACTATCCAAACGGACCTCGAGTAACGGCACCGCGATTTCACGGCCGGCATCAGCTCAACCGCTGGCCCGACGGTCTGGAAAAGTGTGTTGGCTGTGAGCTGTGTGCGTGGGCTTGCCCAGCCGACGCGATCTATGTCGAGGGCGCTCAGAACACCGAGGAAGAGCGCTACTCCCCTGGTGAGCGCTACGGCCGGGTCTATCAGATCAATTACTTGCGTTGCATCCTGTGCGGTCTGTGCATCGAGGCCTGCCCGACGCGAGCTCTCACGATGACCAATGAATTCGAGCTTGCCGACGATACCCGCGAGAAGTTGATCTATGAGAAGTCCGATCTGCTTGCGCCGCTGCTGCCTGGCATGGAGCAGCCGCCTCATGAGCGCCGACTAGGTGACGACGAGCAAAAATACTTCCTCGGTCTACCTCCGACAGGTCAGCCTGACGACCGTGCCGGCGATCTCAGTGAGGTGCAGCCGCGGCCGATCAACCAGGGCTGGCGTCGCCACAAGCCGGTAGCGAAGGGCCGGTGATGATCTTGGTTACTGCATCGTTGATTCCGCTTGTCACCGGTGCAGCCGTAGCGTTCTGGCTGCTTGCACCGGTGATGATCTTAGGGGCGCTGGGAATGATCTTGGCGCGTAAGCCGGTGCACTCTGCCATGTGCCTGGCAGCCGTGATGATCTCCTTGGCTGTGCAGTACGCGGCGCAGGAGGCGCCCTTCCTTTTCGTGGTCCAGATCATCGTCTATACCGGCGCGATCCTGATGCTGTTCTTGTTCGTCCTGATGTTGGTCGGGGTCGACGTCCGGGAATCTCTGGTCGAGACGATCAAGGGGCAGCGCACGCTGGCTGTGCTGGCTGGCCTCGGTTTCGGCGCACTGCTGGTTTTCGCTGTCGGTAACGCGATTGTCGGTCCGACGATCGGTTTGCGTGCCGATAATGCGGAGAACGGCGGCAACACCCAGGGCCTCGCTGCGCTGATTTTCGAGCGTTACGTTTTCGCCTTCGAGGCCACCTCGGCACTGCTGATCACCGCTGCAGTCGGAGCCATGGTGCTCGCACACCGGGAACGGCTGACGAAGCGTCCCACTCAGGCAGACCTTGCCGAGAGCCGGATGCAGCGGTACGCCGAGACGGGCCAGCATCCCGGTCCGCTTCCCACTCCAGGCGTCTTTGCACGGCATAACGCGGTAGATACGCCGGCGCTGCTGCCCGATGGAAGCGTCTCAGAGCTCTCGGTTTCGGGCACGCTGAAAGCCCGCGGCACGGTCTTGGAAAGCCGAGATTTGGTGAAGCCGGTCGACGAAACAGTGGAAGCGATCACCGATGAGGAAGCTCCACGTACGACTGAGGAAGAACAGCTGTGAACCCGACCAACTACATCGTGCTCTCAGCGATCTTGTTCACCATCGGTGCGGTGGGTTTCATGATCAGGCGGAATTCGATCGTGGCTTTTATGTGCGTGGAGCTCATGCTGAATGCCACCAATCTCGCGTTCGTGACGTTCTCTCGTATGCACGGCGGCCTGGACGGACAGGTGGCCGCTTTTTTTGTCATGGTGGTGGCTGCCGCTGAGGTCGTTGTTGGCCTGGCCATCATCGTGGCCATTTTCCGTACCCGCCGCTCGGCCTCCGTCGACGACGCAAATTTGCTGAAGTTCTAAAGGACTGCGATGCTCCCACTCGAGACGCCTGTGCCGGCAACCGGCTTTTTCACGGTGGCGTGGCTGCTCATCGCCATTCCTGCGGTTAGTGCCGCGATCTTGCTACTGGTTGGTCGGCGAGCTGACCGTTGGGGGCATTATCTCGGTGCGGCTGCGCCTTTAGTCTCCTTCGCGATCGGGCTCTACTACTTCATCAACTTGCTCGGTCGCGACCAGGCCGCGCGCGCGGTATCTGTCCCGCTCTACAACTGGATCTCCAGCGGACGTTGGCAGATCAACGTCGGGTTGCTCATCGACCAGCTTTCGATTCTCTTCGTGTTGCTGATCACCGGCGTCGGCGGCCTGATCCACGTCTATTCCATCGGCTATATGGCCCACGATGATCGGCGACGTCGCTTCTTCGCCTTCCTCAACCTGTTCGTGGCCGCAATGCTCCTTCTGGTCCTCGCTGACAACTACTTGGTGCTCTTCGTGGGCTGGGAGGGCGTCGGTCTGGCGTCGTACCTACTGATCGGCTTCTGGCAGTACAAGCCGATAGCAGCGACTGCCGCAAAGAAAGCATTCGTTGTCAACCGCGTCGGCGACATGGGCATGTCCATCGCCGTCATGCTGATGCTTGCGCTTTTTGGCTCATCCGCCTTCGTCGACGTCAACGCCGGCATGCCGAAGGTCAGCAATACAGTCGCGTTGATCTTGGGCCTGCTGCTCCTACTTGCCGCGTGCGGCAAGTCGGCACAGGTGCCATTGCAGTCCTGGTTGCTGGACGCAATGGAAGGTCCAACTCCGGTGTCGGCGCTGATCCATGCAGCCACTATGGTGACTGCTGGCGTCTATCTCGTCACCCGCAGCAATGCGATCTTCACCGAGTCACCGCCCGCGAGCATCGCGGTTGCCGTCGTCGGCACGGTGACATTGCTGTTCGGCGCCTGGATCGGTTGTGCCAAGGACGACATCAAGCGGGTGCTTGCCGGCTCCACGATGTCTCAGATCGGTTACATGATGCTGGCGGCAGGCATCGGGCCAGCCGGCTATGCGTACGCGATCTTCCATCTACTGACCCACGGGTTCTTCAAGGCTGATCTGTTCTTGGGCGCCGGCTCGGTGATGCATGCCACCAACGACAACGTGGACATGCGGCATTACGGGGCGCTCAGGCGATTGATGCCGATCACCTTTGTGACGTTTGCCGCTGGTTACCTGGCGATCATCGGGTTTCCGTTCTTCTCCGGCTTCTACTCCAAGGACCACATCATCGAGGTTGCCTATGAGCAGAGCGCAGTCCTTGGGGGGCTTGCGTTGCTGGGCGCTGGCATCACTGGGTTCTACATGACCCGGCTGATGTTGATGACGTTCTACGGCGCCAAGCGCTGGGAGCAGGGCGTTCATCCGCACGAGTCTCCGCCCGTCATGACGGTGCCACTGATCTTCCTCGGAATCGCATCGGTGATCGGCGGCCTGGTGCTCAACAACTGGATCGTGGGCTGGCTTAATCCGGCTGTCGGCGGCGAAGCGCCTGCCGAGGCGCCGAGCCTGTTGCACTTCTCGACCGTCGCGATCGTGACCCTGGTCGTGGTTGCGATTGGTGTGGGGATCAGCGTATGGATCTTCGGCCCACGTCGGGAGATCCCGGTCACCCAGCCCGCGAACGCCTCCTTCTTCACGGTGGCTGGACGTAATGATCTGTATGGCGACGCGTTCAACGAGGCGGTGTTCATGCGGCCCGGCCAGCGGCTCACCGCAGGGCTCATTCGGTTGGAGAACTCGGGTATCGATGGCGCCGTGAACGGCACTGCAGCAGCGATTGGCGGAATGTCAGCACGGCTGCGGCGGGTGCAGAACGGCTTCGTTCGCTCTTATGCGCTCACTATGACCGTTGGCGTCGCGATCGTCGGTGTAGTGATCCTGTTGGGCCGGCTGGGCTGAGGGGCGGGGGACATGACTATTCCGTGGCTCACCATCCTGGCATTGTTGCCGACAGTCGGTGCCGTGGTGCTGATCTTCACTGGCGTCAAGGCCGCAAAGCACGTCGCCCTTGTCGTGTCGCTGATCACGTTGGCGTTTGCTCTCGTCATCGCCACCACACGTTTCACCATCGGTGGCGGCATGCAACTGGTCGAGCAGGTCCCCTGGATCAAGCCGCTGGGCGCCTACTACGCACTCAGCTTGGATGGCCTTGGCCTTACCTTGGTGCTGCTGGTGGTGATCATCACTCCAGTGGTGATCATCGCCTCCTGGCGTGATTTTGATCCGGTTGTGGCGGGTCCAGCGTCCGTCGATGGACCGCAAGCCAGTCCAACGGGAGCGGCGCCTTCGACAAGCTCAGGGACGCTCGCTCCGAAGTATGACGCGCGGGTGTTCTTCGCCCTGCTGCTGGCCGTACAGACTTGTGCCCTGTATCTCTTCCTGGCCACCGATGTCTTCTTGTTCTACGTGTTCTTCGAAGTCATCTTGGTCCCGATGTATTTCCTGATCGGCGGCTTCGGGCCTGGCCCGCGCAGGACGTACGCGGCGGCGAAATTCTTGATCTTTGGCTTGCTCGGCGGATTTGTCATGCTCGCCTCGGTGATCGGCCTTTACGTCCTGTCCGCCAGGGCTGGAGAGCCGAGCTACCTGCTGAGCACATTGAGCCAGTTGGATATAGCCACCGCCACAGGTCGCTGGTTGTTCTTGGGCTTCATGTTCGCCTTTGCGATCAAGGCGCCGCTGGTACCGCTGCACACCTGGCTGCCGGACGCGGCGGAGGAGTCCACTGCTGGCGGTGCCACCATGATGGTCGGCGTCATGGACAAGATCGGCACTTTCGGCATGATCAGGTACTGTCTCGGCCTGTTCCCGGAGGCAAGCCAATGGGCGACACCGGTGGTGTTGGTGCTGGCCACGATCTCGATCCTGTACGGGGCCATCTTGGCGATCGGCAGCCGGGACATCATGCGGTTCATCGCCTATACCTCGATCAGCCACTTCGGCTTTATCGTGCTCGGCATCTTTGCCTTCACCAGCCAGAGCCTGACCGGGTCCACGCTTTACATGCTCAACCACGGGATGGCAACTGCTGCCTTGTTTGTGATGGCCGGATATCTGGTCAAGCGCCGCGGATCCCGCGACATGAATGCATACGGCGGCGTGGATCGAGTGGCCCCAGTTCTGGCAGGCTTGCTGCTGTTCGCCGGGCTCAATACGTTGTCGTTGCCTGGCCTGGGCAGCTTTGTGTCAGAGTTCATGGTGCTGGCTGGCACGTTCGGCCGGCATCCGGCGTACGCCGTGGTCTCGACGCTGGCTATCGTCCTGGCGGCGCTCTACATCTTGATCATGTACCAGCGCACCATGACAGGACCGGTGGATTCCGAGGTTCAGGAGAAAGTCACCGATATCAATGGACGGGAACGGCTTGCCATGGCTCCCTTGGTGCTGCTGATCTTCATTCTTGGTGTCTTTCCGAAGCCGCTGCTGTCGATCATCGAGCCGACGACCCAGGCAACTCTGCAGCACGCTGGCGTGACTGATCCGCAGCCTAGGGTGACTGCCGAGGGAGGCCGCTGATGATCCCCCTCAGTCTGCAGCCGTTGGAGATTACGGCTCCCCATATTGAATACGGCCTGCTTGCGCCGGTTTTGGTGATCTTTGTTGGCGCCTGCGTCGGTGTTTTGGCCGAGGCGCTCGTGCCGCGCGAAATGCGCCGTGTTGTGCACATGGTGATCACACCTGTATCGCTGGCGATAGCCCTGGCAGCGACCTTGTTGAACTGGGCGTCCGGTGTCAAGGGGCTGGTGGCGGTCGGTTCACTGGCTATCGATGGACCCACCTACTTCATGTGGACTATCTTGATCATCTTCAGTGGGGCAGCACTGCTGCTGTTTGCCGAGACCAAGATCGAGAATGCCAGCGTGTTCGCGCCACAGGCAGCGGCGGTGCCGGGCACTCCCGCAGAGCGGGAGGCGATCAGGAGCCGCATGGAGCATACCGAGGTGTTTCCGCTTGCGTTGTTCGCTGTGCTGGGCATGATGCTCTTCCCGGCGTCCAATGATTTGATCATGATGTTCGTCGCGCTGGAGATCTTGTCATTGCCGCTGTATCTGCTCTGCGGGCTCGCTCGCCGACGCCGACTACTCTCCCAAGAGGCAGCGCTCAAATACTTCCTGCTAGGCGCGCTGTCATCAGCATTCTTCGTCTACGGGGCTGCCCTGCTCTATGGCTACTCCGGATCATTCACCTTCGCAGCGATCGACGACGCGATACGCGATAGCGACCAAGGGCTGGGCCTGTTACTGGCCGGAATGGCGTTGCTCGGCGTCGGACTGCTCTTCAAGTTCAGCGCTGTGCCCTTCCACTCCTGGACGCCGGACGTGTATGCCGGAGCTCCGACGCCGGTGACCGGATTCATGGCAGCCTGCACCAAGATCGCCGCGGTGGGCGCTCTGATGCGGGTGTTCTATGTCGCGCTGGGTGCCGATCGCTGGGACTGGCAGCCGATGATGGCGATCATTGCGGTTTTGACTATGGCGGTCGGCTCGGTGTTGGCGATCACTCAAACCGATGTCAAGCGCATGCTGGCGTACTCCTCGATCGCGCACGCGGGGTTCATGATGGTGGCGTTCGTCGGAGCATCGCAGGTTGTCAGTGGCAGCCGTCCCGGCTCGTTGACCAGTATTTCGTCGGTGATGTTCTACCTGGTCGCGTACGGAGCGGCAACGATCGGTGCCTTTGCGCTGGTCACGATGGTCCGGGACTCCACAGGTGAGGCGACGCTGCTGAACAGCTGGGTGGGGCTCGGCCGGCGGTCGCCGCTGGCCGCGACGATCTTCTCGATCTTCATGTTGAGCTTCGCCGGCATCCCGTTGACAAGCGGCTTCATAGGTAAGTGGGCAGTGTTCGCCGCTGCGTGGAGCGGCGGCATTCAGTGGCTCGTTGTGGTTGCCGTTGTGATCAGTGTGGTCGCTGCCTTTTTCTACATTCGAGTCATTGTGCTGATGTTCTTCACTGAGCCGAGGAAGATGGCAACCACCGTGGTACGCCCCGGCTGGACAACGCTGACGGCCGTCGGAGTCGGCGCAATCGCGACGGTAGCCTTCGGGGTGTTCCCGGGCCCACTGCTGGCCCTTGCTCAGCAAGCAGGGGAGTTCATTCGCTGACCGACGGAGGGAAGGGTGCTGGCTGAACAGACACGAGATGAGGTTTTCGAGGCTTCGGTTCGATCCCAGCTTGAGCTGATCGACGCCGCATTGCTCAAGGCCGCCGAGGCGGACTCTGACATGGTAACCGAGGCCGCGCAACACATCATCGCCGCTGGCGGCAAGCGCTTCCGACCGTTGCTGGTGGTCCTTGGCTCACATCTTGGGCCGCGCGAGGCCACTGAGGACGTGGTCAAGGCAGCGGTAGTCGTCGAGCTCACCCATGTGGCGAGCCTCTACCACGACGACGTGATGGACGAGGCAGGAATACGCCGCGGCTCGTCAAGCGCCAACGCCCGGTGGGGCAATACGGTAGCGATCTTGGTCGGCGATCTGCTCTTCGCGCGAGCCTCCGATATCGTTTCTGATCTTGGTCCAGAGTTCGTACGGCTGCAGGCGCGTACCTTCTCCCGGCTCGTCCAGGGTCAGATCGCTGAGACGGTTGGGCCTCGCGGAACAGATCCGCTTGATCATTACCTGCGGGTTGTGGCCGACAAGACCGGCTCCTTGATCGCGACCTCGGCGCTATTTGGGTCCAAGATCGCAGATTCGCCTCCGCAGCTGCAGCGAATCATGGCCGAATTCGGCGAGCAGATCGGAATTGTGTTCCAGCTGAGCGATGACATCATCGACATCACCAGCGATGAGACGGGCAAGACGCCGGGAACTGATCTTCGCGAAGGCATCCCAACGCTGCCAACGCTGCTGGCTCGTAAATCGACGGACCCGTCCGACGCGCGGTTGCTCCAGTTGCTCGACTCCGATCTTCATGACGACGCTGCGCTCGACGAGGTTTTGGGCTTGCTCCGCCGCCATCGCTGCATTGATCAATCACGCCAGGAGGTCCGGCGTCGCGCCGAAGCCGCGCGCACCCTCCTGGAGCCTCTCCCCGCCGGTCCGGCCAAGGACGCCCTCGACGAGCTGTGCACCAGCGTCGTGACGCGTACCGCCTAACTCGCCACCACCCCGGCTGGCGATTCGGTTGCCGCAACCTACGTGTACGTAGGTTGCCGACGGTCTGCATAGGTTGCAACCTGTGCAGACCGACAGCAACCTATGCAGACCCTCGAGCAATGTGATCAATTTGCCCAGCCAGACGGAAGCGGCAGCGTTGGTTCAAAGCGGCACGCGGTAGACGAGGTCGCCCTCGTTCGAGCTCAGCCAGATCGAACCGAAGGCAATATGGACGTCGGCGCATTCGGAGCCCGCGTCGGTGACTACTCGGACTCGCCGCAACGATCTCGGTCAGCCGAGTTTCGGTCCCGCGTACGAGGTGCTGAACCTAAGCTCGGGCGACGATTCTGAGCGAACTGAGGTCGAGGGATGCGTTGCCGTCCACGATCAGGTCGGCATGCTCCCATGGTCGCTCGGCGGCCGTATAGGCGTTCTCTTCGGCCATCCAGTTGGCGTAGGAGGTGGCGGAGATTTCACCCGCGGCCACGCGTGCCGCGTCGCGGGACTCGCGTATCGACTGCGGCGTCTCTACCCAGATGATCACATCCAGTTCTCGCCGCACCGATTCTTGACTCGCGCCAACGCCCTCAATGATCACGAAGTCACGGTCATTATCGATCGTGATCGCACCTTCTCGACCCCGGGCCACCCACGCCGGCGGGCGATAATGCACTGCACGCCGGGTACGCAGTGCCGGCAGCACATCATTGATCAGCAGCTCGTCCCAGCTGAACACCCCGTGGTACCAGGCGAGGTCGTCGGTATGCAGTACCGAACAATTTGGCAGCGTGTCGGCCAGCCGCCTGACAGGCTCGACTTGCCGCTCGCGCTGTGTCCATTGATCGCCACGATCGCCGGTCGCGCCGGACGCGCACTAGCGGCGACTTGGTCGGCGAAGTCACGGAGCTCGATAACTTGCCAGTGGGTGGCTACCAGATCTTGACCCGTTGGTTCTCATCCAGCCAGAGGGCATCGGAGTCGCGTACGTCGAAGGCGGCGTAAAACTCAGGGAGGTTGCGAACGATCTGATTGCAGCGGAATTCAGCGGGAGAGTGGGGGTCGGTCGCCAGGCGCTGCAGCAGCATCTCAGTCCGTACTTTGGCTTGCCAGACTGCAGCCCAGCTGAGGAAGAGCCGCTGCTCAGGCGTATAGCCATCTAATTCCGGCTCGGACTTGCCATCCTGTGCGATCTGGTACGCCTTGTAGGCGATCGACAGCCCGCCAAGATCACCAATGTTCTCACCGATGGTCAGCTGACCGTTGACCCTGTGCCCCGGAGCCTGTGCCAGCTCCAAGACGTTGTATTGGTCGATCAACGCCTTAGTTCGCTCCTCGAAGGCCTCCCGATCCTTGTCGGTCCACCAGTTGCGCAGCATGCCGTCGCCATCACAGGTAGAACCTTGATCATCAAAGCCGTGCCCGATCTCGTGGCCGATGACGGCACCGATGCCGCCATAGTTCACGGCATCGTCGGCGTACTCATTGAAGAAGGGCGGCTGCAAGATCGCCGCGGGAAAGACGATCTCATTCTTGAGCGGGTGATAGTACGCATTGACCGTCTGCGGCGTCATCAGCCATTCTTCGCGGTCGATCGGCTCGCCGATCTTGTTCAATGCCCGGTTGACTTCGAAATCAGCCACCCGCATGACGTTGCCGATCAAGTCGTCACGCATGATCGTCAAGGAGGAGTAGTCCCGCCACTTGGTCGGATAGCCGATATGCGAGCGGAATTTCGCAAGCTTGTCGAGGGCGCTTTCCTTGGTCTCCTCCGTCATCCAGTCAAGATCAGTAATGGAGCGCCGGTAGGCCTCGATCAGGTTGGCGACCAGCTGATCCATCCGCTCTTTGGCGGTCGCTGAGAAGTATTGATCGACATAGATCTGGCCGACAGCCTCACCAACCGAGCCCTCGACCAGCGCAACGCCTCTCTTCCAGCGCTCACGAAGCTCCGGCGTGCCTGACAACACTGTGCCGTAGAAATGGAAGTTCTCATTGACGAAGGCGCTCGACAAGTATGGCGACAGTGAGTTGATCACCTTCCACCGTGCCCACGCTCGCCACGCCGGCAGCCGGTCTTCGGTCAGCAATACCGAGACATCGGCGAAGAATGATGGCTGCATCGCCACCAGCTCACCCATCTTCGACTCGGCAATGTCTCCGCCGGCCAAGAATTCTCGCCAATGCAGGCCAGGACACGTGGCGGTGAACTCATCGAGGGTCATGAGGTTGTACATCAACCGAAGATCTCGACACTTCACCTTGTCCCAGTGAGTGCCGGCGATCTCAGTTTCAAGATCAAATACTTGCTGTGCCTGAGCTGCTGCATCCTCGACACCTGCCAGCGCGAAGGACGCCGCCACATGCTGCACATACTGAGCGCGAATATCGGCGTACTCGTCGAGCCGGTAATACTCCTCATCGGGCAGACCAAGACCACCCTGCCCCACAAAGATCACATACCGGTCGGGATCTCCGGGATCCGGCTCGGCCTGTAGCGCAATCAGGCCGGCAACCGCCTGGCGGGCGAACCCACCAACACGCCGTGTCAGGTCTGGGACCGACTCCAGAGCATCGATGGAGGTCAGCAACGGCAAGATCGGATCAGCTCCGGCCTTCTCGACCGCCTCCTCATCCATAAAGCTGGCATAGAGGTCGGCAATCCGAGCCTCGTCCGAGCCCGGTTCACCCGGTTCGAGTGTGGTGATGATGTCACGGACCGCCGCCTCGGCCTGGTCGCGCAACTCCATGAATGCACCGGTCACCGGCTTGTCAGCCGGGATCTCGGTCTTGTTGAGCCAAGACCCATTCACGTGCCGGAAAAGATCATCCTGAATGCGGATGCCTTCATCGAAGTTGGAGAAGTCGATGGCAGGTCTCCGAGGAGGAGAGGTCTCAGTCACCCGGGACATGCTACCGACCAGTAGAGAGTTACTCGACAGTCAGAGCCACTTGACCTTGAGCGGCTTGGTCGTCACCTTGACGACCGCCACTGATTTTCCAGTGACTTGTCCCGAACAGTTGCCGGACCGGCCCTTATAGGTGCAACTTCCCGACAGCTTCAGATCGAGTGGGACCTCAATGCGAGCCTGAGTCCCGCTGAACGACACCGTGGGCTTCCGGAACGGATCACTTCCGGCTCGCCGCCAGGTGATGGTGCTCTCCTTGTAGTTGTATTTGGAGTTGTTTTTTTGTTGCGGGCAGTTGTTGGGATTGACCGAATGCCGCTGAAGACATTTGTTGAAGCTCTTCTTCGTGGCGGAGATGGCTGCCTTCTTGCCGGCCTTGGTTAGCTGACTCTGAACCTGATAGGTGTCCGCCTCGACGTACGGACTCTTCACCAGCACCTCGTTCTTCGACCCGTAGCCGACGTATCGCAGACCCGTGGTAAAGGTGTACGAGCCAGGCAAGACCGCAACCGACTCATCCGTCACTTTAACTCCATTGATCTTGACCGGAACGGAACCGTTCACGATGAAGGAGATGTCAAGATCTTTGACAGCGCGGCCGATCTTCCACATGTCACCGACTTTGACCACGTCGAATGCCTCGCTGACATCGGAACTGCCGAGTGTGTAGCTAGCAGAGACTGATTTCGCCTTCTGATCTTCGTTGACCGGCACATCGATGCCAGTCAATGGCGCCCGCTTAAGTGCTGCGGCAAGCACCTTGTTGTTCAGCAGCGGACCGGCAGGCGCTGGATCGGCCGCGTAGGAAAGCGCAGTCGTCGCGTCACCGGCGGCGACGGCTTGCAGGTATGCCGCTACCGCGTCGGATGGCCGTGGGGTCGCCTGCGGTGCACCGCGCTGCGATGGCTTGGTCTGTTGGCCTGCAGTGCTCTGGCCACCCTGCGGATTTGTGGTCGGCCGGCCGCTGGTAGCCACGACCACGGCAATGACCGCTATTAAAATCACGGCTAGCGCAGCCGCCCCTACGATGATCCAGATCTTGCCGCTGCTGCTTGGACCGCGGCCCTGCGGCGGTGTCGGCGGTATCTGTGCTCTGCGGTATCGGCCGCTCGGGTCGCCATAGGGGTCAGCCTGGGGCCCACCGGGCCATCCACCTTGTTCTTCTGGAGCAAATGGGCCGAACGAGTAACCGGGAGGGGTCGTCGGACTATCCACGACTGGCCGCTCAGGGTATCCAGCCGCTGGCGGTTGCGGATAACCGTACGGTGGCTGCTGCGCAGGGCCTGATCCGGTGTCCGGCCCTTGACCGGGCATCGGTCGCTGCCGCCCGCCATACGGATAGTTCGAGCTCATGGATCGTCTCCTGATCCGTCGTCCTCAATGGAGCGAACTTTAGTCAGCAAGCCGGTCAGCCGCGTGGCCCACGGGGAAAGTAGGTGATTTGCCACGTCGTAGAGAGGTCGCCAGCGGGCGCTAGCTTACGGTCCAGGTATCGCCGCCATTGATGACGCTCTGAAGGGCGTCGTCATCGTTGCCCAGGCTGGCAGCGAGAGCAACCTGGTGGCGGGCCTGGTCGTCGTACGTCGGTGCCTCGACATCACGAAAGACGCCGATCGGTGCCCGATGCAGTACACCTGCATCGGTCAGCCGAGAAAGTCCGAACGCGAACGACGGATCCTGTAGGTGCGCATCGTGAACCACGAGCGCATCCTCGCTGACGTCGGCAACCTCGGCAACCGAGAACGCTCCGGTTGTCCGATCACGCACCACACCGAGGTGCCCGTCGACACCGAACCGGATCGGCTCACCATGATTCAAAGGAATGATCGCGTCCGCGGACGTGGCCGGATCCTTGATCGCATCGAAGGCTCCGTCGTTGAAGATCGGGCAGTTCTGATAGATCTCCACCAGCGAGCTTCCGCGATGCGCGGCAGCCGCCCGGAGCACCCCTGTCAGATGCTTCCGATCAGAGTCGATCGTCCGCGCAACGAAAGTCGCTTCGGCACCCAGAGCGAGCGAAACCGGGTTGAACGGGTTGTCCAGGGAGCCCATCGGCGTTGACTTGGTGATCTTGCCGATCTCCGAGGTGGGGGAGTACTGGCCCTTGGTCAGCCCGTAGATCCGGTTGTTGAAGAGCAAGATCGTCAAATTCACGTTGCGGCGCAGTGCATGAATCAAATGGTTGCCACCGATGGAAAGTGCGTCGCCATCACCGGTGATCACGAAGACTGCAACATCTTCCCGCGCTGTCGCGACTCCGGTAGCGATTGCAGTCGCACGGCCGTGAATCGAGTGCATGCCGTAGGTGTCCACGTAGTAAGGGAAACGCGATGAGCACCCGATGCCGGAAACGATCACCGTGTTCTCGCGCTTGATACCCAGCTCAGGCATAAACCCTTGGAACGCCGCGAGCACCGCATAATCACCGCAGCCTGGGCACCAACGGACCTCTTGATCGCTGGTGAAGTCCTTGCGGTTCAGCGGCTCCAAAGACAGTGGTACGCCGGCAAGGCCGCGATAGCTCGCGCCGTTGGGGGCGAGCGGCGATCCAGGCATATGTGCAGTCTCTTGGTTACTCGAGTGGTGATCAAGCTCCGAATGCAGCTGATCGACGGCGGTCACGGATTCGTCCCTTCCAGTTGATCGATCTCGGCTTCAAGATCACGAGCAAGTTCGCTGAGTGAGATCGGCAGCCCGCGAACCCGGGAATAACTGTGTACGTCCACCAAGTACTTTGCCCGCAGCAGCAATGCCAGCTGGCCCAGGTTCATCTCTGGAACGATCACCCGGTCATAGCTATGCAGGATGTCACCGAGATTTGCCGGGAATGGGTTCAAGTGCCGCAAGTGGGTGTGGGCGATCAGCCGGCCGGTCTTGCGTACCCGACGCGCCGCGGCGACGATCGGCCCGTACGTCGAACCCCAGCCGAGCACCAAGACACGGGCATGTCGGCCGTCGGCGTTGGCTGGATCATCGACGATCAAATTTGGAATGTCTTGGACGATTCCGTTGATCTTGGCCTGCCGAGTGCGAACCATCTCCTCGTGGTTTGCCGGGTCATATGAGACGGCGCCGGTGTCCTTAGCCTTCTCAATGCCACCAATGCGATGCTCTAGACCGCCGGTGCCGGGAATCGCCCACGCGCGGGCAAGAGTCTGCGGATCGCGTAGATAGGGCATGAAGATCGGCTCACCGGCTTTGTCCGTGGCGTTGGACGCGGACGCGAACTCCGGGTCGATCGCGGGGATGGTGTGCAGATCTGGAATGAGCCACGGCTCTGCGCCATTGGCGATATAGCCGTCGGACAAGATCACTACTGGTGTCCGATACTTGATCGCGATCTGTACGGCCTCGAGGGCGGTTGGGAAGCAGTCAGCGGGAGACTGTGCTGCCAAGACTGGAAGGGGCGCCTCGCCGTTACGACCGAACATAACCTGGAGCAGATCAGCCTGTTCGGTCTTGGTCGGCATGCCGGTGCTCGGCCCAGCGCGCTGGATGTCACAAATGATCAACGGCAACTCGGTGGCCACGGCGAGCCCGATGGTTTCCGACTTCAGGACAACGCCTGGCCCGGAGGTTGTGGTAACCCCGAGATGGCCAGCGAAGCTGGCGCCCAGAGCGGCGCCCACTCCGGCGATCTCGTCCTCAGCCTGGAAGGTGGTAACACCGAATCGCTTGTGCTTGCTCAGTTCATGCAGGACATCCGACGCTGGGGTGATCGGATAGGCCCCGAGGAACAGAGGCAGGCCGGACTTTCTGGATGCGGTGATCAGGCCGTACGCCAAAGCGAGATTGCCAGAGATCTGGCGATACCTGCCCGCCGGCATCGGCGCGGGACCCACCTCATAAGTCACGGCGAACACCTCAGTGGTCTCGCCGAACGCGTACCCGGCATTGAAGGCGGTGATGTTGGCGTCCCTGATGTCCGGCTTGGATGCGAACTTGGTGGTCAGAAAGTTGATCGTGCCCTCGGTCGGCCGGTGGTAGAGCCAGGACAGCAGCCCGAGCGCGAACATGTTCTTGGCCCGGGTGGCGTCCTTGCGAGTGAGGCCGAACGGCTTGACAGCCGCAACAGTCATGCCGGAGAGATCCAAAGCGTGCACTTGATAGTTATCAAGTGACCCGTCGGTCAGCGGATCGCTGTCGTAACCGACTTTCGACAAATTGCGCTTGGTGAAGTCTGCCGAATCCGCGATGATCACGCCGCCCCGTGGGAGGTCGCTGATGTTGGCCTTGAGGGCAGCCGGATTCATGGCAACCAGCACGTCCGGCCGATCGCCGGGGGTCATGATGTCGTAGTTGGCGAAGTGCAGCTGGAAGCTTGATACACCAGGCAACGTCCCGGCAGGCGCCCGGATCTCGGCAGGGAAGTTGGGCAGCGTTGAGATGTCGTTGCCGAACACCGCCGAGTCGGAGGTGAATCGATCGCCTGTGAGTTGCATGCCATCACCCGAGTCCCCGGCGAACCGGATCACGACCCGGTCGAGGGTATTGACGTGCTTCACTGCTCTACGCGCCTTCTTTCCGTGGCGTGCCTCATCCGATTTTTTGGGGTCAGGGGGTTCGTGGCTGCGATCTCCGCTGAGGCTGCCGATAACCCCATGATAGGCAGCCGTTCTTATGGATTAAGGGAGGTTCAGCCCATGAGATACACAGCTGTGATCCGATGACCTGCTGGACGCTTTACTCTCGTGGATGCGCACTGATCCCGTCGCAGCGCGCATTACCGTGGAGCCATGCGGTGGGTCGACTGGTACGGCGACGGCTCGCTGTGGGTGCTGGATATCGCGCTGGCATGCTGCACCCTGGAATTTGATGCCGCTGCCATGCGTCCTGAGCTAGTCGACGGCCGCGATACCGCCGTGGGAGCTCTCCCAGCTCTCCGCGACCGTTCGCAGGTAGCGGTCGTTATCTCTGGAACGGTGACCGATCGCTTGGCGCCCGCGGTGGCAGCGATTGTCGACGGTTGTGAGCAACAGGTTGGCCGGCATCCGGCCGTGATCTCCTTCGGAGCCTGTGCCTCATCTGGCGGCCCCTACTGGGACTCCTATGCCGTCACCAAAGGTGTCGATCAGCTGCTGCCCGTGGATGTTTATGTTCCGGGCTGCCCACCTCCACCGGAGGCGTTGTCTGCAGTGCTGGATCAGATCGTGGGTCGGATCCCGTCGTGACCGAGGCGTTGCCCGAAGAGTGGCTGGCCGCGGCCGAGGCATTGCGGGCCGACGGTTTCGAGTATTTCGACTGGCTCGGTTGCGTTGACGAGATCGGTCGCCGCGACTGTTTTCGGATCGTGCTCGTCATCCGGAATCTCGGCCAGGGCGCTGAGCCGATGATGCTCAGCTGCTTACTGCCTCGAGATCATCCGCAGATCGACTCCGTGCAGGGCGTCTTTGCCGGTGCCGCATGGCACGAGCGAGAGGCGGCGGAACTGTTCGGTGTTGACTTTGTGGGCGGTGATCACCGTCGGCTGCTGCTCAGCCCAGGGTTTGAAGGAACGCCGCTGCGTAAGGACGAAGTGCTGGCAGCGCGTACCGGGATGAGCTGGCCGGGAGCCAAGGAACCGGGTGAGTCCGAAATTGCTCCCAACCGGCGGCGCATGGTGCCTCCCGGCGTACCTGATCCTGCCTTGTGGGGAAACCGCGATCCCTCGGAGCCGTCGGCTGATCCGGCAGCGGTGGCCGAGTCGGCGGTAGGTGGCCGAGTGCGGCGGCGGCGTATATGAGCTCGTCGTCGCATCGCTGGATTCGGTTGATCGAACCGGCGTGTACGTCGTGCATGATCTGCGCGAGAGAGTGCCCGAGCTGGTGTATCAGCATTGACTCCCATACCGAGCCGGTCGAGGGCTTGCCACCTGGCGCTCGGAACCGTACCCGGAATGTGCTTGATCGTTTCGCGATCGACTGGTCATTGTGCATGTACTGCGGCATCTGCGTTGCGGAGTGCCCGTACGACGCACTGGAGTGGGCAGGCGATCTCACTGAGCCCGGAGCGGGCCGGGAATCACTGGTCGAGGAAATGGTGCAGCCGCGTTCGGATCCGGGGCTCGGCGTCCAGTGATCAAGTGGGCATACGGATCGGTGAATTCGCTGTCTCCGCGAAGGACATCGAGCTCGTTGCCCTCAGGATCGGCAAGCGTGACCCAGCCGCTTCCGTCCGGTCGGCGATGATCAGCAATCTCAGTGGCGCCCAGGCGGAGTAGTCGAGTCACTTCCTCATCGCGTGTGGTATCGGTCGGCCGAACATCAAAATGCAAGCGATTCTTGACCTGCTTGGCTTCGGGCACCGCGATGAACAGCAGCCGGATGCGGCCATCGGCCGAAAAGATCATGCACTCCTCATGATCAGGCTCATTCGAATCCTCCGGATCCTCGCGCATGCCCAACACCTGTGACCACCACAGTGACTGTTGATACGCGTTCCGAGAGTCGATTGTCGTATGGCTAATCCGAGACGTCACGCACCAAGTAAATCGGTGTGGGTTCATCCATGCAGGCAATTTCTTTTGGTCACCGATACCTGCACCATCTCCTCCGCACGGCGTGTTCACCAAAATGAGTCAGCCGTGAAGAGCGTTCCCGGGCGTCGCATACTGGCAGTGCCACATCGGTGCAGAAGGCTGGGAGGCGCACAATGCTGAGCATGGCACGGGTAGCCGTGGGCCTTGCCGCGGCGATCTTGGGATGCGCTTTTCTCACAGCTGCGTCTGGGTGCGCCGCTCCCGAACATACTTATGTCGCGAACACCGCAAACCGCACATACTTCAAGGTCCCGGCATCCTGGCACGAAATTGACCAGACTGCTTTCGAGCAGCCTGCATCCGCGGCCAGTCCCTCGCCGCACAGTAACGGTGAGTGGATCGTCGCCTATGACGCTGCTCAAGTGCCATCGCCTGCACACCTGTTCGCCAGCAACACCCTTGACCCGATTGTGTATGTCAGTGTGCTGCCACTGCCGACGGAGGCCAACGGACAGGTCTCACTAGACAACCTCCGCGATCTGATGCTGCCGGTGACCGCCGACGCTCGCGCGGCCGCGAAGGCCGCCTCCACGAGCTTCAGTGACTTCATATTGGTCAGCGACTCAGAACTGACGCCAACATCGGGCCTTCGAGGGATACACGAGGTTTTCCAGTACCGGGTTGACGGCGGGCTGTTGCAGACCTTCGATCAGACCGCGTATACGAATAAGGAAGGGAGCAAGGTGTACCTGATGCTCCTACGCTGCTCGAGCACGTGCTATCAGGCACGGCACGCAGAGCTAGAGAGTGTGACAACCTCGTTCACGATTCAGGAGAGGCCATGAGCACGAATGTGCCGCCGCCAGGCGGTCCGTCGTACGAGCCACCTATTGGGGGCGGGATCACCGAGGTTGACCCTAATTGGCCTGCCCCGGAGGGTCTGCCATCACCGGGCAAGCATTCGGTGGACCCGGATGGACCCCGTAAACCGCTAGCACTGTGGGATCGCGTCAAGTTCCTGCTGCTTTTCGGGGTCGCGTGGCTGATCTTGCTCTGGGCCTCGATGGCCAGCAACCCGATCCTGCCGTTCACCGATGCCGTCCGGCTGCAGGTGCGGAACAGTTGGTGGCTTTTGGCGCTGATGGGCTTGGAGGCCCTTCGGCAAGTGCATTTTCTTGTTAGTGAGCATTGGGTCGGTTATCACCGGTTCTGGACAAAGACGCTCTTCGGCCGCACCGACCGCGCGATTAAGCGACGGTTTTCGGACTGGACGCGATTCCGTATCGCTCGGGTCGTAAAGATTCTGCTCTGGATTGCGCTGTACGCGGTAATCGCCGGCAAGATTCTCAAGACCTCGCCTGTGATGGCGATCTTCGAAGCGCCAGCGATTCTGTGGCAGCTGATGCCCTTTGTCCTCCAGCTGGCCTTTGCATTCTTCTTCATTGCTTTCCAGTTCATCGGCCTGTTCTGGTTGCTGTCGCGCGGTGGTGTTGACGTCTACTTCCCCGACGACATCACAACTCGGTTCTCCGATGTGTGGGGACAAGACCATGTGCTTGCCCGTGTGAAAGAGAACATTCTGTTCCTCGAGAACCCCGATGAGATCGAGGAAAAGGGTGGTTATGTGCCCGGCGGCCTCTTGCTGTGGGGACCTCCGGGAACGGGCAAGACATTGATGGCCGAGGCGGTCGCCGGCGAGACGGGAAAGCCGTACGTCTTCGTAGACCCTGGTGCATTTATCAACATGTTCTTCGGGGTCGGGATTCTGAAGGTGAAGTCACTGTTCCGCAAGCTTCGGAAGCTCGCTTTGCGGTACGGCGGCGTCATTGTCTTCTTCGATGAGGCTGACTCGCTGGGAAATCGAGGCGCCGTTGGCCAAGTTGGTCCCGGAGGCGGTCCCGGACGTGCCGCGCCAGCGCCTTTCCAGGCTGCTGGCTGCCACGGGTTCTCCTACCTCGCGCCCGATACCCAGTTGATGCTGGTGCGCAATTCGCTGCAAAGTGGCGCATCCGTGGTCGAGGAAGAGCGGCCGCGTCGCTGGAAGCAATTCATGCCGGGCGCAGCCATGGGTGGCGGCGGCGGCGGGATGGGAACTCTGCAAGCGCTGCTGACCGAGCTGTCCGGTCTAAAGAAGCCGCGCGGCTTCATCAACCGGTACGTCCGGCGGGCTTTGGGCATGAAACCCAAGCCGCCGCCCAAGTATCGGATTCTCGTCATGATGGCAACCAACATGCCGGAAGCCCTCGACGAGGCCCTGCTGCGACCCGGCCGTATCGACCGGATCTACAAGGTGGGTTATCCGAGCAAGGCCGGGCGGATCCGGACCTACGAGGGGTATTTCAACAAGGTCCGGCACGAGCTCACGCCGGACAACATGGACAAGTTGGCGACCATCACCCCGTACGCGACCGGCGCCACTATCAAGGATCTGGTTAACGAGTCGCTCATTACCGCAATCCGTGATGATCGCGATGTGATCACATGGAAAGACGTCATCAAGGCGAAGCAGCTCAAGGAACTGGGACCGCCCGAGGACGTGGAGTACATCGAACGGGAGCGGCACGCGGTGGCGGTGCACGAGGCCTGCCACGCGATCACGGCTTACCGGACGCGCCAACACATGGAAATCGACGTCGCGACCATCGAGAAGGGCAGCGACTATCTCGGGATGGTTGCCAGCATTCCCCCTGAGGATCAGTTCACGAGATGGCGGAGTGAGTACGACTCGGACATTTTGGTGTCGCTTGCCTCCCTCGCTGGAGAGCGGATGTTCTTCGATGACGACAGCTCTTCCGGGGTTTCTGGTGACCTGGAGTCGGCAACCTCTGTCGCGTCGTACATGGAGGGCTTCTGGGGGATGGGCTCGACAGTGTCGTCATACTCCACTGCCAAGAAGCTTGAAGTTGGCGCTCCCGGGGGTCGTAGCGGTAAAAAGACCGAGGATCCCGAGACGATGATGAAGCGAGCCCTGGCCGATCGGATCGAGGACAAGCTGGGCGACATGCTTGACCGCGTGGAGTCCTTGCTGAAGGAGAACCGTGGCCAGATTCTCGCGCTCGCGCATGCCCTGGAGACGCATCGGACACTGACTGGTGAAGATGTGGAGGCCGTACTCGAGGGCCGCGAGGGGCCCGCAGTGGATGGCAGACCATACGGCGATCCCAAGTTTGGTCGGCAGTTGGAGGAGTATCACCGAGCCGCGGCCGAAGCACATCAGGGGCATGGGCGGGTTCTGCTCGAATTGCCTGAGGCACGCGAGCCAGTTCCATCCGATCATGTTGCGGATCGGCCACTGGACCCCGCTCGCTGATCGGAGTCTTAGCAACGCCGATCAGATCTCGCCAATCGTGGCGTCCGCACCATGATCAACGGATGTGCGGCCGCGGCGTCCTAGCGATAGTTGGTGAACTGCACAGCAAAGTCGAGGTCGGCACCCTTGACCAGTGATTGCACCCTTTGAAGATCATCGCGGCTCTTACTGGTGACCCGAAGCTCATCGCCCTGAATTTGGGCGCGTACGCTCCTCGGACCCTCATCGCGAATGAGCTTGGAGACCTTCTTCGCGTTGTC
>Ga0075423_10000015_pt1 | contig 76760 bp, 80 predicted proteins | sample SoiMethybrSBSTD2_FD_80114 | JGI IMG/M metagenome (GOLD analysis project Ga0075423, IMG submission 80114) | Bulk soil microbial communities from a Populus tree surrounding site in Tennessee, USA - Soil MetaG P. TD hybrid SBSTD2 | ecosystem: Environmental > Terrestrial > Soil > Tree plantation... | reverse complement strand
TCGAAGTAGACCCTGTTGTCGAAGAAGAGCTGGGTGATGAGGAAGCTCGCCCCGGCCTCCACCTTGGTCTTCAGGTAGGAGAGGTCGGTGTCGAGGTCGGGCGCCTCGGGGTGTACTTCCGGGAAGCAGGCGCCGCCGATCGTGAAGTCCCATCCCTCGGCGATGAACGCCGCCAGCTCCGCGGCGCTGCCCAGCCCGCCCTCGGGCTGCTCGAAGTCCTCCTGGCCGCGCGGTGGGTCCCCGCGCAGCGCGAACACGTTCTCGATCCCCGCCGCCTTGATCCGGTCCAGCGTCGCCGCCAGCCCCTCGGTCGTCTCGCCGACGCAGCTGAGGTGCGCCATCGTCTCGAACCCCAGCTCCTTCAGCGCCCGGGTGATCTCAACCGTTCCCTCCCGCGTCGACCCGCCCGCTCCGTAAGTCACCGAGACGAAGTCGGGCTCCAGCTCCTTCAGCTCGCGGGCGGTCGCATACAGCTGCTCGGTCGCCTCCGCGGTCTTCGGCGGGAAGAACTCGACCGAGAAGACGGGCCGCTTTGAGGCGAGAATCTCGTCAATCCGCATCCGCGCAGCGTAGCTACGCGAAGAATTCACGGCGCCCCATTGGTTGCTCGCAACTCAGTAGCCGCGCCGCAGCACCCGGATCACCCGGATGTGCCTCATCCTGGTGCGCCGCGAGCTGGCCGCCAGCGCCAGCCGCACCTTCGCCTCGTCCATCCACGCCGGATGGGGAGGGACAGCCGGCGGATGGACAGCGCTCAGGTCACGGCCGTTCCTGCGCACCGCCGCGTCGGCGAGCAGGTAGCCGTGGTTCTCGAGCACCGCCTGCTCGGCCTCGCTGAAGGAGTCGAGATCGGTGCGCACCGCCGAGATCACGTCGTCGACCAGCGACAAGTCGTACCCGATCGGCCCCACCGAGCCGCCGATCTCCCAGCGCAGGTTGTCCTCTCCGTCGCGCCCCATCTCGCCCAGGGTTAGGCCGGCGGCGCCAAAGACGAATCGGGGCCCGCCGTCGGCATCTCCTCCTCCTGAGTCGACCAGCTCCCGTGCGAATCCTTCCTCCACCGCCGCGTCCGCCGGCCCGGTCGGGATGGGGTTGTCGCGAGCGATCCCCCGCATCGGCTTCGCCACCGCCGCGGGCCAGTCGGGGTAGCAGTCGCACAGCGGCCAGGGCACCCGCGTCGCCAACAGCGCGGCGAGGATGCTGCCGCCGCCGGCCGCGCCGACCGTCTCGATCCCCGCCAGCATTCCCAGCTCGTTCAGCCGGGTCAGCGCCCCCAGGTGAAAGAGCGCCGCGCGGTAGCCGGAGCCGGAGAGACAGAGCGTGCTCTCCCGCCGAATGCCGTGCGTGGGAGCCTCCGCACTCACCGCCCGGAGGTAAGCGAATCGCCGCTATTTAGTCAATAAATTTTGATGCAAAACCCTAATACTTGGGCTATGGGAGGATCGGAGACGATGAGCGGGGAACTTCGTTACGAGAGGATCGCCGCCGCCGCGGTGCTGACCATCGACCGGCCCGAGCGGCGCAACGCAGTCGACGGCGCCACCGCCGAGCTGTTCCGCCAGGGCCTGGACGACTTCGAGGCCGACGACGGCGCCCGCGTCCTCATCCTCACCGGGGCGGGAGGCGTCGCCTTCTGCGCCGGCGCCGACCTCAAGGCGCTCGACCTCGACATCGACCACCCGGGCGGCCCGATGGGCCCCACCCGCCTCACCCCTTCGAAGCCGGCGATCGCCGCGGTCGACGGCTGGTGCCTGGCGGGGGGAGTAGAGCTGGCCCTCTGGTGCGATATGCGGATCGCCACCCCCGGCTCCACCTTCGGCCTCTTCGAGCGCCGCTGGGGCGTTCCCCTCGTCGACGGCGGCACCCAGCGCCTGCCGCGGATCATCGGCATGGGCCGCGCCCTGGAGTTGATCCTCACCGGCCGCCCGGTCGACGCCGAGGAGGCCCACCGCATCGGCCTCGTCAACGAAGTCACAGAGCCCGGCAAGCACCTGGATCGCGCCCTGGAGCTGGCCGAGAAGATCGCCTCCTTCCCCCAGGAGACGATGCTCGCCGACCGGCGCGCCGCGATCGAGGGCTTCGGCCTGCCGCTCGCCGAGGGCCTGGCCCTGGAGCATCGCCTCGGCCGCGAGGTCCTCGAGGTGGCGGTCAAGGGCGCCGCCCGCTTCGCCGCCGGCGAAGGACGGCACGGCGCCGGCGTCTGAGGCCGGCGCCGCTCCCTGGGACAGCAGCGAACCGCGCAGGCTCAGCCCTCGCGGATCACCCTGTTCATCTCGTCCTCAGCCGCCTCCGATCCCAGGTAGGGCATCAGCACGGCGAAGACGAGGTCGGGAAGGATGCGCTCCAGATCGGGACCCCGGCCGGCGCGAATCTCGTCGAAGATCATCGAAGTGGCGCCGCCGACGGCGAAGCGCGCCGTGTCGGGCGGCAGCTCGTCTCCCTGCCCCGAGTAGGTCCGCCCCTCTTCAAGGAAGGGCGTGAAGCGGGCCAACGCCGCCCGATAGCGGCCGCGCGCGTCGTCCCCCGCCGCGGTCACCTCAACCATCGCCATCCGTGCGATGTCCGCCTCGGCGGCCAGCAACTCGACCAGCGCCCGCAGCCCGGCCGCGATCCGCTCCGGCCAGGGCTCGTCCGCCGCCGCCTCAAAGCCCGAGGTCACGTGGGCGATCAGCACGTCGATCACCGCGTCGTAGGCCTCGAGGAAGCAGGACTCCTTGTCCTCGAACATTTCGTAGAAGGTCGCCCGCGAGACACCGGCCATCTCGATCACGTCGCTGACCGTCGTCGCCTCATATCCCTTGGCGGCGGCCACCCTCACCATCGCCTCCAGCAACCGCTCCCGCTGCGACCGCACAACGTAGGCTCTGGGCAACCCGTGTCGTCCACTCGGTAGACGCTGTGGATTCGATGCGGATGGCGAATCCATGCATCCAATGTAGGGCAGGAACCCCAGCCTGTCCAACGCCTTTAGGGGCCGATCGGCAGCCCCCTCGGCCTCGCTGCCAAGACGCCCGCGGGGGAGCTAGGAAAGGCTAGAGAGCGCCGTCGCCACCGCGAAGCCGAGGGTGGTGACGAGCCCGGCGACTCGTCCGGATTCCCTGCTCGCCTCGGGGATCATCGAGTCGATCAGCATGACCAGTAGGGCGCCGGCAGCGAAGCCGTCGATGCCGGCGCGGAACTCTCCCGATGTCGCGTCGGCGATCCCGTAGCCGGTGACAGTGGCGATGGTGCAGATCGCGGCGACCGCGCCCCAGAGCCGGATGACCTTGGCGCGGTCGGTGCCCGCCCTGTCCATGTCGCTCGCCGAGCCGATCGCCTCGGGCAGGTTGGAGACGAAGATCGCGACGAGGAGTCCGATGCCGATGCCCTCGCCCGCGGCCAGCCCGATCCCGAGGACGAGTTGCTCGGGGATGCCGTCGAGAAAGGCTCCGAGCGCGAGGGCAATCCCCGGGTCGGAGGCGCCGGCGCGCCCTGTGCGGCCGCGACCCGCTGAGAAGCGGCGGGCGATCAGCCCGTCGAGTCCGTAGTAGGTGAGGGCTCCGATCCCGAGCCCGATCGCCGTGGCGCCGAGGCTTCCGACCTCGATGCCTTCCGCCGCCAGTTCGAAGCTGACGGCGCTGATCAGTGCACCGGCGCCGAAGGCGAGAACCAGCCCGACCTGCCGGGCCGGCCAGCGACGGGCGAAGGCAAGCAGGGCGCCAAGCACCAAGGAGGAAGCCGCCACCGCCCCCCAGCCAAGTGCAGCGACCATCCGTGCGCTAATCCGCCAACTCGCGCGGCACGATTCCGAGCCGCATCGTCTGCCCACCGCGGTCGATCCGCAGGATCAGCTCGCGCCCGATCTTGTCCCCAACCATCAGGCGCTGCAGGTCGCCCACGTCGCCGATCGACTCGCCGTCGACCTCGACGATCACGTCCTCGGGGCGAAGGCCGGCATCCGCGGCGGGGCTGCCGTCGACGACCTCGACTATTTCAACGCCGCGATCGCGCCCCAGCTCAGTAGCGAGGCGGGGCGGCAGCGGCCGCGACCCGCCGGCCACCCCGATGTAGGCGCGACGCACACGCCCGTTGCCGATCAGCTCGGCGACGATTCGCCGCGTCGTCTCGTTGATCGGCACCGCCAATCCCAATCCCACTCCGGCCACCGCCGTGTTGACCCCGACCATCCTGGCGAGGCCGTCGCTGAGAGCGCCACCCGAGTTGCCGGGGTTGAGCGCCGCGTCCGTCTGGATGACGTTCTCAACCAGCCTCGTGGCGGAGCGGGAGCGGGTCGGCAGCGAACGCCCGAGCGCGGAGACAACTCCGGCGGTGACCGAACCGCTGAAGCCGTTTGGGCTGCCGATCGCGACGACAAGCTGGCCGACGCGCAGTGTCTCGGCATCCCCGAGCGTCGCCGGAATGAGGTCGCGGCCGTCCGCGCGCAAGACGGCGAGGTCGGAAAGCGGATCGGCGCCGATCGCCTCAAACGCGAACTCGCGCCCGTCCGGGAAGGCAACTGCTCCCCGCCCATCTGTGCCGGCAATCACGTGCGCGGCGCTGAGCATGAGCCCGTCTGGGCTGATCGCGACGGCGCTTCCCGCGCCCATCCGGCCGCCGCCGCGTCGTGTTGGCCTGGTCACGGTCAGATGGGCGACGGAGGGGCCGAGTTGCTCGGCAACACTGGACACTGTCCTCGAGTAGGCGTCGAGGGCCTCGGCGTCCGGCAGTCTTTCGCCCCGGCGATCATTGCCGACCGCATGCCCCTGGTCGATTTTGGAATCGATCAGATGGAGATTCCCCATCCAAACGAAACTAGCAATCGGCCCCCGCGACTCGCCGCGATTGGCTGCGGGGGCGAAGGTGCGCTAGGAAGTCGCTCAGTTCTCGAGCTCTTGCTCCCGCTCGGCGGCACGCTTCTCATCCAGCTCCGCTTCAGCCTTCGCTCGCCTCGCTCTCTCTTCGGCAAGAGCGGCCTCGCTTCGGCGCTGCTCGGCCTGATCCCGGTGGTGGCGGACGTCTTCGTGTTGTGCCTCAACCTGCGCTTGCCCAATCTGTCGCTTCGCCCGGGCTCGTTGGGCGACCGACACGACAATTGCAAGCAGGATCAACGCTGCGACAACAATGGCGATGATCGCGACTGTGGACATCGATTCCTCCCCTTACGTACACGGCAGCTTCTTCGAATTTGCTCTGCCCATCTACCCGCGCCCGGCCGGCCCAATCAGGTCGGATGTCTGTTTCCCTGGTGGAGGCCTGGGTAGCTGCCGGTCAAGCGACAAACAGGAGGAGGCAACCATGGCATCTCAGGAGACCGGTGAGATCACCGGCACCAAGGACAAGGACTACAACGTCATCTGGTTCACCGAGCAGTGCCTCAGCAATGTGCTCAGGCTCGAGACCTACATCGAGGACGCCGAACGCGAGAGCGATTCCGAGCTGGCCGGCTTCTTTCGGCGAGCGCAGGAGACGAGTCGCAAGGGCGCTGAACAGGGGAAGCAGCTTCTCCGGAGCCGGATCGCCGCTTAAGAGAAAAGGCGCGCGCTAGAACGGAGGCGTTTGGGCTATCCCTCCAGCCCTGTGTCCGAGTGCGCTGCGCCGACCGGCTTTGACTCCGGCGATCCGCGCTGGCGTAGGAAGATGGCGAATACCGCGAAGGAGCCAACCGCGAGAAACTCCGATTGCCAGTTTTGGAGGGTCGCTTCCCAGAAGTCGGCGTTGCCGAGGTAGCTGATCCAGCTGATCTGCGCCGCATGGTGGTCGACCTGCTCATGGTTGTAGGCATTCCACCCGGTAAGCGATTGGGCCAGCCATGAGCCGAGGAAGATCACAGCCATCAGAATCAACAACGAGTTGCCGTAGAGCCCTGCCCTCCAGCCGCCTGCTTTAGCCCATTGTGGTGAACTGGATTTGGCGTGGGGGCCGATCATCTGCTCTTTGTCGGATTCCCGACCGGAGTTGCTCAGCGACTTCGACTCCGGCGATCCCCTCTGCAGTACCCAGACGGTCGCCATCAGGAAGAGGAGGAACTGGAGGTACTCGGACTGCCAGTTCTCCATCACCGCCTGGCCGAAGTCCGAGGAGGTCAGGTATCGGCCCAGCGAGATCGCCTCGCCTCCGTGGGCAAGCTGCTCGTCGTTGTAGGCGATGTGGCCGGCGATCGCCTGTCCCGCCAGGGAGACGAGGAAGAGCGCGCCGAAGAAGAGGCCGAGAGAGTTCTCGGTGACGAAGCGCTTCATCGCTAGTGGTGGGTGAGGCCGATCACCGTGAAATAGGTGATGGCGATCACGATACCGGCGAGATAGATGGTGAACAGAGCCCGCAATCCGCCCTCCAGGCTCGACGATATCCGAACGATGGCGAGATTGGAGAAGTGGGGTCGCGGGTAGGCGGCTCCCGTGGCGGAGATCGGCTACACGCTCTCCAGCGAGGAGAATGGGCCGCGGGCCCTCGTCGAACAGGCCGCCCGCGCCGAGCAGGTCGGCTTCTCCTTCGCGAGCATCTCCGACCACTTCCATCCGTGGATCGACCAGCAGGGGAACAGCCCATTTGTATGGGGCGTCCTCGGGGCTATCTCACAGGCAACGGAGCGGCTGCAGCTGATCACCGGCGTCACCTGCCCAACGACTCGCATCCACCCGGCGATCGTCGCTCAGGCTGCGGCTACTGCCGCCTCGCTTCTGCCAGGTCGCTTCTCCCTTGGCGTGGGGAGCGGCGAGAACCTCAACGAGCACATCCTCGGCGATCGTTGGCCTCCGGTGGCGGAGCGGCAGGCCCGCTTGGAGGAGGCGATCGAAGTCATCCAGCTGCTGTGGAAGGGCGGCCTCAAGTCCCATCGCGGCACCTATTACAGGGTCGAGAACGCGCGGATTTACTCGCTGCCGAACGAACCACCTCCGATCCTGGTGGCGGTCGCGGGCGAGCAGTCCGTCGACCTGGCCGCGCGAGTCGGCGATGGCCTCGTCGGCACCGCTCCAGTAGCCGACTCGGTCGAGCGCTTCCGGGCAGGTGGAGGAGAGGGGAAGCCGACCTACGGACAACTGCATGTCTGCTGGGCAACAAGCGAAGAGGAGGGGAGGCGCACGGCGCTCGAGTGGTGGCCGAACGGCGCCGTCAGCGGCAGCTATTTCCTGGAGCTGCCGCTTCCCGCCCATTTCGAGGAGGCCGCGGAGCTGGTTCGTGAGGAGGACGTCGCGGAGAGCGTCGTCTGCGGTCCAGACCCCGAGCGGCATATCGCGGCGATTCGCAAGTACGTCGACGCCGGCTACGACCATGTCTACGTACACCAGATCGGGCCGGACCAGGAGGGCTTCTTCGACTTCTACGAGCGCACGGTGCTACCGGAGCTCCAATGAAGCTGATCTTCGCCCCGATAGGGATCGTCGCCGGCCTCATCGCGGGCTTCATTGCGCAGAAAGGGTTCGACCGAATCTGGGCGGTCTTCGACGACGAGGAGGCGCCCGAGCCCGACCAGAGCGCTGCGCCGCTCACCAAGCTGGTGCCTGCGCTCCTCATCGAGGGCGCGATCTTCCGCCTGACGAAAGGCTTGGTCGACCGGGGCGCCCGCACCGGCTTCGCCCGACTAACCGGCAAGTGGCCGGGGGAGCAAGACTCCTAAAGCTGGACCTCCAGCCTCGTAAGGTGACCCCGGTCCCAATCAAACTCGTGCTCTTGGAGCTGCTCGCGAAGGCGGATCAGAGCCAGGTCCTTCGCCTTGGCCTCCAGCATCACGTCGAACTCCAAGCCCGCTGCAGGCCCGCCCAGGAATTGCTCGAACCCAAATGGATCGATCAGGTCGGCGTGAGTTCGCAGCGGTGGCAGGACGATGCGCCGCTCGACCCGCCTTCCCCTCCGCCTGCGGCGCTCCTCGACGGTGGTGCGCGGCGAGGAGTAGTGAATCTTTGGGACTACGCCAGCGTTCCAGGTGCCTAGCGCGAGTCGCAGTGCCTCGTCCACTGGAATGCGGTCTGGGTCATAGCAGCGGTGGTGAAGCGCGTCCCAAACGACCCTCAGGCCTGTCCGCGAGGAGAGGGCGAGGATGTCCGCCAGGCCGAAGCGGTTGTCGTCGTTCTCGATCACCAGGCGGGCCTTCGCTTGTTCGCTCAGCAGCTCAAAGCCGGCCATAAAGCGGTCCATCGCGGCCCCCTTGCCGCCGCCGGCCCCGCCGACGTGAAGTACAACGACCGCGTCTGACCCCACCTCCATGGCGTCGAGCACCGAGGCGTGAAGTTCGAGGTCGCGCGCCGCGCTTCGCTGCAGATCAGGGATCTCGGAGTTGAGGACGACGTACTGGCCGGGATGGAAGGAGAGGCGCAAGTCTGCCCCGCGAGCGCGCTCGCCGAGCGCGGCGAGTTCTTCGGCGCACTTCTCAACCTGACCGTGGAACTGCGGCATGTCCGGATGGCTGCCGTAGGGGACGAGATTCGACGCCATTCGGTACATCCGCACGTCGACCCGCTCGAGGTAGTCGAATATCGCCCTGAGCCGTTCCAGCGACACTCGGAGGTGTGGCCCGGACTGCCAGCGGCGAGTGTCGTGTGAGGCAAGACTGCCATCGCCAAGCACCTTGACCGCAAAGCCGAGCCGGTGGGACACGTCGTTGGGCTACCTGGCTCCCCGCCTCATTGCCAAGAGTCCTCGCCGAGCGCGGCGGAGATCTCATCGATCGCCGTCTGCTCGGCGTCGCTGACCGGCTGATCGCCTTCCTCCTTGGCGCTCGCAACCCGCTCTGCGAGGCTGAGCGTAAAGCGCTTGTAGTCCTGAAGCTCCTTGGGTGACGCCTTGGTATCGAGCAGCGAAACCGCTTGCCGGATGATGCCGAGATGGTGCTCTTTCAGTTCCTCAAGCGACCCCTGACGGGCCCGGTCGACCTTGGGCTTGGATTGGGCGATCTCCTGCATGAGGCCAGAGCCCCCGGTGGTGGTTTGCGCCTCGGCGTAGGCCTTCGCCAATGAAAAAGACTCGCGGAACGAGCCACCCCGCTGCGCCGTCGAGGCAATCAAACCGGCACTAGTCGGTCCCTTCAGCACCGTTTCCCATTCCTGCTCCGTGAAATCCGCTCTATCAGTCATGGGAACCGCCTACCCGGTGTGGGTCGTTGTAAGCAAGTACGTTGTCGAACACAACAACGGATAGAACCACTTGGCCCACGTCCTTTTTGTCTGCCTTCACAATGCCGGCCGCTCGCAGATGAGCCAGGCGCTCTTCGAGCGCGCCGCTGGGCAGCGCCACAGCGCCCGCTCAGCCGGAACGACCCCCGGCGAGCGCGTCCACCCAGAGGTCGTTGAGGTGATGAACGAGCTGGGCATCGATCTGAGTGCCCGCCGGCCAAGGAAGCTGACCCGCGAGGACGCCGAATGGGCTGACGTCGTCGTCACGATGGGCTGCGGGGACGAGTGCCCCTACATCACTGGCAAGCGCTACATCGACTGGGACCTGCCTGATCCGAAGGGTCAGCCGGTCGAAATAGTGCGAGAGACGCGCGACGAAATCGAGAGCCGGGTCGAGGCTCTGCTCGAGGAGCTGAACGCCCAGCCGACTCCCCAGCCCTGACGACCCCAGGCTTTGCCGTTGGCTCAGTGGTTGCGGAGCGCGTCGATGAGCTCGTCCTTGCTCAGGTTGGAGCGTCCCTCAATGCCCAACTCTGCCGCTCGCTCGCGAAGCTCATCGACCGTCCGGTCCTCATAGCTCTCCGCTTTCCCGCCCTTCTCGCTCACGTCCTCGCCGCCGGCCTTGGCATTTGCGATGCGCGCGGCCTTCTCTTTGCTCTCTCCTCTTTCGCGGAGCTTCTCGTAGAACTCGTCGTCCTTGACGCTCGGTCCGTGATCTTTGGCCATGACTGTCTCCTTCTCGCTTGCCCTACCGCTGGGCTACCCGTTTGGCGTGGCCTCAATCGCCGACTCAAACACAGTCCCCGCGACTGGAACACCCCGACAACCAGCTCTTCGTTTCATCGTCCTTTCATGCGGCAGCGCTACTTTGACCGTGATCGACGTGAGTGCTCGAAGCATTCAGATCCCGGCGGTACTCGCTGTCGTAGCAGCGGTCGCCGGCTGCGGCTCGTCCGAGAGCGGTGCGTCTATGAGTTTTGCTCATAGCACGGCGGCGATCAATCCCGCTTCAGCCGAGGGGCCATGGTCGCCGCCGGCGATCGACCCCGCGAACTTCGTCTCGCGGGTGGACAATCCGTACCTGCCACTGGTGCCCGGTACGACGCTGCGCTACCGGGGAGTGATGAAGGACGGCACCACCCCGCAGGTTGACACCTTTGCCGTTACACATCAGAGAAAATTCGTCATGGGCATTACCTGCACTGTGGTGCGCGATACGGTGACCTCGAGGGGTCGGCCGGTGGAGCGAACCTACGACTGGTTTGCGCAGGACCGGCAGGGCAACGTCTGGTACATGGGCGAGGAGACGCAGGAGCTCAAGCACGGACGCTTCGGCAAGATGATCGACTCCGGACCCGCCGGCAAGAACGGCGCGCAGCCGGGGCTGATGATGGAGGCGCATCCGATGAAGGGCGATTCCTACTGGCAGTTCCACTGGCCTGGGCATGCCATGGACACAACGACCGTGCTCGGAAGCGGCGGACGGGTCAAGCTCCCGTATCAATCCTTCACCGACACCCTGCTGACCCAAGAGCAGTCGCCGTTGGAGCCCGGCGTCAAGGACCAGAAGTGGTCGGTGCGGGGGATCGGCTACGTCCAAGAGCGCGCGGCAAGCGGAAGCCACGAGCAGATCAAGCTCGTCAGGGTGACCCACCAAAGGCCTAGTCCGATCAAGTCGGGTGCCGGGCCGGGATGGGCGACAACACTCAGCCCGAGCGATTTCGTCGCCCGGGTCGACAATCCCTGGTTTCCGCTCCGGCCCGGAAGCGAATACCACTACACGGGCTTGAAAGATCAGATGGAGACCGTCGACGTCGTCAAGGTGACCGACCGAACCAAGCGGATCCTCGGCGTCAAGACGACGGTGGTCCACGACGTCGTCTCGGTGAATGGCAAGCCCGAGGAGATGACCAACGACTTCTACGCTCAGGATCGTCGCGGCAATGTCTGGTATTTCGGCGAGGCCACGAAGACCCTTGACAGCCACGGCAACACCGTCAGCACCGAAGGCTCCTTTCAAGCCGGTGTGAAGGGCGCCCGCGCCGGGGTCTTGATCCCAGGCCATCCGAAGGTTGGGCAGTCCGCCCGCCAAGAGTTCCGCAAAGGCCAGGCTGAAGATCACTTCAGGGTCCTCGATCTGAACGCCCCGGTCTCGGTGCCCTTCGTGTCCTCACGCCATGCGTTGCGGACCAGGGAGTGGACGCCACTCGAGCCCGAGGTGATCGACAACAAGTACTACGTTCGCGGAATCGGCACAGTTCGCGAGATTGCGGTCAAGGGTCCGGTCGAGCGGCTGCAGCTCGTTTCATTCAAGAAGGGGTGAGGTGAATAACGCGACCTATCGACGAGCGCGCTCACCGGCCCTCGCCCTCCCTGAGCCGGGGGCGCGCTACCGCCCGATGTGGCGGTAGCGACGATGGTGGCGTTGGTGTTTGCGCACGCAACGACGCTTGCCTTTGACCAGCTTGCGCTTGAAGCCTTTTTTGCACTTCCGCGGCGGAGGTGTCTGACCGGGCGGGGGTGGAACCGACCCGCCTTCCGCCGGGGGATCGGGTTGGATCATGTTGACCAGCTGGGCATCGATTCCCGTCACCGTTTGCGGGGGAGTGACATGAAGAGGTGTCGCACCGGAGACCGACGCCGCGTTTTCCCACCACTGCTCGAAGAAGTAGTCGTCGAAAAAGGGGAACGCCGCTTCCTGTGAAAAGACGATGTCGTAGGTGTCTCCCTGGAGGCTGCGAATCGCGTAGTCGCCGGCCGCATTTGTCCGCGCGCAGCGTTCGACGTATTCCGGGGAGGGTGAGTGGACAGGGTCAAAGGCGCAGACCTCGATGTCGTTCAAAGGCGCCCCGGTCCCTGCTTCGGTCACCGTTCCGAGGATCTGCACGCCCGGGCGCACCGCCGCATAGATTCCGGGAACGGTCGTTCCAGCCGTGACGGGGACCAGGGTTGCGCCAGCCGGGGTCTCCGAGTCGTCGTACCACTCCTCCAGGTAGTTGACCTCGTTTTCGCCGCCGAAGCTGACTTGGTATTCCCCCGTGGGCAGGCCATCGACTTCATATTCACCCCCCGGCCCCGTTCGCAGGCAGAGGCCGAACTGCGTGGGTTCCATGCCATAAACGCACGCCCATACCCCGGCGGCCGGTCCCAGAGTGTCCGCGTCGGTGACGGTTCCAGTAATCACGCCCCCTTCTTCCAGTTCGGCGTCGATCCCTTCGACCGCTTCGCTCCCCCCGACTGTGATCAGGTCGCCAGGGAAGGTTTGGCTGTCGTCGTACCACTCGTCAACGTAGTTGAGGTCAGATGAGTTGGCGGAGAACCGCACGTAATAGGAGCTGGCCGGCAGGCCATCAAGCGTGTAGGCGCCACCGGAGCCGGTTTGGGCGCAAATGTCTTCAAACGTGTACGGGTCCGGGTGCGCGCAGACCTCGATCCCCGCGATGCCGGCGTGGGCGTCTTCGTCGGTAACGGTCCCCGAGATAGAACCGGCGGCGGCGAGCGCAGGCGCTAGCGCCCCCAGGGTGAACCAGATCGCCACCATTCCAAAGAAGCGTCCTCTATGCGCGCTTCTCATTTCGATGCTACCTCCCTGCGTTGATTGGCCAACGTGAATTCATGCCCTGATGATGCCGCTCAAAAGCGGCTCGAACCGGGACAACTATGGCTCGGTTACTTCACTTCTGAGCGTCAGACCGCTGCCGCCCTCGGCCTCCGTCCAGGGTTCGCTGACCCTGATCGAACGCCGCACGCAGGTTGAAGCTGTCCGCCTGCCAGCTGATTGCCCGCAGCGTGCCGCGACTCCGGTAGCGGCGCATGATCTCCAGGTGGTAAGGCAGCGAGACGAAGCCGCGCAGCGCGGCCTCGCTCTCCCAGACCGAGACGGCGCCGATTCGGCGCCGGAAGTATACAAACGTATTGTTTTCCCTGTTACTGTATTGGGGATGGAAACCGCCGCTCCATCCCAGCGGTCCGATCGGTCCCGAGGCTGGCCGACGGTTGGGTACGCTGCCACCTCGATGCGCGTCAGCGACCGAGATCTGACCGCGGTCGCGCGAATCCGCAATGCCGCTCTCGAGGGCTTTGCGCGCGACGGCGTCGCCGCCACCTCGATCCGCGACGTTGCCAGGGCGGCCGGCGTCTCGCCCGGCCTGGTTCAGCACCACTTCAAGACCAAGGCCGAGCTGGAGCGGGCCGTCAACGAGTACGTCGTCCAGATCGCGACCGAGGCCTACGAAGGCTTTGAGGAAATCTCCGCGACCGCGACCCCCGACGAGCTGCTGCAGGCGATGGGCGATCGAATAACCGTGTTCGTGCGCGAGCACCGCTCCGCGCTTCTGTACGTGATCCGCTCTGCCGCCCAGGGAGAGGAGGCGGGGTTGAACATCTTCGACGCCTTCCTCGCGCTGATCGACACTCAGGTGCAGCGACTTGCTGAGGAGGGAACCCTGCGGGCTGACATCGACCGGCTCTGGCTGGGCCTGCACGTGGTGATCTTCAACCTCGGTACCGTCTTGCTCGAGCCGGCGCTCGACCGCCACCTCCCCGCGCCCTTCCGCGATCCGGCCCAGCTGGAGCGCTGGAACAAGGCGAGTACGCAGCTGTTCACCGAGGGCGCAGTCAAGTCCCGCCGCCGCAAGCGGCGCGAGGGCGGCTAAGCCCGAGCGGCCCTCTTATGCCGCTGTCGCACCGGCCGGCTGGACTCGTCCGATCCACAGCGCGAAGAGGAGAATCGCGAAGGACGTGAGGAAGTCGGTGAAAATCGTCACCATGAAGAAGGTGGGGATGTCGGGGGTCCCGCCGAGGAAGTGCAGGGGAGTGGTCAACCCGAGTGGGACGTATCCGAAGAGCGCCAGCTGGGCCTCGCGATTGCGCCCCTGCGCGTAGAGCCGGTATCCGAGCAGAGCCGAAGCCGTGCAGAGCGGCCAGAAGACGGCGATTCCGATCCGGTAGTCCAGCGAGTCGACCCAGCCGATCGGCGGATAGCAATCCGCCATCACGAAGTTGTGCGTGTAATGGACCGCGGTCGAGAGGATCCCGAGCCCGATCAGCACGGCGAGCAGCGTCTGCCTGGGCGCTCGGCGGGTGCTCATGCCCGGCACCATAACAGGAGCCACTACATTCGTATTGAAATCAATCCAATAGTATTGGAGCGATGGCTGGGCCGGACAGACGAGTCTGCGTGATCGGCGCGCAGGGAGCGCTCGGCACAGCGGTCGCCGAGCAGTTCGCGTCCACCGGTTGGACCGTGTACCCCGCTGGCCGCCGAGCCGACCGCCGAGAGGGATTTCGAAGGGTCGACCTGAACCTGCCAGAGACGGTAGGGGCGGCACTGCGGGACGTCGAAGTGGTCGTCAGCACCGTGGCCCACGCGGAGCTGAACGTCGAGCGGCTGGTGCTCGAGCAGGGTGGCATTCTGGTCAACTGCAGCCACGCGCCCGGACAAGCGGCGGCCGAACTCACCAACGAGGTGGGTGGGGCGCAGGGGACGGTCCTTCTCAACGCGGGTCTTGTCCCGGGGATCGCCAATCTGGCGGCGGCCGAGCTGCTGAGGAGGCACCCGCAGGCCGACTGCCTGGAAGTCGCCTTCACCGTGCTCAAAGAGGGTACGGCTGGCAAGGCTGGTGGGGAATTCGCCCACGGAGGCCTGACCTCGCAGTCTCACCATCGAGTGGTCGAGCTGCCGTTCCCACAGCCCTTCGGGAGGTTGCCATGTATCGAGATCTCCGAGCACGACGACTGCGGGTTCGGAGGGGTCGCAGGACCCCGGCGAATCGAGAATTACCTCGGCTTTGCGGATCGATCGATCCGCCTGGGCTTGCGGACCGCGAACGCCCTGCGTCTGATGCGACTCCTGCCGGAAGCCGCCTTCGCGGTGAGCCGGGGCCGGCAGAAAGAGACTTCAAGGGAGCCAACCGCGGTCTGGGTCGGAGCGAGACAGGGCGACGAACGCCTCGGCGCTTCGATCATTGAGTGTGAGGGCGACTACCGCACCACGGCCGAAGCGGCTCGCGTGTTCAGCGAAGCGCTGCTCACCGCCAAGCGACCCGGCTGCTTCAACCCGGAAGACCTGTTCGACCTGAGCGATCTGCTGTCGAAGCTCGCCGACGCCGGAGTGCGAGTCGCGCGGGATCGGTAGGCGAGCAGTCGACCCCGACGTGCAGGCACTTCTCAAATGGAGCTAGCCGGACTCGAACCGGCGACCTCCTGGGTGCGATCCAGGCGCTCTTCCAGCTGAGCTATAGCCCCGTGCGCGTGGCTGGGAGGATCGTCCCAGCGCTCTCGCAAGCGCAAGGATAACCCCATAGGCTTTAGGTTCCCCGAGGGAGCAGCGAATGGGCATTCTCGACGAGGCCATCCGGGAACATCTTGAGCTGAAGCGCCAGCACGGCGCCGGCGACGACGAGCTTAAACAGCTCGAGGACGATGCGTTTGGGCCCCCTGAGCGGCCGGGCGCCGGGCCGTCGGATTCTCTTGCCGAGGCGCCGACCGAGTTCATGGCCGCCGAGCCGTCCGGACCGTCCACCGAGGAGCGGGAGGCGATTGCTGACCAGCCGACCGAGATGTTCGACGTCGAGGGAGAGATCGCCGCCTCAGAGGAGGGCGGGCCCTCCGACGAGCAGCTTGTAGAGGAGGAGATGAGTGAGCCGCGGCTTGCCCCGGTTGACCCACTCGCCGGTCTGGAAGAGGGCGGGGAAGTCGAGGTGAACGCCGCTCCTGAGGAGGAAGTCGAAGCCGACGAGGACGACGACTTCTGGGACGAGCAGCGTCTCTCCGATGAGCTGAACCAGGCGCTTGAGGCCCCGGTCGACGAGACCGAAGCGGAGCTCGAGGTCGAGGAAGAGATCGTCGAAGAAGTCGATGAGGAACCGGCCGACGAGGAGGGCGACCCTGGTCGCCAAGACCGAGACGACGAGGACATCCTCGAAGACACCCCCGACTTCCTAGAGGACTCCGAAGACGACCAGCTCTGGTTCGAGCAGAAGCCCCCAAAGGACTTCGACTTCGACGACTAGCCCGCCCAGCGCGCCTAGACTTCTATCTGAGGGGCCATAGCTCAGCTGGCAGAGCGCCGCCTTTGCAAGGCGGAGGTCGCCGGTTCGATCCCGGCTGGCTCCACTGCTGATCGATCGGCGCTAGCCGGCGACTGCGCGCTTGGGCAGGTTCTGATCCGCGTGGTATGAGCTGCGAACCAGAGGGCCGGAAGCGACCGACTCGAAGCCCATCTCGTAGGCGGCGCGCTCCAGGGCTTCGAACTCCTCCGGGTGCCAGTAGCGGACGACCGGGAGGTGGTTCTCGGTGGGGCGGAGGTACTGGCCGACAGTGAGGACCTGGACCCGGTGATCACGGAGGATCTGGAAGGCCTCCAGCATCTCGTCGAACTCTTCGCCGAGGCCGACCATCAGGCCGGACTTGGTGACGACCTCCTTGCCTCCCATTTCCTTGGCGAGGCGCAGGACGCGGGCCGAGCGCAGGAACTGGGAGCCGCGGCGGGCCTTGGGGTAGAGGCGAGGAACCGTCTCGACGTTGTGGTTGAAGACGTCTGGGCGCTCGGCGATCACCTTGGCGAGCGGCATCTCCTGGCCGCGGAAGTCGGGAGTGAGGACCTCGACCTTGCAGCCGGGGGCCTGCATGCGGATCGAGCGGATCACCCCGACGAAGGCGCTTGCCCCGTAGTCGGGCAGGTCGTCGCGGTCGACCGAGGTGACGACGGCGTGGCGCAGACCCATCCTCTTCACCTGGTTGGCGACGCGCAGCGGCTCGAGCGGGTCGTTCCAGGTCGGCTTCCCCGTCTTCACGTTGCAGAAGCCGCACCGGCGGGTGCAGACGTCGCCGAGGATCATGAAGGTCGCCGTGCCGCGCTCCCAGCACTCGCCGACGTTGGGGCAGTTGGCCTCCTCACAGACGGTGTGCAGGCCCTCGCCGCCGATCTCCGCCTTGAGGCGGCGGTAGGTGGGGCCGCCCGGGGCGGGAACCTTCAGCCACGGCGGCTTGCGGGCGCGGCGGAAGGAAATGGCGCCGTCGGCCTCGGCGGCGGTGCCGCCCGGCTTGGCGCGGGAACGGGTGACGTGGACTCGCTCCGTCGGGGCGGCTGTCTCAGTCATGCCACGCCGAGCCTAACGTTGTCCAGTCCCAGCGCGTGGGGGTCGGTCGCTACGGGGACGCGCTCGTAGATCTCCGCGAAGCGGTCGACGATGGTGTCGGCGAAGGCGTCGAGGTCCTGCTCGGCACCCAGTTCGCGGTTCACCGACGTCGCCTGGCAGCCTTCGATCCCGCAGGGCACGACCCACCCGAACGGCTGCAGGTCGTTGTTGACGTTGACCGCCAGGCCGTGGGTGGTGACGCAGCGGCTGACGTGGACGCCGATCGAGGCGATCTTGCGCGCCTCCTCCGTTTTCCCCCCTGAGCCGGGCGGCGCGCCGCGGGTCCAGACTCCCGTCAACCCGTCGATCGTTTCCGCCTCGACGCCGTGCTTGGCCAGCGAGGAGATCGCCACCCGCTCCAGCCGCCGCACGTACTCGTGGACGTCGTCGCCGTAGGGCTTCAGGCTGACAATCGGGTAGACGACCAGCTGCCCCGGTCCGTGGTAGGTGACCCGGCCGCCGCGGTCGGTGTCGCGAACCTCGATTCCCTGCGCTTCGTACCACTCGACGGCCATCGGCAGCTCCTCCGCCGTGGAGCGGCGACCGCGGGTGTAGACGGGGGTGTGCTCGAGCAACAGCAGCACGTCCGGCACCGCGTCCTCCTGCCGCGCCGTCTCGAGCCAGCGCTGGGCGACACGCGCCTCCTCGTAGGGGACGAGGCCGCAGCGGACAACGAGGATTTCGTCGCTCACCCTTGAAATCGTTGCAGGCCGCCGCCCTATTCTTCGGCTCCCCTCAATGGTCCAGTCCAAGGTACTCCGACCAGAATGGCTCCCGGCCGTGGCGCTCAGCTCGGCGCTTGCCGCACTGATGCTCGCCTGGAACCCGCAGGTCGGCGACCTCGCCGCACAGGTCTTCCGCGCTGAGCTGTTCGACCGCGCCGGCCTCGCGATCTGGAACGGCTCCTGGTACGGAGGCCACTACACGCTCACCTACAGCGTCCTCTTCCCGCCCCTGGCCTCGGTGCTGGGTCCGCAGGCGGTGGGAATGCTCTCGGTGGTCGCCTCCTCCTACCTCTTCGACCGGCTGGTGCGGGACCGCTGGGGCGCCGCGGCCCGCCCGGCAACGCTGTGGTTCGCCGCTGGGGTGGTGACGCTGCTCGCCGACGGCCAGCTCACCTTCGCCCTGGGAGTGGCGTTCGCCCTCGCTTCCCTCCGCGCCCTGCAGACTCGCCACTCGACCTTGGCGCTCCTCACCTCCGCCGCCTGCGCCCTCTCCAGCCCGGTCGCGGCGGTCTTCTTAGCCGGCGTCCTGCTGGCGGGCGTCGCGGGGTCGGCGATCGATTCGAGCGGCTTCTCCCCCGCGACAGGACCCGCGCGCCGAGCGCTCTGGACGGCCTCCATCGCCCTTGCGCTGACCCTGATCCCCAACCTGGTCTTCCCCAGCGCCGGCCAGTTCCCCTTCGCCTTCTCGTCCTTCATCGCGATCCCGCTCTGGTGCGGGTCGGCGCTCTACGTGACGCGTGGATTGGGAAGGGAGGAGCGGCAGCTGCGCTGGGCGATCGCCGGCTACCTGCTGGCCTCGATCGTCATCTGGTTGGCGCCCAACCCGATGGGCGGCAACGCGGTGCGCCTCGGGGCGCTGTTCGGCGGGCCGGTGCTGGCTGCGGTGGTGCTGGCGCGCCGCCCGCGCGTCGCACCCTGGTTCCTGGCCCTGTTCATGGCGGGCGGTCTCTACTGGCAGCTGACCGCAAGCGTCGCCCAGATCGCGCGCAGCGTCGGCGATCCCTCCACCGCGGCCGCCTACTTCCAGCCGGCGGCGCAATGGCTCCGCGCCCACGGCGGGGAAGGGATGCGGATCGAGGTGCCGCCCACCGCCAACCACTGGGAGTCCGCCTACCTGGCGACCGACTTCGAGTTGGCGCGAGGTTGGTTGCGGCAGCTCGACACGACCCGCGACAACATCTTCTACCGCGACGACGAGCGCCTCACCCCGGCCGCCTACGGCAACTGGCTGCGGGAGAACGCGATCTCCTACGTGGCGCTGCCCGATGCGCCGCTTGACTACTCCTCGGTGGCGGAGCGGCGGCTGATTCTCCGGGGCCCGTCCTACCTGGACCTGCGCTGGAGTTCGCCGCACTGGCGGATCTACGCGGTGGGCGACCCCGAGCCGCTGGTTGAATCGGTCGGCAGCGCCGCAGCACAGGTTCGCTGGGTAGGACGCCAGGGTTTTGCTCTAGACGTGACTCGGCCGGGCGAGTTCCTGGTTCGGGTCAACTTCACTCCCTACTGGTCGATCGCCCGCGGCAACGGCTGCCTGCTGCGCCGCGGCGACTGGACCATGGCTCGCGCGAATCAGCCTGGCGTCTTCCGCGTTGCAGCGGACTTCTCCCTCTCACGTGCCTGGAAGGCAGCCACCGGCGCCCGCAAAACCTGCTGAGTCAGAGCGCCAACGAAACTGGCTCTTCCAGGAGCGCCCGAATGCGGGAGAGGAATTCCGCGCCTTCGGCGCCGTAGAGGATGCGGTGGTCGCAGGCGAGGTTGACCGCCATCAGGTGAGCGGTGTCGACTTCGCCGTCGCGAACGACAGAGCGCTCCTTGATCGCGCCGACGGCGAGGATCCCAGCTTGAGGCGGGTTGATCACTGCGGAGAAGCTGTCGATCCCGTACATCCCAAGGTTGGAGACGGTGAAGGTGGCGCCCGAGAGCTCGGGCGGGGTGATCTGGCCGTCGCGGACTCTCTGCGCCAGGGCGCGCGACTCCGCGGCAATCTGTCGCAGCCCCTTGCGGTCGGCGTCGAAGATTGTGGGAACGACCAGCGCGTCCTGGCCCGCAACCGCGATGCCGACGTTGACCCGCGAGTACAGCTCGAAGCGGCCGTCGCGGTAGGCGCCGTTGGCGCGCGGGTATTCGCGCAGCGCCAGGGCGCAGGCCTTGACCACCATGTCATTGAACGAGGGGACGACATCGCCCTCCCCGGCCGCAGTCTTGATCCGCGCCCGCGCCACCACCACGCTGCTCATGTCGATCTCGGCCTGCAGGTAGAAGTGCGGCGCAGTCGCCTTCGACTCCGCCATCCTTCGGGCGATCGTCGACTGGAGCTTGGTCAACTCCTCATAGGTAGTCTGCCCCTTCGCCGTCTCGGGAGCTTCGGAAACAGCGGCAGGTGGGGGAGTAGGAGCTTCAACCGGAGCGGCAGCTTCGGCCTTCTCGACATCCGCCTTGACGATGCGACCCCCGGGGCCTGACCCCTGCAGCCGAGACAGGTCCAACCCTTTCTCTTTCGCGATGCGACGAGCAACGGGCGACGCTTTCGGACGGCCGCCGTCGCTGGGAGCGGGAGGCGCTTTAACCGCCTCTCCCGCGGGTGGCGCGGATGCGGAGGGGCCGAGAACGGAGGCCCCGCCCCCGCCCGCAGGCCCCTCCGCAGTCGCGACGGGACCCGCGGCCGAGCGCTCGGTTCCTTCAGCCTCCGAACTATCGCCCTCGTCTCCGCCAACCTTCGCGATGACGCTCCCGATAGGCAACGTCTCTCCTTCCTCAGCCACGATCTCAGTCAGCGTTCCCGCCACATCGGACTCGTAGGCCATATTCGCCTTGTCGGTCTCGATCTCGACCAGCTCATCGCCAACCGCTATCTCATCGCCAACGCTCTTGAGCCATTGGAGGACGGTTCCTTCCTCCATCGAGTCCGACAAGCGGGGCATGACGACATCGGCCATCAGATGGATCCTTCCAGCGTCGCCAGCGCGGCTTTTACCACATGTTCCTCATGCGGGATCGCAGCCTGTTCAAGTCGTTTGGAGTAAGGCATGTGCACGTCAGCGCCGGTGACTCGTTGTACCGGGGCGTCGAGATGATCGAAGGCTTGCTCGGTGATCAGGGTTGACAGGTTGGCGCCAACGCCGCCGTGCGGCCAACCCTCTTCGACGATCACCGCCCGGTTCGTCTTCCGCACGGATTCGAGGATCGTGTCCAGGTCGAGCGGCCGCAGGGTGCGCGGGTCGATCACCTCGGCCTCGACGCCGTGCTCACTGGACAGCTGCGCCGCCGCTCTCTCCGTCACCTGTGCCATTTTGAGCACCCCGACGATCGTCACGTCGCCGCCCTCGCGCCGCACTGCGGCCTGGCCGAAGGGCAGCACCTCGTCATCGTCGTCGGAAACTTCGCCGCGCGCCCCATAAAGACTCTCGTGCTCGATGAAGATCACCGGGTTGTCGTCGCGGATCGCCGCCTTCAGCAGCGCCTTGCCGTCGGCAGGGGTGGAGGGGCAGGCGACCAGCAGGCCCGGCGCCTGCAGGTAGAGGGCTTCGAAGCTGTGGGAGTGGGTCGGGCCGAGCTGGTGCCCGCCGCCGCCCGGCATGCGGATCACCATCGGCACCCGCGCCTGGCCGTTGAACATGTAGGGGATCGCGGCGGCGTGGTTGAAGATCTGGTCCAGCGCCAGCAGGGAGAAGTTGACCGTCATCAGCTCGACGATCGGCCGCAGGCCGCCCATCGCCGCGCCCACCCCGGTGCCAACGATCGTGTTCTCGGAGATCGGCGTGTCGCGCACCCGCCGCTCGCCGAACTCGTCGAGCAATCCCTCGGTCACCTTAAACGCCCCCTGGAAGACGCCGACGTCCTCGCCCATCACGAAGACAGATTCGTCGCGGCGCATCTCCTCCGCCATCGCGTCGCGCAGGGCTTCGCGCATTCGCAGCGCCGTCATCGATCACCCCCGTCCTCGCGCTCGGCGGCGATCTCCGGCTCGACTCCCAGCTCGGCGTCGCCCTCGATGGCTGGGTTGGGACGCTCCCCCGACGCAGGTTGCCCGGCGTAGGCGGCGCCCGCTTCCGCCAGCTCGCGCGCCGCATCGGGCATGCGGTCCTCGCGCTCGCCGCGGTGGGGCTCGGGGCTGCGCTCGTCGACGGCGTACCAGCCGGCGGCGCTGTCGAGCACGTAGAGGTTCTCGTACAGGGTGTCGAGCGGCGGCTCGGGCGAGGCGTCGGCGAACTCGACGGCCGCCGTTACCGCCTCCTCGGCCTTGTCGCGAACCTCCTGCACCTCGCGCTCGCCCAACACCCCGGCTTCGACGCAGCGCTTCGCGAAGGTCTCGATCGGGTCCCTCTCCCGCCACTCTTCAACCTCTTCGCGCTCCCGGTAGACCTCCGGGTCGGCGGCAGAGTGGCCGCGGTAGCGGTAGGTGAAGGCCTCGAGGATCGTCGGGCGGCGCTCCTCGCGGGCGAGCCGGATCCCCTCGGCGACCCCCTCCCGCACCGCCAGCACGTCCATCCCATCGACCCGCTTGCCGGGAATCCCGTATCCCTCCGCCTTCTTGGAGAGGTCGGTCTGCGCCGAGTGCCGCTGGACCGAGGTCCCCATCCCGTAGAGGTTGTTCTCGACCAGGAAGAAGACCGGCAGCTTCCAGAGCGCCGCCAGGTTCATCGTTTCGCCGAAGTTGCCGGTGTTGGAGGCTCCGTCGCCGAACATGCAGACCGTGACCGTGTCCTCTCCCTTGTACTCGGAGGAGAGCGCGAGCCCGGCGCCCAGCGGCAGGTTGCCGCCGACGATTCCGTAGCCGCCCATGAAGCGGTGCTCACGGTCGAAGATGTGCATCGACCCGCCGCGCCCTCCGCTGGCGCCGTCGACCCGGCCGAACAGCTCGGCCATCACGTATTTGGGGTCGGTGCCGCGGGCGATCGCGTGGCCGTGGGTGCGGTAGCTGCCGATCAGGTAATCGTCGTCGCGCATCACCGAGGTGGTGCCGACGATCGTCGCCTCCTCGCCGATCCCCAGGTGCAGGAAGCCCCCTGCTTTCGCCCGCTGGTACTGCCGCCCCGCTTCTTCTTCGAAGCGGCGGATCAGCGCCATCTTGGCGAGCAGCTCGTAACAGGTTGAAGCGTCGGGAAGGTCGGCCATCTCACCCTGACCTTAGCTCGCCGCTTCGACCGCTTCCTCCAGTCTGTCGTCCCCCCAGAAGACCTCCTTGCCCATAACCAGGGAGGGAACGCCGCGCACGCCCAACTCGGCCGCGCGGTCGGTCGCCTCGCGCAGGGCGCCCTTGACGACGTCGGTCTCGACCACTTTCAAGAGCGCCTTGGGATGGAGCTCGCAGGCGGCGGCGGCGACCAGCACGTTGTCGGGGTCGGTGAGGTCGCGCCCGGCGGCGAAGGCTTGGCGGAAGGCGGCGAGGGCGAAGGAGACGGTGCGCCCAGTCTGCTTGGCGAAGGTGGCGACCCGCATCGCGAACAGGGTGTTGCCCGGCCAGGGCTCGGGCCAGGCGATCGGCGGCAGCTCGTAGGCGGCGGCGCGCCGCTCCACCTCCGCCATTCCCTCGCCGCGCCCGGGACCGTTCGCCCACGAATCCCGGCCGAAATGCCTGAACAGCCCGCCGAGCAGGATCGGCTGCCACTCCGGCTGCTCCAGCGCCGCCTCCGTGAACAGCGCGCTGATCCGTTCGGCGGTCAGATACGCGTAGGGAGAGCCCAGGTCGAAGTAGAAGGTCGCGCGTTCGGTGCTCAAGCGTGGATTGCCCAGCCGTCGACCGCGCGGGCGGCGTCGAGGATCGCCTCGGAGATCGTCGGGTGGGGATGGATGATCCGCGCCAGCTCCTGGTAGCCGCCCTCCAGCGCCATCGTCGCGACCAGCTCGGCGACCATGTCGCAGGCGCGGTTGCCGACCACGTGGGCGCCGAGGATCTCGCCGTACTTGGAGTCGACGACGAGCTTGACGATCCCATCTTTGTCGTCGTAGACGGTGGCGCCGCCGACCCCTCCCAGCTTTTGCTTGCCGACCTTGACGTCGTGCCCGGCCTCCTTGGCGGCGGCCTCGGTCAGCCCGACGCTGGCGACCTGCGGGTGGCAGAAGGTGGCGCCGGCGACGAGGCTCTGGTCGACCGGGTGGGTCTCGATCCCGGCCGCGCGCTCGACCGCGACCACTCCTTCCTCAGAGGCCTTGTGGGCGAGGGCCTTGGCGTTGACCAGGTCGCCGATCGCGTAGACCTTGGGATTGGAAGTCCGCTGGTACTCGTCGACCCTGACCTTCCCGTTCTCCTCCAACTCGACCCCGGCTTCGGCAAGGCCCAGTCCCTCGACGTCGGGAGCGCGGCCGCCCGCAATGCAGAGGTAGTCGACCTCAGCCGAGCTATCGCCGTAGGTGAGCTTCACCGAACTCTTGCCCACTTCGACGTTCTCCACCGGCGTCCCGGTGCTGACCGTGATGTTCTGTCTTCTGAACGCCCGCTCGACGACTCGGACCACGTCGCGGTCCTCGGCGGGGAGGATCTGGTCCAGCATCTCGATCAGCAGCACCTCGGCGCCGAAGCGGCCGTAGGCGGAGGCGATCTCGCATCCGGAGGCGCCGGCGCCGACCACGGCGATCTTCTTCGGCTGCTCGGGCAGCGACCAGGCGCCCCAGGTGTCGACGACGCGATCGCCGAACTCGACTCCTGGAATCGGCAGCGCGACCGAGCCGGTGGCAAGCACCACGGCCCCCGCCTCGTAGACGTCATCGCCGACCTTGACGTTCCCCTCCGGAGTGAGGGAACCCTCGCCCTCGATCATGGTCACCTTGTTCTTGTCCCAGAGCATCTTCACTCCGCTGGAGAGCGACTCCGAGACGGCGGCGCGGCGCTTGCCGAGCGCGTCCCAGTCGATCGACGCGTCCTTGACGGTGAGCCCGAGGTCGGCGCTGTTTCGCGCTTGGTCGTACAGCTCCGCCGTGTAGAGCACGGTCTTGGCAGGGATGCAGGCGTAGTTGAGGCAGCGCCCGCCGGCCTTGTCGCGCTCGACGACCGCGGTTTTCTTGCCGAGCTGGGCGGCGCGGATTGCAGCGACGTACCCGCCAGGGCCCCCGCCGATGACGATCACGTCAAAGTCAGCCACGCGCGCGACTTTATTCCCTCGGCAACCTCTGAGGCATCTGAATTCGCGCCATCGCCTTGACCATGAAGTAGAAGAAACCGCCCGAGACGGCGAGCAAGGCCAGGGTGGCGGCGATCTGGGTGATGGAGGCCGCCTGGACGGCGAGGCCGAAGACGGCGCTGAAGATGAGGAAGACCAGGACGAGCTGGAAGCCGAGCACGGCCCAGTAGCGAGCGCGCCACATGCCCCAAGCCATGATTCCCATCAGCAGGGCGGGGGCGAGCACCTGCGCCAGCTCCGGCTGCTCGCCGCTGACCTCGACGCCGGCCAGGTAGCCGCCGACGATCGAGATGGCGACCAGGGCGGAGAGGACGGCGCCGATCGTCACGACCAGAGGGCGCTCCCCCTCTCCCAGCGGCTCCAGCGCTTCGCGAGCGGCGCGGTTGCGCTCCTCGGCGCGGGCGTAGCCGCGCTCCATGCGCTCGCGGGGGGTGGGGGCGCCGCCGCGCTGCTTGCGCTTTTGCCTAGCCACCGGGAGGCACCTCATCGATCTCGGCGAAGGCCGAGCGCAACCGCTGGGCGACGGCCGCCGGATCCTCGGCGTCGCGGATCGCGCGCACTACGCAGAGGCGGGTCGCCCCGGCGCGAACCACGTCCTCCGCGTTGGAGGTGTCGATTCCGCCGATCGCGAAGAAGGGATGCGCGGCGCTCTCCGCGGCGTGGGAGATCAGCTCGAGCCCGACCGCCGGGCGTCCCTTCTTGGTCGGTGTCTCCCAGATCGGGCCGACGCTCATGTAGTCCACCGACTGCTCGTTTGCCGCGGCGATCTGCTCCTCGGAGTGAGTGGAGAGGCCGATGATCGCCTCAGGCCCCAACGCCTCCCTCGCTTCGGCCACCGAGGCGTCCTCCTGCCCGACGTGGACTCCGTCGGCGCCGCAGGTCCAGGCAAGCTGGGGGTCGTCGTTGACGATGAAGAGGGCGCTGTAGGTGTCGCAGAGGCGGCGAAAGGTGAGGGCGGCCAGCTCGATCTCGCGGCGGGGCAGGTGTTTCTCCCGCAGCTGCACGATGTCGACGCCGCCGTTCAGCGCCGCGCGCAGCAGCGGCTCGGGATCGCGACCGCCCGGGCGCGCGTCGCAGACGAAGTAGAGCCGCGCCGTGCGCAGCCGCTCGCGACGGAGGGGTCCGGCGGTTTCCGGGGGAGCAAGGCTCATACCTCGATTATGGCTTGGGGAGCTCGCCGGAGGGGTAGCATCGGTGTCGTACGGGAGCCCACAAAGGCTGAGAGGGTGGCATCGAGGTCACCGACCGTCTGGACCTGATCCGGGTAATGCCGGCGGAGGCAAGATGACCGACAAGAGAAGTTTCGACGCAATCGTCGTAGGCGGAGGAGTTATCGGCCTCGCCTGTGCCTGGCGCGCGGCGCAGCGGGGGGCGGAGGTCGTGGTGCTCGACCGAGCGAAGCCCCCCGCGGGGGCGACTCGGGTCGCCGCCGGGATGCTGGCGCCGGTCGGCGAGCTGACCTTCGGCGAGCCTGAGCTGCTCGAGCTGACGTTGGCCGCCGCCGAACTCTACCCGGGCTTCGTCGCCGAGCTGGAGGCGGCGAGCGGGATATCGACGGGATACGAGCGACGCGGAGCCCTTCACATCGCGCTCGACCGCGACGAGGCGGCGGAGTTGCGGCGCATCCACGACCTGCAGCGCTCGCTTGGCCTCGAGGCCGAGTGGCTGCCGCCGCGCCGCTGTCGCGAGCTGGAGCCCGGCCTCACCCCCTCCTTCAACGGCGGCGTCCACGCGCCCGGAGAGGCGGCGGTCGACCCGCGCGCGCTGAGCGCGGCGCTGTTGGCGGCGCTCGCCACCGAGGGAGTTGAGGTTCGGACGGGAATCGAGGTGACCGCTTCCCTGTTGGAGGGCGAGCGGATCGTCGGGGTGCGGACCGGCGGCGGCGAGGAGCTGCGCGCCGCCTCCACCGTGTTTGCCGGTGGCGCCTGGTCTGGACGCGCCGGATGGCTGCCCGCCGATGCCCGCCCGCCGGTTCGCCCGGTCAAGGGCCAGATCGTCGAGCTGCGCCCCCATGACGGCGTGCCGCCCTGCGAGCGGATCCTGGCCTCCGAGCGCGTCTACCTGGTGCCGCGCGCCGACGGCCGACTCGTCGCCGGAGCCACTGTCGAAGAGCGTGGCTTCGACACCGCGGTCACCGCGGGAGGCATCCACGAGCTGCTGCGCGAGGCCTACCGGCTGCTGCCCGACGTGGCCGAGATGGAACTGGTCGAAGCGATGGCCGGCCTGCGTCCGGGAACGCCCGACAACCTGCCGCTGATCGGGCGGGGCGCGCTGGAGGGCCTCGTCCTGGCGACCGGCCACTACCGCAACGGCATCCTGCTGGCGCCGCTCACCGCGGAGCGCGTCGCCGAGCTGCTGGTAGGAGCGGAGGTGGCCGCATGAGGATCGAGCTGAACGGAGAGCTGCGCGAACTGGCGAACGGCGCGACCCTCGCCGACGCGGTGCGCGAGTCCGGCGCCGACCGGGACGCCCGCGGCGTTGCTGTGGCACTCGACGGGGAGGTCGTCCCGCGCGGGGAGTGGGAAGCGACCCCTCTCGCCGAGGGGCACAAGGTAGAGGTGCTGGCCGCGATCCAGGGCGGCGCCACGGAGGAGGCGGCCGCGACGTCGACCTGGAACCTTGGCGGCCGTGAGTGGACCTCCCGCCTGATCGCCGGCACCGGCGGCTTTCGCTCCCTCGAGCAGATGGAAGCGGCGCTCGCCGCCTCGGGGGCCGAGATCGTCACCGTCGCCTTGCGTCGCATCGATCCGGATGCCAAGGGGTCGGTGCTGGACGTGCTGGACCGCCTCGGCCTCTTCGCCCTCCCCAACACCGCTGGCTGCTACACGGCCCGCGACGCGGTCCGCACCGCGCGGCTCGCCCGCGAGGCGTTCGATACCGACTGGATCAAGCTCGAAGTAATCGGCGACGACCGCACGCTCTACCCGGACGCCGTGGAGCTGCTCGACGCGGCGGAGCAGTTGGTCGGCGAGGGGTTCACCGTCCTTCCCTACACCAACGACGACCCGATCCTCGCCCGCCGCCTGGAGGAGGCGGGATGCGCGGCGGTGATGCCGCTCGGCTCGCCGATCGGTTCCGGCGCCGGCATCCGCAACCCCTACAACATCGCGATTGTCACCGAGCGAGCGCAGGTCCCGGTCATCCTCGATGCCGGAATCGGCACCGCCTCCGACGCCGCCCTGGCGATGGAGCTGGGCTGCGACGCCGTGATGGTAGCCAGCTCGATCTTCGGCGCCCGGGACCCGGTCGCGATGGCGACCGCGATGCGCGGCGCGGTCGAAGCCGGTCGCGCCGCCCGCCGCGCCGGCCGCATCCCCCGCCGCACCCACGCCGAGGCCTCGACCCCCGAAGAGGGCCTCCCTGAGCTCTCTTGACCTCGCAGCCCCTCTACGATTGGCGCCCTGCCCCCGTAGCTCAGTTGGTTAGAGCGGCGGCCTTTTAAGCCGCGCGGCCCGGGTTCGAATCCCGGCGGGGGCATTGCTGGACCCCGAGATGGGCCGGTTTTCGCGCGTCTAATGGCGGAAGTGGCGGTGCTTGGTGAAGACCATCGCGACGCCGGCGGCGTCGCAGGCTTCGATCACTTCGGCATCCCGTTTGGAGCCGCCGGGTTGGATCACCGCGGTGGCGCCGGCGTCGATCGCCGCCCGGGGCCCGTCGGCGAAGGGGAAGAAGGCATCGGAGGCGATCGCTGAATCGGCGAGAAGGGCGCCGACGTCGTCCCCGCGGGCATCGCGGCACTTCTCGACCGCCAACCGCACCGAGTCGACCCGGCTCATCTGGCCGGCGCCGATTCCCAGCGTCGCGCCGTCCTTGGCGATCACGATCGCGTTGGAGCGGACGTGGCGGACGACGGTCCAGGCGAAGCACATGTCGCGCCACTGCTCCTCGCTCGGTTGCGTCTTCGTCACCACTTCCATCAGCTCGCGCGGCTCGGGGTCGCCATCGCGGTCTTGGATCAGCAGCCCGCCTAGCACCCGCTTTGCGTCCCGCTCGATCGGGTCGGGCTCGCGGCGCTCCTCCCCGCAAAGGATGCGGATCGCCTCCTTCTGCTGCAGCACGTCGAGCGCGCCGTCCTCGTACTCCGGTGCGATCAGCACCTCGACGAAGTTCTCGTGCAGCGCCTCCGCCAACTCCGCCCCGACCGGGCGGTTGAGTGCGATCACGCCGCCGAAGGCCGACATCGGGTCGCAGGCGAGCGCCTTGCGGTAGGCGCTCAGCGCATCCTCCCCGATCGCCACCCCGCAGGGGTTGTTGTGCTTGACGATCGTGCAGGCCGGCTCGTCGAAGTCGGCGACCAGGCTCCGCGCCGAGTCGAGGTCGAGCACGTTGTTGAAGGAGAGCGCCCGCCCGTGCAGCTTCGAGACCCGCGAGAGGACATGGCTGCGGATCCCCGCCTCCGAGTAGAGCGCCGCCCGCTGGTGGGGGTTCTCGCCGTAGGAGAGGTCGAGGACCTTCTCGTAGGCGACCGCCAGGTGCTCGGGGAAGTCCTCGTACTCGGTCGAGAACCAGCGGCTGATCGCCGCGTCGTAGCGCGCGGTCTGGGCGAAGGCCTCATTGGCGAGCCAGTGGCGGGTGGAGGCGGAGACCTCGCCGTTCGACTCCTCCATCTCGGCCAGCACCGCGTCGTAGGACTCGGGCTTTACGACCACGGCGACGCCCTCGTGGTTCTTGGCGGCGGCGCGAATCATCGTCGGCCCGCCGATGTCGATGTTCTCGATCGCGATCTCCGGCGCCACCTGGTGCCCGGCGACGGTCTGCTCGAACGGATAGAGGTTGACGCAGACCAGGTCGATCGGCTCGATTCCCTCGCGATCCAGCGTCGCCATGTGCTCGCCGTCACCGCGCCGCGCCAGCAGCGCCGCGTGCAGCCGCGGGTGCAGCGTCTTCACCCGCCCGCCGAGGATCTCCTCCTGACCGGTGAACTCGGAGACGTCGGTCACCTCCAGACCCGCCTCGCGCAGGGCGCTCGCGGTGCCGCCGGTCGAGAGGATCTCCACACCGAGTCCCGCCAGTCCTTTGGCGAAGTCCGCCACCCCGGTCTTGTCGGAAACCGAGATCAGCGCCCGGCGCACCCGGATCGCGCCGTCGCTCACGGCCTCCGAACGGGTGTCTGCTGGGGCTTCACTCATCGACGACGACCACGCGCGGATCGTTCTCGTCGATCCTAGCCCCGCCCCGCGCGATCGTGCGGATCGCCTCCGGGTACAGCTCGTGCTCGACGGCGTGGATCGCCGCTTCCAGCGTGTCGCGGTCGCGGCCGGCCGGCACCGGCACCGCCCGCTGGGCGACGATCGGCCCGGAGTCGACTCCCTCGTCGACGAAGTGAACGGTCACCCCGGTCACCTTGACGCCCGCCTCCAGCGCCTGGCCGATCGCGTCAAGGCCGGGAAAGGAGGGGAGCAGGGCAGGGTGGACGTTGACGATCCGCTCGGGAAAGCGAGCGACGAAGCGCTCGCTGAGCAGCTGCATGTATCCGGCCAGGGCGACAAGGTCGGCGCCGAGGCTCTCGATCCAGTCGGCCATCGCCCCGTCGCGCGCCTGGCGGTCGGGGTAGTCGTCGCGAGGGAAGACCGCCGTCTCGACCCCAGCCGCCCTCGCTCGCTCCAGTGCCTTCGCGCCCGGCTGGTCCGACCCGACTCCCACGACCTCGATCCCCTCCCGACCGTGCAATCGGTCGAGGATCGCTTGAAGATTCGTCCCGCTGCCGGAAGCGAGAACGACCAGCTTGAAGCTCATCTAGCGAGTCGCCGGTACGACGGCGATGTCTTCCAGCGCGAACTTGCCATTCGCGTCTTCGGCGTCGCCGAGTGGGTAGTTGCCGGTGAAGCAAGCGTCGCAGTGGTTCTCGGCGGGGGCGCCGATCGCCTCGTAGACGCCCTCCATCGAGAGGTAGGCCAGCGAGTCGGCGTCGAGCTCGTCGGCGATCTCCTGCACGCTGCGGTTGTGGGCGATCATCTCCTCGCGGGTCGACATGTCGACCCCGTAGTGGCACGGGTGGCGAATCGGCGGCGCCGAGATCCGCAGGTGCACCTCGCTTGCCCCGGCGTCGCGCAGCATCCCGACGATCTGCCGCGTCGTGTTGCCGCGCACGATCGAGTCGTCGACCACCACGATCCGCTTGCCGGCGACGATCTCCGGCAGTGGGTTGAACTTCAGCCGCAGCCCGTGTTTGCGCAGCTCCTGCCCCGGCTGGATGAAGGTGCGCGCCACGTAGCGGTTCTTGATCAGCCCGTCGTCGCGCGACAGCCCCGAGGCGCGCGCGAACCCCACCGCCGCAGGGTTGCCGGAGTCGGGGACCGAGATCACCAAGTCGGCGTCGACCGGCGCCTCGCGCCAGAGGATCTCACCCATCTTCCCCCGCACCTCCTTCAGGACCTTGCCCTCCAGGCGGCTGTCCGGCCGGGAGAAGTAGATGTGCTCGAAGACGCAGGTCGCGGGGCGCTCTGCCTTCACTACCTGGCGCGTTTCCAGGCCGCGCTCGGTGAGGGAGACCATCTCGCCGGGGTGGACCTCCCGCATCAGCTCCGCGCCGATGATGTCGAAGGCGCAGCTCTCCGAAGCGACGACGAAGCGGTCGCCCAGCCGCCCCAGCGAGAGCGGCCGCACCCCGTGCGGGTCGCGGAAGGCGACGATCGCGTGCTTGGTCATCGCCACGGTCGAGTAGGCGCCCCGTAGGCGCGGCATCACATCGGCGACGGCATCCTCGATGAACCGCCCCCCGTTGGAGGAGAGCAGCGCAGCCATGATCTCCGAGTCCGAGGTGCCGCGGAAGGCGATCCCGCGCTCCTTCAACTCGGTCCACAGCTCAACGGCGTTGGTCAGGTTGCCGTTGTGGGCGAGGGCCAGCTCACGCCCGTCGTCGCGCCAGATCGGCTGCGCGTTCTCCCAGGAGCCGCCGCCGGTGGTCGAGTAGCGGACGTGGCCGATCGCCATGTCACCCTCCAGCGCCCGCAGCTTCTCCTCGTCGAAGACCTGGGAAACGAGGCCAGAGTCGCGCAGCGTGGTGATGTGACCCCCCTCGCAAGTGGCGATCCCGGCCGATTCCTGGCCTCGATGCTGCAGCGCGTAGAGGCTGAAGTAGGCGAGTCGGGCGACATCGTGCCCAGGTGCAAATACGCCAAACACCCCGCACTCATCGCGCGGTCCATCGCGGTCGGTCATGGGCCGCTCTGCCAGAGTCAAAAGCGCGTTTTCCTCGCGATTAGAAGGACATGACGCGCAGGCGGACTGCCTACCCAGGCAGGGTACCAGCAGCCCCGGATCGGCTACCGACTGGGAATGAAGCTAAGTGGGGGTTTCGACCTGCTCAGCGAGGGAGCGCCAGGCGGACTCGGCGGCCTCGAGCGGGAGGCTGAAGCTACGTTCGCCGGCCTCCATGGCAATCTCGCCACCGCCGACCTCGCCAAGGACGACGACCTCGACACCGCTCTGCCCGAGGGACTCCAGCGCGGCGCGCTCGCCGCTGAGGAGGAAGCCGCCCGGGCCCTCGCCGAATAGGGCTTCTTCGGCGGTGAGGCCGCTTCGTTCGATCAGGGGGGTGAGGTCGACCTTGCAGCCGAGACCGGCGCCGATTGCCGACTCGGCGAGGGCGCAGGCCAGACCGCCGTCGCTGATGTCGTGGGCCGAAGCCAGCTTGCCGGCGCGGACCGCGTCGCGGATCGTTGCGCAGGCGTCGGCGACCGCCGCGACGTCAGGTTGAGGGAGGCCCATGTCCAGCTCGCCGCGCAGCTTCGCCAGCTCCGAGCCGGCGAGGGAGGGGGAGAAGGGACCGACGAGGCCGACCGCGTCGCCCTCCTTCGCGAAGGCGCTACCCGCGACCCGCTCGGGATCGGGCAACTCGCCGACCATGCCGACCACCGGGGTCGGGTAGATCGGGCCGTCCGGACCCTCGTTGTAGAGGGAGACGTTGCCACCGACGACCGGGACGCCGAGCGCCTTGCAGGCGTCGGCGAGGCCGCTGACCGCGCGGTCGAGTTGCCAGGCGGGCGCCGGCTTCTCGGGATTGCCGAAGTTGAGGCAGTTGGTGAGGCCGAGCGGCTCGGCGCCGACGCAGGCGAGGTTCTGCGCGCACTCGAGCACCGCCTCGACCGTTCCCGCGTAGGGATCGCAGGCGACCCGCCGCCCGTTGCCGTCGATCGAGACGGCGATCGCGTTGCCGGACTCGGGGAGGTTGAGAATCGCGGCGCCGGCCGACTCCGGCCGGCGCACGGTGCGCGAGCCGACCACCGAGTCGTACTGCTCGAATGCCCAGCGCTTCGAAGCGACGCTGGGGGAGGAGAGCAGAGCGAGGAGAATCGCGCTCGGGTCATTGGGGTCTGCACCGGGCCCGGCAGCGGCCGCGACCCGCGCGGGCAGCACGTCCTCGTTGCCGTAGATCCACCCGCCGGGCTCCTCCGGTGCCAAGTCGTAGAGGGGGCAACCGTCGACCAGCGCCTCCACCGGCATCTCGCCGACCATCTCTTCGCCGCGCAGCACTCGGATCTGTTCGCTGTCGGTGACGACGCCGATCTCCGCCGCCCCGGTCTGCCATTTCTCGCAGACCGCCAGCACCTCCGCGACCTTCGCCGGCTCGACTACGCCGAGCATCCGCTCCTGGGACTCGGAGACCATGATCTCGAAGGGCTCCATGTCGGCCTCGCGCAGCGGCACCCGCGCCACGTCGAGGTCGATCCCAACCCCACCGGCCGAGGCCATCTCGCCCGCCGAGGAGGTCAGCCCGGCGGCGCCGAGGTCCTGCAGCGAGACGAGCAGCCCCTTCCCGAGCAACTCCAGGCAGCACTCCAAGAGCTTCGACTCCTCGAAGGGGTCGCCGATCTGCACCGTCGGCCGCTTGTCGCCATCGCCGTCTCCCAGCTCCGCCGAAGCAAGCACCGAGGCGCCGCCGATCCCGTCGCGCCCGGTCGAAGCCCCCATCAAGACGACCGCGTTGCCAACCCCGGCTGCCGCCGCGCGAACCATCTCGTCCTGGAGCGCCAGCCCGACGCACATCGCGTTGACCAGGCAATTGTGCTCGTAGGGAGCTTCGAAGTAGATCTCACCGCCGACCGTCGCAACCCCGATCGAATTGCCGTAGTGGCCGATCCCCCGCACCGCGCCGTCCAGCAGGTGGCGCGAGCGCACCGAGTCCAGCTCGCCGAAGCGCAGCGAGTCGAGGATCGCGATCGGCCGCGCTCCGAGCGCAAAGACGTCGCGGAGGATGCCGCCGACCCCGGTCGCCGCCCCCTGGAAGGGCTCGACCGCGCTCGGGTGGTTGTGGGACTCGACCTTGAAGGCGACCGCGTAGCCGTTGCCGACGTCGACCGCGCCGGCGTTCTCGCCCGGCCCCATCACCACCCGCTCGCCCTCGGTCGGCAAGCGTCGCAGCAGCTTGCGCGAGTGCTTGTAGGCACAGTGCTCGGACCAGAGCAGGCTGAACATCGCCAGCTCGACATCGTTGGGCTCGCGGCCGAGCTTCTCGCAGATCAGCTCGAACTCGGAGTCGGTGAGCCCCAGCTCCCGGTGCTTGGAGACCTCCACCGTCATGCTGCCAACCCGGCGATGGAGCGGAAGATCTTCAGTCCGTCGGTCGAGCCGGTCAGCGGGTCGACCGCGTGCTCGGGGTGCGGCATCAGGCCCAACACGTTGCCGGCCTCGTTCGTCACCCCGGCAATGTCGCGCGCAGAGCCGTTCGGGTTCTGCCCCGGCGCGTAGCGGAACGCCACCTGGCCGTTCTCCTCGATCTCGTCGAGGATGTCGTCCGGCGCGTAGAAGCGCCCCTCGCCGTGCTTGACCGGAATCGACAGCCGCTCGCCGTCCCCGGCGATCAGCTCCACCTGCCTGCAGACGAAGCGCAGCTCCTCGTTGAGCAGCAGCGCCCCCGGCAGCAACCCCGCCTCGCAGAGCACCTGGAAGCCGTTGCAGATCCCCAGCACGGGGCCACCCGCCGCCGCGAACTCGGCAACCGCTTCCATCGCCGGTGAGAACCGGGCGATCGCCCCGGCCCGCAGGTAGTCGCCGTAGGAGAAGCCGCCGGGGACAACGACTCCATCGACTCCGCCCAGGTCGCGCTCCTCATGCCAGATCAGCCGCGCCTCTCCCGCCAACGAGCAGGCGTGTAGGGCATCCCGCTCATCGCAGGAACCAGGGAACTGAAGCACTCCCCAGATCACAGGGTCTGGATCTCGTAGTCCTCGATCAGCGGGTTGGCGAGCAACTTCTCGCAGAGCTCCCCGAGGCGCTCGGGGTCCTCGGCCTCAAGCTCGACCATGCGGCCGACCCGCACGTGCTCGACTCCCTCGAAGCCGAGCGCCGGCAGCGCTCGCTCCACGGCCTTGCCCTGGGGATCGAGGATCCCTTCCTTCGGCCGGATCAACACCCGCGCCTTCGCCACTAGAACCGCCGCTCCGTGATCCGCTCGTAGGCCTCCACGTACTTCGCCCGCGTCTGCTCCACCACGTCGGGCGGCAGCTCCGGCGCCAGCGGCGTGTGGTCCCAGCCGGCCTCGTCGGCCCAGTCGCGCACGTACTGCTTGTCGAAGGAGGGCTGCGCCCGCCCCGGCTCGTAGCGGTCGGCCGGCCAGAAGCGGGAGGAGTCGGGGGTCAGTACCTCGTCGGCCAGCACCACCTCGGCCCCGGCATGCTGTCCGAACTCGAACTTGGTGTCGGCAAGGACGATCCCCCGCTCCGCGGCGTGCTCCGCGGCGTGCGTGTAGAGGTCGATCGAGACCCGCCGCAGCTCCTCCATCAGCGCCCGGTCGCCGACGATCTCCGCTGCCCGCTCGAAGTCGATGTTCTCGTCGTGGTCGCCGATCTCCGCCTTGGTCGCTGGCGTGAAGATCGGCTCCGGCAGCCTGTCGGACTCCAGCAGCCCGTCGGGCAGCTCGATCCCGCAGACCGAGCGGCTCTCCCGGTACTCCTTCCAGCCCGACCCCGACAGGTACCCCCGCACCACGCACTCGACCGGGTACATCTCCAGCTTCCGCACCCGCAGCGCCCGGTCCGCCACTTCCTCGGGAACGTCCTCGGAAAGCAGGTGGTTCGGCACGATCTCGCCGGTCGTCTCGAACCAGAAGACCGACATCTGGGTCAGCACCTTTCCCTTGTCGGGAATCGCCGTCGGCATCACCACGTCGTAGATCGAGATCCGATCCGAGGCGACCATCAGCAGGTCGTCCTCCCACTCGTAGATCTCGCGGACCTTCCCGGAGGAGTGGAGCTTCAAATCCTGTAACGCGGCGAGCATAGACCGATGCTAGCTGTCGTCTGAGATGCTTTGCCTATGGCGCTGCCGCCCGGCCCGACCACCTCGCCCATCCGCCAGACGCTGCGGTGGGCGTTCCGCCCGATCCCCTTCATGCAGGACTGCCGGGAGAGATACGGCGAGGCTTTCAGCGTCAAGTTCATTGGGTTCAGAACGCCGATGGTGATGGTCTCCGACCCCCAGGTCGTCAAGGCCCTCTATACGGAGCGCGCCAACGGCTTGCCTCCCGGCCGCAACTTCGTCCTCGAGCCGATCATGGGCCCGCGCTCGATCCTCCTGCTGGAGGGAAGCGAGCACCTCGCCCGTCGCAGATTGATGCTGCCGTCCTTCCACGGCGAGCGAATGCGCTCCTACGAGTCGGTCGTCGACGAGATCGTCGCCAGGGAGATCGACTCCTGGCCGCTCGGCGAGGAGTTCCCGATCCACCCCCGGATGCAGGCGGTTACCCTGGAGGTGATCCTGCGCGTCGTCTTCGGGGTCAGCGACGAGTCGCGCCTCGCCCGTTTGCGCGAGCAGCTCGGCAAGGTGCTGATGGACACCGCCTCGCCGGGAATGCAGCTGCTGGCGCTGGGCACGCGCCGCTTCGGCTCGCGCGGGCCGTGGGGCCGCTTCGAGCGGGTGTTGAAGGGAGCCGACGAACAGCTCCATGAGGAGATCGCCGCCCGCCGCCTCGATCCCGAACTGGAGGAGCGCGACGACATCCTCTCGGCGCTGATCCTCGCTCGTTTCGAAGACGGGGGGCAGATGGACGACGACGAGCTGCGCGACCAGCTGATGACGCTGCTGCTTGCCGGTCATGAGACGACGGCGACGGCGCTCGCCTGGACCTTCGACCTGTTGCTCCGCCACCCGGCCAAGCTGGAGCGCCTGCGCGAGTCGGTGCGGAGCGGGGAAGACGACTACCTGCGCGCAACGATCAGCGAGTCGCTGCGCCTGCGGCCGGTGGTGCCGCTCGCCGGCCGCCGCCTCGCGGTCGAGCTGGAGGTCGACGGGCAGACACTGCCGCCCGGCACCGACGTCACCCCTTCGATCTGGCTCACCCACACCCGCGCCGACGTCTACCCCGAGCCCTTCGCCTTCAAGCCGGAGCGCTTCCTCGACGAGCCGCCCGACACCTACTCCTGGATTCCCTTCGGCGGCGGCGTCCGCCGCTGTCTTGGTGCCCAGTTCGCCGAGTTCGAGATGCGGATCGCCCTGCGGGAGATCCTCACCCGCTGCGACCTGCACACGACGCGCGCCGCGCCGGAACGGGTCGGCCGCCGCAACATCACCCTCTCGCCGCGCGACGGCACGCCGGTCGTCGTCACCGCGCGCAATTCAGCTCGCGAACCACTCGCGGTATAGAACCGATCCCGGTAGGGGTGGAACGTCTTGTACTTTTTCGGCACGCCGATCTCGGAGGGCCGGTAACGACCCACCGAAAAAGTTAAGTGGAATCCCTGCCGGGATCGGTTCTCTGCGCCCAACGCGCGATCGTGCCCGAGCCGGAGATCACCTCGCCGTCGTCGAGGACGAGGATCGGCACCTCGTTGGTGCCGCTCAACTCCCTCACCTCGGTACGGTCCTCGTCCCGGCTGGCCCAGGTCCAGGGCATCAGCCGGTAGCCGCCGACTACCTTGATCTCGTACTCGTGCCCGGCCGAGTCGAGCGCCTTTGCCGCCCTCCCGCAGGGATGCCCGAGCGAGCCGAACGCTTTCTTCTGCCCACAGGTGTAGAGAACCATCGGCACCGAACCCTAGCGCGGCGCAGGACCAGATCGGATGCTCCTCGTCTTCCGCGATTGGAAGCTCTTCCGGCATGCTGTGCGAAGCATGGAGGATGAAGTCGCCGCGGCACGCAGGCCGCTGACCGTGGTCACCGCTCAGTACGACCGCGTCGCGCGGTTCTACCGGGCGATCGAGCCGCTGTTCCTGATCATGCCCCGCGCCCGCCGCAGGGCGGTGGCCGCGCTGGGACTCGAGCCTGGCGACACCGTGCTCGAGATCGGCGCCGGCACCGGGCGGAACCTGCCCTACCTCCTCGACGCTGTCGGTCCGGAGGGACGGGTACTCGCCGTCGACGCTTCAGCCGGAATGCTGGCCGAGGCTTGCAAGCTAGTCGACCGCCGCGGCTGGAGCAACGTGGAGCTGCTCCAGCAGGACGCCGCCCAGTTGCGGGTCGACCATCGGCTCGACGCCGTTCTGTTCAGCCTCAGCTACTCGGTCCTCCCCGATCCAAAACCCGCTCTCGCGCGGGCCTGGGACCGAATGCGCCCCGGTGCGCGGCTTGTCGTGATGGACGTTGGCCTCCTCAAGAGCAGGCTTGGCCGCGTCCTCGGCCCGATCGCCCGCCTGCTGGTCAGGCTGGCGCCCGGCGACCCGTACTCGAACCCATGGGTCGATCTCGCCGCTTGCGGAGCGGTGGACACGGACCGCTTCATGCTCGGTCTCTACTACGTCTGCACCGTCAGGAAGACCTCTGCCTGACGCTTGGCAACGCTAGGCAGAGCCCGCGTTGGAGCGTCGATGGCTACTCAGGCCCGGTTCGCCTCGATCAAATCGCGCAAGCGCCGCCTTTGCGAACCGCCGGCGTCGAAGTTCTCCGGCAAGAGCCAGGCCTCGAAACCGGCGCGGATCGGTGGCCAGTCGTCATCCGTGATCGCGAGCCAGGCAGTGTCTCGGTTTCGGCCCTTGACTATCTGGTGCTTGCGGAAGATGCCCTCGAAGCTGAAGCCGAAGCGCTCGGCCGCTCGCCGCGAGGCGGCATTGAGCGCGTCGCACTTCCACTCGAGCCGGCGGTAGCCGAGCTCGTCGAAGGCGTGGCGGGCGAGCAGGTAGATCGCCTCGGTCGCGGCGGCGGTTCGCTGCAACTGCGGACCGAACCAGATGTGGCCGATCTCGATCGTTCCGAACGCCGGCTCGATTCGCAGGTATGAGGCGATACCGTGCGGTCGCTCCTCAGTCAGCGGCACCAGGGCGAAATAGACATGACCGGCCGCGCTCTCCGCCCAGGTCAACGTCTGCCGCAGGTGCTCGGCACTCTCATAGGGTCCATCGGGCAAGTAGGTCCAGATCGACGGATCGCCGTCGGGTGGGTGGGAGACGGCGTAGAGGGGCTCGGCGTCGGTTGCGGCTTCGACCGGTCGCAAGAGGATGTGCTCGCCACGCAGAGGGGCACGCGCGGGTTGCTCCGCCGGGGTCCAGTCGATCGGCGCTCCGCGTAGCGGTTCCCCCGGCACGCTGCGTAACTAAAGCAGAGCCTGCCAGGCCGAGTCCTCCTTCACCCCCAGTTATGTCCGTTTGGGGTGCGTAAAGCGCACCGGAACTGCTAGCGCAGGGCTTCGAGGCGCTCGAAGATCTCGGGGACATGGGTGAGGTACGCGTCGTAGTCGAAGACGGCATCGAGGTCGAGGTCGGGAGCCGCCTCTGCGAGCAGAGCGCGGAACTCGGTTCCGGTGTCCCAGGCCTTCTGGGCGTTCTCCTGGACGACGCGGTAGGCGTCGTCGCGGCTCATCCCCGACTCGACCAGGGCGGTCAGGGCACGCTGGCTGAACAGGGCGCCGTGCGTCAGCTCCAGGTTTTCCTTCATCCGGTCGGCGCGGATCGTCATCCCCGCGGCGACCTTTGCCGCCAGGTCCTGCATGTAGTCGAGCGCGATCGTCGCGTCGGGGAGGATCACCCGCTCGGCGCCGGAGTGGGAGATGTCGCGCTCGTGCCAGAGGGCGATGTTCTCGAGCCCCGCCTGGGCGTAGCCGCGCAGCACGCGGGAGAGGCCGGTGATCCGCTCGGTGCGGATGGGATTGCGCTTGTGGGGCATCGCGGAGGAGCCCTTCTGGCCGGCGGCGAACGGCTCCTCGACCTCGCGCACCTCCGTCCGCTGCAGGTTGCGCACTTCGGTCGCGAAGCGCTCCAGCCCGCCGCCAGCGATCGCGATCCGCGAGGTCAGCACCGAGTGGCGGTCGCGGGGGATGACCTGGGTGGCGACGTCTTCGCGCTGCAGGCCGAGCCGCTCCATCACCCGCGCCTCGACCGCGGGCGGGACCGAGGCGTAGGTGCCCACCGCGCCCGAGAGCTTGCCGAAGGCGAGCTGCTCGAAGGCGTTGGTGAGGCGATAGAGATTGCGATCGGCCTCGAAGGCGAAGCCGGCGAGGCGGAGGCCGAAGGTGGTGGGCTCGGCGTGGACGCCGTGAGTGCGCCCGACGCAGAGCGTGTTGCGGTGCTCCAGCGCCCGCTCGACGAGGGCGTCGCGGTAGGCCCGCGCGCTGGCAAGAACGATCTTGCCCGCCTCCTGAAGCTGCAAGGCCAGCGCCGTGTCGAGCACGTCGGATGAGGTGAGGCCGAAGTGGATCCAGCGCCCGTGCTCGCCCACCGACTGCGCGACCACGTCGACGAAGGCGGCGACGTCGTGGTCGGTGACCTTCTCCCGCTCGTTGACCGTCTCGACCGTAAAGGCCGCATTCGCCCTCGCAGCCTCAGCAGCTTCCTTAGGAACGACCCCCTCCTCGGCCCAGGCCTCTGTAGCAGCGAGTTCCACCTCGAGCCAGCACTCCATCTTCCGCTGGGCGGACCAAACTTCCCCAATCTCCGGCCGCGTGTATCGGGGGATCATGCGTTGATGATCCGCGCCGCGAGGATGCCGGCGTTTTTCGCCCCGTCGATGGCGACGCAGGCAACCGGGATTCCCGGCGGCATCTGCACCGCCGAGAGCAGGGCGTCGAGACCCCCCAGGCTCTTGCCGAGGATCGGCACGCCGATCACCGGCAAGTCGGTGTGGGCGGCGGCGACCCCGGGCAGTGCCGCCGACATCCCGGCCCCGGCGATGATCACCTTCAGCCCTCGCATCCTCGCGTTGGTGCAGTACTCGCGCACCATCTCCGGGTCGCGGTGGGCGCTCATCACCCGCACCTCGTAGCGAATCCCCGCGTCGTGCAGGGCGGCGCCGGCTGGCTGCATCTTCGGCTTGTCGTTCTTCGAGCCCATGATGATCCCGACCAGGGGCTCGTCGACGTCGATCTCCTCAAACGCCTGCTCGACCGCAGGCATCGTGGCCGTCTCGGCCGGCCGCGGTTCTTCTGAGATCTCGCTCATCTCTTCCTCTCTGGGACTGGGATTAGCCGGGGACGCGCTCGGCGGCCCGGGCGGCGATGTCGGTTCGCATCTGCATTCCGTCGAAGGAGATGCGGCCCGCCGCATCGTACGCGCGATCGCGCGCCTCGGACGGCGTCGCCCCCAGTGCGGTCACGTTGAGCACGCGCCCGCCCGCGGTGACGATCTCGCCGTCGCGTTCCGCCGTTCCCGCGTGGGTGACTTCGGCCAGCTCCGCGGCGGCATCCAGGCCGTGGATTACGTCCCCCTTCGATGAGGACTCCGGGTAGCCGGCGGAGGCCAAGACCAGGGTCACCGCCCACTCGTCGCCGAACTCGGCGCTCGCCCCCGCCAGGCCGCCCGGCTCGCGGGCCGCCAGGCAGAGGTCGAGCAGGTCGGAGCGCAGGCGCGGCAGCACGGCCTGCGTCTCGGGATCGCCGAAGCGGGCGTTGAACTCGAGCACCTTCGGCCCGCCGCCGCCGATCATCAACCCCGCGTAGAGCACCCCGTGGAAGCGGCCGCCGCGCCGCGCCATCGCTGCGACGATCGGCCGGTGCACGGCGTCGACGATCTCCTCCACCTCGGCCGGGCCGAACCCCGGCACCGGCGAGTAGCTGCCCATGCCGCCCGTATTCGGCCCCTCGTCGCGGTCGAAGATCCGCTTGTAGTCCTGGGCGGGCGCCAGCGGCACCACGTTCTCGCCGTCGCAGAGCGCCAGCAGCGAGAGCTCTTCCCCTTCGAGGAACTCCTCCAGCACCACCGTCGTCTCGCCGAAGCGCCGCTCGGTGAAGAAGACCTCGACCGCCTCGCGGGCCTCCGCCTCGCTTGCGCAGATCAGCACCCCCTTGCCGGCCGCCAGCCCGTCGGCCTTCAGCACCGCCGGGTAGGAGGCGCGGGCGAGGTGCTCTACGGCTTCCTCGCGGCTGCGCAACAGCGCGTGCGAGGCGGTCGGCACGCCCGCTTCCGCCATCAGCTCCTTGGCGAAGGCCTTCGACCCCTCCAGCTCGGCCGCCGCCGCGCTCGGCCCGAAGGCGGGCACCCCGGCGTCCTCCAGCGCGTCGACCGCGCCGGCCACCAGCGGCGCCTCCGGTCCCACCACCACCAGGTCGACCGCGCGCTCCCGCGCTGCGGCGACGATCGCCTCCACGTCCTCCGCGCCCACCCCCGGCAGGCACTCGGCGTCGGCGACGATCCCGGCGTTGCCGGGCGCGCAGAACAGCTCGGGAGAGTGAGCGGAGCGCCGCAGCGCTCGCACGATCGCGTGCTCGCGCCCACCCCCGCCGACGACCAGGACCTTCAAGCGAGTTGCCCTACAGGGATCCGGCCAGCTCGTCCGCCGGCATCGCGGTCAGGGTCTGGCTGGTCATCGTCCCGCGCGAGCCCAGCTCGACCGAGACCTTGGCCATAGTCTTCTCGTCGGGCGCCTCGACGATCGTCACGAAGTCGTACTGGCCGAGCGTCGCATACTGCGTCACGACCTTGGCGCCGATCTGTTCGACCTCTTTGTTCACCTCAGCCACCCGCCCCGGGTTGTTCTTCAACGTCCGGATGCCATCGGCGGTGAGGTTGGTCAGCATCACATAGGTGGGCATGGAATCTCCTCTCGCGGGGGTGTGCCCCAACGTTACGTGAGGAGACGCGCGCCTGTCTACGGGAAGGGAGGCGTCGACTCAGCCGTCGTAACCGGCGTGAACATGGTCACAGTGGTCCGACCGCGCGAACGCCGCGCCCGGCCCGTCGAGGTCGAAGCAGTAGATCAGCTCGGTGGGGTGGGCCGGCACCGGCAGATAGGCCAGCGAGCGGCCGAGGTTGGCGCAGGGGGCGTCGACCGCGGTGTCGGTGCAGGAGACGCCGTCGACCGCGGCGATGTCCATCGCCCGCCCGTAGTAATGGTTGGAGACGTTGCCGTCGACCGTGTACTGGGAGTGGTCGGAGCGCAGCGAGGAGATCGTGATCTGGTGCTGCTGGGTGATCGCGCCGATCAGGCCGACGATCCGCGGGTCGATCGCCCCCGTCGTCAGGTCGCGCAGCTCCAGCTCGTTGGAGAGGGTGAGGTTGTCCCAGTTGATCGGCGCCGCGACCGCGCCAGGGAGGGAGACGGCCCAGTCGACCGTCTTCACCTTGCAGCGGCCCTCCAGCCGGTCCGCTTCGCTCAGCACCGCCTGCACGTACCAGGCGGCCTGGTTATGGGCGAAGATGCCGGCGCGGATGCCGCCCTCCGACCAGATCAGGCGCGCCAGGGTCGCGGCCGAGTCCGCCGGGCTGGCGTGGCGAACGCGCCCGTCGCCGTCGCCGTCGACCGCGTAGTGGTTCCACTCGGTCGAGTCGAGGCCGAGCGGCCCGCTCTTGCGCAGCTGTTTCTTGCCCATCCCCTCGCCGAAGTCCGACTCCAGCCGCCCGACCGCCGCCAGCGCCCAGACCCCGCCGCGGCCCAGCTCGTAGCGGGCGGCGGCGTCCTCGAAGGCGGTGACGTACTCGCCGGGAATCTCCTCGCGCCTGCCTGTCGCCGCCTCGCAGCTCAGCACCTGTAGCTGCGGCGTCAACGCGAAGGCGCCGCCCACCCCGCCGAGCGAGCCGTAGCAGGCGGCGTTGGCCAGCACCTCGGCGACGTACCAGTCGGCGTGGTTGTAGGCCCAGATCGCGCTGTAGGTGTCGGCCGGCATCCCGGCCGCGCTCAGGTAGCGGGCGGCGGCGAAGATCGCGTCCTCGGGGTTGTAGGGATCGCGGACGCCGTCGCCGTTTGCATCGACTCCGTAGCCCTCCCAAGTTGCCGGCATGAACTGCATCCAGCCGATCGCCCCCGCCGAAGAAGGCCCCATGTTGGAGCCGAAGGCGCTCTCGATCCCGTTGATCGAAGCGAGGATGCTCGGCCCCTGCGGCCCCAGGCCGTACGTGTCAGATGCCTGCCGGTAGATCGGGATCAGGATCGGCGGCACGCCGGAAGCGGCGCAACTCGAGGTGGGGATCGAGGGGATCGCGAAGGTCGGCGCGGAGGGAGTGGGGACGGGAACCGCGCCCGCGTCGGGCCCGGAAGCCGGCGGCGGGTTCTCCTTCTCGGGCTTCGCCTTCTCCCCGGCCGAGGTGCCGCCGGTCTTCTGCGGTTCCTTGGCCTTCGGTTTCGGGGTCTTCGGGGGCTGGGCCGGTACCGGCGGCGCGACGACCGGGGGAGCGGTCAGCGTGTCGCCCTGCTCGACGGTCGGGGTCGGGACCGGAATGGCCGGCTCCGTCGCCGTGCTCGCTTCCGGTAGGGGGAGCGGCCCGTCGGTCGCCAGGGCGCTCGGCGCGATCAGCGCCGCCCCGACTGCGGCCAGCGCCAGGATGTTGCGGAAGCGTCCCATCAGCCGAGCACGCTAGTCACTCGAGGGCCGTCCTTGGTCTTCTGCAGGTCGATTCGCAACTCGCTTGTCACACCGACCCGCAGCAGCGAGGCGCTGACGGTGAAGATGCCGCCCCGCCGGGGCCCCGGCACCACGTTCAACACCTTGGCCTTTGGCACCTCGACATTGGCCGGCAGGCGCGGTGGGCGCCGCAGCAGCGAGCGGGCCAGCTCCGGCGTCGCGGTTTCGTGGAAGACGTCGCGGACCTCGGCGCTCCCCTCACCGGTCTCGTAGAGGACAAAGGCATTGGCGAATTGGCGCGCCACCTTCATCGCGGCGGGGCCCGCGGGTGCGGTGGGTGCGGCCGGGACAGTTGAGGGACCCTCCGCGCCGGCACTGGTTGTCGCCTGCGCGGGAGCGGCGTCCGCACCGGCGGCCTTCGAGACTCCGCCGTCGGCCTCGGGCTTGAAGACCGGCTCGGCCCCATGCAGGGCGGGCGTCGCCGGTGCCTTCGCCTCGGGCGCGGGCTTGGGAGTGGTCGGCAGCAACTCGGTTCCCGTCACCCGGCCGGCGACTTGGTCACCGTCGTTATTGGGAGCTGCCCAGAGCAGACCCGCAACCCCGGTGCCGATCGCGACCACCGCGACCAGCGCAATGGCGGCCGCGCGCAGCGTCGGGCTCTCGCCGGTCCGCTCCTCAAGCGGCCAGATCAGCCCCCGCTCGACCGCCCAGGCGATCCGTTCGAACGGCCACCTGACGATGTCGGCGGCACCCCGCAGCGCATCCGCGCCCCCCCAGACCACGCGTTCCTCGACCGCCCACGCGGCATTGGCAAGGGATGAGCGCAGCCGCGCCGGCGGTTGGGTTTGTGGCGACATCGGGTCCCAGATTCGGTCGATCAGCTGAATACGTCTATGTCGGAGTGTGCCTCAGGCGACTTGAGTATGCACTCCAAACACCAATTCACCGCCCTCTGCATCGACCTGCACGACATCTCCTTCGCGGAACTCGCCCTCGAGGATCTTCAGCGCCAGCTTGTCGACAAGCTGTTTCTGGATCGTCCGCTTCAGTGGCCGGGCGCCGTAGGTCGGGTCGTAGCCGAGGTTGGCCAGCAGCGTCCGCGCCTCGTCGGTCAGCTCGATCTCGACCCCCCGCTCGCGCACCCGCCCGATCAGCTGCTCGACCTGGAGGTCGACGATCCGCCCGATGTCCTCCTTCGAGAGTCGGTGGAAGATCACCGTGTCGTCGATCCGGTTGAGGAACTCGGGCTTGAAGGTGACCGCGAGCACCTCCTCGATCCGCTCGCGGATCGCCTCGTCGACCTGCTCGCCGACGATCTCGGCGGAGCCCACGTTGGAGGTCATGATTAGGACCGTGTTAGTGAAGCTGACCGTCCGCCCCTGCCCGTCCGTCAGTCGCCCGTCGTCCATGATCTGCAGCAGCGTGTTGAAGACATCGGGATGGGCCTTCTCGATCTCGTCGAGCAGGATCACCGCGTAGGGGCGCCGCCGCACCGCCTCGGTCAGCTGCCCACCCTCCTCGTAGCCGACGTAGCCGGGCGGGGCGCCGATCAGCCGCGCCACTGTGTGTTTTTCCATGTACTCGGACATGTCGAGCCGCACCATCGCCTGCTCGGAGTCGAACATGAACTCGGCCAGCGCCCGCGCCAGCTCGGTCTTGCCGACTCCCGTCGGCCCGAGGAATAGAAATGAGCCGATCGGGCGGTGCGGGTCCGACAGCCCGGCTCGCGAGCGGCGCAGCGCGTTGGAGACGGCGGCGATCGCCTCATCCTGGCCGATCACCCGCTCGTGCAGGCGCTCCTCCATGTGGATCAGCTTCTCGACCTCGCCCTCCATCAGGCGGCTGACCGGGATGCCGGTCCACTTGGCGACCACCTCGGCGACGTCCTCTTCGGTCACTTCCTCGGTCAGCATCGCGCTGCCCTCGGCGTGCAGTTCGGCCAGGCGGGCCTCCTGCTCGGCGACCCGTTTCTCCAACTCCGGGATCTCCCCGTAGCGCAGCTTCGCCGCCCGCTCCAGGTCGGCTTCGCGCTCAGCCCGCTCCGCATCGCGGTTGGCCTCCTCCAGCGCCACCTTCGCTTCTTTCAGCGCGACGATCGCGCTCTTCTCCTCCTGCCAGCGGGCTTTCATCTCGGCGGAGCTCTCGCGCAGCTCCTCCAGCTCCGACTCGATCGCCGCCAGCCGCTCCTTCGACGCTTCGTCCTTCTCCTTCTTTAGCGCCTCGCGCTCGATCTCCAGCTGCTGGACGCGCCGCTCCACCTCGTCGATCTCGGTCGGCATCGAGTCGATCTCGATCTTCAACCGCGAGGCGGCCTCATCGATCAGGTCGATCGCCTTGTCGGGCAGGAAGCGATCGGCGATATAGCGCTCCGAAAGCGTCGCCGCGGCGACGATCGCCGAGTCGGCGATCCGCACACCGTGGTGGACCTCGTAGCGCTCCTTCAGCCCGCGCAGGATCGCGATCGTGTCGGCGACGTCGGGCTCGTCGACGAAGACGGGCTGGAAGCGCCGCTCCAGCGCCGCGTCTTTCTCGATGTGCTTGCGGTACTCGTCGAGCGTAGTGGCGCCGACCGCGCGCAGCTCGCCGCGCGCCAGCATCGGCTTCAAGAGGTTGGCGGCGTCGACCGCGCCCTCCGCCGCGCCTGCCCCGACGATCGTGTGCAGCTCGTCGAGAAAGAGGACGATCCGCCCTTCCTCCTCCTGCACCCGTCTCAGCACCGTCTTCAGTCGTTCCTCGAACTCGCCGCGGTATTTGGCGCCGGCCAGGAGCGTGCCGATGTCGAGCGCAATCACCCGCCGGTCGCGCAGACTCTCCGGCACGTCGCCGTCGACGATCCGCTGCGCCAGCCCTTCGACGATCGCCGTCTTGCCGACCCCCGGGTCGCCGATCAGCACCGGGTTGTTCTTGGTGCGGCGGGAGAGAACCTGGATGACGCGGCGGATCTCCTCGTCGCGCCCGATCACCGGGTCGAGCTTTCCCCCCTCTGCCTCGGCGGTCAGGTCGCGGCCGAACACCTCCAGCGGGTCGACCTGCTCCTCCTCGGCGACCGGCATGCCCATTCCCTGCGGGCCCATGTTCTGCTGCATCAGCCCTTCCTCTCCGCTCGGCGCCCGTTCGCGCTCATCGCCTTGCCGCTCGCATCAGCTTCTCGCGCGGCGTCAATCCGTTCAGTGTCTCGGCCAGCTTCTCCGCCGCCGCCTTCTGCTCCTTGCTCAGCTTCTCCGGGACGTCGATCTCCAGCCGGTAGCGGATGTCGCCGCGCCCCCTGCCCTTCGACTTCGGCGCCCCTTCGCCGCGCAGCCGCTGGACCGTGCCGTGCTTGGTTCCCGCCGTCACCTTGATCTTCTTCGTTCCGTCCAGGGTCGGCACCTCGATCGTCGCGCCGCGCAGCGCCTCCGGAATTGTGATCGGCACCGCGACCTCGAGGTTGCCGCCATCCAGCTGCTTGAAGACGGGGGAGGGGGTGACGCGAGTCGTCACGTAGAGGTCGCCGGGCGGGCCACCGTTCAGCCCGGGCTCGCCTTTGCCGGCCAGGCGGATCCGCGTCCCGTCCTTCACTCCGGCGGGGACGTTCATCTTGAAGCGCTTGCCCTCCGGGCCGGTGACGCTCATCTGGGTGCCTCTGATCGCCTGGTCGAAGCTCAGCTGCACCTCCGTCTCCAGGTCGCGCCCGCGCTGCGGGGGAGGCCAGCCGCGCTGTCCGCCGCGGCCGAACATCGAGGAGAACAGGTCGCTGATGTCGCCCAGGTCGACGAAGCCGCCGCCGGCCCCCGCCGGCCCCGCGGTGAACGGTCCCCGCCCGGCGCCGCCGAAGCCGGCAAACGCCCCCCCGGCGTCGTACTCCTTGCGCTTCTCGGGGTCCGACAGCATGTCGTAGGCGCCCTGGACCTCCTTGAACTTCTCCTCCGCTCTCGGATCATCGGGATTGCGGTCCGGGTGGTATCTGCGCGCGAGCTTGCGGTACGCCTTCTTGACCTCGTCGTCGGACGCTCTTCTCGAAACGCCCAGGACTTTGTAGAGATCCTCAGCCAAGGGAACCCCTTACTCGCTCACCACCACGCGAGCCGGCCGGATCAACTGCTCGTCGAGGCGATAGCCCTTCTGCACGACCTCCACGATCACGCCGGGCTCGACACCATCAGTGGGCTGGGTAGAGAGGGCTTCATGGAACTGAGGGTCGAACTTCTCGCCCTGGGGATCGACAGCCTCTATTCCGATGCGCGCCAGCGCCTCCCGCAAGCTGCGGAACACAAGCAGAACCCCGTGCGCCAGCCCGTCAGGTGAGTCCCCCTCAGGATCGAGCCCCGCCGCCTCCAACGCCCGCTCTAGATCATCAAGCACGGGCACCACATCCCGAGCAAGCTCCCCCTTCCCCCGAGCGGCAGCCGCCTGCGTTTCCGCGGCCATCCTCTTCCGAAAGTTCTCGAAATCAGCCTTCGTCCTCTTCGCCAGATCGAGGTACTCGTCCCGTTCGCGCTGGACGTCAGCCAGCAGCGCATCGAAGTCCTCCTCTATCTGATCCGCATCTCCCGCGGGTGGCGGGGTAGGGGGGATCTCCCCCGAGGAAGCTTTAGCTACCGCAGGGGGAGGTGGGTCCCCTGCCACAGGACCCGCGGGCCTTGGCCCTTCGTCCCTCATCTGTCGTCCTCACCCTCGTCAACGACCTCTGCATCGACAACCTCTTCCTCATCGGAAGCGCCTTCGGCCGTGGCCCCGTCAGAGGACGACTGCGCCGCCGCGTAGATCTGCTCTGACACTTTCTGGAACGCAGCAGTCAGCGCCTCCGTCTTCGAGTGAATCTCCTCGGCGCTCTCCGAGGCGAGCGACTCGCGCACATCTCTGATCGCCGCTTCGATCTCCTCCTTCGCAGAAGAGTCGACTCTGTCGCCCAACTCCTCGAGTTGTCTCTCGGACTGATAGGCGGCGTTTTCGGCGATGTTCCGCGCCTCGGCGAGGTCGCGCTGCCTGCGGTCCTCCTCGGCGTGCGCCTCGGCGTCGGAGACCATGTTGTTGATCTCCTCTTCGGAGAGGCCGGAGCCGGATTTGATCTCGATTTTCTGCTCTTTGCCGGTCCCCAGGTCTTTCGCCGTCACGTGCAGGATGCCGTTGGCGTCGATGTCGAAGGTGACCTCTATCTGCGGCAGGCCGCGCGGCGCCGGCGGGATCCCGGTCAGCTGGAATTTGCCCAGGCTCTTGTTGCCGGCGACCATTTCGCGCTCGCCCTGCAGCACGTGGATCTCGACCGAGGGCTGGTTGTCGTCCGCGGTCGAGAAGACCTCCGACTTCTTGGTCGGGATCGTCGTGTTGCGCTCGATCAGCTTCGTCATCACGCCGCCTTTGGTCTCGATCCCCAGCGTCAGCGGGGTGACGTCGAGCAGCAGCACGTCCTTGACGTCGCCGGCCAGCACGCCGGCCTGGATCCCAGCGCCGACCGCGACGACCTCGTCGGGGTTCACCCCCTGGTGCGGGTCCTTTCCGGTCAGCTCCTTCACCCGGTCGCGCACCGCCGGCATCCGGGTCATCCCGCCGACCAGCACGACGTGGTCGATCGACGCGTCCGCGTCCCCCAGCGCCTGTTTAACCGGGCCGACGATCCGCTCCAGCAAGTCGGCGGTCAGCTCGTTCAGCTTCGAGCGGGTCAGTTTCATGTCGAGGTGCTTCGGCTGGCCTTCGACCGCGGTGATGAAGGGCAGGTTGATCTGCGTCTCCTGCGTCGAGGAGAGCTCGATCTTCGCCTTCTCCGCCGCCTCGTAGAGGCGCTGCAGCGAGTTCTTGTCCGCCGCCAGGTCGACTCCCTGGTCGCGTTTGAACTCGGCGACCAGCCACTCGACGATCGCCTTGTCCCAGTTGTCGCCGCCCAGGTGGTTGTCGCCGGCGGTCGCCTTCACCTCGAAGACGCCGTCGCCGATTTCCAGCACCGAGACGTCGAAGGTGCCGCCGCCGAGGTCGAAGACGAGGATCGTCTGGTCGGTTCCCTCTTTGTCGAGCCCGTAGGCGAGCGACGCGGCGGTCGGCTCGTTGATGATCCGCTTCACGTCGAGCCCGGCGATCTTGCCGGCGTCCTTGGTCGCCTGGCGCTGGTCGTCGTTGAAGTAGGCGGGAACTGTGATCACCGCGCTGTCGACCGTCTCGCCCAGCTTCGCCTCGGCGTCGGCCTTCAGCTTCTGGAGAATCATCGCGCTGATCTCCGGCGGGCTGTACTGCTTGTCGCGCACGTCGATCCGCACGTCGCCGTTCGGGCCGGCGACGACCTTGTAGGGGACGATCGTCTCCTCCTCCTTGACCTCCGCCTCCTTGCGGCCCATGAAGCGCTTGATCGAGAAGATCGTGTTCTCGGGGTTCATCACCGCCTGGCGCTTGGCCACGGTGCCGACCAGGCGCTCATCGCCCTCGGTGAAGGCGACCACGGAGGGCGTCGTCCGCCCCCCTTCGGCGTTCTCCAGGACAGTCGGTTCGCCGCCCTCCATCACGGCGACGCAGGAGTTGGTCGTGCCGAGGTCGATCCCGATCGTCTTGCCCACTTCTCACTACCTCCAGGATTGAGTTTTCCGTCCCCACAAATCTACGCCCGAGCGCCGGGCAGCGAATCGTTGGGGCTTATAGTGGGTTTTGCGTGTAGCGGCGCCGGTTATTCGTGTGGAACGCGAATCCGGTGGGAGGCCTCAGCGAAATCGACCCGACGGGTCGCCGACGAGGAGGAACCGACTTGAGCCACGCGCGTGCCCCCATCTGGCGTCTGTTGTCGCCAGTGCTTGCGGCAATGCTGATACTAGCTCTGCTTCCCGGTATCGCCGGGGCGAAACAGAGAGGGAATCGGGGCAAGGGCAAGGTCGTCAACGTAATGACCCGCAACCTCTACCTTGGCGCCGACCTGACGCCGGCGATCGCCGCCCCCAACGTCGGGGCGTTCACCGACGCCAACGGGAGAATCCTCCGGGACGTCACCGCGAACGACTTTCCGCTGCGCGCCAAAGGCCTGGCCAGAGAGATCCTCAAGAAGAAGCCCGACCTGGTCGGCCTGCAGGAGGTGGCGCTGTGGCGGACCGGCCCGCCGAGCCTCACCCCGGTTCTCTCCCCGTCGATCGGGCCGACGGCGACCGCCGTCCGCTACGACTTCCTGCAGCTCCTGCTTAACCGGCTCAACAGAGGTAACAGCGGCAGAGGGAGAGGGAGAGGCCAGGTTCGCTACCGCGTCGTCGTCTCCCAGGATGAGTTCGACTTCGAGGCGCCGGCCAACGAGAACGGCGTGCCGGGCGACGGGCCGAACGGGCTCATCCCCAACGCCGAGGTCAACGGCCGCCTCACGATGCGCGACGTGATCCTCGCCCGGACGGGGGCCGGCGTCGTCACCAGAAATCCCAAGTCGGGGCATTTCTCCAATCTGCTGGTCGAGACGGTCTCCGGCGTGCCGGTGACCGTGACCCGCGGCTGGAACAGCGTCGACGCCAAGGTGCGCGGCGGCAAGCGGTTCCGCTTCGTCAATACCCACCTGGAGGCGTTCGACGACAGAGGCCAGGTGCCAAGCATCCGCGCCCTGCAGGCCGGCGAGCTGGTTGCGCCCGCCGGCCCGGCGACAAGCAAACTGCCGGTCGTGCTGCTGGGCGACCTCAACTCGGACGACGACACTGTCGACGCCGGGGATCAGCAGGCCTACAGGGCGCTGCTGGCGGCCGGGCTGCGCGAGCGCAGCACGAACGATCCGCTCAGCTGCTGCATCGACTCCAGCCTGTTGGCGGTCGGCGCCGGCGGCAACATCGCCGACTTCGACCACCAAGTCGACCACGTGATGACCCGCGCCCCGAGAAAGGTGAAGCTGATCTCATCGGCGGTGACTGGTCGCCAGCCGGCCAACGGCTTCTGGGACTCAGACCACGCGGGCGTCTTCAGCTCGCTGCGGTTCCTGCGCTAGCCCTGGCCAGCCGTCTGGGCGACGAAATCGGCGACCTGCTGGGCCTGCTCGCCGGAGAGGATGCCGGCTGGCATGCGGCCCGGCGTGGTGCTGTCGACGCCGTTCTCGATCGCGTTGAGGACTCGCCCTTTGGTCGCCGTGATCGTCTGCTGCGCGGTGTCGCCGCTGGGCGGTCCGGCCGGCGCCAGCAGGGTGTCGAGATCCGGCGCGAAGTTACCGTCGCTTCCCGCCGCGTAGAGCGTGTGGCAGTTGCCGCAGTTAATCTGGAAGAGGGTCTGGCCGGCCTCCAAGTTGGCCGGCACCTCTTGGGCCCCGGTCTCGGCGTCGCCGTCGGAGCGGAAGGCGAGCCAGGGGATCAGGACCGCGAGGAAAACGACCAGCAGCCCGAAGATGACGAAGGTCTTCTTGCTCATTTGCGCTCGGCACGGTACCAGGGGCACATCCGGCGCAGCGCGCACTCCCCGCAGCGTGGTTTGGGGCGGCAGACCTCGCGCCCGTGGCGGATCAAATTCATGTGCAGCTCGTAGGCGTCGGCGGGGTCGACGACCGCCAGCATCTCGTCGTGGGCCTTCTCGAAGGAAGCCCCCGGATGGAAGAGCCCCAGCCGCCCGCCCACCCTGTAGATGTGGACGTCGACCGGGATCTCGGGGATGCCCCAGGTGAAGATCAGCACGCAGGCCGCGGTTTTGCGGCCGACGCCCGGCAGCGAAAGCAGGAACTCGAGCGACTCCTCGCGCGGCGCCGTTTTCGTCCAGTCGAGGTCGGGATGGTCGCCTAGCCGCTCCAGGATCGCCTGAATGCGCGGCGCCTTCTGCTTGCCGAGCCCGCCGGGCCGGATTGCCTCCTCGACTTCGCTAACCGGCGCGTCGCGTACCTCCTCCCAGGTCGGGAACCGCTCCCGCAGCGCCGCGAACGCCCGGTCCCGGTTGCGGTCGTTGGTGTGCTGGGAGAGGACGGTCTTGATCAGCTCAGCGATCGGGTGCCCGTGCGGCTCGTTCACCGGCTGGCCGTACATCTCCCCCAGCCGGTCCCGGATCGCCCGCACCCTCCTCTTGTCCGGTCGCTTCCACTCCATTGGCGCGCACCCTAGTCCGCCTACCGTTGTTAACGGCCGGATTACAATTGCCCCCAATGTCTCGGGCCTTCGCAGCGGTCACATCCAAGCTTCCCCAGGGCTGGGGCGACCTCGGCCGCCAGATCGGCCTGCTGATCCTGGTCGACCTCGCCTACGAGACGGTCCGCGGCATCGCCGACGGCCAGCGCGCCGTCGCCTTCGCGCACGGTCAGCAGGTCATCGACTTCCAGCAGGCCACGCACACCTTCTTCGAGCCCGACGTGCAGGGGTTCTTCCTGCAATGGAACTGGCTCGTCGACTTCGCCAACCAGGTCTACATGAACAGCCAGTTCGCGGTCGTGATCGCCTTCTTCTTCTGGCTCTACATGTTCCGCAACGACTCCTTCTACTTCGTCCGCAACATGTTCATGGTCTCGATGGGCCTGGCGCTGATCGGCTACGTGCTGTACCCGACCGCGCCGCCGCGGCTCTTCCCCGAGTACGGCTTCGTCGACACGATCAACGACTTCTCCAACGTCAATCACGACTCGGCGCTGGTCAAGGTCTTCATCAACCCCTACGCGGCGGTGCCGAGCATGCACTGCGCCTTCGCACTGATGGTCGGCCTCACTGCGGCGCGGCTATCCCGCCATTGGTACACGCGGACGCTCTGGGCGATGTGGCCGGCGCTGGTGATCTGGGTGGTGATCGTCACCGGCAACCACTACTGGGTCGACGCCGCGCTAGGCGCCCTGGTCGCCCTTCTTTCAGCTCTCACCGCCCAACAGCTCGCCCGCGCTCGTCCCGAGGCCTGGTCGTTCCGCGTCCCCGCACCGCGAGAGGCCCGGACATAGTCTTCGACTAGCCTCATGAGGATGGAATCGTCGGCGCCTCCGAGGACCCCGCGCGAGCGTCGCAACGGCCAGGAGCTTCGCGCCTACGCCCGCAACCGCCTAATCGAGTCCCGCCTCACCCCCAACGCGATCTCGATAGCCGGCCTGGCCGGGAACTTGATCGCCGCCGCGCTGGTCACCCAGCGCCTCTTCTTCCTGGCGGGGGTCGCCTTCATCGTCGGCTCGGTGATGGACACGCTCGACGGGCGCTACTCGCGGATGTCGGGAAAGGGGACGCTGTTTGGCGCATTCCTCGACTCGACCCTGGACCGGATCGAGGAGGGAGTGGTGCTGGCCGCGGTCGCCGGCTACTTCGCGGCGACAGGCGACGACTTCGCCGCGGCAATGTGCGTGGTCGCCGTGCTCGGCTCGCTGATGGTCTCCTACACCCGGGCCCGCGCCGAGGCGCTGGGGGTCGAGTGCAAGGTGGGGTTGGCGACGCGTCCTGTCCGGGTAGTCATACTCTCCATCGGCTTGGTCTTCGCCAAGGGCGCTGGGCTCGGCGACTTCGAGCTTCTCGCCCCGGCGGTCTACGTGATCGCGGCGTTGACCATCGTCACGACGATCCAGCGTGTATGGCATGTGCGAAACCAGCTGTCAGGCGAGGCCGCCGGCCCGCCGGATCTGTAACCAGTCAAGACGCTGGGTGTGCTTTGCCATCCAGCGATCAGGAAGGAATTCTTCGACTTCATGAGTGAGACGAACGGCAGCAACGGCGCCGGGCGGGCGGACGACAAGGTTCGCGTCGCGATCGTCGGCGTCGGCAACTGCGCCAACTCCTTCATCCAGGGCGTCCAGTACTACAAGGACGCCGACCCCGCCGAGCAGGTCCCGGGCCTGATGCACGTCGACCTCGGCGGCTACCACGTCCGCGACGTCGAGTTCGTCGCCGCCTTCGACATCGATTCCGAGAAGGTCGGCAAGGACCTCTCCGAGGCGATCTGGTCGGGCCAGAACGACACGATCAAGTTCGCCGACGTCCCGGAGCTGGGCGTGAAGGTCGAACGAGGGATGACCCATGATGGCCTCGGCAAGTACCTCAAGCAGAAGATCAGAAAAGCGCCGGGGGAGACCGCCGACATCGTCGGCATCCTCAAGGAGACTAAGGCGGACGTGCTGGTCTGCTACCTGCCGGTCGGCTCAGAGGAGGCGACCAAGTGGTACGTCGAGCAGGCGCTGAAGGCGGGCGTCGGCTTCGTCAACTGCCTGCCGGTCTTCATCGCCCGCGAGGACTACTGGGACAAGCGCTTCAAGGAGGCCGGGCTGCCGATCATCGGCGACGACATCAAGTCCCAGGTCGGGGCGACGATCGTCCACCGTCAGCTTGCCCGCCTCTTCCACGACCGCGGCGTGCGTGTGGAGCGGACCAGCCAGCTCAACGTCGGCGGCAACATGGACTTCTTCAACATGCTCGAGCGGGAGCGGCTCGACTCGAAGAAGATCTCGAAGACCAACGCCGTCACCTCGATCATGGGTCACGAGTTGCCTGAGGAGGACGTCCACGTCGGCCCGTCCGACTACGTCGCCTGGCTTACTGATCGTAAGTGGGCGCACATCCGCCTCGAGGGTAAATCCTTCGGTGACGTGCCGCTCAACCTTGAGCTGAAGCTCGAGGTCTGGGACTCGCCGAACTCGGCAGGCGTCGTGATCGACGCGGTGCGGATTATCAAGCTGGCGCTCAACAACGGCATCGCGGGCCAGCTCGACGGCCCCTCCAGCTACCTGATGAAGTCGCCCCACACCCAGCGCCCCGACGACGAGGCCCGCGAGCAAACGGAGGAATTCATCTCCACCCACGCCCGCGGCAAGTCCCCGGTGGCCAGCGCGACGAAGGCTGAAGAAGCCACTGCTCCCAAGCAGACCTGACCTGACAGTCTGGCTGACGTCCTCGCCGAGGCACCGCAACTAGCGGACCCTTGTCATGTTGGAGCGATTGTGAGCAGGGGGAGAGCGCTTCTAGGGCCATTCGTCTGTGTCGCGGTCCTGTTTGGACTGCTGACCGGGCAAGCGATGGCCTACGCGAAGGTGGTCGGACTCACGACCGAAGTCCCTAGTCGAATTGCCACCTTCTCGATCGAGAGATCAGAGCAGGCGCAGCTACATGCTGTCGATTTTCCCTCTGGGGCCACCGACACCGATCTGATCGGGATCGACTACCGACCGAGGAGCGATGATCTCTACGCCCTTGGGGAGAAGGGGACCGTCTACGTCCTGCAGGGAAGCGGTCCATTCACCGCGGTCCAGCTAGGGCCTACGCCAATCGTCGATCCGATCGGCGGGTCAGCTTTCGGGTTTGGCTTCGATCCCGTCGGAGACCAGCTCCGAGTTGTCGACGACGCTGGCGGAAATCTTCGCTTCGGGCCGTTCAACGGCTCGCAAATCGGCCCGGACGGGACACCGCTTAGCTATGCGTCAGGCGACCCACATGCCGCTATTGCCCCTTTGCCCAGTGCCATGGGCTTTTCCGAGGCCTTTCCCGCTGCGATGGCGACTATGTATTTGATCGATGCGTCGGTTGGATCGCTTGCGGTAGTGGACGCCGTCGACAGCGCTGCTCCCGGCATGGATGGGGTTCTGCATACAGTCGGCAACCTCAGTGTTGGCCCGATCACCGAGGTCGGCGGCCTCGACTTGCCTCCGCGGCAGGACGGCTTCCATGCCAACAAGGCGCATGCGGTGATCCAAAGAACAGGTGCCGACCACTCGGAGATCTGCGCCCTGACGTTGCGCTCGATCTTCTATTCGAAATTTGGTCCCTTCGATATAGGCGGACAAGCCCTGAACTGCCGTTCCATCGGGGGTGGACAGCTAATCGAGAGCGTCGCGATCGAGCCCTACTCGATCGTCCGCTTCGAGGGCGATGGGGAAGAACCTACGTTCGAGGTTTCCGAGGGCGATCGCGGCAGGATCGTCGTTGGGAGGATCGGAGCGGTGCATCGCCCCATTGAGGTTTCGTGGGAGACGAGTCCTTCAGCGAGTAAAGACCTCGGCAGAGAGGAGCACATCGTCACGTTTGAGCCTGGTCAGAGTCGCGCTCTGTTTGGACTGTCTTTGCCCGATGACAATGTCGTGGAGCGTACGAAGAGCATCGCCCTCACGTTTGGCGGCACCGGATCCGGAAACTGGGTCACGGGCAGCCCTCCCCGAGCTTTGGTTCGAGTGGTTGACGACGATGTCGGCGCTCGACTCATCAGGCCCAGGAAAAAGATTGCAATCCGCAAAATTTTGCGCCAGAAGCGCTTGAGCTTGCGGTACTGGTGCACCCAGGTATGCAGGACCGATATAAGACTCTACGCTGCCGGTCGCGCCATCGCCAGGGTGACGAGGTCCAACTTCTCAAGCCAGGGCGACGCTGTGTTCTTCCTCAAAGGCCGATCGCTGATCTTCCTGCGCCGGCATCTCGGTTCCAACAGCCTGGCGCTGACCGCCAGAGGAACGTTCTACGGCAGATATGGCCAGGGGAGAGAAGTGCTGCGGTTCAAGTTGCGTCGCTGACCGCGAATTTTGAGAGTTCGCCTCGCGTGGGCTCTTATGCTGCTGGTCAGTGTCGGCCGAGCCGCTATCGATAGCCCAGGTGACGCCTCATCGGCGGGGCACTCGCAATCCGGTCAACGAGTTCGTCAAGCGAGTCTCGGAGGAGCTTGAGGGGTGGGGGCACCGGGTCCTGATGATCGCCGCCGGCGATCCGGTCAAAAGACTGCTTGGGTCGACGCCGCTCGACATCGTCCACGTCCACGACCCCTTCGCTCCCCGGATTTCCTCGACCGCGCTGCGCCACTCCTTCTCTCTCAACGTCGCCACCTTCCACGCGCCGCAGGAGCGGGTGCTCTCGACCCAGGTCGCCCGCCCCCTGGTCGAGATCTTCTTCGGCCGACTCGACGCGCGCACTGTCGCCTCCCCGGCCACCGGCCGGCTGCTGGAGCGCTACTTCCCCGGCTCCTACGAGCTGATCGAGCCGGGCGGGCCCGATCGCGACTGGGCCGAGGTTGCCGCCCAGCTCGAATCCCTCTACCGGCGCCTCGTCGCCCGCCGCCACGACCCGGACGGCAACCTCGAGGTGCGCCGCCGCGTATCCCGCAATCCGCTGATCGAGGTCGACCTGCACATGCATACCGATCACTCGCCCGACTGCGCGACGCCGGTCGAGGTGCTGCTGGAGACGGCGCGGGATCGCGGCCTCGGGGCGATCGCGATCACCGACCACAACGAGGTCTCGGGCGCGATTGAGGCCCGCAAGATCGCCGAGCAGATGGGCGACATCAAGGTGATCGTCGCCGAGGAGGTGAAGACTGCCGAACAGGGCGAGGTGATCGGCCTCTTCATCGAGGAGAAGATCCCGCGCGGGATGACTATGGCGGAGACGATCTCCGAGATTCGCCGTCAGGGTGGGCTGGTCTACGTTCCTCATCCCTTCGATCGCTTCCACTCGGTGCCCGACTACGAGCACCTGCTCGACATCGTCGAAGAGATCGACATCCTCGAGGTCTTCAACCCGCGCGTCGCGCTGACCGCCTTCAACGAAGAGGCGGAGCGTTTTGCCCGCAAGTACCGGATTGTGCCGGGCGCTGGGTCCGACAGCCACGTCGCCCAGGGGCTGGGCAGCGTGCGGGTGCGGATCCATGACTTCGACGGGCCCGAGGAGTTCCTCGAATCGATGCGCGGCGCCGACATCACCCGCAAGCACAAGAACCTCGTCTACGTGCAGGCGCTGAAGCTGCTGCAGACGACGGGGCGGCCGAAGGCGCCGAAGCGCAGCGTTCCGGACGCCAAGCCGGTGCGGGGAGGCCGCCCGCGGCGACGCCGCTCGGCTAGCAAGAGCTGATGCAGGCGGGCCGCCGCAAAGGAGCCGCGCCGGCCCCGTCAAAGAAATCGTCGGCCGTGCCGAAGACCGACGACGAGATCCGAGAGAAGTACCTCGAGCGCGCGATCCGCGAGCTCAACCAGCTGACCCGCGAGCTGCAGGAGTGCCCGCACTGCCCGCGCGGCAAGCTGATGCCCGTGCTCGGCTCCGGCCACCCGCAGGCGGACGTCTTGATGCTCAAGCACGCGCCCGCGCCGGCGGAGATCGAGGAGGGCGTCGCCTTCTACGGCCGCGCCGGCAACGCCCTGATGAAAAGCTTCAAGCGGCTCGGCATCGACCCGTTGGTCGTCTACGGCACCCTCTGCGTCAAGTGCCCAATCGCCGAGCCCGACCTCGCCGCCGAGGAGTGCGTGCGGCGCCTGGTCGAGGAGATCGCGATCGTCCAGCCGAAGATCGTCGTGGTGATGGGCGAGCCCGCCCTGCGCATCCTCAACGGCCTGGAGGTCCCCCTCTCCCGCCCGATCGAGCCGCGCGAGGGCGAGGTCCAGGCCTTTACCCCCACCGTCGACGCTCTCTACACCCCCGACATCGACGACTCCCTCGACGAGGAGGGAGCCAAGCAACGCTTCTGGCGCGCCTTCAAGATGCTCGGCGAGTGGTACGAAGACCTGCCGCCGTACTAGTTCAGCAGCATCTCCAGCAGCGCCTTCTGGGCGTGGAGGCGGTTCTCCGCCTGGTCCCAGACGGCTGAGCGGTCGCCGTAGAGGACCTCGGTGGTTATCTCCTCCCCGGGATGAGCGGGGAGGCAGTGCAGGACGACGGCGCGGTCGGCAGCGACCGAAAGCAGGTCGGCGTCGACGCGGAAGGGGGCGAGGTCGGCGCGGCGGCGGTCGGCTTCGGCCTCGTCGCCCATGCTGACCCAGACGTCGGTGTAGATCGCGGCGGCGTCGGAGGCGGCGGCGCGCGGGTCGTCGGTGAGCTTGGCGCCGTGGCCCTCCTCCAGCTGGTAGCCAGGCGGGGCGGCGACCGTCACCTCCATCCCGGCCAGCTCCCCGGCTATCGCCAGCGAGCGAGCGACGTTGTTGCCGTCGCCGACGTAGGCGAGCCGCAGGCCCTGCAGGTCGCCGAAGCGCTCGCGCAGGGTGAGCAGGTCGGCCAGCGCCTGGCAGGGGTGATGAAGAGGGGTGAGTCCGTTGACCACCGGCACCTCCGACGCGCCGGCCAGCTCGGCGACAGCCTCGTGGGAGCCGGAGCGGATGACGATCGCGTCGACGTAGCGCGACAGCACTCGCGCCGTGTCGCCGACCGACTCCCCGCGGCTGATCTGCAGCTCGTCGCCGCGCAGGACGACCGGAGTTCCCCCCAGCTCCGCGACCCCGACCTCAAAGGAGATCCGCGTCCGGGTCGAGGGCTTCTCGAAGACGAGGGCGATGCTGCGACCGGCCAGCGCCTCGGCGCCGGCACCGTCCCGCCTGCCCGCTTTCAGTTCCAGCGCCCGGTCGAGCAGCTGGCCCAGCTCAAACGCTCCCAGCTCTTCGCCTGTGAGGAAGTGCCGCGTCAAGCGGTTGATACTAAGCGCGTGCAGTTCACTGCCATCGCCTGGAACCTCTTCCATGGGCGGGACTTCCCACCCGACCCCGCGCTTTTCACTTGGCGCTCGCGGCTGCTGCGGGTGACGGAGAGAAACGAGACGCACGCGCAGGTGAATCGCAACCTGCTCGGCGAGTTCGCCGCTGTGCTCAGCGACGCCGAGTGGGACGTCGCCCTGCTGCAGGAGTGCCCGCCCCGCTTCCCCGAGCCGTTGGCCTGCGCCTGCGGCGCCGAGGCACACCGGGTGCTCACTTCCCGCAACTCCTTCGGCCGGTTGCGTGCCGCGGCCGCCCGCCTCAATCCCGACCTGATCGCTTCCGGCGAAGGCGGCTCCAACCTCACCCTGGTTCGCCCGGAGGGGCCCTTAGGCGGGATCGTCGAGCGGCGGGAGCTGGAGATCCACAAGGGCAAGCCCGAGCGCCGGGCGATGGCCTTCACCCGCACCGCTTCCGGCCTCTGCATCGGCAATCTACACGCGACCAACGACCAGCCCCAGATGGCCACCGAGGACGTGCTGCTCGCCGCCCGCGCCGCAACCGAGTGGGCGGGCGATCGGCCGCTGCTCTTCGGTGGCGACCTCAACCTGCGCCCGGCTGAGAACCCCGCGCTCTTCGCGGAGCTGCGCGACCGCTTTGACCTCGACACGCCGACGACCGCACCGCGCGCGATCGATCATCTGCTCGGGCGAGGGTTGGAGGTCATCGACGCCCCGGCGCAGTGGCCACCGGAGCGCCGTGAGGTTCGCTCCGAGAGGCTCGCTCTGCGCCTCTCCGACCACGCCCCGGTCGAGGCGAGGTTCGCCACTCCCCAAAGGCGGGGATGAGATAGTCATCGCACACCCGCACCCGCGCGCACACTAGGAGGCAACCCAGCATGGCAGCGAGAAGAGCGACCACCCGCAAACCGAGCAGAAGAGCCAGAGCCGGTACGAGAAGAGCTGCGCGGAGACCCGCAGCCAGAAAATCCAGAGCCAGAGCACGGAGAAGACCAGCCGCCCGACGCTCTGCCGGTCGCGCCAGCGGGCTCGACAGAAGCGTCGAGCAGTTCCGCCAGAGCTTGGAGCGCAGCGTCACGCTGAGCCGTGAGCGGCTCCAGGAGGTCGTCGACGACGCTGTGAGGCGCGGCCGGATGACCCGCGGCGACGCCGAGAAGATGATCTCCGACCTGGTCAATCGCGGCCGCCGGCACACCGACAACCTGCTGAAAGAGCTGGAGCGGATGATCAAACAGGCGCGCAGAGAGGTCGGCCGCCAGGCCCAGCCGGTGCGCAGACAGGCGACCCAAGCCGCGCGGCGGGCTCGCCAAAAGCTGAGCTAGTTGGAGCTGCTCGAGGTCGAGATCGACTCGCTCGCCTTCGGCGGGCGCGGGGTGGCCCGGGCGGACGGCATGGTCATCTTCGTCGCCGGGGCGCTGCCGGGCGACCGGGTGCGGGCCGAGGTAATGAAGACGAAGCGGCGCTTCGCCGAGGCGCGGACGGTCGAGCTGCTGCGGCCCAGCGCCGACCGCGTCGCCGACCGCTGCGTCCACGGGGGGGAGCCCTGCCCGGGGGCGCCGTGGCAAGGGCTTCCCTACGAGCGCCAGCTCTCCCACAAGCAGGAGCAGGTCGATGACGCGCTGCGGCGGATCGGCGGGCTCGATGGCTTCGAGCTGGAGCCGATCGAACCGGCGGTGGAGCAGTGGCGCTACCGCAACAAGCTCGAGTACTCCTTCGGCGAGGACGAGGGCGGAGAGCCGATCCTCGGCTTCCACGCGCGCGGGCGTTGGGACCTGATCGTCGACGTCGACGACTGCCTGCTGGCCTCCGAGCGGGGCAACGCGACGCGCAACGAGGTGCGCGAGTGGGCGCGGATGGAGACGGTCCCGGCCTACGACGCCCGCAGCCACGAGGGCATCCTGCGCAACCTGGTGGTGCGGGAGGGGCGGCGCACCGGGCAGGTCCAGACCCGGCTCATTACCTCGCCCGCCAGCTTCCCGAAGCCGCCGGTCGATCTGCACACGGTTATCGAAGGTCCCTCCGGTGGGACCAACGGCCCGACCGGCGTGCTGGGGGAGGAGCGGCTGCGCGAGGAGCTGTGCGGGCTGAAGCTGGAGATGTCGCACGGCGCCTTCTTCCAGACCAACACGGAGATGGCGGAACGGCTCTACGCGGTCGCCGCCGAGTACGCGGGGCTGAGCGGCAGCGAGCGGGTCTTCGATCTCTACTGCGGGATCGGGACGATCGGGCTGACGATGGCGGGACGGGCGGGAGAGGTCTGGGGGCTGGAGATTGTCCCCGAGGCGATCGCCGACGCGGAACGGAACGCCAAGCGCAACGGGACCGACAACGCGCGCTTCGTCGCCGGCAACGCGCGGACCGGGGTGCGGCCGCTGATCGAACAGGCGGGCAGACCCGACATCGTCGTCATCGACCCACCGCGGGCGGGGCTCTCCCAGAAGATCGTGCGGCGGGTGATCGAGTGCGAGGCAAAGCGGATCGTCTACGTCTCCTGCAACCCGACGACGCTCGCGCCGAACGCCGCCCAGCTCAGAGAAGCCGGCTATAGGCTGCGCCGCGTGAGGCCGGTCGACATGTTCCCCCAAACCCCGCACATCGAGTGCGTGGCGCTTTTCGAACGTGAGTAACCGCGGATTTGGGGTTGCGGCGGGGCTCGACCCCGAGGTGGCGCGGCCGCTCGCCGCGCGCTGCGCGGAGCTGGGCTACGCCTCGATGTGGTCGAACGACCACCCCGGCGCGAGAGGGCTGGAGACACTGGCCGAGTTCGCGGCCGACGCGCCGGACATCGACCTCGGGGTCGCCGTGATCGCTCTCGATCGCACGCCGCCGGAGGCGATCGCCGCCGACATCGAGCGACTCGGACTCGACCCGGCGCACCTCTGGCTCGGCGTGGGCGCCGGCTTCTCAGAGAAGCCGCTGACGCGGATGCGCGAGTCCCTCCCCGAGCTGCGCGAGAAGCTCCCCGGCATCCGCCTTGTCCTTGCCGCGATGGGCCCGAAGATGTGCGCGCTAGCGGGGGCCGAGTTCGACGGGGCTTTCTTCAACTGGATGATCCCGGAGTTCGCCGCCGGGGCGCGACGACAGGTGGAAGCTGGCGCCAACGACGCCGGCCGCGAGACCCCGCCCGTCTTCGGCTACGTCCGCACCGCGGTCGGCCCCGACGCCGCCGACCGCCTCGCCAAGGAGGAGTCCTTCTACCGAGACCTCCACGACGGCTACCGCAACCACTTTGCCCGCCTCGGAGAACCTGAAGGCACGGTCGGGGTCGCCGCATCGGACGCCGCCGAAGCCCAGTCCCAGCTCGCCCGCTACAAGGCGCTGGACACAGTCGTCATCCGCGGCCTCGCCTCAGCCACCGTCGAGTCGATGACCGCCCTCGCCGAAGCCGCCGCGCCCTAGCCGGATCAGCTTTTCGCTGCTGCTTTCGCCGGATCGCAGTCGAGCCAGCGCGGCTCGTCAAACCCGGCGTACTCCTGGATCGCCCCGTAGATGTGCTGGACAATGCGAGTGCTGCGACGGACCCGAATTGAGCAGACGCCATACGGAAGCTTGTTCCTTCGCATGCCACTGCTCGATGTTGGGTGATGATTGATGGTGTGCGCACCGAAGCAGGTTTTGGGGAGGCTTAGCTGGTCAGCCCGCTTGATGGAGCAGGTCGCCTTGCCCCGCCCGTTGGTGGCCTTCCTCTTGGAAAGTCAAGCGGTGCCTTCGATTCCGATTGGCCCACGCAGCGCCATTTCGGCGCCGAGCCTGTTCAAGGTTTCGCGCTACATGCTCAGGTTTGACCTCAACGTCAGCAGTCCAGTGGTGCACGCTCGCTAAGGACACCCCAAGTTGGGAAGCAATTTCCCGCATGGCAAGCCCTTCGTTTTTCGCAGACGTCGCGCTTCCTGCTGTTCGCGGTGTTTAGGACGCATAACCGAACATCTGTTCGATTTTGACTATGAAACCGGACGGAACGACCAAGCAGGAATGGCCCGTAGACTGGTCGCACTCGGCCCCGTCGTCTAACGGCTAAGACTCCGGACTTTCTATCCGGCAATCGGAGTTCGATTCTCCGCGGGGCTATCCGATGTATCCAGAGATCCACATCGGCCCGATCACGCTGCAGACCTTCGGGCTGATGTTCGCGCTGGCCTTCCTCTCGGCAGGGTGGCTGATTGCCAAGCGGCTGAAGGAGATCGGCAAGCCGGTCGACTGGGCGTATGAGATGGGGTTCGCGGCGCTGATCGGCGGCGTCGTCGGTTCCCGTCTCTACTTCATCGTCGAGAACTACGACAGCGTCAAGGACGACTTGCTGGGGAATCTGTTCTCCGGCGCCGGGCTGGTCTGGTACGGCGGAGCGATCGGCGGCGCCCTCGGCGTCCTGCTCTGGGCCTGGTACCGCGGTTTCCTGGGGCTCGCCTTGCTCGACCTCGCCGCGCCCGCCCTCGCCCTCGGCTACGCGGTCGGCCGCATCGGCTGCCAGCTCTCCGGCGACGGCGATTACGGCAAGGCCTGGGACGGGCCCTGGGCGATGTCGTACCCCGACGGCACCGTTCCCACCACCGAGAAGGTCCACCCGACGCCGGTCTACGAGACCCTGGTGATGGGGTTCGGGGCCTTCGTCCTCTGGCAGCTTCGCGACCGGCTGCGCGCTGGGATCCTCTTCGCGCTGTACCTGCTGTACGCGGGGGCGGAGCGCTTCCTGGTCGAATTCCTGCGCCGCAACGACGAGGTGGCGCTCGGCCTCACCACGGCGCAATTCGAAAGCCTCGGGATGATCGCCGCCGGCGCGGTTTGGATCTACGTCGTCAAGCGCCGCCACGGTACCCTCAGCATTCGCGTGTTCCAAGCCAAGGAGGCGAGTTCGGGATAGTGGAGCCTGTGGGCACCGAAAACGAAACGACTGTCCGCGCCGCGATCGAGGCGGCCGCTGAGGCGATCGCCGCCGCGGGCTGCGTGGAGCCGCGCCCCGACGCCGAGGCGCTGGTTGCCGACGCGCTGAGCGTCGACCCGGCGCAGCTGTCGCGCGACGGCGCCGGCGAACTGCCCCCGGAGGTTGCGGCCGCGATCGAGGCGCGAGTGCGGCGCCGCGTCGATCACGAGCCACTCGCCTACATCCTTGGAAGGGAGAACTTCCGCGGCATCGAGGTCGCCGTCGACGAGCGGGTGCTGATCCCGCGCCGGGAGACGGGGCTGCTGGTCGAGGTCGCAGCAGAGCTCCCTGAGGGGGCGCGAGTGCACGAGGTCGGCACCGGCTCCGGGGCGGTGGCGCTTGCCCTTCTCAGTGAGCGTCCCGACCTTCGCGTCACCGCATCGGACCTCTCGCCGGAGGCGGTCGACGCCGCTCGCGAGAACGCCGAACGGCTCGGCCTCCCGCTGGAGATCGAAGTCGCCAAAGGCCTGCCGGACGGGCTCGGCGAGGTCGACCTGGTGCTGGCCAACCTTCCCTACGTCACCGACACGACGATCTTCGATCGCTCGCCCGAGATCCGGCGGGAGCCGCGGATCGCGGTCACCGGCGATTGCGGCAAGGACGGCCTCGGGGTGATCCGCTCGCTGATTGACGAGGCGCCCGCCGGTCAGCGGCTGGCGCTGGAGCACGACACCCACCACGGTCCCCCGCTGCGGGAAATGTTGAGCGACGCGACCACCCTCACGGACTACATGGGTGGCGAGCGGGTGACTGTCGGCACCGTTCGATGAGCGAAGCTCCTTCGCGGGACGAACCTCTAGAGGGAACCGCGGATGAGCGCCGCGCCAAGGTCGAGCGGCTGCGCGAGTCCGGCATCGATCCGTATCCGCGCTCCTTTCCCGACCGCACCGAGATCGCCACGATCCTCGAAGCGCACGATCCCGCCGCACTGGGTGAGGGCGAGCACGCTGAGTTCTCCTACCGGGTCGCCGGCCGGCTGACCAACCGCCGCGGCCACGGCAAGACGGCCTTCTTCGACGTCCGCGACCTCTCCGGGACGATCCAGGTCTACGCCCGCGTCGACTCGTTGGGGGAGGAGGCCTACGCTCGCGTCGAGGACCTCGACGTCGGCGACATGGTTGGCGTCGAGGGCGACCTCTACGTGACCCAGCGAGGCCAGCTTGCGCTCAGCGTGCGCGAGTGCCTGCTGCTCGCCCCGGCGCTGCGCGACCCGCCCGACCTCTTCCACGGGATCTCCGACCCCGAAACCCGCTACCGCCAGCGCGAGCTGGACCTGATGGCCAACGAGCGCTCCCGCGAGGTCTTCGCCACCCGGTCGGAGCTGCTCGCCGCCCTCCGCGATCACATGAGGGAGCGTGGCTACGTCGAGCTGGAGACGCCGATCCTGCAGCGCCTCCCCGGCGGCGCGGCGGCGCGCCCGTTCAAGACCCACCACCACGCGCTCGACCGCCACCTGTTCCTGCGCACCGCCACCGAGCTGTACCTGAAGCGCGCCATCGTCGGCGGCTTCGAGGACGTCTACGAGCTGGGCCGCTTCTTCCGCAACGAAGGCATGTCGCCCCAGCACAACCCCGAGTTCACGATGCTCGAGTGGTTCGTCTGCTTCGCCGACTACAACGGCGTGATGGCGTTCGCCGAGCGCCTCGTCGCCGACGCGGTCGAACGCGTCCTCGGCACGACCAAGATCGAGCGCGACGGCGAGACGATCGACTTCACACCGCCCTGGCCGCGCCTGCCGATCCGCGACGCGATCCTCGAGGAGACCGGCGTCGACATCGTCGAGGCGAGCCGCGACGAGCTGGCCGACCTGGTCGGTGTCGATGCCGAGCCCGGCGACGACTGGGCGGGGCTGGTCGACCGTCTGCAGGGGAAGCTAATCGAGCCGAAGCTGGTCCAGCCCACCTTCATCGTCGACATGCCGCTTGACCTCTGGCCTTTGGTGAAGCCCTGCCGCGAGCACCCCCGCCTCTTGGGGGAGGCCTTCGACGGGATCGTCGCCGGGATCGAGATTGTCGGCGGCGGCACCGACATCAACGATCCGATCGAACAGCGCGCCCGCTTCGTCCGTCAGCGCGAGCGCCAGGAGCAGGGAGCGGAGGAGACCCCGCACCCCCACGACGAAGAGTTCGTGCGGGCCCTGGAGTACGGCATGCCCCCGGCCAGCGGCTGCGGCCTCGGCGTCGACCGCCTGATGATGCTGATCACCGGCGCCAAGGCCCTCCGCGACGTAATCCTCTTCCCCTCAATGCGCGAAGCCCAGGGCGGCGAGTAGTCCACGGCCGAGTCGGAGCTTCCGCGACTTCCCGCCCGCGCAGGGGTTCAAGGGGCCGGATACCATCGCCCGACGCCAGGGCGGTTAGCTCAGTCGGGAGAGCGCCTGCCTTACAAGCAGGAGGTCGCTGGTTCGAGCCCAGCACCGCCCATTAGCGCTGTTCTCGCGCTTTTGTTTGTCTCGATGATGACTTGGGTATGTGCGCGGCATGACTATTGCCGCAGGGATCTTTCTGATCGCGGTTGGGGCGATCTTGCGTTATGCGACGAACCTGCATGTCGAAGGGGTCAGTATCGACACGGTCGGGCTGATCCTGATGATCGCCGGAGCGGTTGGGCTCGTCCTCTCGTTCTTCCAGGAGGCGATCTGGTCAGCTCGAAGGAGGCGGGACGAGGTCGTGGTCGACGACCGCCGCGACCTGCCGCCGCGGTACTAGGCGCTGACGTGTAGCTCGGGGGTGCGGGTGCCGCCTCGTTGGCGTTCGGCCTTGGTCACTACGTCGAAGAAGACGTCGTTGCGACCGCGGCGCATTTGCTGAGGGAAGAGGGGGTGGGTGCGGCGGCTGGCGGCGGTTATTGCTTGGAAGGCGGACTCGTGGGCGCGGGTCCAGCGGATGCCGAAGATCTTGCGCACCCGCGGCGGCAGGGTGCCCTTGATGACCAGATTCTGGGCGGCGAGGTTGCCTCGGGCGGCTGCCGGGACCGGCTGCTTGAAGGCGACCAGCGGCGCCATCTCCAGCGCGTGCTCGGTCGCGTGCAGGTCGGGCGAGGCCAGCCGCTCCTCCAGCCAGGCCTTGAACTCGCGATGGGTGGCGGGCGCCACGTCGCGCGGCATCCCGAACAGCTCGCCGAACTTCAGGTAGTCCTGCCAGAGGTCCTCGCGCTCGGCCTCCGACAGCGGCCGCACCATCGTCTCGTACATCTCCCGCCCCGAGTCGGCGATCACCGCCAGCGTCCAGAGCATCAGCTCGGGGTCGAATGCCGAGTAGGCCGTGCCGGCCGGGAATCTGCCCGCCGCTTCGGGCAGCGTTCCCTTGATCCGCTCGTGCAGCTTGTGCACCCCGGCCAGCACCTGGTCGGCTTCCTCACGGGTGCCGAGGAAGACCGTCTCCTGGATCTTTGCCGTGCGCGCCAGCCGCTGGAACGGCCGGTCTGCCGAGCGGGTTCTGAGCATCGTGCCCGTGTAGGTGAGCGGCTCCAGCGCGCCGATCAGCAGCGCCCGCTGCCCGTAGAGCAGCCCCACCGCCCGGTCGCCGTGCACGCGGTGCGCCATCGAGCGGCCCGGGGGGAAGTAGTAGGCGCCTTCGCCGAACTCGGTCACAGCTGGGGAGATGGTACCCCGCTGCCCAGCTCATGCGCGGCGAAGATCTCGTCCAAGTCCTCCCGGGTCAGCGTCTCGCGCTCCAGGGCGTTGGCCGCCAGGTCATCGAGGCATTTGCGGTTCGCTCGCAGCAGGTCGCGAGCCCGCGCGTAGGCGTTGCGGGCGAGGTGCATCGCGCCAAGGTCGACATCGCGGCGCGTCCGATCGGACAGCGCATAGTCGCCGGTCGGCAGGGCGATCGGCGCATAGCCGTCGACATCGGGCATCAGGCCCATCCCGAACTCGCCGACCATTTGCTTGCAGACCGCATGCACCCGTGCCAGGTCGTCGACCGCCCCGGTGTAGGACTCGCCGAACACCTCCTCCTCGGCCGCCCGGCCGCCCAGCAGCGTGACGATCTCATCGAGCAGCTCGTCGCGGGACTTCAGGTAGCTGTCCTCCTGCGGCGAGTGGCCGACGAAGCCCAGCGCCGGACCGCGCGGCACGATGCTGAGGATCTCCGGAGGGTCGAGGCCGACCAAGCGGCGGCAGAGCGCGTGCCCCGCCTCGTGGTAGGCGACGATCCGCCGCTCCTTGGCGCCCAGCCGCCGCGCCTGCTGCGAGCCGACCGATTGCCGCAGCAGCGCCTCGTCGAGGTCCTCGCGAGTCATCGCGCTGCGCTCGGCGCGGCCGGCAATGATCGCTCCCTCGTTCAGCGCGTTGGCCAGCTGTGCGCCGGTCATCCCGGTCGTCTTGCGCGCCACGTCCCTCAGGTCGAGGTCGTCGGCCAGCGGCTTGCCTTTCGCGTGCGCCCGCAGGATCGCTTCGCGGCCGTCGCGATCCGGTGGCGCCACCAGAACCCGGCGGTCGAACCGCCCCGGCCGCAACAGCGCCCGGTCGAGCTTGTCGACGTGGTTGGAGGCGGCGATCACGATCACCGTTCCCGGGTCCTTCTCGAACCCGTCCAGCTCGACCAGAAGCTGGTTGAGCGCTTGCTCGCGCTCGCTGGAGCCGCCATCGCCGCCTCCACCGCGCGCGCCCCCCACCGCGTCGAGCTCGTCGATGAAGATCACCGCCCGGCCCGACTTGCGCGCCTCCTTGAACAGCCGTCGGATCCGCGCGGCTCCCCTCCCTACGAACATCTCGACGAAGCTCGAGCCCGACGCCGAGAAGAAGTCGACCCCCGCCTGCGCGGCGACGGCGCGCGCCAGCATCGTCTTGCCGGTCCCCGGCGGGCCGAACAGCAGCACCCCGCGCGGTGGTTGCGCCCCCAGCGCCGCGAAGCGCTTCGGGTCCCGCAGCCACTCGGCCACGTCCATCAGCTCGTCCTTGGCCGCGTCGACCCCCTGCACCTCCTCCCACAGCACCGGCGCCGTCCCGCTCGCCTTCACCGTCTCTGGCTTCGTCGTCCCCATCGTGCTGCCCAGCAGCCTGAGGAAGATCAGGAGCAGCCCGAACATGAAGACCACCCCGAAGACCGGGTACCAGTCGAAGGCAAAGCTTTGGATGTCGGATGCCTGCAAGGGAGGGAGTGTGGGGGCTAGGCGCCCGCACTCCAATCGCATATGCGTCCAGAAAGCGCCGCCACGCTAAAGGATCGTGGCGTTCCACTGTTCTTTATGGCCGTATAACGACCAAAAGGAACAGCGGAACGGGGTTTTACTCGCGCTCGACCTGGGAACCGCCGACGATCGCCTCGGTCCCGTCGTCCTCGAAGACGATCCAGGCCTTGTTGCCGCCGTCGTAGTCGGGCGCCCACAGCTTCAGCGTCGCTGGCCTCCCCCAGACCGTGCAGCTCTCGGCGCCGGTCTCCTCGAGCCTCCGCCAGACCCGCACGAAGGGGTTGCTCTCCCACTCCTCGCCAATCGTCGTCGGCTCGCGGTGCCCCGGGTGGACGCGCGTCTCCGGCGGCAGCTCCATCAGTCGCATCACCGATGCCTTCAGGTCGGCGAAGCCGCTCGCCCCCGGCGCCATCGTCCCGCCCACCGTTCCCTTGAAGAGGACGTCGGCGGTGAAGACGTCGCTGCCGTCCACGAGATAGGCGAGATGCCCGGCAGCGTGCCCCGGCGTGAAGATCGCCTCGATCTCCAGCCCGTCGGCTTCCAGCTTCTCGCCGTCGCCGAGCGTCACCTCGACCTCGTCGTCGATCTCCGCCGCCGCGTCGGCGTGGGCGACCAGCGGCGGCCCGCCGAGCCGCTCGCGAGCTTCTGCCAGCCCTGCCAGGTGATCGAGATGAGTATGGGTGACGAGAACGTGGGTGATCTCGATCCCGTCGCGCTCCGCCCGATCCAGCAGCGGCCCCAACTCGTCGTTGCCGTCGATCAGCATTCCTTGCCCGCTTCCCTCACCGGCGACGAGATAGGCGTTCGACAGCCACTGCGGATTCTCGGTCCTCTCGATCAGCACGGCCTAAAGATAAGGCCGCGTCAAATCCGCTGTATTTCATGATGATGCGCTAGCGTTGGCGGCCCGGGCGGGCCTGGATCCCACCCGATCCTCGGGGGGCGTAGCTCAGTTGGTTAGAGCGCCGGCCTGTCACGCCGGAGGCCGCGGGTTCGAGTCCCGTCGCTCCCGTTGCGGCGACTTGGAATCGCCGCGCGGAAGATGCGCACGAGTTCGGCCGCGCGGTTTGGATGCCGCGCGGCCGCCTCGAGTTTCAGCCGTGCTTCTGGATTGACACCGCCGGAATCAGCGGCTTATCGAGCTTCTCGATCTTCACTTTTCACCCCCTGGGTCTTGGTCGGCTGCTCGTGCGATGAAGACCGCCTTGACGTGGGCTAGCTCGTCCACCGGCTGCTTTAGGACCGCGTCGATCGAGTGGCCGAAGACGTCCAGGCACTCGAGCCCCGCTCGCTCCATGACCTCCAGCAGCTCCTCCTGCGGGAAGTGGCGCTGCCGGTGCAGCTCAGGGTCGATCGCCCGCCGGCCGTCGGCGTCCTGTACCTCGAAGCTCGCCTCGCAGATCGAGCCCGGCGGCGTGTCGGCACTCGCCCGTCCCTGCCACAGCAACTGCCGCCCCTCCGACTCCACCACATGCGTCTCGGCGAAGAAGCCGCGGTAGGCGCCCAGCAGGTTGACGTCGAACATCAGCAGCCCGCCCGGCGCCAGGTTGCGCCGCATCCCGGTCAGCGCCCGTTCCAGCTCGTCGGCGCTCAGCAGGTAGTTGACCGCGTCGTCCAGGCACCAGACCAGGTCGAACTCGCCGAGGACCGGCAGCTCGCGCATGTCGGCGATCAAGAGCCGCGCCGCATCGCCCACCTTCGCCCGGGCCAGCTCCACCATCGACGGGGAGATGTCGCAGGCGGTCACCTCCCAGCCGCGCTCCAGCATCCAGATGAAGCTCTTCCCGGTGCCGCAGCCGATGTCCAGCAGCCGGTTACCGCGCAGGCCGCAGCGCTTCAGCTCGGGCATCAGGTTCCCCAGCCAGAGGTCGTAGTCGTGGTGGGCGGTGAACTCGTCGTAGACCGGGGCGATCGCCTCGTAGGCGATCTCCGCCCACTGCCGTCCCGCCTCTTCTGTGGCAGTTGCGATATTCATGACCCGTAGACCTTCTGATTGATCAGAAAAGTTTCAGCGATCAAGTTTGCCCATTCGGTTTTCGTTTTAGTACCTTCGAAAAATCAACACTCCAACAGCCAAGGGCCGTGACTCCGGCGACGGCTGGGAGTGGGGGGAAGCGCACCGAGTCTGTCTCCGGATCGCGTATCGCTACGCCAATAATCCGAGCGAGGCTGAGGACATCGCCCAGGACGCCCTGCTTCGCGCTTGGCGCCGAAAGTCGACTCTGCGAGAGAGCGACCGCCGCAACGAGTGGCTGGCGACGATCGTCCGCAACGAGGCTTTCCGCCACCGTTCCCGCGTCCGCCCCGAGCCGGTCGCCTCGGTCGAGACCTTCGAAGGGGCCGACGATGAGCGCGTCATCGCCACGGTCGAGCGCGCCGATCTCCACGCCGCGCTGGAGCGGCTCGACGAGCGCGACCGCAAGCTGCTCATGCTGCGCTACGCCGAGGACCTGACCCAGGCCGCGATCGCCCACCTCCTGGAGATACCCGAGGGAACGGTTAAGGTTCGCTTGCACCGGGCGCGAGACAAGCTGCGTCGCGCGCTCGGCAAACGATGACCACCGCCCAGTCCCAGTCAGAGCAAGCCCAGGTCGCAGTCGAGCCCCGCCTCATCAAGGCGCTCGGCCATCCGCTGCGCCAGCGCATCCTCCACTCCCTGGGGGAGGGAGTGGCCAGCCCCAGCGAGCTGTCCAAGAAGCTCGGCGAGCCGCTCGGCAACGTCAGCTATCACGTCAAGATCCTCGCCGAGTGCCAGGCGATCGAGTTGGTCAAGACCGCGCCGGTGCGCGGCGCCGTCGAGCACTTCTACCGCGCCACCACCCGTCCCTACTTCGACGACGACCACTGGGCCGACCTGCCACTCGCCACTCGCCGCACCCTCTTCGACAACAGCCTGCAGGCGATCTGGAAGCACCTCGCCGCCGCCGCGGAGTCAGGTGGGCTGGATGACCCCAAGAACCACGTCAGCTTCACCACGCTGGACCTCGACGACGAAGCCTACGAGGCGATGGCCGAGCAGCTTCGCATCACCCTGGAGCGGGCGCTGGAGCTGCAGGCCGAGACCGCCAACCGCCTCGCCGATCTGCCCCCCGAGGATCGCCAGACTCACCGCACCGAGCTGGCGATCGTGCACTTCCACCGCGCCCCCGGCGACGGTGGCGGCGCCTAGCCGGCTTCCAACGCTGGCTCAGCAGATGCGGCGCTGCTTGCTGCCTGCCGCCGCGGCCTGCGGCGAGGGCGCCCCGTCCATCTTCGTCAGCGCCTTCTCGATGTCTTCGGCCAGCATCGCGGCCATGTCGTGGCTGAAGTTCTCCTTGACGACCATCCGCAGCACCGCCACCGACTCGGCGTTGGGCGGCAGCGTGTAGGCAGGGACGATCCAGCCGCGCTCGCGCAGCCGCTCCGACAGCTCGAAGACGTCGACGCCGCCGTTCTCATCGGTCGGCCTCACGACGACCACCGGCAGGTAGCGGGCGTCGTTCAACAGCTCGAACCGCCCCGAGGCGGTCAGCGCCTTCTCCAGCGTGCCGGCGTTCTTCATCAGGCTGCCGACGATCCGCTCGTAGCCCTCCCTTCCCAGGCGCAGGAAGTTGTAGTACTGGAGCAGCACCGCGTTGCTCGCCCGGCTGAAGTTGAGGCTGTAGTTCGCCATCTCGCCGCCCAGGTAGTTGATCTTGAAGACCAGCTCCTCGGGCACGACCGAGATGTCGCGGAACAGCACCGAGCCCATCCCGGGGTAGACGAGCCCGAACTTGTGGTTGGAGACGTTGATCGAGCGCACCTGCTCCAGCCGGAAGTCCCACTTCAGGTCCGGATAGTGGAAGGGCGCGATGAAGCCGCCGCTGGCGGCGTCGACGTGGATCGGGATGTCCCATCCCTTCTCCTCCTTCACCCCGCGTAGCAGCTCGTCGATCCCCTCGATCTCGTCGACCTGCCCGGTGAAGGTGGTGCCGAGGATCGCCCCGACCGCGATCGTGTTCTCGTCGATCTGGTCCTTGACCTCTTCCGGCCCGATGATGTGGCGGTCGGGCGTCAGCGGGATCACCCGCTGCTCGACGTCGAAGTAGCGGGCGAACTTCTCCCAGCAGGTGTGGACGTCGGCGCCGAAGACGACGTTCGGCCGCGCGCTCTCGTCGCCGCGACGCGCCCGCCAAGTCCACTTGTGGGCGAGCAGTCCCAGCATGATCGCCTCCGATGAGCCGATCGTCGCCGTCCCGGCCGGTTCGCCGCCGCCGGGCGCGCCCAGCAGGTCGCCCATCATCGAGACGACGCGCTCGTGGATCACCTCGGTCTGCGGGTACTCGTCCTGGTCGACGAAGTTGCGGTTCAGCGTCTCGGTCGCCAGCGCCTGGGCCTCCGGCTCCATCCAGGTGGTGACGAAGGAGGCGAGGTTGAGCGCCGGGTTGCCGTCCAAGTTCAGCTCGTCGTGGATCAGCTGGTAGGCGGCCCGCGCCGGCATCGGCCCGGCGGGAATCGCGTGCTCGGGGATCTCGTCTGTGAAGTAGCGCCCGCTGTAGGTCGTGCTGGTCAGCGTCCCGTCTTCGTCGCCGCGGCGGACCTTGCGGATCATCGCCCCGGACTGTACATGCGGGGTGAGTAGTGCGAATCGCGCTACAGTTGCTGTTGTGGCTCCAGCCCCGCCTCCGCTGTCCCTGCGCCTTGGCAACGATGGCCTGAGAGCGCTTGAAGATTTGGCCCGCCGCCGCGGGGTAACTCGCGCCGAAGCCGCGCGCCAGGCGATTCGGGAAACGTCTGAGCGGGAGCGCCGCCGCGCCGGGCTTGCTGCGGAGGCCAACCGCCTGATGGCCGATCCCGCCTACGTCCGCGAAGCGGAGGAGGTCACGGAGTTGATGGAAGAGCTTCGTGGTTCGAGGTAACGTCTACGCAATAACGCTGCCTCGGCGCCGCGGTCGCGTCCAGCACGGACCTCGTTATGCCGTTGTGGTCCAGGCGGATGATCTCCTGGCTCTGTCGACAGTGATTATCTGCCCGACCTCTCGATCCACGCCTCCGGCGAGCTTTCATCCAGAGATCCAGCTCGATGAAGCCACGACGCGGGTGATGTGCGAGATGGTCGGCGCGGTCGACATCGGCAATCTCGGCGATCGGGTGGGACACCTCACCTTCGCTGAGATGGCAGCCGTCGACGACGCCCTGGGCCTGGTGTTGAACCTCAACTGAGTGACTCTCGGCGCGGAGGCCGGGTGTACAGCCAGGCGAGTAGATGACCGCAAACTTCCGACCGCTGTACAACGACGCTGGTGCTGATCGCGCCGACCATTTGAATATGAGAAGACCCCGTCAGATCGTTGCCTTTGGGGGCGGCGGCTTCTCGATGGAGTCCGGGAACCCGCTGCTCGACAACTACGTGCTCGGGCTCGCCGGCGCCGCCCGGCCGCGCGTCTGCTTCCTGCCTTCGGCCAGCGGCGACGCCGACCATTACATCGTCCGCTTCTACCGCGCCTTCCCGGCCGACCGCTGCGAGGCCAGTCACATCTCCCTCTTCCGGCGAGAGCAAGGGCCGACCGACCTGCGCGCTCACCTGCTCTCCCAGGATCTGATCTACGTCGGAGGCGGCAGCGTCGTCAGCTTGCTGGGGGTGTGGCGGGCCCACGAGATCGATGAGATCCTGCGCGAGGCCTGGGAGTCGGGAGTCGTCCTCTGCGGCCTCTCGGCCGGATCGCTTTGCTGGTTCGCCGAAGCGGTCACCGGCTTCCACGGCGCGCCGCGGCGGGTCGAAGGGCTGGGCCTGCTGCCG